>LNFM01007778.1_pt1 | contig 16925 bp, 15 predicted proteins | sample 596031 | NCBI WGS metagenome assembly LNFM01 (sample SAMN04254537, study PRJNA301005) | activated carbon metagenome | isolation source: dual media filters at the Ann Arbor, Michigan drinking water treatment plant | place: USA: Ann Arbor
CCCCTCGAGCACCTCGCGCGGCACGCTGTCGAGCACCGCCTCGGTCGCCGTCGCGGCGGCGGGCGCGGGGATCCGCGGCTCGAGACGACGCAGCGGCTGCTCCTCGCCGCGCACCGCCGGTCGCGCGGGCCGCCGGAAGATGTCGCGCACCGGGATGCCGTCGGCCCAGAGATTGGAGATGCTGCGCATCACGCCGAACGCCATGCCGATCGCGGGGAAGAGCACCCACGGGAAGCCGGGCGTGAAGACCGCATTGATGGTCGCGAGCATGCCGAGCGTGACGGCGGTGCCGGCGATCCGGCGGCGCGCGCCCGCGATCCGCTCCTCGGGGGAGCGGCGCATCAGTTCGTACTGCTGCAACTCCAGCGCCGCCATGCGCACGGACGAGCGCGGGGCCCCTCGGCCGCGCACCTCCTCCCGCCAGCGTCGCTGCTCCTCGCGCCACTGCCGGAGCACCTCCTTGCCTTCCTCGCGCGTGGACGCGTCGAACATCCAGTCGCGCGGCAGGGGAGGGAACGGCGGCGCGGGCAGCGGCGTGTGGCTCCTCGTCGAGGCGGCCGGGCACGGTACCCGCCGTGGGTGGATGGCTGAGCCGCGGCGTCGAGCGGCGTGGCGGCGGCGCGACCGGGGCATCGTCCGCGAGCGCCTCGCCGAAGGCCCGCGCGCTGGGCCAGCGCTCATCGCGGCCCTTCGCGAGCGCGCGGTCGATCGCCTGCACGAGGTTCTCGGGCAGGTCGGCGCGCACCTGCGACAGGGGACGCGGACGCTCGCTCAGGTGCTTCATGAGCATCGCCGGCGTGTTCGTCGCCTGGAACGGCAGCTCGCCCGCCAGCATCTGGTACGCCACGATGCCCAGCGCGTAGATGTCGGCGCGCCCGTCCACCTCGCGCTCGCCCATCGCCTGCTCGGGGCTCATGTACGCCGGCGTCCCCACGGCGATGCCGGTGACGGTGAGCCGCTGGTCCCCCTCGGCCGCGCGCGCGATGCCGAAGTCGGTGACGAGCGCGCGGCCGGTGGCGCCGTCGAGCAGGATGTTGTCCGGCTTGATGTCGCGATGCACGACGCCCTGTTCGTGCGCGTAGTGCAGCGCATCGGCCACCTCGCGCAGCACGCGGCGCACGAACGCGAGCGGCGGACGCGCCTCGCGCGCGAGGCGCGCGGCGAGCGACTCGCCCTCGACGAGCCCCATCGCGAAGTAGACGAGCCCGTCGGCCTCGTCCACCGAGTAGATCGGCACGATGTGCGGATGCGAGAGGCGCGCCGACATCTCGGCCTCACGCAGGAAGCGCGTGCGCACCTCGGGCCGGAAGGCGAGTTCCGGCGGCAGGACCTTCAGCGCGACCTTGCGGCGGAGCCGGAGGTCGAGCGCGCGATAGACGACGGCCATCCCGCCGCGCCCGATCTGTTCCTCGATGTCGTAGAGGCCGGCGACGGCGGTGGTGCAGCGCTCGCGGAGCTGCGCGTCCTCACCCACGGGGTGCGGGACGACCGAGTCGGGCCATCTCGTCGCCGACGTAGACCTGCGCATCCACCTCGCGCGCGAGCGCCATGGCCGCCTCGGCGACCGAGGTCACATGCTGCCACGACTGGTTCCCCGTCTTCAGGCGCAGCACGTCGAGCTTCATGTTCTGCAGCGCGATGGCGCAGCTCTCGAGGCGCGCGGCCATCTCGGTGCGCTTCCTGGCGGCGTCGGCGGCGGCACGGCGCGACCGCTTCAGCATCGCGAGGCGGCGCACGCGCGACTCGCTCGCGGCGCGGTCGAGCGGATTCGCCTGCCCCTCGAGCACGGTGATCTCCTTCTCGATCGCGTCCACGCTCGTCGTGCCCGCTTCGCGCTCGATCGCGCTCAGGCTGCCCGCGAGCGCGAGCACCTTCTCGGCGAGGCTGCGCGCGCTGGGGACCACGTCGGGGAGGCGTGCCGCGTCGGCCTTGGGGAGGTCGGACATGAGGCGCACGATCTCGTCGCGGTCCACCATCGCCTGGCGCGCGGCGCCGGCATGGGGGCCGTTGCCGAGCGCGGCCATCCCGGCCGCGGCGGCCGACGGCAGGCCCGGCACCGGCGACGTGCCCTGGCTCAGCCGACGCCGACGATCGCGCTCGCGCACCTCGGCACGCTTCACCGGATTGAAGATCGCCTTCGCGTCGTCGAGCGTCTCCGCGGCGACGTCGACGATCATCTTGTCGCGCGGCTGCTGGAAGACGTCGCGCCAATCGTAGCCGTCGCTCCAGAGCCGCGCGTACTTGTACGCGATGCTGATGCCCCAGAAGGCGGAGACGAACATGAGGTTCGGTCCGCCGACGAGATTCGTGATGAAGAAGCCGAGCGTGACGAAGAGGAACGGCGCGATGCGGCGGCGGAACTCGACCACTTCGGGCGCATGGAACCGCGCGATCTCGTCGGGCGTGGGCTCGCCCTCCCCCGACGCCACCGTCACCGGCTGCCAGCTCGGCGCGGCCTGCGGGTAGGCGTTCCCTTGGCGCACCGGCAGGTCGGGCATCCGCCCCGTCTCGAGCGCCTCGACGAAGGCGCGCGCATTCGGGAAGCGGTCGTCGGGGTTCTTCTCGAGGCAGAGCATCACCGCGCGTGCCAGGTCGGGCGGCACCGCCGCGCGCTGGTCGATCGGCATGGGACGCTCGGAGAGGTGCTTCACGAGCAACGCCGGCGTGCTGGTCGCGTTGAACGGCAGGTCGCCGCAGAGCATCTGGTACGCGACGATGCCGAGCGAGTAGAGGTCGGTGCGGCCGTCGATGTCGCGATCGCCGGCCGACTGCTCCGGGCTCATGAACGCCGGCGTGCCGATCGCGATGCCGGTGCCGGTGAGCTTCTGCTCGGCGCCTTCGCTCACCGCGCGCGCGATGCCGAAGTCGGTCACCATCGTGCGCCCGGTCTGCGCATCGATGAGGATGTTGTCCGGCTTGATGTCGCGATGCACGGTGTTCTGCGAATGCGCGTAGCCGAGCGCATCGCCCACCTCGCGCAGGATGCGCCGCGCCTCGTCGGGCTTGATCGGCCCGTCGCGCTGGATGCGCGTGCCGAGGTTCTCGCCCTCGACCAGCGCCATCACGAAATAGACGAGCCCTTCGCGTTCATCGACCGAGTAGATCGGCACGATGTGCGGGTGCGAGAGCTGCGCCGCCATCTCGGCCTCGCGGAGGAAGCGCGACCGGATCTCCGAGCGGAAGGCGAGCTCGGGCGGCAGCAGCTTGATCGCGACGGGGCGCTTGAGGCGCTTGTCGCGCGCCTTGTACACGATCCCCATCCCGCCGCGGCCGATCTCCTTCTCGACCTCGTACTGGGATTCGAGCACGCGCACGACGTGCGAGCGCAGCTCGGCGTCGGACTGGCTGATGCGGGAATCGCTCACGGCGGGGACTGGAGGTCGAGGGCGGAGATGGACAACAATATCACTCGGGACGCGTCCGCACCACGCGTGGTGCGCTGGCACACGCGCGCGTTCCGCACCTTCGGTCGCCGCCCTGGCAGGCCCTACGTCAGGACGGCCGCCGAAAGTTGCAATCCCCGCCAACATGTCGTAAGTCAGGGCGGAACGGCCCTTGCTCCCTGGGAGAGGACCATGACCTCCCACATGACCCGAGCGGAATCCAGACGATGAGCGCCCGCCAGACCCTTCCGGTCCTTCCCCTGCGTGGGACCGTCATCTTCCCCGGCCTCACGGCGCCGATCGCGGCCGGCCGGCCGGGGACGCTCCGTGCGATCGAGTCGGCGCTCAAGGGCGACCGCCTCGTCTTCGCCGTCGCGCAGCGCGACAACGCGGAGGAGCCGGCGCCCGACATCCTCTACTCGATGGGCGTCATCGCGCGCATCGGCCAGGTGCAGCGCGGCCTCGGCGGCGTGCAGCTGCTGCTGCACGGCGAACAGCGCGCGACGTCACTCCAGTACACCACCACCGAGGGGTATCTCTCCGCCGTCGTGATGCCGGTGGAGGAGATGTCGCCGCTCGACGATCGCGACGCCGCCTTCTCGGCGCTCCACAAGGAGATCCGCGAGCGTGCCGCCGAGCTCGGCGAGCGCCGCGGACTGCCCGAGGAGGTCGTGCACCAGGTGCTCGACTCGGTGACCGAGCCGGGCAAGTTCTCCGACCTCGTCGCGGGCTACATCGAGCTCAGCGTCCCCGAGAAGCAGGGACTGCTCGAGACGCTCTCGGTGGAGGAGCGCCTGCGCAAGGTGCTCGTGCACGTGCAGCGGCAGATCTCGCTCCTCGAGGCGCAGGAGGAGATCAAGTCGCAGGTGCAGGAGGAGCTCGGCGAGCGCCAGCGCGAGATGTTCCTGCGCGAGCAGATGAAGGCGATCCAGAAGGAGCTCGGCGACGACGACCAGACCAAGGAGATCGAGGAGCTCCGCGAGAAGCTCAACAAGCTCATGCTCCCCAAGGAGGCGCGCACCGAGGTGGAGCGCGAGCTCGGGCGCCTCGAGCGCGCGGGGCGCGAGTCGATGGAGGCGCAGGTCATCCGCACCTACCTCGAGTGGATCGCCGAGCTGCCGTGGGACAAGCGCTCCGACGACCAGCTCGACCTCAAGCACGCGGTCACGGTGCTCGACGAGGACCACTACGGGCTCAAGGACGTGAAGGACCGCGTGGTCGAGTTCCTCGCCGTGCGCCAGCTCCGCGCGCAGCAGCTCTCCGAGGAGATGGACCGGACGGGCGAGTTCCCCGTCGCCAAGCTGCAGACGCCCAAGGAGGACGCGACCGCGACGGCCGCGCCCAAGAAGTCGAACGGCGAGGACAAGGACCGCACCATCACCGACAAGCGCGAGGCCAAGGCGCGCGCGATGGCGAAGGGGCCGATCCTGCTCTTCTCCGGCCCCCCGGGCGTGGGCAAGACGAGCATCGCGAAGTCGATCGCCCGTTCCCTCGGGCGCGAGTACGTGCGCGTGGCGCTCGGCGGCGCGCGCGACGAGGCCGACATCCGCGGCCATCGCCGCACGTACGTCGGCGCGATGCCGGGCCGCATCATCCAGGGGATGAAGCAGGCCGGCACCAAGAACCCCGTCTTCCTCCTCGACGAGGTCGACAAGCTCGGCGTCTCGTTCCAGGGCGACCCGTCGAGCGCGCTGCTCGAGGTCCTCGACCCCGCGCAGAACGACTCGTTCACCGACCACTATCTGGGCGTGCCGTTCGACCTGAGCGAGGTGCTCTTCATCGCCACGGCGAACTTCATCCAGAACATCCCCGGCCCGCTCCTCGACCGCATGGAGGTCGTCGAGTTCGGCGGCTACACCGAGCGCGAGAAGGCGGAGATCGCCAAGAAGTACCTGATCCCGCGCCAGATGGAGGAGAACGGCCTCGCCGACAAGACGGTGGCCTTCACCGACGAGGCGATCGCGTCGCTCGTGAGCCAGTACACGCGGGAGAGCGGCGTGCGCCAGCTCGAGCGCGAGGTGGGCAAGGTCGCGCGGAAGATCGCGCGGCGCATCGCGACCAAGACCGGTGAGGATCCGACGCTCGACGGCGAGATCGACGCCGCCGAAGTGCGCGACCTGCTCGGGCGGCCACGCGTGCATCCGGAGAAGGCGAACATCGCGCACGAGGTGGGCACGGCCACCGGCATGTACTACACGCCGATGGGCGGCGACATCATGTTCGTCGAGGCGTCGGTGCGTCCGCTCACCACCCCCGCGCCGGGTGACGGCAACGGCGGCGGCGCCCCGGTCGCCCTCATCCTCACCGGGCAGCTTGGCGATGTCATGAAGGAGTCCGCGCGCGCGGCCTTCACCTACGTGACGAAGAACGCCGAGCGCCTCGGCATCCCGCGCTCACGGCTCGGCACCGTCGAGACGCACATCCACGTCCCGGCGGGAGCGATCCCGAAGGACGGACCGTCGGCCGGCGTCGCGATCTCGACCGCACTCGCGAGCGAGATGAGCGGGCGACCGGTGCGAAAGGACCTCGCGATGACGGGCGAGATCTCGCTGCGCGGCCGCGTGCTCCCGATCGGCGGCGTGAAGGAGAAGGTGCTCGGCGCCCTGCGGGCCGGCATCACCGACATCATCCTGCCGAAGGACAATGAAGCCGACGTGGAGGACGTGCCGGCCGAGGCGCAGGCGAAATTGCGCTTCCATTTCGTCGGCTCACTCGACGAGGTGCTGGCCTTGGCCCTCCTCCCTGAGCCCGACAAGGTCGCCGGGGAACCTCTGGCGGTCGTCGCGTAGTAGAATGAACGGGGCTGTCGGGGTATCCTCCGGCGGCCCCGTTCGCCCTTCCACAGGATCCTGCCCGTGAACCACCGGAACAGCTGTGCCCTCGCCCTCGCGACGTTCTGCGTCATTGCCGCCGCCCCGCTCCAGGCGCAGATGGACCGCACCATCGTGCAGGTCACCGACCTGCAGGGCAATGCGATCCCCTTCGCTTACGTGACGCTCGGTACCGGCATCGGTCGCGTCGCGGACGACTCCGGCCGGGTCATCTTCCAGCAGAAGCCGGCCGACTCCCTGCGCATCTCGGCGCGCCGGATCGGTTTCCAGCCGTTCCAGGCGTGGGTGAAGCGCAAGGAGGGTCAGGAGACCTACCTCGCCGACCTGATCCCCAATCCGCGCGCACTCGATCCGGTCACCATCGCTGCCCGCCGCGACACGCCGCTCGCGCGCACGGGGTTCTATGACCGGGCCGATCGCATCCAGAAGGGCGCCTACGCGGCGCGCGTCATCACGCCGGAGGAGCTCGAGATCCGCAATCCGGTCCGGCTCTCGCAGGCGCTCACGGGCGATGTCTACGTGAAGGTGACGCCCTCGGGTAACGGACGGTCGGTGCTGCTTGGCCGCGGCATGTACTGCGCCATGACGATCCTGCTCGACGGCCAGCGGCTCCTCGGCACGTATGAGGAGGCGTTCGGCATGCCCAATCCGCCGCCGCGGAACTCCCTCTCGTCGATCGACGACGTCGTGAACATCCAGTCGGTCGCGGCGATCGAGATCTACGGCAGCGTGGCCGCGGTGCCGGTCGAACTGCAGCGCGCGGCGGGTGGGCGGCTCTCGCAAGGCTGCGGGCTCATCGCGATCTGGACGGGGAGTCGGCGCTAGAAGCAGTTTCTAAACCGTCATTCGCTCGTTTGAGAGGAGAGCGTCCTCTCACCGAGCGAGGGGTGGATGAAGCCACTGCTGACCGACGCCCAGTGGGCGAAGATCGCGCCGTTGCTCCCGAAGGCCAAGCCGAAGCCGAAGGGCGGACGACCGCGGGCCGATGACCGGGCGTGTCTCGAGGGAATTCTCTGGATCCTCCGGACCGGGGCGCGCTGGAAGGATCTCCCCGAGACGTTCCCCGCCTACGCGAGTTGCTGGCGCCGACTGCGGGAGTGGGAGGCGGAGGACGTGTGGCTGACCATCTGGCGCGCGTTCCTCGGCGAGTTGGACGAGCGGAAGCAGCTCGACTGGAGTGAGGCCTTCATGGACGGGACCTTCGCTCCCGCGAAAAAGGGGGCTCCGGCATCGGCCCGACACGCAAGGGTAAGGGGACAAAGCTCATGGTACTGGTCGACGGCCAAGGTGTTCCTCTCGGAATCCACCTTTCGGCTGCCAATCGGAACGAGGTCGAACTCGCGGAAGCGACACTCGCCCAAGTAGCGGTGCCGCGCGCGGGGGCCGGGCGGCCGAAGCAGAAGCCGGAGCGCATCATCGCCGATCGCGGCTACGACAGCCGCGCGCTCTGGGAGCGCCTGAAGCAGCGCGGCATCGATCTCATCGTCCCGCACTTGAAGACCCGCAAGCATCGCTACCAAGACGGCCGGAAGCTGCGGCGGTATCGCCGGCGCTGGATCATCGAGCGGACGAACGCCTGGCTCCACGCCTTCCGCCGCCTGGTGACGCGGTACGAGTATCGACTGGAGATGTACGAAGCGTTCGTGCACCTCGCCTGCATCATGATCGTCCTACGCCGGTTTTGAAACTGCTTCTAGCGATGCGTCGTCGACCGCAACTGTGCGTCGTGCGATGTGAGCGGTGAGAGAACGAAGACGGCGATGCCGGGAGATCTCCCCCGCATCGCCGTTGCTCATCTCTCACGTGATATATCTCACATCCGCAGTTCCGAGCAGCTCCGTCGAGCTCAGTGCTTGGCGAAGACGCTCGTCCTCCCCTGCGCCGTGAACGCGATCACGTCGTACTTCTGGTACCCCGACACCGGCCCCTGCTCCATCCCCGGCGATCCGATCGGCATCCCCGGCACCGCGATCCCGCGGACCGCCGGCTTCTCCGCCAGCAGCCGCTTCACGTCCGCGGCCGGCACATGTCCCTCGACGATGTAGTTGCCCACCACGACGGTATGGCAACTCTGCAGCTGCCCCGGCACGCCCATCTCCGCCTTCACGCCCGCGAGGTCCTCGGTGTCGATCGTGCGCACCGTGAAGCCGTTGCTGCGCGCGTGGTCCACCCAGTTCTTGCAGCAGCCGCAGGAGGCGCTCTTGTAGACGGTCATCGGCGGCAACTTCACCTGCGCGCCGAGCTCCGAGAGCGCCGGCACCGCGGTCACGAAGGCGCCGAGCCCGAGCGCGGCGACGAACTCACGACGATCGAGTGCACGCATCATTGGTCTCCTAGCGCACGACGCCCGCGAGGGCGGCGACGATGAGCAGCGCGAGCTGCGGTCCCTTGTACGAATCCGGCTGCTCCACGTACGCCTCCTCGGTGCCGTGCGCGCCGGTGCTGCGCCCGCCGCCGTTGATCGTGATGGCCGGGATCCCCATCGCGATCGGGAGGTTGGCGTCGGTGCTCGACGCGACGGTGGCGGGGAGCCAGCCGATCGCCTCCACCGCCTTCCATGCGGTCTGCACGATCGGCGCGTCGTCCGACTGTCCGCCCGTGGGGCGGATGCCGATCGTGTCGTACTTCACGGTGATGCCGGCGCGCGAGTTGGGCCAGCGCGCCCGCTCGTCGGCGGCGCCCTTCTCGATCGCCGCGCGGATCGCCGCGTCCACCTTCGTGAGTTCCTCGGCCGACTCCGAGCGCATGTCCACGTCCATCTGCGCCAGCGGCGTGATGGTGTTCACGCTCGTGCCGCCCCGCACGATGCCCACGTTGAAGGTCGTGCGCGGCCGCAGCGGCACCTGGATCTCGGCGATGTTCGCGATCGCGCGTCCCATCGCATGCATCGGGTTGGCCATGCCGAAGGCGCCGAAGCTGTGCCCGCCGGGGCCCTCGAACGAGACGGTGTAGCGATGGCTGCCCACCGCCCGCGAGGTGATCGCACCGCCGCCCGCGCCGTCCACGGAGATGAAGTAGTCGATCTTCCCCGGGAACTCCTTCGTGAACAGGTGCCGCACGCCGCGCAGGTTGCCCGGGCCCTCCTCGCCGACGTTGCCGACGATGTAGACGCGACCCTTCGGCTCCAGCTTCTGCTCCTTGAGCACCTTCGCCAGGGTGAGCACCACTGCGAGGCCGCGGCAATCGTCGCCGATGCCGGGGCCGGCCACGCGCTCACCCTGCCGCGTCGTCCGCACGTCGGTCCCCTCGGGGAAGACCGTGTCGAGGTGGCCGGCGATCATCACCGTCGGTCCTTCACCGCGGCCGATCTCGCTGATCACGTTGCCTTCCGCGTCGATGCGCGTGTTGGCGTAGCCGAAGCTCACCATGCGCCGCCGGAACTCCTCGGCGCGCGCCATCTCCTTGAACGGTGGCGCGGGGATCTCGCAGATGGAGACCTGCTGGTCGAGCGTCCAGGCCTGCAGCGGCTGCATCGCGTCCATGGCGCGCTTCACGGCCGGATCGTCGAGCGGGATCGACTTTCCCTGGGCGGCGAGCGGTGCGGCCAGCGGCGCGGCCAGCGCGGATGCGAGCAGGGCGGCCGCGAGGGCGGCCGGGATGTGGCGGAGTCCGTGGAGATGCATATTCGGAATGTACCCCTGACCTCCCATGAACGACCATCCCTGGACGGCCCAGTACGACGCCGGCGTCCCCCCGACGCTCGAGCCCTATCCGCGACGCACGCTCCTCGAGTATCTCGATGACGCGGTCGCGCAGCGCCCCGGTGCCCCGGCCCTGCTCTTCAAGGGCGCGACCGTCACCTGGGGCGAGCTCGCGACGCGCAGTGATGCCTTCGCGAGCGCGCTCGCCGCGCTCGGCGTGCGGGCGCATGATCGCGTGGCGGCGGTGCTCCCCAACTGCCCGCAGTTCTTCATCACCGAACTCGCGGTCTGGAAGCTCGGCGCCGTCCTGGTGCCGCTCAACCCGATCTACACGGCCGAGGAGCTCGAGGGGCCGCTCCGGACCACGGGCGCGAAGGTGGTGGTGACGCTCACGACGTTCTACGAGCGCCTGAAGCAGGTGCAACGGCGCACGGCGCTGCAGCATGTCGTCCTCACCAGCATCAAGGAGTACCTGCCGCCGCTCTCGCGGCTGCTCTTCACGCTCGCGCTCGAGAAGAAGGGCGGGCATCGTGCCACGGCGCGCGATGGCGATCCCACCATGCCGGCGCTGCTGGCGGCGCATGCGGGCCGGCGCCCCGCCGCACCGCGCCCCTCACCCGACGATGACGCGCTCCTGCTGATGAGCGGAGGCACCACCGGCACGCCCAAGGCGGTGCGCGTGCATCACGGAGGGCTCGTCCAGACCGGCCTGCAGGTGCGCGCCTGGCTCGGTCGCGTCTTGCCCGAATGGGTCGGTGTGTACTGCATGCCGCTCCCGATGTTCCACTCGTACGGCGCCTGCGGCGTGCAGTCGGTCTGCTTCATCGGTCACAATCCCATCGCGCTCGTGCCGAATCCGCGCGATCTCGACGATCTCGTGCGGACGGTGGAGCGCACCAGGCCGGCGGTCTTCTGTGGTGTGCCCACGCTCTACAACGCGCTGCTCGATCACAAGCGCGTCGCGGCCGGCAGGGTGGACTTCCGCTCCATGAAGGCCTGCGTCTCCGGCGCGGCGCCTCTGCACGCGGAGACGCACAAGCGATTCACCGAGATGACCGGCGCGCGGGTGATCGAGGGGTACGCGCTCACCGAGTCGGTGCTCGCCGCGACGCTCTGGCCGCTCGAGGGAACGCAGAAGGTGGGCTCGGTGGGCGTGCCGCTCCCCGACTGCCGCGTGCGCATCGTGGATGCGGACGATCCCGGCAAGGAGATGCCGACCGGTGCCGTGGGTGAGATCCTGCTCACGGGTCCGCAGATCATGCGCGGCTACTTCAACGCTCCCGAAGGCACCGACCCGATGCTCTCCCGTCACGCCGACGGCACCAGCTGGCTGCACACGGCCGACCTCGGGTATCTCGACCCCGACGGCTTCCTGTACGTCGTGGATCGCAAGAAGGACCTCATCAAGATGGGCGGCATGCAAGTGTGGCCGCGCGAGATCGAGGAGGTGCTGGCGAAGCATCCCGCAGTGGCCGAAGTGGGCGTGCGCGGCTTCCCCGACCCGGCACGCGGCGAGGTGGCGGTGGCGTTCGTGGTGCGGCGCATGGGGCAGGCCGTGACGCCGGAGGAGCTGCGCAACTGGTGCAAGGAGCATCTCGCCCCGTTCAAGGTGCCGGCTCGCGTGGCGTTCAAGACCGAACTCCCGAAGTCGATGATCGGGAAGGTGCTGCGGCGGTTCCTCAGCGAGGACGGCGCGGTGCGGGCATGAGCGTGCGTCGACTGCCGCGAGTTGTCGCGGCCCTGCTGCTCGCCTTCCTCGCGATTGCGGGCGTCGCCTGCCGCGCGCCGACGGACCGCGCGGGTGCCGCTGGTGCCCAGCGGCCGCGGGTGGTGCTCATCTCGCTCGACGGCTTCCGCGCCGATTATCTCGATCGTCCCGGCGCGGTGAACCTGCGCGCGCTCGCGGCACGCGGCGTACGCGCCGAGCGGCTGATCCCGGCCTTCCCGTCCAAGACCTTCCCGAATCACTACACGCTCGTCACCGGGCTCACCCCCGAGCACCACGGCATCGTCGCGAATGCCATGCGCGATCCGGAGCTTGGCCTCTTCCGCATCAACGACCCGACCAAGGTCCGCGATGCGCGCTGGTGGGGCGGTGAACCGATCTGGGTCACGGCGGAGAAGCAGGGGCGACGCGCGGCATCGTACTTCTGGCCGGGATCCGAGGCGCCGATCGGCGGCGTGCGCCCCACCTGGTCGATGGCGTACGAGCACACGCGGGCGAATGCGATGCGCGTCCGGCGCGTGATCGAATGGCTCGGCATGCCGCCCGACTCCGCTCCGGCGGTGATCACGCTCTATTTCAGTGACACCGATGATGCCGGACACGCGAACGGTCCCCTCGCGCGCGAGACCGACGCGGCGATCGCGACCGTGGACCGCGCGGTGGGGGACCTCGTCGCCGGCATCGCGCGACTCGGACTCACCGACGTCGTCAACCTCATCGTCGTCTCCGACCACGGCATGTCCGAGGTGAGCGGTGACCGTCTCATCCGGCTGGACGACTACCTCGACCTCGAGACCGTGGAGATCGTCGACTGGACACCGGTGGCGGCGATCGCGCCGCTCGACGGTGACACCGAGCGCGTCTACCGCGCGCTGAAGGACAAGCACCCGCACCTGCAGGTGTATCGCAAGGGCGAGGTGCCGGCGCGGCTCCACTTCAACGCGCATCCGCGCATCACGCCCATCATTGCCATCGCGAACGACGGCTGGGTCATCACGCAGCGTCGGGAGGTCGCGCGCCGCGGTCCCTCGTCCTTCCACGGCGGGGCGCATGGGTACGATCCCGAGCTCCCGTCGATGGGCGCCCTCTTCGTCGCCGCCGGCCCGGGCATCGCGGAAGGGCGGACCGTGCCGCCCTTCCGCAACGTCCACGTCTACTCGCTCATGGCGCACCTGCTCGGCCTGCGCCCCGCGGCAACGGACGGCACGCTCGACTCCGTGCGCGCCGTGCTGCGCTGATCCCTCAGCTCGGCATCGGGTCGATCTCACGCAGTTCGATCCGCCCGCCGAGCGCGAGATGCGGGCAGTCCTCGCTCAGCCGCACCGCCTCGGCGTAGTCCTTCGCCTCGAGCATGAAGTAGCCGCCCACCACTTCCTTCGCCTCCGCGTACGGCCCGTCGCGCACGACGAGCTTCCCGCCCTTCGCGGTGAGGTGCTTGCCGCCCTCGTCCTTCAACTTCTCGCCGCCGCGCAGGTGGCCGGCAGCGCCGAGTTGGTCGCTCCACGCCATGTAGCGGCTGATGACGCGCTGCATCTCGTCGGGGGACATCTTCGAGAGCGCGGCCATGTCGTCGTGCAGGATCAGCATGTATTTCGGCATCGGGATCTCCTTGGCGGGTGTTCGCGACCGGACGATCCGGCCCGCGATGCCCTATGACGGACGAAGCTCGGCAGAATCGACATGGCCCGCCTGGACGAACGCGTCGAGTTCGGCAAGTCGTTGATCGGCTTGGTGTTGGAGCGGCATCGACGGTGTGAGTGCGCGCGCCGCGGCCCAGGCATCGCGCGCCTCGTCCGGCTTGCCGAGGGCGGTGAGCAACGAGGCGCGAACCGCGTGTGCGAGCGCATACCCCTTCAGCGCGGGGTCGCGCAGGAGCGCGCGCAGCTCCCGCCACGCGCGCTCCGGCCCCGCGGCCTGATGCAGCGCGACCACGCGATTGAGCGCCGCCACGGGCGAGGGCGCGATCGCGAGCAGCGTGTCATACGCGCGGACGATGCGCGCCCAGTCGGTTGCCTCCCACGTGGGCGCGATCGCGTGCAGCGAGGCGATCCCCGCCTCCGCGTGGAAGGGCGTGATGCGGTCCCCGCGTGCGGCCGCCTCGAGATGCGCGAATCCGCGCGCGATCCGCGCCCGGTCCCATCGCGCGCGATCCTGCTCGGCCAGTCGCACCGGCAGGCCGTCCGCGCCCACGCGCGCATCGAAGCGTGCGGCGTGGAACTCGAAGAGCGCCGCCAGCGCATGCGTGGTGGGCGAGGCGGTGCGCGCATCACGCAGCAGCCGCGTCGTGAGGCGCAGCGCCTCGTCGCAGAGGTCGCGCCGCAGCAGCGACGCGCCCTCGTGCGCCGTGTGCCCCTCGTTGAACATCAGGTACAGCACGTCATGCACGGCGTCGAGCCGCGCCGCGAGCGCCTCGCCCTCGGGCAGGTCGAACGACACGTTCGCCTCGCGCAGCGCGCGCTTGGCGCGCACGAGCCGCTGGGCGACCGCGCGCTCGTCGGCGAGCAGCGCGCGCGCGATCTCCGCCACGCTCAGGCCGCTCACGAGCTTGAGTGCGAGCGCCACGCGCGACTCCGCGGAGACGACGGGATGGCAGCAGAGCAGGATCATCCGCAGCTGGTCGTCGGCGAAGGGATCGTCCCCGGACCCGTGTCCCGCGGCGGAGGCCGCGTCCACCGCGGCCTCGAGCTCGGCGCCGATCTCCGGCTCGCGGATCGCGAGCAACCGGTCACGCCGCAGCGCATCGAGCGCCTTGCGTCGCGCGACCTGCAACAGCCAGGCGGAGGGATTGGAGGGCACGCCCGTGCGCGGCCAATGCCCGAGTGCCGCGATGAACGCCTCCTGCACCACATCCTCGGCGAGCGCGAGCTGCGCCGGCCCGAGCAGTCGCGTGAGGAGGGACGTGAGACGCCCCGCCTCCTCGCGGAAGAGATGATCGACGAGCGGGGCGACTACGCGGGGTGCGTCGTCCGTCGCGCGATCCACTCGGCCACCAGGAGGTTGGGTACCCAGCAGCTCCACGCGATGATGTCGTAGGCCGGCAGGAAGCCCTGCAGGGCCGTCGCGAGCAGCGGCAGCTGGATGCGGAGCGTGACCGCCGCGAGGATGAGCGCGTAACTGCGGATCATCCACCGCCGGTGTGTCCGGAAGTCGCGCGCCCGGGCGCAACGATACGCCATCCCCACGGTGGTGAGGGTCCCGATGGCGAGCGCGCCGAAGCCGAGTGTGGTGTTGAGTCCGCCCTGCGCGAAGAGCGCGAGCCAGCCGCCGGCGAGTCCCGTGAGCAGCGTGGCGAGCACATACGCCTCGCCCATCCTGCGATGCAGGGCCGGCCGGGCGCGCCGCCACGCGTGGCGGAAGTTGAGCGCGCCGGTCACGAGCGCGACCGGGCCGAAGACGACGTGGAACCAGATCGCCCACGGCCGCTGGACGAACGATTCGAACAGGTCGGGTCCGAATGCCGGCAGCCCGACCACCGCGAACCGGAGACCGTACAGGGCGATGGCCGTCGCGGCCACCAGCATCACCCACCATCCGCGCGGCGCCGCGCGGACGCTAGAACTCACGCTTCTTCATCTCCTTGAACATCTTCTCCCGCTCCTGGTCCTGCGCATCGCTCACGCGCTGCGGGGCGGTCGGATCGTAGGTCTTCGCCTCGAGATTCCGGGGCTTGGCCTGCTTCTGCATCTTCTTGACGAGGTTCTGGATGGACTTGTCGTCCAGGCCTGACATCAGGTGCCCTCCGGGGCAAGCAGTCGCCTAATGCTACCCCGCGGCGCGCTATTGCGCATCCGGTGACTTGGCCGTTGCTTGGACGCACACCCGCTCCGTGACGGAGGCGCTGGCCGAATGGAGATCGACCGCAAGCCGCGCGACGAGGAGATCGACTGCTGGGGCATGACGCATCAGGGGAAGGTCCGGAAGGACAACCAGGACCAGTTCCTCATCGCCATGGTCCATCGTCGGCTCCAGATCCTCCAGACCTCCCTCTCCGACGCCGGCCGCGTACCCATGGCGGACGAGCGGGTCGCGTTCCTCGCCATGGTCGCCGACGGCGTCGGCGGCGGCGCGAGCGGCGCGGAGGCGAGTGCGACGGCCCTGGAGACCGCCACCGAGTACGTCGCCTCCAGCAGCAAGTGCTTCATGGAAGGCGATGCCGCCGGGACGGAATTCATCGAGACGCTGCAGGCCGCTGCCCTCCGCTCGCACGAGGCGGTGAAGCTGCGCGCGAAGGACGTGGCCCCGGGGCGCTCGATGGCCACGACGCTGACGCTCTTCATGGGCGTCTGGCCCTGGTACTATCTCCTCCAGGTGGGCGACTCGCGCTACTACCTCTATCGCGAGGGCACCCTCACCCAGATCTCGCGCGACCAGACCATCGCGCAGGACCTCGTGGATCAGGGTGTGCTCACGCGCACCGTGGCCGAACGGTCGCGCTTCGCGGATGTCCTCTCGAGCGCCATCGGCGCCGACGAGGCGGTCCCCGTCGTCACGCGCCTCCGGAGCGAATGGGGGAGCGTCCATCTGCTCTGCACCGACGGCCTCATCAAGCACGTCAGCGACGAGCGCATCAAGGAGGTGCTCGCGACCATGACGAGCTGCCGCCAAGCCTGCGAGACGCTCGTGCAGGAGGTCCTCGACCGCGGCGCGACCGACAATGTCACGGTCGTGGTCGGCCGCGCGGTGAAGAGCGGCGTGGTGTGAACCCGCTCGTCGGCGCGAGCGGCGTGAACTCAGGCGGTCGCTGACCCCTCGGCGGGCGCCGCCGGAGCGGGCGCTGCGGAGCGGTCGCGCAGGAACCAGTTCACGAGCATCACGATCAACGCGATCGGGATCACGATCTTCGCGATGGCGATGCCCATGCTGATGAGCACGCCGACCAGCGAGAGGAGCAGCCCGCCGAACAGCAGCACCACGAACACCGGCAGGCCGATCACGAAGAGCAGGACGAGCACCGGCATGGCGAGCACGCCGAGCACGCCGAGCAGCGGCAGGCCGATGAACTTGAGCAGGAAGCCCACGGGCAGCAGCCACGCGAGCCAGCCGAACGACCGTAGCACGGTCTTCGCGAGGATGCCCTGCACCAACAGGGACTTCAGGATCTGCCACATGCGCGGGCTCCCAGAGGGGTGATGCCAGCCTTACGGGGGAGCCTCCGCCCAAGTGTCAGGATCCGGGCCGGACTCAGCGGCGGGCGTCGAGCGCGGGGAGCAGTTCCTTCACCACCCAGGCGTGCCCCGGGGCCAGTGCCAGGGCCTTCTGGAGCTCGGCCCGGGCCTCCGCCCGGCGGTCGAGCTGGTCGAGGGCGATCGCGAGCCAGATGTGGGCGTCCACCTTTCCCCAGGTC
>LNFM01007560.1_pt1 | contig 16924 bp, 14 predicted proteins | sample 596031 | NCBI WGS metagenome assembly LNFM01 (sample SAMN04254537, study PRJNA301005) | activated carbon metagenome | isolation source: dual media filters at the Ann Arbor, Michigan drinking water treatment plant | place: USA: Ann Arbor
CATCTTGGGGTTCCAGAAGCGCGTTTGGTGCCCGAAATGGACGCCGGCTTCCAGCATTTCACGCATGGAGACAGTCATGGAAAGTCCTAAGGTTGTGTCTAGAATCCCGGCGCTTGATCACCGACGGTGACAACCTGTTTCAGGGGTTGTGGAACCGCTCGGCGACACCTTGGTTGAACCGGGTTCGCGATTTGCCTGCCTCGCGCAACAGTCCCTCGCGGGACCGCAGAGCCAGCCCGCACATCACCCAGAGGTGAGGCCCGGACGTCGCTCTCAGGGCCGTACTGACAAGCGGCCTTGGCCACCCACACGCACAACCTGCATTGAGGCAAACCCGATGATTCTAGCACGCGCCACCTCGGCAGGCGCCCTGCCCCAGTGCCCGCGCCGCCTCGCGGCGAGCCGCCGGCAGCAGGAGCACTGAACTTGCGCGTCGTCATCGTCGGCGCCGGCATCGTCGGCGTCACCACCGCCTACGAACTGGCACTGCAAGGGCACGAGGTTACGGTCTACGAGCGCCGCGGCAGCGTCGCCTCGGAGGCCAGCTTCGCCAACGGCGGGCTGCTGGCGCCCGGCCTCGTCGCCCCCTCGGCCGCGCCGGGCATGCCCTGGCAGGTGGCGCGCCAGCTCTTCGGCGGCCATGCACGGCTGCGGCCCGGTGGTGTCGACGTCCTGATGTACCTGCCGTGGCTTTGGCGCTGGTGGCGGGCCTGCGGGGCGCGTGTGCACGGCCCCAACCGCATGGCCATGCACCGTCTGGCGCAGCTCAGCACCACGCGCCTGCAGGAGCTGACGCGCAGCCTGAACCTCGAGTTCGAGCAGACACCCGGTGTCGTGATGCTGCTGCGCGGCGAGCGCGAGCTGAAGGGGGTGCAGTCGAGTCTGTCCCTGCTGCGGGACTGGGGCGTGCCGCACCACGTGGTCGACGCGGCACGCTGCCGGGAGCTGGAGCCCGGTCTGAACGAAGGCACACCGCTGCATGCGGCCGTGCACCTGCCGCAGGACGGCGCCGGCAACTGCCGCCAGTTTGCGCACCTGCTGAAGGCCGAAGCGCAGCACCTGGGCGCGCGCTTCCGCTTCGACACCGGCGTGCGCGCCCTGAGCGCGGGCACGGCACCCACGGTCGCGCTGGACAACGGCATCACGGTGCCTTGTGACGCTGTCGTCGTCTGCGCCGGCGTGGGCGCGCGCACGCTGCTGGCCGGCGTGGGTGTGCGGCTGCCGCTCGCCGCCGTGCACGGCATCTCGGTCACCGCACCGCTGCGCCAAATGGACGGCCTGCACGCTCCGGGGCCGCGGGGCGCATTGACCGACGAGCGCCACCAGATCGTCATCACCCGCCTGGGCCAGCGCGTGCGCGTCACGGGCGGCGCCGAGATCGGTGGCGAGCCTTCACGGCTGGCACCCGCAGCACTGCGCCGCTTGTACCGTGTGCTCGACGACTGGTTCCCTGGCGCCGTGCTGGCGCGCGAGGCCCAACACTGGAAGGGCGCGCAGCCCATGCTGCCCGATGGCCCACCGGTGCTCGGCGAGAGCGGCGCGCCCGGCGTCTGGCTCAACCTGGGGCACGGCGCCAGCGGCTGGGCGCTGGCCTGCGGGTCGGCGCGCGTGCTGGCGGAGTGCCTTTCGGGGCGCGACGCGCCGCTGGACACGGCCGGGCTGACGGTGGCGCGCCTGCGCGCCTGAGGCCGGCCGCGGCGCGACAATCGCCGCATGCGTGCGCTTCCCATCCGCATCACCGCAGGATTGGCAATGTGGCCGCTGCATGGTGCCGCAGCGTCGCGGCAGGCCGAGCAGTCGGCGCTGGCCTTGCACGCCCCGCAAGCCCTGATGGAAGCCGCCGGACTGGCCGTGGCGCGGCTGGCGGCTGCCATGGCGCCGCACGCAAGGCGTGTGCAGGTCTGGGCTGGCCCCGGCAACAACGGCGGCGACGGGCTCGTCGCCGCACGGCATCTGCATGCCGCAGGGCGGACCGTGCAGGTGAACCTGGTGGCCGAGGCCACGGCCCTGCCCGCCGACGCGGCCGAAGCGCTGACGCGGGCGCGCGCTGCCGGCGTGCCCATCGCACGAGGCACCGACGCGGGCGCGGCCGACCTGGTCATCGACGCCCTGCTCGGTCTGGGCACGCGGCGCGCACCCTCTGGCGACCTGGCGCTGGCCATAGCGGCGATCAACGGCGCCAACCAGCCGGTGCTCGCCGTAGACCTGCCCTCGGGGCTGCATCCCGACACCGGCATGCCGCTGGGCGAGCACACCGTACGCGCCCATGCCACGCTCGCCCTGTTGAGCCTGAAGCCCGGCTGTTTCACCGGCCATGGGCGCGACCTTGCCGGCGAGGTCTGGTTCGACGACCTCGGTGTCGATGCCGGCGCGCCCAGCGCCTGGCTGACGGGTGCGCCGGTACTGCCCGCTCCCCTGCACGCCAGCCACAAGGGCAGCCGCGGCGACGTCGTGGTGGTGGGTGGCGCTGCGGGCATGGTCGGCGCGGCCTGGCTGGCGGCCCGCGCCGCACTGACTGCTGGCGCCGGCCGTGTCTACTGCAGCCCGCTGGACGAGACGGCCAGCCTGCTCGACGGCCAGCAGCCCGCGCTGATGGGCAGACGCGCCTGGTGGACGGCCGCGCCTGCCACACTGGCCGGCACGACGGTCGCGTGCGGGTGCGGGGGCGGTGACGCCGTAGGCGCCGCGCTGCCTGCCTTGCTGTCGAACGTGCAACGCCTGGTGCTCGACGCCGACGCGTTGAATGCGATCGCTGCCGACACCATGCTGCAGCAACTGCTGCAACAACGCGGCGTGCGCGGGCGGCAGACACTGTTGACACCGCACTCGCTGGAAGCCGCGAGGATGCTGCAATCCACCAGCGCCGAGGTGCTGGCCGACCGCGTGGCGGCCGCGAGTACGCTGGCGGCGCGTTACGCGTGCGCGGTGCTGCTGAAGGGCTCGGGCACGGTGATGGCTGCGCCGGGTGAACTGCCGCGCATCAACGCCACCGGCAATGCCGCGCTGGCCACCGCCGGCAGCGGCGACGTGCTCGCCGGCTGGACCGCGGGCCTGTGGGCGCAGCGCCCCGACAAGAGCGCGCTGGACGTCGCCGTCATCGCCGCCTGGCAGCATGGCCGTGCCGCCGACCTGTGGCCGGCGGCGGCCAGAGGCGCGCCGCTGCGCGCCCACGCGCTCGTCGAGGTGCTGGCGCAACACGCCTTCGGCTGAAGGCGTGCCGCGGTCTCAGCGCCGGGTGCGTGGCTTGGGCGCCGGCCGCTGCGGGCCGGGCTTGCGCGAGCGGCGCGCCGCCTCGCCCGCCGTCTTGCCGGGCACGGCACCGGCGCCCCGGGGCGCGCCCTTCAGCGCCCGCGTGGCGGCCTTCACGCTGCGGTCGGCTTCGCGCACTGCGGCCAGCTCGGCCACCGCGCCGGTGCCGGCCGGCAGGGGTCGTGCCTTGTCGCCACGTGCCAGCAGCCGCTCGCCCTCGCCTTCGCGCACCATGCGGAAGTCGATCTTGCGGCCGTCCAGGTCGACGCGACTGACCTGCACACGCACCCGCGCGCCCACCGCGTAGCGGATGCCCGTACGCTCGCCGCGCAGTTCGCCACGCGCCTCGTCGTAGCGGTAGTACTCGCCGCCGAGTTCGGTGATGTGCACCATGCCCTCGACGTACAGGCCGTCGAGCGTGACGAAGAGACCGAAGCTGGCCACCGCGCTGACCGTGCCGGAGAACTCCTCGCCCAGGTGCTCGCGCATGTAGCGGCACTTGAGCCAGGCCTCGACGTCCTTGCTGGCCTCGTCGGCGCGACGCTCGTTGGCACTGCAGTGGCCGCCGGCGGCTTCCCACAGCGCCATCTCCTGCGACATCGGCTTGGCGGCCTTGGCCACCTTGCCGCCCCGGCGTACCTCGGGCGTGCGTGTCTTCGCATTGGCCACCAGGTGGTAGCGCTTGCCCGAGAGCACCGCCTTGATGACGCGGTGCACCAGCAGGTCGGGGTAGCGCCGGATGGGGCTCGTGAAGTGCGTGTAGGCCGGGTAGGCCAGGCCGAAGTGGCCGCTGTTGTGCACGGTGTAGATCGCCTGCTGCATCGACCGCAGCAGCAGCGTGTGGATCTGCTGCGCGTCGGGCCGGCCATGCACCGACTGCGCGATGGCCTGGATCTCGTGCGGCGTCGGCTCGTCGCTCAGGTGCATGCCCACGCCCAGCGCCTTGAGCATGGCCTGCAGCGAGATGCGCTTCTCGGGCGTCGGGCCCTCGTGCACGCGGAAAAGGCTGGCGTGCTCGGCGCCTTCGATGAACTCGGCAGCGCAGACATTGGCCGCCAGCATCGTTTCCTCGATCAGGCGGTGCGCCTCGTTGCGTGTGCGCGGCACGATCTTCTCGATGCGGCCACTTTCGTCGCAGACGATCTGCGTCTCGGTGGTCTCGAAGTCGACGGCGCCGCGCTTGGCGCGCTGCCTGAGCAGCGCACGGTAGACCTCGTGCAGGTGCAGCAGGTGCGGCACCAGGTCGGCGCGGCGTTGCGCCTCGGGGCCGCGTGTATTGGCCAGCACGGCGGCCACTTCGGTGTAGGTCAGGCGGGCATGCGAACGGATGATGGCCGGGTAGAACTGGAAGGCGTCGATGCAGCCTTCGCTGTCGACGAGCATGTCGCAGACCATGCTCAGGCGTTCGACCTCGGGGTTCAGCGAGCACAGGCCGTTGCTCAGCTTCTCGGGCAGCATGGGGATCACGCGGCGCGGAAAGTAGACCGAGGTGGCGCGCTCGTAGGCGTCCTCGTCGAGCGGCTCGCCCGGCTTCACGTAGTGGCTGACGTCGGCGATGGCGACGATGAGCCGCCAGCCCTCGAACGCCGTCTTGCCGCGGCCGCGCTTGAAGGGTTCGGCGTAGACGGCATCGTCGAAGTCGCGCGCGTCCTCGCCGTCGATGGTGACGAGCGCCACGTCGCTGAGATCGACACGGTGCTTGCGATCGACCGGGCGCAGCTTGTCGGGCAGTGCCGCGGCCTGGGCCAGGGTCTCGGGGCTGAACTGGTGCGGCACCTCGTACTTGCGCACCGCGATCTCGATCTCCATGCCCGAGTCGTCGATCTCGCCGAGCACCTCGGCCACGCGACCGACCGGCTGCGAGTGCAGCGACGGCGGCTCGGTCAGCTCGACCGACACCACCTGCCCCACGGCGGCGTTGGCGGTGGCGTTCTTCGGGATCAGGATGTCCTGGCCGTAGCGGCTGTCCTCGGGCGCCACCAGCCACTGCCCGCCTTCGTGCAGCAGGCGGCCGATGATGGCGGTCTTGCGGCGTTCCAGGATGTCGAGAACGCGCCCTTCGGGCCGCCCCTTGCGGTCGTAGCGCAACACACGCACACGCACGCGGTCCTTGTGCAGCACGCTGCGCATTTCCTGCGGCGCGAGGTAGATGGCGGGGTCGCCGTTGTCGGGGATGACGAAGCCGTGGCCATCGCGGTGGCCTTCCACGCGGCCTTCGAATTCGCCCATCAGGGCGGGGCCGGCGAGGGACGGACTTGAGGTCTTGTTTTCTTTGATGGTATAGTCCTTAGTTCCTGAAAGCCGGTGTGATTGCGAATGCAGACGCGCCGGTAGCTAGCCCAGATGGCGGAATTGGTAGACGCACTAGTTTCAGGTACTAGCGCTTAACGGCGTGGAGGTTCGAGTCCTCTTCTGGGCACCAATATCGTGAAGCCCGCATGTTGAAAGACATGCGGGCTTCGTCGTTTTCAAACCGTGAATTTCTTGACCAGCGCCTCGGGTCTGAGGTTGTCGTACTCCTCGAAGGGCTGGTGGATCCACGGGCTGGTGGGCAGGGTCTCGACGAAGTAGTCGGGGACGTAGGTCGACACGCCCTTGACCCAGATGACGGCGGCGCGCAGTTCGCTGATCGACGGCATGCCGCGCAGGCGCTCGACCACCGCACGCAGCGTGATGCCGGTGTCGGCCAGGTCGTCGACCAGCAGCACGCGCCCGGCGAGTTCGCCCTTGGGCATGGTGATGTACTTGGCCAGGTCGAGCCTGCCCTGGATGGTGCCGGCCTCGGCGCGGTAGCTGCTGGTCGACATGATCGCCAGCGGCTTGTCGAAAACCCGCGAGAGGATGTCACCGGGCCGCATGCCGCCACGCGCAAGGCACAGGATCTGGTCGAACTGCCAGCCGGAATCGTGCACCTTCAGTGCCAGCTTCTCGGTCAGCAGGTTGTACTCGTCCCAGGACACGTACAAGTGCTTGCCGTCGTCGGTGAGCATGCGGGGGATCTCCTCTCGGGTGTCGGGCGGTAGCGACGCGCGTTCAGGCGCGGAAGGGGTGGCGCAGCAGGATCGTGTGCACCCGGTCGGGGCCGGTCGACACCATGTCGATGGGCGCGCCGATCAGCACCTGCATGCGCTCCAGGTAGCGCTTGGCGGGCGCCGGCAGCTGCTCCCAGTTCGTCAGGCCCGCGGTGGTGTCGCTCCAGCCGGGCAGCGTCTCGTAGACAGGCACGCAAGCCGCGATCTCGTCGGGGTCCATGGGCAGGATGTCGAGCAGGCGATCGCCGAGCTTGTAGCCGGTGCAGATGTTGATCTCGGGCAGGCCGTCGAGCACGTCGAGCTTTGTGATGCACAGGCCCGAGACGCCGTTGATGATGATGCTGCGCTTGAGCGCGGCGGCGTCGAGCCAACCGCAGCGGCGCGCGCGGCCGGTGACGGTGCCACGCTCCTGTCCGACCGTCGACAGGTGGTGGCCGACACCGCCCGGCGCGTCGATGTCGAGTTCGGTCGGGAAGGGTCCGCCGCCGACACGCGTGGTGTAGGCCTTGGTGATGCCCAGGATGTAGTGCAGCATGCCCGGCCCCACGCCCGAGCCCGCGGCCGCGTTGCCCGCCACGCAGTTGCTGGACGTGACGTAGGGGTAGGTCCCGTGGTCGATGTCGAGCAGCGTGCCCTGCGCGCCTTCGAACAGCAGGTTCTGCCCGGCCGCGTGCGCCTGGTGCAGGCGGTAGCCGACGTCGGCCATCAGCGGGCGCAACTGCTCTGCGGCCTGCATCGCACCGTCGAGCATGGGTTGCCAGTCCATGGCGGCACCGCCCAGGTAGACGAGCTCGGTGTTGTGCAACTCCACCAGTTCGCGCAGCTTGGCCTCGAAGCGCGCCGGATGCTTCAGGTCCTGCACACGCAGCGCACGCCGCGCCACCTTGTCTTCGTAGGCCGGGCCGATGCCCTTGCCCGTGGTGCCGATCTTGCCGCTGCCGCTGCTTTCGCGGCGGCTCTCGCGCGCACTGTCCAGCGCGACGTGGAAAGGCAGGATCAGCGGGCAGGCTTCGGAGAGGAAAAGCCGCGATCGCACGTCGATGCCCAGCGCCTCGATGCGCTCGATCTCGCCGAGCATGTGCGCCGGGTCGACGACGACACCGTTGCCGATGTAGCAGGCCACGCCCTCGCGCATCACGCCCGAAGGAATGAGCTGCAACGCCGTCTTGCGACCCGCGATGACCAGTGTGTGGCCTGCGTTGTGGCCACCCTGGAAGCGCACGACGCCCTGGGCGTGGTCGGTCATCCAGTCGACGATCTTGCCCTTGCCTTCGTCACCCCACTGGGTGCCGACGACGACCACGTTGCGGCCGGGTGTCGGTCGGATGGCTGCTTGCATGTTCGGAGCTTTCTTCAGGGTTCAGAGTGCGGTGGAAGGCGGCAGCGCACGCAGCAGCCAGCGGCCGCCAACCTGGGCCAGTTCACGGTCGAAGTCGAAGGCCTGGGCCTCCAGTTCATGCCCCGGCAGCATGGCCAGCACGGTCTCGCCGGCCTCACGCAGGCGGCGCACGGCGGCACGCAGTTCAGGGTCTTCACCCCAGGGCGCGCGGATCGCCGATGGCACCGGCGAGGCACCGGCCACCTCGGCCAGTGCCTTGAGGTCGAGGCTGAAACCCACTGCCGGCCGGTTGCGGCCGAAAACGGCGCCCACCTCGTCGTAGCGGCCACCCCGCGCCAGCGCATCGCTGCTGCCGGCGCCGTAGACCGCGAAGCGCGCGCCACTGTAGTACGCGTAGCCGCTCATGTCCGAGAGGTCGAAGCCGATGCGCAAGGCCGGGAAGGCGACGCGCAGGTGCGTGGCCAGCCACTGCAGTTGGTCCAGCGCCTCGCGCACCAGCGGGCGCTGCGGCAGCGTGGCGCGCGCCGCGTCCAGCACCTCGTCGCCGCCGTACAGGCGCAGCAGCGCACGCAGGGCGCTGCGCGCCTCGGCAGGCGCGTGCTGCGTCAGTGCGTCCAGCGCCGGCCCGTCCTTTTCGGACAGCGCCTGCACCACGTCCTGCAACTGCAGCGTGTCCATCGGCACGCCGGCCAGCACGCCGCGCAGCACGCGGGCGTCGGCCAGGTCGATGACCAGCGCGCCGGCCCGCGCCTCGGTCAGGCAGTCGAGCGCGAGTTCGGCGGCTTCCAGGTCGGCCTCGAGGCCGGCGTGACCGAAGATCTCGGCCCCGAACTGGAGCGGCTCGCGCGTGGCCGACAGGCCCGCAGGCCGTGTATGCAGCACCGGGCCGCAGTAGCACAGGCGCGTCACGCCTTCGCGGTTCAGCAGGTGGGCGTCGATGCGCGCGGCTTGCGGCGTCGTGTCGGCGCGCAGGCCCAGCATGCGCCCGCTGAGCTGATCGACGAGCTTGAAGGTGCGCAGGTCGAGTTCACGGCCGGTGCCCGAGAGCAGCGAATCCAGGTGCTCCAGCAACGGCGGCATCACCAGCTCGAAGCCATAGCCGCGTGCGCGATCGAGCAGCGCCCGGCGCAGGTCTTCGACACGGCGCGCCTGTGCGGGCAGGACGTCGGCGATGTGCTCTGGCAGCAGCCAAGCAGAGAGCATGGAATGCACCGTTGTTGAAACCGGCATTGTACCGGCGGGCCTGCCCTCCACCGCCCGTGTCGGGCGGTGGTTCAACGCCAGATCAGCAGCAGCAACAGGCCGATGACCATGCTGGTCAGGCCGATGAAACGGATCTGCCCGTCGGACATCTTGGTCGCACGCTCGAAGGCCGAGCGCCATGCACCAGGGCTCAGGAAGGGCAGCAGCCCCTCGAAGACCAGCATCAGCGCCAGCGCGCCCAGCAGCAGGTCGCCCATCGCGAATGCCGTCTTCGCCGAGCGCCTAGTTGCGGCCCGCCGGCGCCGTGCCGCCCCGCATCGCGCGGAAGAAGTCGCTGCTGGGGTCGAGCACCATCATGTCGCCCTTGTTGCGGAAGGACGCCCGGTAGGCTTCGAGGCTGCGGTAGAACTGCGCAAACTGCGCATCCCGACCGAACGCGTCGGCGTACAGGGCCGACGACTTGGCGTCGCCCTCGCCCTTGACCTTCTGTGCGTCGCGATAGGCTTCCGCGATGATCACCTCGCGCTGGCGGTCGGCGTCGGCGCGGATCTTCTCGCCGTCGGCCGCACCCTGCGAACGCAGTTCGTTGGCCACCTGCTTGCGCTCGGACTCCATGCGCCGGTAGACCGAGTCGGTGATGTCGGCGACGAAGTCGACGCGCTTGATGCGCACGTCGACGATCTCGATGCCGAAGTCCTTCGCTTCCTCGATCAGGCGCGTCTTCACGTCGTTCATGACCTTTTCGCGCTCGGTGGCCAGCACGGCGGTCACGTTGCGCTTGGTGATCTCTTCGTTGAACGCGGCCTGCACCACGGGCGCCAGCCGGTTCTCGAGGTTGCGGAAGTCGGCCCCGTTGTTGCGGATGAACTGGCGCGGCTCGGACAGGCGCCACTTCACCAGCCAGTCGATGACCAGGCTCTTCTTCTCGGCGGTGAAGATGGGCCGCGTCTCGGGGCTGTCCAGCGTCTGCACGCGCTTGTCCAGGAAGACCACGTTCTGGAAGGGCGGCGGCAGCTTGAACTTCAAGCCCGGCTCGGTGATGACTTCCTTGATCTCACCCAGCGCGTAGACCACGCCGACCTGGCGCTGGTCGACGACGAACAGCATGCTGGCCGCCAGCATGAGCAGCGCCAGTGCGCCTGCGACAAAAAATCCGATGCGATTCATAGTGTTCTGGCCAGCCATTCAACGTCCCTCGCGATCGCGCGTGCGGGCGCCATCGCGGGAACGGATATCGACGATCTGCGTCCCGGTGGGGTCCGTGGACGGCGTGGGCACGGCCACGGCCGCACCCGCCGCAGCGGGTGCCGCTGCGCCGGTCTGCTGCAGCAGTTTGTCCAGCGGCAGGTAGAGCAGGTTCGACCCGGAGCGGCTGTCGACCATGATCTTGGTGACGTTCGAATAGACCTGCTGCATGGTTTCCAGGTAGAGGCGGTCACGCGTGACCGCCGGTGCACGCTGGTACTCGGTGAGCACCGAGCGGAAGCGCTGCGCATCACCGTCGGCCTGGGCGATGACACGCGCCTTGTAGCCCTCGGCCTCTTCCAGCAGTCGCGCGGCGGTGCCGCGGGCCTTGGGGATGACGTCGCTGGCGTAGGCCTGGCCTTCGTTCTTGAAACGGTCGCGGTCGGCGCCGGCCTTCAGCGCGTCGTTGAAGGCCGCCTGCACCTGGTCGGGCACGAACACGTTCTGCACGTTGACGTTGGAAATGACGATGCCCGCCTTCAGGCGGTCGAGCTGCGCCTGGATCGACTTGACGAGGTCGGCCGCGATCGCATCACGCTGCTCGTACAGCACCTGGTCGACCTTGCTGCGGCCGACGATCTCGCGCACCGCCGACTCGGCGGCCATCACCACCGCTTCGTCGGGCCGGAAGTTCTCGAACAGGTAGGCGCGCGCATCGGCGCGGCGGTACTGCACGACGAAGCGGATGTCGACGATGTTCTCGTCCTGCGTCAGCATCGACGAATCACGCAGGCCGGTGGCCTGCACGACGGCGTTGCGGCCCACTTCCACCGACTGCAGCTGCGTCACCGCCACCAGCTCGTGAGCCTGCACCGGATAAGGCAGTCGCCACTGGAAACCGGCGTCCTTGGTGTGGCTGAACTTGCCGAAGGTGGTCACCACGCCCTGGTAGCCTTCCTGGACGATGAAGAAGCCGCTGCCCAGCCAGATCAGCACGGCCACGGCGCCTATGAGGCCCACGCCGATGCCGGCGCTCTTCATGTCGGGCTGGAACGACGGGCCGCCGCCGCCACCACCTCCGCCGTCACCGCCGCTGGGCCGTCCCGGGGGCGGCGTCTTGCCGCCGAACAGGCCGCTGAGCTTGCGGTTGAAGTCGCGCCAGAGCTCGTCGAGGTCGGGCGGGCCTTCGTTGCGGTTGTTGTAGATCAGCGTGTCGGCGCCGGCCGTGGCGGCATGGCGCCGCAACACGGCGGCCATGAAGAGCGCACGCGACGCCGCTGCGACGGCACGCAGCCGTTCGGTGAAGGGGGGGACTTGGACTTCGCGCATGCGTTGGCAGTCTGGGCAGTCGTTGAGGGGGAGCACCGTCAGTGGGCGGCCGCCGGCGTCTTGCCGGGCAGCGGGGCGACAGCGAGGCTGCCGTCAGGCAGGGTGGCAGGTGGGGGGCGATGGCCCGCATTCAAGCGTTCGAGCGCGATCTCAGCGATGGCCTGGCGCAGCACCTCCAGGCCCTGCCCGGTGCGCGCGCTGACGAACACCCGACGGCGGCGCAGGCCGGGGCGGGCCTCGATCCAGTCGGCGGGCTCGCGCGGCTGCAGCGAATCTTCCAGCAGGTCGAGCTTGTTGTAGACGATGAGCTGCGGCACCTGGTCGGCGCCGATCTCTTCCAGCACGCGCTGGACCTCGGCCTGCTGCTCGGCCAGCATGGGGCTGGCGGCGTCGACGACATGCAGCAGCAGGTCGGCTTCGGCCGCTTCCTGCAGCGTGGCACGGAAGGCCTCGACCAGCTTGTGCGGCAGGTCGCGGATGAAACCCACCGTGTCGGACAAGGAGACCGAGGCCTGAGCCTCGCCCAGCCACAGGGAACGCGTGGTGGTGTCGAGCGTGGCGAAGAGCTGGTCGGCGGCGTAGGCCTTGGCCTTCACCAGCGCATTGAACAGCGTGCTCTTGCCGGCGTTGGTGTAGCCCACCAGCGACACACTGAAGGTGCCGCGGCGTTCACGTGCCTTGCGTTGCGTGCCGCGCTGGCGCTTGACCTTCTCCAGCCGTTCCTTCACGGTCTTGATGCGGTCACCGATCATGCGGCGGTCGAGTTCGATCTGCGCCTCACCCGGGCCGCCGCGCGTGCCGATGCCGCCGTGCTGACGCTCCAGGTGGCTCCAGCGGCCGACCAGGCGCGTGGCCATGTACTGCAGGCGTGCCAGTTCGACCTGCAGCTTGCCTTCGTGGCTTTGCGCGCGGGCGGCGAAGATGTCGAGAATGAGCGCTGTACGGTCGGCCACCGGCACGCCCAAGTGGCGTTCCAGGTTGCGTTGCTGCGCCGGGCTGAGTGCCTGGTCGAAGATGACCCCGTGCGCCCCGGTGGCCGCCACCAGCGCCTTGATCTCGTCGGCCTTGCCGCTGCCGATGAAGAGCGCCGGGTCGGGCGCCTTGCGGCGCGCGATGACACGCGCCACGGCCACATCTCCCGCCGATTCGGCCAGCAAGGCCAGTTCGTCGAGGCTGGGGTCGAAGTGCCCGGCACCGCCCACGTCGACGCCGACGAGCACCGCTCGCGTGGCGTCATCGCCACGCGTTGCGGCGGAGGAGGAGGCTGAACTCAAGGTGGCGTGCGCGTCTCGCCGGGCTTCAGGCCGGTTGATCGCCAGGTTCGTTGGCGTGGAAGTTCACGGCGCGGCTGGGCACCACGGTGGAGATCGCGTGCTTGTAGACCATCTGCGTCACGGTGTTGCGCAGCAGCACCACGTACTGGTCGAAGGACTCGATGTGGCCCTGGAGCTTAATGCCGTTGACCAGGTAGATGGACACGGGCACATGCTCCTTGCGCAGCAGGTTCAGAAAGGGGTCCTGCAAAAGTTGGCCTTTGTTGCTCACGATATTCTCCGTGTTGAAGGGAACAGACATTCACGTTATCACAGGGGCACCGGGCCCCCTGGGGAAACGGCTATTGCGCCGCCGCCCGTTTGTGGCCCTTCAGCCGCCCTGCTCGTCGAACGGGTTCTTGGCCGAGCGCATCTCGATGCGCACCGGCGTACCGACGAGCTTGAAGTGCTCGCGCAGCCGGCTTTCCAGGAAGCGCTTGTAGCTGTCGGGCACGTGGTCGAGCGAGGTGCCGTGGATGACGACCAGCGGCGGATTCATGCCGCCCTGGTGGGCGTAGCGCATCTTGGGACGGAAACGCCCGTCGCGACGCGGCGCCTGGTGTTCTGCGGCCTCGTGCACCAGGCGCGTCAGCACCGGCGTGCTCATCTTGATGGTGGCCGAGGCGTGGGCGGCCAGCAGCGCCTTCCACAGCGCCGACAGGCCCGTGCGCTTGATGGCCGAGATCTGCAGCACGGGCGCGTACTTCAGGAAGGCCAGGCGACTTTCGATCGAGCGCTGCAGCTGCTGGCGCTGGTAGTCATCGGTGGCGTCCCACTTGTTGACGGCGATGACCACGGCACGGCCCGATTCGAGCACATAGCCGGCGATGTGGGCGTCCTGCTCGCTCACGCCCTGTGTGGCGTCGATGAGCAGCAGCACGACGTTGGCGTCGGCGATGGCCTGCAGCGTCTTGACGACCGAGAACTTCTCGATCGCCTCGAAGACCTTGCCCTTGCGGCGCAGGCCGGCGGTGTCGATGAGCTCGAACTTGCGTCCGTCGCGCTCGAAAGGCACGTGAATGGCATCGCGCGTGGTGCCGGGCTGGTCGAAGGCCACCAGGCGCTCTTCGCCCAGCCAGGCGTTGATCAGCGTGCTCTTGCCGACGTTCGGGCGGCCGGCGACGGCCAGCCGGATCGGGCGCTGTTCGTCGTCGGGGCCCGAACCCCAGGCGTCTTCCTCTTGCGCAAAACCTTCCAGCGCGGCCTCGAGCAGGCTGCGTATGCCCTGGCCGTGCGCGGCCGAGACCGGGTGCGGCTCGCCTATGCCCAGTTCATGGAACTCGCCCAGCAACGGCGATTCCTGCATGCCTTCGGCCTTGTTGACCGCCAGCAGCACTTTCTTCTGCTGGGTGCGCAGGTAGCGCGCGATATCGTGGTCCTGCGCCGACAGACCGCCGCGCACGTCGACGACGAAGATCACCACGTCGGCCTCGGCCACGGCCTGCTTGGTCTGCTTGGCCATCTGCGCGACCACGCCGCTGGGCTTGTCGGGCTCGAAGCCGCCGGTGTCGACGACGATGAACTCCTGCGCGCCCAGCCGCGCGTCGGCGTAGTGGCGGTCGCGTGTCAGCCCGGCATAGTCGGCGACGATGGCGTCGCGGCTCTTCGTGATGCGGTTGAACAGCGTCGACTTGCCGACGTTGGCCCGCCCGACGAGCGCGATGACAGGTTTCACCCGGCGCCCGGTCAGTTGGGTCGGAAGGCGAAGAGGCCGCCGGCCTGCGTCGTCACCAGCAGCGTGGTGCCCGACAGCGCAGGCGCGCCGATCACCGGCTTGCCGTCCGTGGCCAGGCGCAGTTGGGGCTCACCCGTGCCCGCCTCCAGGAAATGCAGGTAACCCTCGGCGTCACCGAAGACGACACTGGGGCCGACGGCCATGGCGCCGCTCAGGCCGCGGTAAAGCAGTTTCTCGGACTGCCAGACGACGTCGCCCGTGGTCGCGCGCCAGGCGGTGATGCGGTCGCTGGCGTCGCCGCCGAAGACGAATTCGGCGCTGCTGGCCACGGCCTGCGCGCCGCCGGCGTTGCGCGACCAGAGCAAGGTGCCGCGGCTGGCATCGGCGCAACCCACGGCCGATTGGAAGGCGCGCGCGCAGATGCGGTCGCCGACCCGTGTGGCCGGGCCGATGAGGTCGGCCAGACGCTCGACCTCGTTGCTGCCGCGCGGCGAAGCCAGCGGAACGTCCCACAGCACGGTGCCGCGCAGCGGGTCGAGCGCGGTAAGTCTCTGCGCCTGCGCCACCAGCAGGGTATTGCGGTAGGGCAGCACGACGCTGGCCTGCGCCAGCGTCAACGGTTCGCCGGGCTTGGCGTAGACCCACAGGCGCCGACCGTCGATGGCGTCGAAGGCATGCACGGCGCGGTCGACACCCATCACGAAAACACGCTCGCCGGCCACCAAGGGCGGTGTCACCACCGCCGAGGGCACGCGCTTGCGCCAGACTTCACGGCCGCTGTCGAAGGTGACGACGTCGTTGCCGCGCGTCACGACGCTGGTGTAACGGCCGTCGCTGCCGACACCGGCCGAAATGGCCGAGCCCGCGCTGGCGCGCCACAGCACCGCGCCGCTGTCGGCCTGCAGCGCCAGCACATCGCCATTGCCGGCCGCGACGTGGAAAACACCCTCTTGCACCGCGGGCACGAGCGGGAAGTCGATGCGGCCGATGCTGGTGGTCCAGACCTGACGCGCCGCGATCTTCGGCACCACGGTTTCCAGCGGTGTCGGCTTGGGCTTGTCGGCGGCGCAGCCGGCAACGGACAGCACGACGACCAGCACGGCAGGCCCCCAGAGCGCCCGCGGGATGCGGCGCAACACGCCCATCACTTGCCGGCCCCCGAGGCCGCGGCTGCCGAAGCCGCGGCTTCAGGTGCAGACCCCAGCGTCGTCAGCTTGGCCTCGACGAGGCGGCGATAGTCCACCGTCGCGTCCAGCGCCTTGTAGGCGGCCTGGTAGGCGGCCCGCGCTTCGTCCTTCTTGCCCTGGGCCAGCAGCACGTCGCCCCGGCGGTCGGCCACCAGGCCTTCGAAGCCCGCGGCCTGGGCCGCGTCCAGCGTCTTCAACGCCTCGTCGTACTGCTTGGCGTCGGCCTGCACGGCGGCCAGGCGCAGGCGCGCGATGGTGCTCATCTCGTCCTCGGCGCCGTTCTGGGCCACCCATTCCAGCGTGGCCTTGGCGGCGTCGGTCTGGCCCTTGGCCACCTGCACCTTGGCCGCCGTCAACCCACCCTGCTGCGCAAACGCGGTGCTGGCGAAACGCTGCTTCAGGTCGGCGAACACCCGTCCGGCCTTGTCGGCATCGCCCGCCGCGGCAGCGCGGTCGAGCTCCTCGAACATCGCACCGGCCTTCAGCGCCTGCTCGCGCTGCCAGTAGTTCCAGCCGTTCCAGGCGGCAAACGCACCCAGCACCAGCACCAGCGTCCAGGTGATGAGGTTTCCCTGCTTGTTCCAGAACGCCTTGAGCGCGTCGAGTTGCTCCTGCTCTTGCAGGTCGAGTTGTGTGGCCATGGGTGCGGGGCGCCGGGGCGGTAGAGGGAGAAGAAGGCGAATCTGGGATTATGCGGTGCGCAGTTCGACAGCCCAGGCGGCGACGTCGGCCAACGCGCGCGTGGTCTGCGCAGCTGCGGCGTCGCGCAGCGGCTTCACCGCCACCTCGCCACGAGCGAGCTCCTCGGCGCCGAAGATCAGCGCATGGCGCGCGCCGCTGGCATCGGCCCGTTTGAACTGCGCCTTCATGCTGCCCCAGGCGTCCTTGCCGGCGGCATGCATCAGCACCGCCACGCCGGCGGCGCGCAGCGCTTCGGCCGCTTGCATGGCCGCGGGCAGCGCATCGATGGACGGCACGATGGCGTAGACGTCGGGCACGGCCGCGGGCGGCTCGACGCCGCTTTGCTGCAGGAGGTCGAGCACCCGTTCGATGCCCAGGCCCCAGCCGATGCCGGGTGCGGGCTTGCCGCCGATCAGTTCGGCCAGGCCGTCGTAACGGCCACCGCCGCAGACCGTGCCTTGCGCCCCCAGGCGGTCGGTGATCCACTCGAAGACGGTGAGCGCGTAATAGTCCATCCCGCGCACCAGGCGGTGGTTGACGCGGTACGGCTGACCGGCGGCGTCGAGCACGCGGCACAGGCCCTCGAAGTGCTTGAGCGAGGCCTCGCCCAGGTAGTCCATGAGGCGCGGCGCGGCTTCCACCAGGCCCTGCATCGCCGGGTTCTTGGTGTCGAGGATGCGCAGCGGGTTGCTGTGCAGCCGACGCTGGGCCTCGGCGTCGAGCAGTTCGCG
>LNFM01007561.1_pt1 | contig 16924 bp, 12 predicted proteins | sample 596031 | NCBI WGS metagenome assembly LNFM01 (sample SAMN04254537, study PRJNA301005) | activated carbon metagenome | isolation source: dual media filters at the Ann Arbor, Michigan drinking water treatment plant | place: USA: Ann Arbor
CGGGCTGATAGGTGCTCGAGAAGAGCGTCTCCGACATCCATTGAGAGTCAGCCCCGGGATCCAAAGGGGCAACTTTTTGGCCTAGTTGGTATAGTTCTGCGGCGTGGAGAAGGGGGCCTCGCCTCAGCCGGCGGACGGGGATATGACCCATCTCGGGTCCTATCAGATCATTCGCAAGCTCGCGCGTGGCGGCATGGCCGAGCTCTTCCTGGCCCGGACCCTGGGCAAGCAGAGCTTCGAGAAGATCGTCGCCCTGAAGCAGATTCTCCCGAAGTACGCGGAGAGTCAGCGGTACGTGAACCTGTTTCTCGACGAGGCGCGCCTCGCCGCGAACCTCAATCACGCCAACATCGTCCAGGTCTACGACATCGGGATGGAGGCGGGGAACTACTTCTTCGCCATGGAGTACATCCACGGCCAGGACGTACGGACCATCCTCCACCGCGCGTGGCGCGACGCCGAGAAGATGCCGATCAAGTTCGCGGTCCAGATCGCGATGCAGGTCGGCGCCGCCCTTCACTACGCCCACGAGAAGCGCCGCCCCGACGGCCAGTTCATGGGCATCGTCCACCGCGACGTGTCGCCGTCCAACGTGCTCGTCAGCTACGACGGCGCGGTCAAGCTCGTCGACTTCGGGGTCGCGAAGGCCGCGACGAGCACGAACAAGACGCGCACCGGCACGCTGAAGGGCAAGATCGCGTACATGTCGCCCGAGCAGGCGCGCGGCATGCCGCTCGACCGTCGCAGCGACGTGTTCTCGCTCGGCATCGTCCTCTGGGAGATGGTCACCACGCAGCGCCTGTTCCGCGGCGAGAACGACCTCCAGACGCTCCAGCTCATCATCAACGAGAAGCCGAAGCGTCCGACCGAGTTTCAGCCCGCGTGCTCCGAGGAGCTCGAGCGAATCATCATGAAGGCGCTCGCGCAGAAGATCGACGAGCGCTACCAGACGGCCGACGAGCTCGTGGCGGATCTCGAGAAGCTCGAAGCCGCAGAGCAGCTCGGAAACTCGTCGGCCGCGCTCGGCGCGTACATGAGCGGGCTCTTCACCCCCGAGCTCAATGCCTGGCATCAATCGCAGGCCCAGGGCATGGACCTCGGCGAGCACCTCACCCAGGTCGGTGAGCTCACCACGCCCGTCTCCGAGAGCGAGTTCATCGAGCCGCTCGACTTCGACGAGCTCGATGTCCTCGAAGAAGAGGAGGACGAGCCGGGAGACGGCGACGACGCACCCACCGAGGTGCCGCCGACGAAGCCCGCCCCGGTGATGGGCCACGAGGCCCCGACAATGCCGCTCCGCAAGGATCCGTCGGGCGCCATCGGTGCCCTGCGCCCGACTCCACCCCCACGTCCCCTGGCGCCGCCCGCGCGACCGACCCCGCCGAGCGTGCCCCGCACCGTGACCCCGAACCGGCCGGAGGTGACGCCGCTGCCGGGGGCGTTTCCGGTCGCCCCAGGCGCGCAGCCCTACGCGGTGGTCGCGACGCATGCCGGGCGCACCACGAGCCCGTCTCAGGTCGCCGTGCAGGCGGCGGCGGCCGGGGCCGCGCCGCGGTTATCACAGCGAATCTCGGCGCGGATGCAGACGTTCGCGGCGCTCTACGACGAGGCGCCGGAGCTCGACCAGAAGGTGGCGGTCCGGATCGAGCGGGGCGGCGTGATCGCCGTCCTCGTCGTGTTCGGCATCATCCTGCTCCTGTCGATCGTGCTCGCGATCGCGACCTGAGCGCGATCCGTTCTAGAACTCGAAGATGGCGCCGACGGTCATGCCGTTGCCCTGGGGCGGCTTTTCGAGCGTCGGCAGGATGCGCTTCGGGCGATTCATGATCGTGAGCACGACGCCGGCGACCGTGGCCGCGCCGCCCGCGATCATCATCGAGATGCCGACGTTGCCCTTGAACATCGCACCGTCGCGCTGGTCGCGCAGCAGTGGGTTGTTCGCGAGATCCGACGGGCACCCCATGGCGCATTGCGCCTGGAAGTTCGCCTCGAAGTCGTCCATCTGGCTGCGCCCCGAGAGGTAGACACCGAGGCCACCCAGGGCGACGGCCGCGCCGGCCCCCATGACCGTCCACGGGATCCAGCGCCGGAAGGGGTACTCGAGCACGACGGAGTCCTCGAGGGTCTTCAGGAGGATCGCCTGCTCCTTCGTCGTGCCACCGTCGACCACGAGCTGGTACTGCTGCGTCGCGTAGCCGTCCGCGCCCCCGGCGACGATCGTGTGCGTGCCCGCGACCACGCGGATCGACGAGCGCTTCTCGCTGCAATCGAACCAGGGCTTGCCGTCGATGGTGACCTTCGCGCTGGCGTGGTTGCACGTCGCGGTGATCGTGCCGACGCGCTTCTTCAGGAGCAGCTGGTAGCCGACGGCCGTCTGGTAGGCGGCGTCGTCGAACGGCTTCGGACCAAAGCGCAGCGCGTGATCGATCGCATCGGCGGCTTCGAGGTCGCGCTCGAGGCGGACCAGCGTGGCGGCGGCATTGAGCTCGATCTGCGGGTGGTCCCAGACCCCGAGCGCCTCGCGGTACTTCTCGAGCGCCGGTGCATAGCGCTGCTCGGCGTAGAGCTGGTTCGCTTCCTCGTAGATCCTGAAGGCGCGATCCTGATCCGCCTTCGCCACGCCGCGCGACCACTCGTTCTCCTCGGCGCGGGCCGTGCTGGATGTGCCGATGACGAGCGCCATCGCCGTGATGAGCTGAGTCCTGGTCATTGCTTGAGCTTCCCCGTCACGATACCTGCCTTGTTCTTCTCGAGCTCCTGCACGCGTTTCTGTTCCGCAGCGAGCAGACGTTCCGCTTTTTCCTTCGACTGCTTGGCCTCTTCGGCCAGCTTCTTCGCGATCTCGGTGGCCTTGGTCGCCATGGCGGCGGCCTCGCGCGCCTTGATCTCGTTCTCCTTCGCCTTGATCTCGTTCTCGCGGGCGAGCTTCTCGTTGGCCCGGGATTCGACGAGGGCGGCCTGGAGCTGCTCGCGCGATTGCTCGACGTCCTTGCCGGCCTTCTCGATCGTCGCCTGGGCCTCGCGCGTGGCGACCTTCGCGCGGTTGACCTCGTCGAGCTGACTCTTCACCTGCGCCTCGGCTTCACGCGCCTTGGCGGCCTCGGCCTCGGCGGCGACGGCGGCCCGGGTCGCGTCCTTCTCGGCGGCCGAGACGCGGATGTACGCGATGGTGCCGCCGGCCAGCACGAGTCCAAGCATCGTCATGATCGTGGTGACCACGAGGAACTTCCGGCGGCGCGAGCGCGAGGCCTGCGAGCGGACGGCGTCGAGAAACTCGCGCTCGGCGGCGGCGAGCTCGAGCACGTGCCGCGAGGCGAGGGCGAGCGCTTCGTTCGCGGTGGCCCCCCGCCAGACGAGATCGGCCGGCTTGCCCCGGGCGATCCATTGCTTCGCCGCCGTGCGCAGCTCGTGCGTGAGACCGCGGAGCGCCTGGTTGTCCTCGAGCCAGCGCGACAGCGTGGGCCACTCGGTGATGAGCACCTCGTGGACGAGCTCGACGGTGACGCCGACGGACGGATCCGTGTGGAGGTGGATCAGTCGCGCCCGCACGAGGTGATCGAGGATGCGCTGGACGTCGTCGCGCTCGCCGCTCAGGGTCACGAGCTCGTTGGCGTCGACGACGGCGCGCGTGCCCTCGGGCGTCACGAGGCGCGTCATGATGGCGCGCAGGAGTCCCTGGTTCTGCGCGGGCACGGCGGCTGCGACCTCGTCGGCGTGGCGGACGAAGGCTCCGCCGACGCCTCCCATCGCATCGTACGAGGAGCGCGTGAGCACGCGGCGCCGGCGATCCCGGGCGTCCCAGAGCTTGGTGGCCGCGAACTGGAGGAGCGGCAGGGCGCCGCGGTTCGTGGCCGTGCGCAGCATGTCGTCGACGATCTGCGGCTCGAACGCGAAGCCGGCGAGCTCTGCGGGACGCACGAGCGTCTCGCGGAGGTTCTCCTGGTCGGGCGCGGACAGGAAGAACAGGCCGCGCGAGAGCTCGGCGAGGAACTGCTTGTGACCCGCGAGGCGATCGAGGAAGTCGGCTCGCATCGACAGCACGACGCGGACGGGCGCGCTCGGATCGTCGGCGGCGGCGAGCAATGCGGCGAGGAACGCGCTGCGGGCGCCCTCATCATCGGAGAGCGTGAACAGCTCCTCGAGCTGATCGACGATGAGGAGCAGGCGGTGGTTGCGGTAGGCCGCCTCGCGGCGTAGCGCCTCGCCGAGCGCGCCCGGTGACTCGTGGAGCTGACCGCACACCTGCGTCGTGAGGCTCGGGTACTCGGGATCGAGGGCGGCGGCGAGGCTCGCGATTGGATTACGCCCCGGACGGAGCACGCGCACCTGCCAGTTCCCGGGCGTGCCCCGGATGGCGGGCACGAGACCGGCGTGAACGAACGAGGACTTGCCGACGCCCGACGGGCCGATCACGGCGAGCAGGGGCCACTTCTCGAGGAGGCCGAGCGCGGTGCGAATCTCCGCCGAGCGGCCGAAGAAGAAGCGCGCGTCGCCCTCGCCGAAGGCCGCGAGGCCGCGAAACGGACACTCCTCGTTCCGCACCGCATGGGGCGCGAGGAAGGCCTGGAGATCCGTCAGCAGATCCGTCGCGCTCTGGTACCGCTGCGCGCGCGGCTTCGCGAGGCACTTGTTGATGATCGCCGCGAGCTCCGCCGGCACCTCGGGCGCGCGGGTGCGGATGTCGGGCAGGGGCGCGTCGAGGTTGGTCAGTCGCTCGCGCAGCTTCTCGGGCGACATCGTGCCCGCCGGATGCACGCCGGTGAGGGCCCGCCAGAACATGATGCCGAGCGCCCACAAGTCGCTCGCGTGATCGACCTCGCCGACGCCCCATTGCTCGGGGCTCATGTACGGGATGGTTCCGACGAGCGAGCCGTCGCCGGAGAACGTCATGTACGTCGCCCCGTCGGCCGCGTCCGGAACCTCCATCAGGCTCGTCGCGGCCGCAGAGCGAAGCTGCTCGGCGGGCGCGTCGAAGCACTTGGCCACGCCGAAGTCGAGGACCTTCACGACGCCGCGATCGGTGACGAAGATGTTGCTGGGCTTCAGGTCCCGGTGAACGATGCCGTGCTCGTGAGCGCGCTCGAGGGCCCGCGCGACCGGCACCATCAGCTCGGCGAACCCCCGCGGCGTCATCTTCTGCTCGAGGAGCTGCGAGAGCGTCTTGCCCTCGAGGTACTCGAGCACCATGTAGGGGAGCCCTTCGTGCTCGCCGACCTCGAAGATGGTGACGATGTTCTCGTGCGTGCAGCGCGCCGTCGCGCGCGCCTCGACGAGGAAGCGCCCGACGAAGTTCGGGTCGTCGTGGAGCAGGAACTTGATGGCGACCTTGCGGCCGAGCTTCGTGTCGCGGGCGAGGAACACCTGGCCCATGCCGCCGCGGGCAAGCTCGCGGATGAGCCCGAAGCGATCGATCTGCTGGACGAGGGTGAAGTCGAGCGGCTGCCGCGACTCGGCCTTCTTGCGACCGCCGGCACTGACCGGGTCGGCCACGGTCGCGTCCACGAGCGGCTCCGGCAACTTCACGGCGCGCGGGCCCAGACCGGCCCCGCCGGGTATGAGAGCCGTCGCCGCCTCGCTCTTGCGATGCGGTGGCCCAGGTGGACTCTGCGCAGCCAAGCAGCGTCAGCATACCGCGGTGCCGTGATCGGTAGGCTGCTCGCGTCGCGCCGCGAGTCTCAGGTGTAGGTTTCGCTCCGACTCACGCGCTGTCGGCGAGCGCGGCCTTCAACCGATCGACGGCCTGGCCGTGGAGTCGGCTCGCCCACGACTTCGAGATGCCGAGCTCGGCGCCGGCTTCGAGGAGGTTCTTGCCCTCCCAGTAGTGCTTCGTGACCAGTGCTCGTTCGCGGTCGGGGAGGGTCTCGAGGGCAGCGCGCAGCTTCTTGGCGAAGCGCTGCGCGTCGAGGCCATCGGCGGGCGAGGGCGTGTCGGCGGGGGCATCGAAGCCCTTGTCCTCCCGCATCGCCTCGAGCGACGTCACGTACACGGTGCGGATCGCCGCGATGGCATCCTTGATCGCGGCGAGTGCGGCCACGCCCTCCGTCGGCTTCGCGCCTGCCTTGGTCGCACCGGCATCGCGCTCGACCTTGTGCTCGAGGTACTCGCTCGCGGCTCGCAGCGCGACGAGCTTGCGCCACACGCGGCGGGGCAAGTGCGTGTTCTTGCGAATGCCGTCGATGATCGCGCCGTGCACGCGGTACCAGGCGAAGGTCTGGAACGAGGCGCCGCGCGTCGGGTCGTAGCGCGATGCGGCCTCGACGAGCCCTTCGTTCGCCATCGCGACGAGCTCGTCGAAGTCGATGTGCTCCTTCACGCGCGGGTAGACGAACGCGGCGGCGCGCCGCGACAGGTCGAGGTGCTGTTCGACCAGCTTCGCCTGCGCAGCCGCATCCATCGCGACCGAATCTAGCAGAGCCAGTGATATCTTTGCCGCGTGGGGGTGTTCACGAAGCTCGGTAGCGCCGAGCTCGACGAGGCGGCGTCGATCTTTGGGCTCGGCGCGATCCGGACGTCGAAGGCGATCGCCGCGGGCACCATCAACTCGAACTACAGTCTCGAGACGGAGACCGGCTCCTGGTTCGTGCGGGTGAACGAAGGCAAGAGCGAGGTCGACGTCGCGTGGGAAGCGCGGCTCGTCGATGCGCTGGCCGCGGCCGGGGTCATCACCCCGCCTCCCCGGCACGCCGCGGACGGCCGTCCGTACGGGCAGCTCTCTCACGTGCGGGGCAAGTGGCTCAGCGTGTTTCCGTGGCGTGTGGGCACGCATCTCCGGCCGGACGAGGTCACGCCGGGGGCCGCCACCGCGGTCGGCGCGGCCCTCGCGCAGCTGCACGTGGCGGGGCTCGCCCTGCCCACGGCGTGGCGGCGCGGCAGCATCTACGACCACGATCACCTCGTCGGCCGGTATTCACGCTTCGAGATGTCACTCGATCCACAGCTCGCGCGGGCGATCGAGGTGGTCGGCGACGAGCTCGCGACCGTGGGCGATGCGGCGCACCTCCGGCGGAGCGCGACGCACGGGATCATCCATGGCGATCTCTTCCGCGACAACGTGCTGTGGAGTGACGGCGCGCTGGTAGCGCTCCTCGACTTCGAGCAGGCCTCGGGGGGCAGCCTGGCCTACGATCTCGCCGTCGTCATCAACGACTGGTGCTGGACGGGGAGCCCCCGGCTCGACCTCGCGGAGGCGGTCCTGCAGGGCTACCAAGCGGTCCGCCCCCTGACGCCCGGCGATCGCGCGGCCCTGCCTATAGAAGTCCGCGCGGCCGCGGTGCGGTTCACCATCACCCGCATCACGGATGTCTATTTGGCAAGGGTGGATAACCCCGAGAAGGACTTCCGTGCCTTTCTGGCGCGTGCAGAAGCTTGGCAGGGCCCTGCACTTGGCCGGCTCTCCTCGCTGTTGTAGCGTCCGGCCGCTGGCGTGGATGTTGAAACACGCTGCACCGCTCCCCATGGCAACGCTGTCTAGATGGCTCCTCGTCCTCGCGGTCTTCTCGGGCTGTGCGGCCAAGAAGAATTACGTCACGGGCACGACCATCGAGCAGACGGACTCGAACAAGAGTGTGCTCGCGGCGTGCGAAGAGTATCGGCTGGCGGTCGAACGCCAGGACGCCGACTCCATCATGCTGATGGCGCACGAGCAGTACTGGGAGGACAGCGGCACGCCCTCCGGTAGCGACGACTACGGCTACGAGGGGCTGCGCCAGGTCCTCCTGTCCCGGCTCATGAAGGCCAAGGACATCCGGTTCTCGGTCCGCTACGTCAACGTGAGTCAGCAGTGCACGGGCGAGATCACCGCCGGCTGCCGCGCGGCCGTCGATGTCCTCGTCGACGCGAGCTACACGATCCAGAACGTCCAGGGCAAAGACGTCCGTCCCGACAAGCGCGACCAGAACCAGTACGTCCTCGAGTGGGACGGCCGGCGCTGGAAGTTCCTCACCGGAATGTAGCGGCGTCGTCGAAGGCGAGGCGGTCGGCCCAGTCGGCGGCCAGCATGCGATCGCCCGACGACATCTCGGCCCCCGAGAGCACCGTGATGGCGACGGCGAGCTTCGTGCGATCGCCGCTGCGGTACGCGCAGATGGCCAGCCGGCGCGCCGCGTTCTTCACGAAGGACGGACCGGGGAGGCCCCGCGCGAGGGCGCGCTCGAGATGGGCGGCGGCGGCGGCGAAGTCGTCGCGATTCGCGCGCTGCAGACCGGCGAGGTAGTGGGCGAAGCCGAGCGCAGGCTCCGCGAGCGCGGCCGCCTCCGCGCCCTCGAGTCCCCCGAGGTCGCCGCTGCTGAAGAAGTAGTCGAAGAGGAGCTTCGCGGCAGGACCGTCGTGCTGGAGGACGAAGGCCATGCCCTCGAGCGTGCGACGCTCGGCGGGTTCGACGGGCAGGGCGACGGCCGCGGCCACGAGGGCCCGCACGAGCATGAAGTCGCCGCGCTTCGCCACCATGCGGACGAGCCGCTCGAAGGCCCGCACCCGGAGCGTCGAGGTCACGCGCACGTCGTCGGTGGCGAGGGCGAGCCAGGTGCGCTCGGCCTCCTGCTTGTCGACGGTGTCGCCGTTCGCGAGCATGTCTCCGAGCTCCATGCGGTACCGGGGCTCCTCGGGGGCATCGCCGCACACGATGCGCATGAGCCGGACCGCGCGCCGCTGGTCGCCCTCGGCGAGCGCCTGGTCGGCCTCGTCGCGCTTCTTGGCGATCGCGTGCGGGCAGGGCCGCGAGAAGACACCCACGCCGCGGAACCGCTCGGCGTTCGATGCGACGGCGGCCGGCGGCAGATCGATCTGCTCGATCATGGTGCGCCACTGGTTCTCGAGGCGGGCGAGGGACACGCCGTACGCCTCCTCGAAGTCACCGCCATTGCCGTAGAGGGTGCGCAGCTTCGCCGGGCCGTATGCGTCGAGGAGGAAGCGCAGGAACGAGCCTGCGGTCATGTATCCGCGCTGTGACGAGACGGAGAAGAACGACAGGCCAAACAGCTGCGAGACGGGAGGCAGCCGTCCCTGTTCCATCATCGCGCGCACGGACTCGTGGGGATTCGAGCGGTCGTAGCCCGCGGGCCAGTCGAGCGCGACCGCCATCCCTTCGATGAGGCCGGGGCTGGCCAGGATCGGCATGCCCGCGATCCGACGCGCGGCGACGCCGAACCACGGGTCCCCGAAGGCCGAGGCGATGACATGGGCGATCTCGTGCCGCAACGACGAGTGCGGGAAGTCGCGATGCTCGAGGTAGATCTCGTGGCGCCACGGCTTCGCCATCTCGACGTCGCGGGCGCCCATGAGCCGCGACTTCTGCTCGCGGCTCGAGAACAGGAACGACCGGATCTTGCCCGGGGGGGCGACGCCGATCTGGCGGACGACCTGCGCGTACCGGAGCTCGTGGTCTTCGGCGTAGACCGCGAGGTCCGCTTCGATCTCCGGCGTCTTCGCGTAGTAGATGACGAAGTGCTCGGTCTCGAGGCGGCCGCCGAGCGTGGTCTCGATGTCCTCGGCGTCGATCGCATAGCCGAGCTCGCCGCCATGCAGGCGCAACGCGAGGGCGCCCGCGCTCGCGGCGAGGGCGAGCAGCCACGCCCCGATCCGTCGACCGGCCGGCCGGGGGATGCGCAGCCGAGCGCGGAAGGCCGGGACGTCGAGGCGGGTGGCGACGAGCGCGACGAGGGCCGTGACCCAGAGGAGCTGCTCGAGCCGCGACCACGCGAGGGTGGCCGTGAGCGCGATGTTCTCGTCGTAGAGATTGCCGGGGAAGTAGCCGAGGATCGCGTTGTAGGTGAAGACCGGCGGAGCGCTGTAGAACCGCCAGAGCGCCGCGGCGGCGACGAGGGCGATGGGGCCGAGGGTGGCCACCAGGGCGGCGGCGTAGCGTCGCCCCACGAGAACGCCGATCGCGTGGCCTGTCGCCGCGCCGAGGACCGCGGTGGTCACGGGGAGCGTGGCGTAGGCGAGGATACCGAAGCTCCAGTCGCAGGTCGGCACCCACAGCCCCCGCACGGCGCAGATGAGCGCCGGCACGAGGATGATGGCGACGGCGAGGGCGATGGCGCCGAGGGTGGACCGGGCGAGGGCGCGCAGTGGCCAGCGTGCCCGCTGGATGCCTTCGGCGGGCCCCTGCTGCATCTCGCGCGCGAAGCGGCAGCCGAGGTCGAGGGACATGACGGTGGCGAACACGGTCGCGGCGATCGCGAGCTCGTAGCCCAGGACCCCGAACAGCGGTAGCTGCCCCAGGCCAAGGCCGAGCAGGACGGCCAGCGCGACCCATCCGCCCAGGCGCCCGAGGAGCTGGAAGGGCAGGGTCACGCCCGTCAGCGTGATCAGCACCCAGGTCCACGGCCGATGCCGACGCGGGTGTGGCACGCGCAGAAGTCGCCCGACGGCGAGCCACTCGGGAGCCGCGCCGATCACGCGCTCTGCCTATTGCTGGTATCGTGAGGCGTGGACATCGACTCGCCGGACTCGGAGCGTCGCACTGATGCGCGCCGGCCGATCGAGCTCAAAGTCGAGTACAAGCGGCTCAACACATTCTTCGCTGACTACACCAAGAACATCTCGCGCGGCGGGACGTTCATCAAGACAAGTCGGCCGCTCCCGATCGGTACCGAGTTCCTCTTCAAGCTGTTTGTCCCGGGCCGGGACGAGCCCCTGACCATCCATGGTGAGGTCCAGCGCATCATTGAACGCTCCTCGGGCGAAGAACCGGGGATGGCGATCAAGTTCGTCTACCGTGAGGGCGATCCGCAGCACGAGATCGCGCGGGCCGTGGAGGGCATGATGACCGAAAGCCTGGGGCCTCGCCTCTACGCCCGCATCCTCGAACAAGCGAACAAGCGCAAAGGTTAGTTTGGCTTCCGCACGTTTCCTGCGTTACCTCGCGCCGAACCTCATCACGCTGTCGTCGATGATCTTCGGGCTCGTCTCGTTGTGGTCATCGCACACGGGCCGGCACCACCTCGCGGCGTGGCTGATCATCTACGCCGTGCTCACGGACCGCCTCGACGGCCTCGTCGCCCGCGCCGTGAAGGGCACGAGCGAGTTCGGCATGCAGCTGGACTCGTTCGCCGACTTCCTGAACTTCGGCGTGACGCCGGCCTACCTGGTGCTGTCGTACCTCTCGAGCCGGCCCGATCTGCCCTACGCCGATCCGGACAGCACCGCCCGCATCCTCCTGTGGATCGTGTGCGGCGGCTGGATGCTGTGCGCGGTGTTCCGGCTCGCCCGCTTCAACGTGCTCGCCGACGATCAGATTCCGACGAAGATCTTCTTCGGCTTCCCGACCACGCTCTCGGGCGGCATGCTCGCGATCTGGTTCCTCGTCCTCCTGAAGTACGACGCGCGCTACGCCCTCGAGCACACGGCCTTCGGCGGCACGAAGCTGTTCGGCGACTCCCTCCACACGCCGCTCTGGGCGTGGAAGTACTTCCCGATCTTCGTTGCCGTCTTCGGCTACCTGATGGCATCGCGCCTGCCGATGCCCAAGGTCGGCATGACGAAGAACAAGGTCGTCAGCTACCTCCTGATCTCGCTCGTCACCATCGGCTACATCTGCGGCTTCGCGATGCACTTCCCGGAGATTTGCTTCTGGATGCCCACGATGTGGTCGCTGATGTTCCTGGTCTGGGGCCAGGCCTCGAAGGAGTGGCGCGCGATGTACCCGCCGCCGCTGTTCCCGAAGAAGGACCCGGAGCAAGCGGTCCTCCGCCCGCAGGCCGATATCGAGGACATCGTCCTCGACGAGGCGAGCGAAGGCTCGCCGAAGCCCCCCGCCGAGTAGCGGCCGCCGCCGGATGTTGCGCGCGAAGGCGACCTGAGATGCCCCGGTCACGCGCGGCCGCGTACATGGTCGCGAGCGCCTTGGGCTTCTCCGTGATGAGCATGCTCGTCAAGGTGGCCAATGCGCGGCTCCCGACCGGCGAGATTGTCTTCGCGCGGGCGGTGGTCACGCTCGTGGCGTCGTACGTCATGGTGCGCCGCGCGGGGCTCTCGCTCTGGGGAACCAACAAGCGCGGCCTCGTCTTCCGCGGGGCCCTGGGCTTCTGCGGGCTCTCGCTCTACTACCTGTCGCTGTCGTACCTGCCCCTCGCCGACGCGACGACGATCCAGAACACGACTCCCATCCTCGTCGCGATCCTCGCGTGGGTGGCGCTCGGCGAAGCGGTCAGTTGGTCGACAGCCCTCGCGCTCGTGTGTGGCGTCGCCGGGGTCTCGCTGATCGTGCACCCCAGCGGCACCGGCCTGGATCCCGTCGGTGTCGCCATCGCCGTCGGGGCGGCGGTGGCCTCGGCCATTGTCTACGTGACGGTGCGCAAGCTCGCGAAGACGGAGCACCCGCTCGTCATCGTCTGGTACTTCCCGCTGATCGCGACGCCTCTCATCATCCCCTGGGCCATCGCCACCTGGGTGACGCCCACCCCGTTCGAGTGGCTGGTGCTCCTGCTCATCGGGCTCACCACGCAGGTCGGCCAGGTCTTCATGACGATGGCGCTCGCCCTCGAGCCCGCGGGCCGCGTGACCGCCGTGGGCTACGTGCAGGTGGCCTTCGCGATGGTCTGGCAGTGGATGATCTTTGGCTCGGCGCCGACGGTGTGGACGCTCGCTGGCGCCGGGCTCATCGTCGGCGGCACGACTGCGATCGCGCTATTCAAGCGCTGACTATTCGTCGAGCGCGCGCCGCATCGAGCGGGCATCCGCGAAGCCGAGCTGGGTGGCGATGTCGGCCTCGCGCATGCCCGACTGCTTCAGCTCGTCACGGCGACGTGTTCGCACGTGGCCCAGCACCTCGCGGTACTCGGTCCCCGCATCGGCGAGGTGACGCTGGAGGCTGCGCGCGGTGGTCGCCATCGCCGCCGCGATGTCCGCGATCGCGAGCTTGCCCGACGCGAGGCGCAGCTCGATGACACGGGCCACCGTCGTGATGATGTCCGCGTTCGAGATGCGAGAGAGCTGGGCCTTGGCCTGCTCGAGCATGAACTTGTGCAGGTCGGGATCCGCGGTGCGCAGCGGCCGCGCCAGCGTGTCGGGGGTGAGTGCGAAGCCGCAGTCGCCGGCCTGGAAGTGCACGGGCGCCTTGAGCCGGGCCGCGACCTCCTCGGCGTTGTCCTTGCGCGTGTGCGGGAACCACACCTTCGCGAGCTGCATCCCACCCTCGAGCGGCCCGCCGAGCTGCCGCGCGATCAACGCGATGGTGTACTCGTTCAGGTGCATTCCGAGCGCATCGCGCTGCGCCGGAATCGCGTAGTGCAGCTCGCCGCCGGTGGCGGACTCGGTGAACGAGAAGCGTCCGATCGGGTTGATGAGCGGGGCCACGTCGTGGAGGGTCCGCAAGGCGCCGGCGACCGTCGCCGCGCTCCGCATCGCGAACTCGGCCAGGCCGAACGCGCCCGTCGGAATGCGGGCGGCGAGGTCGAACCCGAAGAGCGGCGCATGCAGCGCCGCGGCCGCGAGGTCGATGAACCGCTGTACGCGCGCGAGCGGCGCGGTGATGTCGCCGCGCAGCGCCTCCACCGGCAGGCCCGCTTCGACGAGGATCGTGGCGGCATCGATCGATCGAGCCGCCAGCTCCGCCGCGATGAGGGGCGTCATCCGGAACGTGAACAGCATGCTGTTGGCGGGAGCCGCGCGTGCCATTGCCCGGAGCATCCTATGGGATGGCTATGCCTGTCTCGAATTCGGCCGTTCCGGTGACGCACTTCGGGATCGCATCCGAACCGTCCAGCACCACGCACGCCGTGAACGGCCCCGTCGGCAGCTGCCTGGCCACCAGGTGCAGCGCCTCGGGCGTGTAGTACCGGCGACCCTGGACCGTGGTGGCAGACCCGACGTAGTGGAGCCACCCGGTCGTCACGTCGACAGCGACGAGCGCGAGCTGGTCCACGGCCTCGCGCGTGGCGGGCAAGGGAGCGAGATGCCCTGCGAAGATCCACACGCGCCCCCCCGTGGCGTCGCCGGGCGCCGGCACGACGACATCGATCGTCGACATGGCGTTGAGGGCATCGACGCGGAGGCGGCCCAGCATCGTGCGCGTCGCCCGGGGCCCGGCGCGCCGGGTGAAGACCTGGTCGTCCGTGACCGGCCGGGTCACGTTGGCGAAGTTGAACACGCGCCCGGGGACGCCCACAGTCGGCAACCACACCGTCGTCGGGCTCACCGGGTAGCGCAGCGCCATCGTCAGGCGTTCGTTCACCGTGGCCTCGTGGTGGCCGGTGAAGCCCGTTGACCAAGTGCCGCCGAACTCGACCGTCACCCCTTTCGCGTCCGCAGGGATGGCAATGGGGCCGACCCGGGGCTCGAGCACGTGCAACTGCCCCGGCACCTTCGCCTGGACGACGAGGCCGCCCCCGACCGGCGCATCGATCTCCGTCTCGCCCGTCGGCCCCGTGGTCGCGATCGCGCCGTCGAAGTCTCGCGTCGTGTATAGCCGCAGGTCATCGCTGACGAGCGCGCCCGTCCATGCGACCACGGTCGCGTTGGCCACCGGGCCGTTCTTGCCATTCAGGACGCGCACCTTCAGGCGCACCATCGGACCTGGCGGCGGCCGCGGGCCTGGCGTGTGGGGGTCGATCGCGGCATGCATGTCCGCGAACCGGTTGTCGGTCCGCAGCAACGCGAACCGTGCGTATGCGATGGCCTCCGAGTCGTCGCGCGCTCGCAAGTCCGCCTCGAGCCCCGCGCGTTCGGCCTCCGTGGAGCTCGGGTCGCGCACGAGCAAGTTGGCCAGTCGAACGAGCGCCCTCTCGACGCGTGCGTCCTCGATCGTGTCGAACGTTTCCCGGGCCCGCTGGACCACGGCCCGCACCTTCGTCAGCGGCGCGCCGCGACTCTCGAGGATCTCCGACTCGAGCAGGTCGATGACCCCCGACAGCTGCGGATCATCCCCCGCGCGCAGCACGGCCTCGCGCGTCGCCGCGAGCAGCTTGTCCAGCGCGATCGGCGACCCGAAGTCGCTCGAGCGCGCCGTCTCGACCTCGAGCAGCGACACGCGCGCGACGGCCGCGACGCGCACGTACTGGGTACCCTCGGCGAGCCGGATCGCCTCCTCGAGGTCCGCTCTCGCCTCGATGAACGCGCGCGCGCGGTGATACGCGTTGCCCGTCACCACGAGCGTCTCCGCGACCAGCGGCACCCAGCCCGTTGCCCGCGCCCGCGCCAGCAACGCATCGCGATGCTCCACGATCGTCCCCGCGGCCTGCAGCATCAGCGTGTCGGACCGCAGGCTACGCACGAGCTCGGCGATCACGGGCTGCTCCGGCACCCGCGGCGGGGCCAGCGGCGTCGCGCCCCGACACGTCTCGAGCCGCGGCACGACCCCCATCGGGAGCCTGCCGCTCAGCAGCTCGACGGGAACCTGCCGCAGGGTGCGCGTGGCGGCCTCGAGCTCGTCGCGCTGCCCGAACAGACACGCGATCCGCGCCGGAAAAATTGGCGAGCGCTGCTCCTTGCACGCGGCCTCGTGCTCGCCGATCCACGCCGTGCGGTACTCGCTGGCTCGCCTCGCCAGGATGTCGAAGTTGGTGTGCGCGGGCAGGCGCGCGCGCTGGGCCTGCTCGATCTCCGACGACCACGCCCGATCGATGAGCTCGGTGCTGTCGGCGCAGTTGGGATCGACGGCAGGCTGGCTCGACGGCATCACGACGACCACCGCCGCGCCGACCGCCGCCATGCTCGCGGCGAGCCCGGCGGCCCGCCGCCGACGCTGCGGAGCGCGCGTCGCGTGCTCGAGCGCAGTCAGCAGGGCAGGGAGGTCCGGCCAGCGCTGGGACGGCACCGGGGCCAGAGCGCGCGCCAGGATGGCGTAGACGTTCACGGGCATCGACCGCGGCCGGGCTGGCGCGCCCTGCGATACCGCCTCGCGCAGCGCGTTCACGCTGGCTCCGGTGAAGGGCCGCTCACCGGCGAGCGCCTGCCACACGGTCACGGCATACGCGAACTGATCGCTGCGCGGCGTCGGCGGCGTCCCCTCGAACTGCTCCGGCGCCATGTACGCCGGTGTCCCCAGGATCACGCCCGTCTGGGTGAGCGGCGAACCGAGCACCGAGTCATCGATGGTCTCCGGCAATGCCGCCGGGGACTTCTCCGGTAGCGCCGTCGCGGACTCCGCGCGCGGCGTGACCTCCAGCGTCCCCGCCAGCTCGACTGGCGCCGCCGTCGCCTCGACGCCGGACACCGGCGCCATCATGGTCTGCTCGGTGCCGCGCGCCGGCGCGAGCTGCGTCGGTCCCACCTCGATCGTCCGCAGCTCGCCCTCCATCGCGCGCGCGAGCCCGAAGTCCGTCACGAGCACGCGCCCGTCCTTGCTGCGCAGCACGTTGTGGGGCTTGAAGTCGCGGTGCACCAGCCCCGCCGCGTGGGCCGCCGCCAGGCCTCGTCCCGCGGCCAGCACCGCGGCCATCACATCTCCCGCGCGCGGCGTCGTCTTCAGCCACGCGTCGAGGTCCGTTCCGTCGACGAGCTCCATCGCGATGAAGTCCCGGCCTCCGTCCGTCCCCACCTCGTGCACGGTCAACACGTTCGGGTGCTTCAGTCGCGCCATGGCCCGCGCCTCGCGCAGGAGCCGCATCCGCATCTGCGGGCCCGTCGCCCCGGTGCGCAGCACCTTCAGGGCGATCTCGCGGTCGAGATCCTCGTCGCGGGCGGCCCAGACCACACCCATCCCGCCGTGCCCGATCGCTCGCACCAGCCGATATCCACCGAGGCGTCCCCCCGGGACCAGCTCGCTGCTCACCCGCCCATCATATCCGCGCTACGGCGTCGTCGGGGGCCGCGGCCTAGCGCGTTCGCAGAGCGTTCGGACCGACCGTCGTGAGCACGCACCGCGCGTTGGCCGTCGCGCTATGCGCCGTACACGACTCCGCGCTGATGGTCAGCGTGTCCCCGCGCGTCGCCAGCTCGCCGACCGCGTCGATCTTGGAGACGTAGCCAAGCGTCGCCCACAGCC
>LNFM01004791.1_pt1 | contig 16923 bp, 17 predicted proteins | sample 596031 | NCBI WGS metagenome assembly LNFM01 (sample SAMN04254537, study PRJNA301005) | activated carbon metagenome | isolation source: dual media filters at the Ann Arbor, Michigan drinking water treatment plant | place: USA: Ann Arbor
GGCGGGTCCGTCGGCGTCGTCCCCGTCGAGCACGAGCCCGACCTCGGCGTACGGCGCCGCGGGGCGCCGCGACCCCCCCGAGTAGAGGACGTCGGCCATGCCGCCGGCGCGGAGGCGGCCGGCGCGCTGCTCGCCGAGGGCCCACACGACGGCCTCGGCGAGGTTGCTCTTGCCGGAGCCGTTGGGGCCGACGATGACGTTGACGCCCGGCCCGAACTCCAGGTTCGTGGCGTCGGCGAACGACTTGAAGCCGCGGAGGGACAGCCGGGTCAGCACGGGGCGGGGCTCCAGGGACGGGCGGCCAGGGCCTGCGCCGCGGCGGCCTGCTCGGACGACTGCTTGGAGGGCCCGGTGCCCTCCCCCATCACCGTGCCGCCGACGCGCACGCGGCTCGTGAACACGCGCCGCTGCGGCGGCCCCTGCGTGTCCGTCAGCTCGTAGGCGACCTCGATGCGCATGCGGGCCGCCTCCTCCTGCAGGGTGGTCTTGGGGTCGCGGGTGCCCGGCGCGGCGGCGTCGAGGGCGGGTCCGAAGGCCTCGAGCACGGCGGCGCGGGTGGCGTCGGCGCCCAGGTCGAGCCAGGCGGCACCGATGACGGCCTCGGCGAGCGCCGCGCGGACGGTCGCCTGCGCCGCCAGCTCACGCGCCGTCTCCGCGCGTGCGGGGGGCGCGGCGGCGGCGAGCGCCTCCGGGAGCCCGGCGGCGTCGGCGGCGGCGGCGCAGGGATCGCGCGCCACCACCGCCTGCCGCATCCACGAGAGGTCGCCCTCGTCCACGGAGGGATGGCGACGCATGAGCTCCTCGCTCACGACGAGGCCCAGGACGCTGTCTCCGAGGAACTCGAGTCGCTCGTAGGACGCCTCACGCCGAGGCGCCCACGAGCTGTGGGTGAAGACCTGACGACGCCGGCGTGACCCGAGATCCCGGACGAGCCGGGCGAGCCCCGCGGTGGCGTCGGCGGCGGCGCTCAGCCCGTCTGCGCCAGCACGTAGTCGACCGCCTGGCCGACCGTCGTGATCTTCTCCGCTTCCTCGTCCGGGATCTTGACCTTGAACCGGTCCTCCATCTCCATGATGAGCTCGACCAGGTCCAGCGAATCAGCGTTGAGGTCCTCCTGGAAGGACGACTCGACGGTGACCTCCGCCGGATCGACCCCGAGCTGCTCCACGAGGATGGCGCGGACCTCTTCCACAGCCTTGTCTCGGTCCAACACGTCCCCCTTTTGTCTCTCCACGCCAGGTGGCCGCTGGGCTCTGGCTGGGCAACCTACACACGCTCTCGGACGAACCGCCGACGGACGCCGGCGACGCGGTGATCCTACGCGGCCGGGGACCGTTCGGCGCCCTCGAGGGCGAGAGCGGCCCCGAACTGCTCCGCCAGACTCCCCCGTGCGCCCCGCGCCGCGACCCTCACGGCGTTGCCGATGCCCCGTCCGCTGGAGTTGCCGTGGCCGATCACGGCCAGGCCGCGGACGCCCAGCAGGACGGCCCCGCCGTACTCCTCGGGGTCGATCCGGTCGCGCATCCGCCGCAGGGGCGGGCGCACCAGCAGGCCGCCGACGCGCCCGAGGATCGTCGAGCGGACCGCGTCGCGGACCTCGCCCATGAGGAACGAGGCGACGCCCTCCATCGTCTTGAGCACGACGTTGCCGGTGAAGCCGTCGGTGACGACGACGTCGACGACCCCGGCGGGGATGTCGCGCCCCTCGACGTTGCCGACGAACCCGGGGGTCTCGCGCAGCAGGGCGTGGGCCGAGAGGACGAGGTCGCTCCCCTTGACCGCCTCCTCCCCGATCGAGAGCAGGCCGACCCGCGGGTCGGCGACGCCGAGGACGTCGCGGCTGAAGATGCGCCCCATCAGGGCGAACTGCTTCAGGTGCTCCGCGCGGGCCTCGGCGCTGCCGCCCGCGTCGAGGAGCAGGACGGGGCGTCCGCCGGCGCCGGGCAGGACCACGGCGATCGCGGGGCGGATGACGCCGGGAACACGGCGGATGTAGAGCGTCGCGGCGGCGAGCATCGCGCCGGTGTTGCCGGCGGAGACCGCCGCCCCGGCGCGCCCGTCGCCGACGAGGCGGCAGGCGAGCGACACGGACGCGTCGGGCTTCGCGCGGACCGCGCGGGCGCCCTCCTCGGACGAGCTGACGGTGTCCGGCGCGTGGACGATCTCGATGCCGGAGTGCCCCGCGGCGTCCTGGTCGGCGAGCTCGCGCTCGAGCGTCGCCCGGTCACCGACGAGCAGCACCTGCACGCCGTCGCGCGCCGCCGTGATCGCACCGGTCACCGGCGCGGCGGGCGCGTTGTCGCCGCCCATCCCGTCGAGCGCCACCACGGGGGCCATCAGGCGGTCGCGGTGGAGCGGGTGCGCCGGGGGACGCGGAGGGGGGCCGGGGCCACGAAGGGCGCGAACGCCCGCCGGTCCGTGCCTCTACCCCTCGATCTCGACGACCGGACGGCCGCGGTAGTAGCCGCAGACGCCGCACACGTGGTGCGGGCGGATCGGGCTGGAGCAGCGCGGGCAGCTGCCGAGGCGGGTCGCCTCGATGGCGTGCGTCGCACGCCGCGTGTCGCGGCGCTGCTTGGAGGTCTTGCGCTTCGGGACGGCCACGATCTCACCACCGGTCGGAGGACTCGCGGGAGGTTAGCGGGCGGGCGCGCCGAGAGGAAGGGCCGGCGCGGTCCCCGGGGTCACTCGCCGCGCTCGAGGCGCTCCGCGACCTCGCGGAGCGCGTCCCAGCGGCTGTCGGTCGTCTCGACCGAGTGGTCGCACGGCGCCACGTTGCGGTCGCCGCCGCAGACGGGGCAGATGCCGGCGCAGTCGTCGCGGCAGAGGATGGTCGTGGGCAGGGCCTCGGCGACCGAGTCGCGGGCCCAGGTGCCGAGGTCGACCCGGCCGGGCTCCACGTACGCCGAGTCGAGGTCCTCGTCGAACTCCTCGCCCTCGCGCCCCTCGGCCTGGAACTCGGTGACGTCGATCGCCAGGGGGACGCGGGCGTCGCCGAGGCACCGCCAGCAGGGACCCAGGATCAGGACGTCGGCGCGCAGCCGCAGGTGCAGCCCCGACAGCGAGCGCGCGATCTCCACGTCCACCTCGGGGGAGGCGGGGTGGGTCACGTAGTCGGACCCGCCGCTGCGCAGCTCGATCGCGGGGACACGCAGCCGGAGCCGCGTGGCGGCCCCCGGCGCGATGTCGAGCGCGCGGAGGTCCAGGGTGGCGACCTCCCGCTCCATGGGTCAGATGTGGGGCTCGGGCGCCAGGTCGTCGCCGTCGAGCGGCTCGTCGGTCGACCGGCCCTGGAGGCGCTCGCGTCCACGCTGGACGGCCTGCAGGAACTTGCCGAGGTTGACCTCGAGCGTCCCGAGGACCTCGTCGGCGTAGTCCTCGGCCCCGAGGCGCACCTCGCGCTCGCGCTGACGGGCCTCCTCGAGGATCTCGGCGGCCTCCCGCTCGGCGCGCTTCACGACCTCCAGCTCGGAGGCCTCCTGCGCCGCCTTGTCACGGGCGTCGAGGACGAGGCGCTCGGCCTCGCGCTTCGCCTCGGCGAGCATCTCCTGGCGCTCCTTGACGATCCACCGGGCCTGCTTGACCTCCTCCGGGATCGTCGACCGCATCTGGTCGAGGAGGTCGTAGATCGCCTCGCGGTCGATCCGGACCTGGTCGGTCAGGGGCACGGCCCGCGCGTTGTGGATCAGATCGTCGAGCTTGTCGATCAGTTCGAGTACGTCCAACGAACCCTCCTCAAGGGACCGAGCCGACACCGCGTGGGCGCCGGGCCCGCAGAGCCTCCGCGACGAACGCGGGAACCCAGTCATCGACCGAGCCCCCCCAGGCCGCCACCTCCCGAACACCGCTCGAACTCACGAAGCTGTACTCGGGTGACGCCGGCAGATAGACCGTTTCGATCTCCGCGGCCAGATGCCTGTTCAGCTGCGCCATCTGGAACTCGTAGTCGAAATCGGAGATCGCCCGCAGTCCTTTTACCATGACGGACGCCCCGAGGCTCCGAGCGTGCTCCGTCACGAGCGAGTTGAAACCCTCCACGCGGACGTTCGCCAGGTGGGCGACGCTGCGGCTCACGAAGTCGATGCGCTCCTCGGCGGTGAAGAGCGGCTGCTTCTTGACCGAACCGGCGGTCACGCAGACCACGATCTCGTCGAAGAGCGTCGCCGCCCGCGCGATCACGTCGACGTGCCCGTTCGTGACGGGGTCGTACGTGCCCGGGCAGATGGCGATGCGGAAGCGGTTGTCGCGCGTCATCGCGGTGCCAGCCCCAGCACGCTCACGGCGGTGTCGCCGTAGGTCCGATCGGTTCGCGTGGCGATGTCCAGTCCGTTTGGCTCGGGTGGCGGGAGCGCGGCGGAGTGCTCGATCACCACGATCCCGGGCGAGGTCATCAGGGGCGAAAGTGCCGCGCCGATCCCCGCCACAACCCGGTCGGTGAGGCTATACGGCGGGTCACAGAGGCACAACCCGAACGTCCTCCCGGCGACCCGCTCCGAGGCCAGGGCGGCCCGCCAGTCGCGGCGCAGGACCCGGACCCGCCTCTCCTCGCCGAGGGTGGCGGCGTTCGCGCGGATGCAGGCGACGGCGTGGGGGTCGCGGTCGACGAGCGTCGCCGAGGCGGCGCCCCGCGACAGCGCCTCGAGCCCGAGGGCGCCGGACCCGGCGAAGAGGTCGAGCACGTCGAGCCCGTCGAGGGGGCCGAGGATCGAGAAGAGCGCCTCGCGGACGCGGTCGGCCGTGGGCCGCGTCGCCGTGCCGCGGGGCGCAGCGATGCGGCGGCCGCGGTGGGTGCCGGCGACGATCCTCACGCGTCGAGCAGCCGCGGGAAGCTGTCGAAGCGGTCGAGCACCGCGTCGCGGAGCAGCCGGTGCTCGGGTCGCTCGAGGCGCGGGTCGATGCGCAGCGTGCGGCGGGCCGCCCAGCGGGCCTCGGCCAGCTCCCGCCGGTCGCGCGCGAGGCGGGCGAAGCGCAGGTCGGTGGGGCCGGCCTGCCGCAGCCCGAGGACGCTGCCCTCACCCCGGATCTCCAGGTCGAGCTCCGCCAGCCGGAACCCGTCGGTCGTCTGGGTGAGCGCCTCCAGGCGGCGCGCGCCGTCCTCGGTGACGGGCTCGCCGAAGAGCAGGCACAACCCCGGGTCCTCGCCGCGGCCGACACGGCCGCGCAGCTGGTGGAGCTGGGCGAGGCCGAAGCGGTCGGCGTCCTCGATGAGGATGACCGTGGCGTTCGCGACGTCGATGCCGACCTCCACGACGGTGGTGGCGACGAGCAGCTCGGTGCGGCCCTCGGCGAAGTCGAGCATCGCCCGCCGCTTCTCCTCCGAGGGCTGGGCGCCGTGGACGAGGCCGACGTCGAAGGCCGCGAACGGCCCCTCGGCGAGGCGTCGCGCCTCGGTGGTGGCGGCGCGCGCCTCGGCGGCCGCCCCCTCCTCCACGAGGGGGCAGATGACGTACGCCTGGCGGCCGGCCCGCAGGGCGGCGCGCACCTGCTCGTAGGCGTCCTCGCGCTCGTCGCCGCGCACCCACCGGGTCTCGACGGGGGCACGCCCCGGGGGCCGGGTGCGGATCGTCGAGACGGTCAGGTCGCCGTAGGCCGTCAGCGCGAGGGTCCGGGGGATCGGCGTCGCGGTCATGTAGAGCAGGTGGGCGGCCCCTCCCCCGCCGGCCCGCTCCGACAGCGCCTGGCGCTGCTCCACGCCGAAGCGGTGCTGCTCGTCGACGACCACGAGGCCGAGGCGGTGGAAGTCGACGCCCTCCGACAGCAGCGCCTGCGTCCCGACGGCGACGGTGGCGGTGCCGGTGCGCAGGGCCATCAGCCGCCGCTCGCGCTCGGCCCCCGTGACCCGGCCGGTCAGGAGGACGGGGTGCAGGCCGACGGGGCCGAGCAGCCCGTCGAGGGTGCGCAGGTGCTGCTCGGCGAGCGTCTCCGTGGGGACGAGCACCGCCGACTGGGCGCCCGCCTCGGCGGCCTGGCAGACGGCGAGGAGCGCGACGAGCGTCTTGCCGGAGCCGACCTCCCCCTGCAGCAGGCGGCGCATCGGCGTCGTGCGCGCCAGGTCGCGCCCGATCTCGCGGGCGGCGTGGCGCTGGGGCGGGGTGAGGGTGAACGGGAGGCCCGCGATCAACGGCTCCGAGTGCGCGCCCGTCGCGACCAGCGCCGGGGCGGCGCGCGTGGCGGTCTGCCGCCGCCGGACGGCCTCGAGGCCGAGCTGCAGCACCATGAGCTCCTCGACGACCATGCGGCGCCGGCCGAGCCGGCTCTCGGGGCGCGACCGGGGGAAGTGCACGGCGACGAGGGCGTCGGCGGCGCCCGGCAGGCCGAGGCGCCACCGCACCCAGGCCGGGAGCCGCTCCGGGGCGGCGCGGGCCAGGGGGCGCGCCAGGTCGACCAGCTCGCGGATGCGGCGCACCGGCATGCGCTCGGTGGCCGGGTAGACCGGCACGAGGCCCTGGGTGTGCAGGCCGACCGAGCCGGCTCCGCCGACGACCTCGTGGCTCTTCACCGCCAGCTCGCGGCGGCCGTCCCCCCCGACCCGGCCGCGCAGCAGCAGCTCGTCGCCGGGGTGCAGCACCCGCGCGAGGTGGGCCTGGTTGAACCACGTCGCGCCCATGCGTCCGCTGGCGTCGTGGACCCGCGCCGACACGATCTTGAGCCCCCGTCGCCGCGTGGGACGCACCGCGATGGCGTCGAGCACGACCCGGACGGTGGCCTCCTCCCCGGCGGAGAGGCTCGACACGGGGCGGACGTCCTGGTCGAAGGCCTCGTACCGCGCCGGGAGGTGCTCGAGCAGCGTCCCGATGCCCGAGATCCCCAGCGCGGCGGCCCTCTCGGCGGTGGTGGCGCCGACGCCGGGCAGCTCCGTGAGGGGCGCGATCCACCAGTCGGGGCGCGGGCGGCGGGGTGGCACGGGGCCCGGCCAGGGGGTCCCCCGGCCGTGGCCGAGGGGGGGCTCCACCGGCGCCGGATCCGGCGTGGTTGCGCTGACCGCCATCGGGCGAGCATAATCCGGGGCCGCTCGGACGCCCCCTGCGTCCACCACGACCCACACGGAAGCGAGACGGCGGATGGCGAAGGTCTGCAGCGTCTGCGGCAAGGCGCCCACGTTCGGCAACAACCGCAGCCACTCGATGCGCGCGACCCCGCGGCGCTTCAACCCGAACATCCAGAAGGTGCGGATCATGAAGGGCGCGACCCCGGTCCGCGCCTACGTGTGCACCAGCTGCCTCAAGGCCGGGAAGGTCCTGAAGGCCTAGGCGGCGCCCCCGTGCCGGCCGGCATCCCGCCTCGCGGGTCGCCGGCGCGCGGGACCCTCAGGCGGGCCCGACCCGGGAGGCGTCCTCGACGTCCTCGACGAACAGGTCCGCGGCGGGCGTCGGGACCGACGCCATGATCAGCGACCCGTCCTCGCGGCGGGAGCCCTCGAGGTCGCTCGTGCGGGGCGTCCCGGTGAGGCGCGGTCCCTGGCCGTCGAGCGGCACCACCACCGGCGCGCCGAGGCGGACGCTGACGGGCTCCCCACGCACCTCGAGGTCGGCCCCGACGCCCTCCTCGAGGGTGAAGGTGATCGACTCCCTGCGCAGCTCCGCGCGGACCCGTGACCCACGGAGGGTGATGCGGAACTCGAGGCGCTCCCAGTCGTCCGGCAGGCGCGGGTCGAAGGTGTAGCGGCCGCGCCAGTCGCGCATGCCGCCGAAGCCGAAGACGAGGGCGCTCCAGATGCCGCCGGTGGAGGCCACGTGGACGCCGTCGGGGGTGTTGCGGTGCAGGTCCCCGAGGTCGACGTAGAGGGCCGACAGGAAGTACTCCCGGGCGAGGTCCTTGTAGCCGATCTCCGCCGCGATGATCGACTGCACGACCGCCGAGAGCGTCGAGTCGCCGGTGGTGAGCGGATCGTAGTAGGCGAAGTCGTTCAGCTTCTGCTCGGGCGTGAACTCGTCGCCCTGCAGGAGGAGCGCCAGCACAACGTCCGCCTGCTTGAGCACCTGGAAGCGGTAGATGACGAGCGGGTGGTAGTGGAGCAGCAGCGGCCGCTGCCCGTTGGGGGTGCTCTCGAGGTCCCAGACCTCCTTCTCGAGGAACTGGGAGTCCTGGGGGTGGATGCCGAGCCGCGAGTCGTACGGGACGTGCATCGCCTCCGCGGCCTGCGACCAGTCCTCGATCTCCCCGGGCTCCAGGCCGAGGCGCCGCTGCAGCCGCTCGAACGCCCGGGGGTCGGAGCTCTCGAGGCGCCGGCAGATCCGCGCGGCGGCGCGCAGGTTCGCCCGCGCCATCACGTTGGTGTAGAGGTTGTCGTTGACGACGGTCGTGTACTCGTCCGGCCCCGTCACGCCGTGGATGTGGAAGGAGCTGTCGCCGTTGCGGCGCCAGAAGCCGAGGTCCTCCCACATGCGGGCGGTCTCGACGAGGATGTCGACCGCGCCGCGGGACAGGTAGTCCCAGTCGGCGGTGGCCTCGACGTACTGCACGAGGGCGTGCGAGATGTCCGCGTCGATGTGGTACTGGGCGGTGCCGGCGGCGTAGTACGCCGACGACTCGAGCCCGTTGATGGTGCGCCACGGGAACAGCGCGCCGCGCTGGTTGAGCTCGGCGGCGCGGTCGCGGGCGGCGTCGAGCATCCCCTGGCGGAACCGCAGCGCGTTGCGCGCGACGTTCGGCGAGGTGTACGTCAGGAACGGCAGGACGTAGACCTCGGTGTCCCAGAAGTAGTGGCCGCCGTACCCGGAGCCCGAGACGCCCTTCGCCGCGATGCCCCCGCCGTCGGTGCGGGCCGACGCCTGGGCGACCTGGAAGAGGTTCCACCGGACGGCCTGCTGGATGTCGGGGTGCCCGTCGACGACGACGTCGGAGCGCTCCCAGTATCCGTCGAGCCACTCGCGCTGCTGGGCGGCCATCCCCGCGAGGGTGAGCTCCTGCGCCCGGTCGAGCGAGCGGTGGCACCGGTCGGCCAGGGCGCTCGGCGGCACGCCGACGGCGGTGTGGTACGCCATCATCTTCTGGAGGCGGACCGGCACCCCGGCCCGCGCGCGGACGCGGTAGACGTGCTTGGCGACGTCGTCGTCGATGCTGCTCGCGCCGTCCCACTCGTTGTCGGTCAGCAGCGTCTGCTCGACACCGCAGGCCAGCGTCATCCCGGAGTGGGTGGTCCGGTACCCGAGCAGGAGTCGGTCGCCCCGCTCCTGGCGCAGCGCGGGCTGCAGGACCCGCTCGTTGAACGCCTCGGCCCGCCGCGGGTCGAACCCGCCGACGCCGTTGCCGGCGGTGTACTCGTCGACGCCGTCCTGCCGGTTCAGGATCTGGCTGGAGATGAGGATGGAGGCGTCCGCGTCGAGCAGCGTCACCTCGTAGTCGATGGCCCCGATGTGACGGTCGGCGAAGGAGACCATCCGGCGGGAGCAGACGCGCACGCGCTTGCCGGCGGGGGTCCTCCACTCCAGCTCGCGCACGAGGACCCCGTCGCGGAAGTCGAGGACCCGCGAGTACGACAGCAGCTCCGCCTCGCTGATGACGAGCGGCTCGTCGTCGACGTAGAGGCGGATGACCTTCGCGTCGGGCACGTTGACGATCGTCTGGCCGACGCGGGCGAAGCCGAAGGCCTCCTCGGCGTGGCGGATCGGCCACGTCTCGTGGAAGCCGTTGATGAAGGTGCCGTGGTCGTGGCCGTCCCGGCCCTCCTCCAGGTTGCCCCGCAGGCCGAGGTAGCCGTTGCCGACGGCGAAGAGGCTCTCGGTGCGCCCCTGCAGCGCGGCGCTGAACTCGGTCTCGCGCAGCGACCACTCGTCGACCGGGAACCGGCTGCGGTCGAGTGGGTCGGCGTCGATGCGGTTCATGCGCGGTCCCGGGGGTCGGCGGACGTGAGTCCGGGGATCAGCTCGGCGAGGTCGTCGACCACGAGATCGGCACCGGAGGCGAGCAGTTCCAGCGCTCCGGCTCCCCGATCGACCCCGACCACCAGGCCGAAGCCCCCGTCGCGGCCCGCCTGGACCCCCGAGTGGGCGTCCTCGACGACGACGCACTCTTCCGCCCCGAGGCCGAGCAGCCGCGCCCCGTACAGGTACGTGTCGGGCGCCGGTTTGCCCGGCAGCCCCCGGGCCGCGGCGACCTCCCCGTCGACGACGTGCACGAACCGGTCGCGCAGGCCGGCGGCCCGCAGCACCGGCTCGGCGTTGCGCGAGCTCGACACCACCGCGACGGCGAAGCCCGCGGCGATGGCCGCGTCGAGGAACGCGACCGACCCGGGGTACGGGGTGACGCCGTACTCGGTGAGCTCGGCGGTGAACGCGGCGTTCTTGCGGTCGCCGAGGCCGGCGACGGTCTCGGCGGTCGGGTCGCCGGGCTCCCCCTCGGGCAGGACGATGCCGCGGGACGCGAGCATCGCGCGCACCCCGTCGAGGCGGGGCTTGCCGTCGATGTGCGCGAAGTAGTCGGCGTCGGTGTACGGCTCGTCCACGCCGCGGGCGGCGAGGGCCGCGGAGAACATCCGCCCCCAGGCGCGCATGTGGACCTCGGCCGTCGGCGTGAGGACGCCGTCGAGGTCGAACAGGACGCCGCGCAACCCTGCCAGGCGCGAGACGTCTGTGGTCACGGGTGCTTCCTCCGGCGCGCGGGACGGGACGTACGGCTGCTCCACGGCCGCCGGGGAGTCGGCCTCCGCGGAAACCTAGTCCACCGGGGACCCCAGGGGAACCGCGGACCCGCCGGCGCGGGTCCGCGGCGCCCCGTGGCGTCTAGCGCCTCACGTACGTCTTGAAGACGTTGATGCTCGCCGACAGGCGCGGGGTGGACCTCGCCGAGAACTTCGGGCTCTGGTCGAACTGGACGCGCCACAGGCCGGTCTGCGCGTTCGCGACCGGGATCTGGCGGCGCTTCACGGTCAGCAGGCCGCAGGGGTTGCTCGCGCGGCCGAACTTCACGTTCGCGCGGACCTTCCCGTTGTAGCGGTAGTGGGCGTAGATCGGCAGGTCCGGCGTGAAGCCGGAGAGCTTGAACGTGACCTTCGCGGACGGCCGCGCCCGCTTCGGCGTCGCGCTGAAGGCGAGCGGCGCGGCGCGCAGGTTGATGGTGTTGCTGACCCCCTGCGCCGGCGGGTTGCCGCCGGGGCCGCCCGCGTCCTCCGCGACGACGGTGAACGGCGTCGACCTCGGGGTGGTGCCGGTGAGGAGGTCGAACACGCTCAGCTGGGCCGAGATGGTGCCGTCGGCACCCGCGACACCCGAGATGCTGCGGGCGCCGCGCCGCAGGGTCACCTGCGCCCCGGGGCCGAAGCCGGACCCGGTGACGGCGAGCGGCGGGGCGGTGAGCCCACCGGTCGCGGGCTGGACGGGGCGGACGCAGATCGCGTCGGCGGCGATCACCGGCGCGGCGCTCGCGACGGCGGGGACGGCCGCGATGACGGCGGGCGCCACGATCAGGGCGAGGGCGCCACGGCGCCGGGTGCTGCGATGGGTCATGTTGTCTCCAGGTTCGCGGACGGCCACCCCACCCGCGACCATATCCCCCGGCCGAGGCACTTCCCGAGTCGCATAACGGAATCCGAATGTTTTTCCCGGTTGCGGACAAGCGCCTCTCGCGGCGGCTTCGCCGCTGATCGCGAGAACGGCGCGGACGGCGGCACCGGCTGCCGCCGGGGACGGCCGCCGAAACTACTCGGCTTCGCTACCTGCCCTCGGCTACGAGATTCGCCATGACGACGGCGGCGTCGGCGGCGTCGGAGCCGGCGTTGCCCTTGTCGCCGCCGGAGCGGGCCTCGGCCTGGGGGCGGTCCTCGGTGGTGAGGAGCCCGAAGGTGCAGGGGACGCCGGTCTCGAGGCCGACGCGCATCAGGCCGTGGGAGGCGGCGGAGCAGATGTGGTCGAAGTGGGCCGTCTCGCCGCGGATGACGACGCCGAGGGCGATGACGGCGGCGTAGCGGCGGCGGAGGGCCATCGAGCGGGCCGCGAGCGGCAGCTCGAAGGCGCCGGGGACCCACGCCTCCTCGAGGTGGCCGTCCGGCAGCCCGGCCTCGCGCAACCGGTCGGCGGTGCCCTGCAGGAGGCGCTCGCTGAGGTCGCGGTGGAAGCCGGCGATGACCGCGACCATCCGCACGCCGGGGTGCTCGAGGCGGGGCGCCGGGGGCGGTGGGCCGATGCGGGCCATCAGTCGGTGTCGCCGCCCTCGGACCCGACGCCGTCGGCGTCGAACCGGAGGTCCTGGTGGTGGAGGATGTGGCCCATCTTGTCCCGCTTGGTGCGCAGGTACTCGACGTTGTCGCCGAGCGGGCTCATCTCGATCGGGACCCGGTCGATGACCGACAGCCCGTAGCCCTCCAGGCCGACGATCTTCTTGGGGTTGTTGGTGAGGAGGCGGATCGAGCTGAGGCCGAGGTCGACGAGGATCTGGGCGCCGATGCCGTAGTCCCGCAGGTCCGGGGGGAAGCCGAGCTCGAGGTTGGCCTGCACGGTGTCGAGGCCGCGGTCCTGCAGCTCGTAGGCGCGCAGCTTGTTCAGCAGGCCGATCCCGCGACCCTCCTGGGCGATGTAGAGCAGCACGCCGCTGCCCTCCTCGGCGATCGTCCGCATCGCGGCGCGCAGCTGCTCGCCGCAGTCGCAACGCTGCGACCCGAAGACGTCGCCGGTGAGGCACTCGGAGTGGACGCGCACAAGCACGTCCTTCGCGCCGTCGACCTCGCCCTTGACCATGGCGAGGTGGTGCTTGCCGTCGAGGATCGAGCGGTACCCGACGGCCGTCCAGTCGCCGTACTCGGTGGGCAGCCGCGCCGCGGTGCCGCGCTCGATGAGGCGCTCCGTGCGGCGGCGGTGCTCGATCAGCTGGGCGATGGTGATGATGCGCAGGCCGTGCTCCGCCGCGTACGGCACGAGCTCGGGGACGCGCGCCATGGTGCCGTCGGCGTTGCTGATCTCGCAGATCACGCCGGCGGGGATCAGCCCCGCGAGCCGGGCGAGGTCGACGGCGGCCTCGGTGTGGCCGGCGCGCTCGAGGACGCCGCCGGGCTTGGCGCGCAACGGGAAGACGTGACCGGGCTTGACGATGTCCTCGGGACCGGCGTCCGGGTCGATGGCGACCATGATCGTGCGGGAGCGGTCGGGCGCCGAGATGCCGGTCGTGATGCCGTGCCGCGCCTCGATCGGCTCGGTGAAGGCGGTCGCGTACTGGCTCTCGTTCTGCCGCACCACGGGCTTCAGGCCGAGCTGGTCGCAGCGCTGGTCGGTGAGGGCGAGGCAGATCAGGCCGCGGCCGTGGGTGGCCATGAAGTTGATGGCCTCGGGCGTCGCGAACTGCGCGGCCATCACGAGGTCGCCCTCGTTCTCCCGGTCCTCGGAGTCGAGGATCACCACCATGCGGCCGGCGCGGATCTCCTCGATCGCCTCCGTGACGGTGGCGAAGTCGGTCGTCCCCTTCGTGCTCATCGCGCGTCTCCTCCGGGCGGGGCGTACGGCGCCGCCAGCGCCTCGACGTATTTTGCCACCACATCCACCTCGAGGTTCACGGGTCGCCCGACGGCCCGGGGCCCGAGTGTCGTGACGGCCATGGTGTGGGGGATCAACGCGACGGTGAAGGCGTCCGGGAGACGCTCGGCGACCGTCAGGCTGACACCGTCCACGGTGATGCTCCCCTTCTCGACCACGTAGCGCAGCAGTGGGGCGGGCGCCGCGATCTCCAGGATCGTGCTGCCCCCCTCGGGGCGGGCGGCCCGCACGGTGCCGAGGCCGTCCACGTGCCCCTGCACCAGGTGGCCGTCGAGACGGTCGCCGAGGCGCATGGGCCGCTCCAGGTTGACACGGTCCCCGGGGGCGGCGCCCCCGAGCGACGTCCGGCGGAGCGTCTCGGCGACGGCGTCGACGGCGAACCCGTCCCCCGTGACCTCCACCGCGGTCAGGCACGCGCCGTTGACGGCGACGGAGTCGCCGACCGCAAGGCCCTCCAGCACGACGGAGGCGCCGATCACGAGGCGCGCGCCCTCGTCGCCCGGGACGACCCGCTCGACGACCCCGCCCTCCTCGACCAGTCCGGTGAACATCAGTCCGCTCCGTGCAGGGGGCGCAGGCGCCCGGTGACCAGGACGTCGTCGCCGACGCGGCCCGACACGAGGCCGGTGAGGCGCGGTGCGTCCGCGAGGACGCGGACCCCCTCGCCGGCGAGCGCCGTGGGGGCGCCGTCGCCGCCGATCAGCATCGGGGCGAGGAACCAGGCGACCCGGTCGACGGCGTCCGCGGCGACGAGGGCGCCGGCGAGCACGGCCCCGCCCTCGACGAAGACCGACTGCACCCCGCGGGCGGCGAGGGCGCGGAGGCCCGCGTCGATGCGCGCGGGGGCGTCGCCGGCGAGCACGTCGACCTCGACGCCGCGGCCGCGGAGCGCGGCGACGCGGTCGGCGGGGGCGTCCTCGCCCGCGAGCACGATCACCGGCGACGTGCCGGCGTCGGCGACGAGGGCCGCGTCGAGCGGCAGGCGCGCGGCCGAGTCGAAGACCACCCGGGCCGGCTGGCGGACGGGTCCCTCGACGTCGCGGGCGGTCAGGCGCGGGTCGTCGGCGAGCGCCGTGCCGAGCCCCACGGCCACGGCGTCGGAGTCGGCCCTCCAGCGGTGCACGAGGGCGCGGGACGCCGGGCCCGAGATCCACCGGCTCTCCCCCGCCGCCGTCGCGATGCGCCCGTCGAGGCTCGTGGCGAGCTTCAGCGTCACCTCGGGGCGCCCGGTGAGGGCCGCGGTGAGGAACGGCGACACCAGCTCGGCGCACGCCCGGCGCGCGTCGCCGTCGGCGACGGCCACGTCGATCCCCGCGGCGCGGAGCACCTCGATGCCGCCGGCGCGGTCGCGCTCCAGCGGGTCCGGGAGGCCCACGACGACGCGGGCGACGCCCGCTGCGACCAGCGCGTCGGCGCAGGGCGGCGTCCGCCCGTGGTGGGAGCAGGGCTCCAGGGTGCAGACGACGGTGGCGCCGCGGGCCTCGTCACCGGCGACGGCGAGCGCCATCGCCTCGGCGTGGGGCAGCCCCGGCCCCTCGTGCCAGCCCTCGGCGACGGTGGTCCCCTCGCGCAGCACGACGGCTCCGACGAGCGGGTTGGGGCTCACCCGGCCACGTCCGCCCAGCGCGAGCTCGCACGCCCGCGCGAGGGCGGCGCGTTCGATCTCGCTCACCGGCGGCGCCGTGATCGTCACGCCGCGGCGAGCTCCGAGAGGGCGCGGAACGCGGCGACCGGGTCGGCCGTGCCGAAGATCGACGAGGCGGAGACGAGCATCGTCGCCCCGGCCGCGCGCGCGGCGGGCAGGGTCGCCTCGCCGATGCCGCCGTCGACCTCGATGACGACGCGCGCCGGCAGCAGCTCGCGCAGGCGGGCGACCCGCCGGGGCGTCGACGTGATGAACGACTGACCGGCGAACCCGGGGTCGACCGCCAGCACGTTGACGTAGTCGAGCTCGTCGGCGAGCTCCGCCACGTGCTCGACGGGGGTCCCGGGGTTGAGGGCGAGCCCGGCGTGGCAGCCGGCCTCGCGGATGACGCCGAGCAGGCGGTGCGGGTGGGGGTCGGCCTCGACGTGGACGGTGATCGCGTCGGCGTACGGGGCGAACAGGGGGATCATCTCCCCCGGCCGCGCGACCATCAGGTGCACGTCGACGAGGGCGCCGGCGGCGTGCGCCACCCCGGCGAGGGCGCGTGTCCAGTCCGGCCCGACCGTCAGGTTCGGGACGAACGCGCCGTCCATCACGTCGACGTGGAACGCCCGCGCCCCGGCGCCGGTGAGGGCGGCGACCTGGTCTCCGAGCGCCAGCATGTCGGCCGACATGACCGACGGCAGCACCACGGGACCGGTGGGGAGCGCCAGGCTCACGGGCGCAGGCGGGCCACGAAGAAGCCGTCGGTGCCGTGGCGGTGCGGCAACGTCAGGAGCGCCCCCGGGAACCGCGGGTGCGCGACGTCCGGGAACTCCGCTCCCAGGTCGTCGACCGTGGCGCCCGACGCCCGCACGACGTCCTCGTTCTCGGCCGCGATCAGCGTGCACGTCGAGTACACGACCCGCCCGCCGGGGCGTACCAGCTCCAGCGCCCGGGCGAGCAGCGCCGACTGCAGCCGGGCCAGAGGCGCGAGGGCCTCCTCGCGACGACGCCAGCGCGCGTCGGGACGTGCGGAGAGGACCCCGAGGCCGGTGCAGGGGGGATCGACCAGGACGGCGTCGTACCCGCCCTCGAGCGCGACATCGAGGGCGTCGCCCTCGACGACGTCGACCCGTGCCCCCATGCGGTGGGCGACGGCCCGGAGCGCCTGCGCCCGCTGGGGCCGCAGCTCGACGGCGGTGATGCGGGCCCCGCCGTACGCGAGCGCCGCCATGTGGGTCGTCTTGGCGCCGGGCGCGGCGCACAGGTCGAGGATCCGCTCCCCGGCGACGGGGGCGACGACGTGGGCGACGAGCTGCGACGCGCGGCTCTGCCCCATCGCCCGGCCGCGGGCCCAGACCTCGGAGTCCTCGAGCGCGAACGCGCCGGGCAGGACGTAGGCCTCGGGGACGAGCGGGTCGCGACGCCACCCGTCGGGCAGGGCGGCCTCGAGGGTCGCCCGCGGGCCGCGGAGGGGGTTCCACCGCAGCGCCGACTCGGCCGGCTCCGCGGCGGCCCGCATGACGCCGTCGGCGTCCTCCTCGCCCAGCGAGTCCACCAGCCGCGCCGCGATCCAGTCGGGCATCGAGTGCCGCAGGGCGGCGGTCTCCGCGCCCCCGGCGTCGAGCTCGGCCAGGCGGCCGGCGGCGTCGCCGGCGAGGCGGCGCATCACGGCGTTGACGAGCCCCGCGCGCGCCGACGACCGGGCCTTCGCGCCGCGCAGGCCGCGGGCCTGGCGGACGGCCTGGTCGACGGCGGCGTGGTCCGGCACGCCGTCCGAGAAGGCGAGCTCGTAGGCGCCGAGGCGCAGGATGTCGCGGACCGCCGGCTCGAGGT
>LNFM01033617.1_pt1 | contig 16922 bp, 13 predicted proteins | sample 596031 | NCBI WGS metagenome assembly LNFM01 (sample SAMN04254537, study PRJNA301005) | activated carbon metagenome | isolation source: dual media filters at the Ann Arbor, Michigan drinking water treatment plant | place: USA: Ann Arbor
ACAATCGCGTCATGCCCGCTCCCCACATGGCCTCTGAGCCTGCCACGCACCTGCTGGTTCCCTTCGCCAGCGCCAGCGACCCCGCCTGCCGGGCCTTGCTGCCGGGCTTGTCACTGCCCCACCTCACCGCCTTGCTGGCCCAGCTGCAGCCCGTGCACACCGACAGCGGCACCGACCACAGCCTGAGCGCGCCGCACGAACGTGCATTGGCGCAGGCCATCGGCTTGCTGCGTGCCGACGGCTCGGCCTACCCCGACGGCTTGTTGCCGTGGGCGGCCGCGCAGAGCTATACACCCGAAACCCCGCAAGCCTGGTTCACGCCCTGCCACTTTCAGGTGGGCATGGAGCAGGTGACGCTGCTGCCCGGCGACCAGTTGGGGTTGACCGACGAACACGCGCGCCCGCTGTTCGACGCGCTCGCACCCTACTGCGCGGAGGACGGCATTACGATGCGCTTTGAGTCGGCCACGCGCTGGCACGCCAGCGGCGAAGTGTTGCGCGGCATCGCCTGCGCCAGCCTGGACCGCGTGGGCGGCCGCTCGGTGGAAGCGTGGATGACCGACAGTTCGGCCAACCCCGCTGGCGGCCAGTTGCTCAAGCGCCTGCAGAGCGAAGCGCAGATGCTGTTCTACACCCACCCCGCTCATGATGCGCGCGAGGCGCTGCGCCTGCACCCGGTCAACGGCTTCTGGCTCAGCGGTGCAGGTGCCATTGACCACCCGACAACGCTGCAAGCTGCGCCTGCCATGCCGCACCCACTGCGCAGCGCGGCGCTGCAGGCCGACTGGACGCGCTGGAAAGACGCCTGGAGCGACCTCGACGGCCGAGACATCCAAGACCTGCTGGAACGCGTGCGCCGTGGCGAGCCGGTCACACTCACTTTGTGTGGCGAGCGCGCAGCACAGCGTTTCACCAATGCACCGCGCGGCGCCGTGGCGCGCGCCGGCCGCCTTATCCAACAGTGGCTGGGCAATGCCCCGGCCTGGAAGACCCTGGAAACCCTATGAAGATCATCACCCGCGACGTGCCCCCCCGCGCCGCCTGGGCGCTGGAGCAAGGCGGCCTGCACCCGCTGCTGGCGCGCCTGTTTGCTGCGCGCGGCATCACCAGCACGGACGAACTCGACGACGCGCTGGCCCGCCTGATCCCGCCGTCTCAGATGCTGGGTGCGCAAGACGCCGCACGCGCTCTCGCCGACGCCATGGCGGCGAACAAGGCAATCTGCATCGTGGCCGACTACGATTGCGACGGCGCCACCGCCTGCGCGGTCGGCCTGCGCGGCCTGCGCCTGTTGGGCGCACCCATGGGCTTCGACCGCGTGAACTATCTCGTGCCCGACCGCGTGACCGATGGCTACGGCCTCACGCCCTCCATCTCGAAGCGCGTGAAGGCACAAGGCGCCGACGTGTTGGTGACGGTGGACAACGGCATTGCCAGCGTGGAGGGCGTGCGCGCCGCGCGCGATCTGGGGCTTCAGGTCATCGTGACCGACCACCACCTGCCCGCCATCCAGAACGGCGAGGTGGTGCTGCCGCAGGACTGCATCATCGTGAACCCGAACCAGCCGGGTTGCGGCTTCGAGAGCAAGTCGATTGCGGGTGTGGGCGTGATGTTCTACGTGTTGCTCGCGCTGCGCGCCGAGTTGCGCGAGCGCGGTGTGTTCACCGCGCAGACCCAGCCCAAGATCGACGCGTTGCTGCCACTCGTGGCGCTCGGCACCGTGGCCGACGTGGTCAAGCTCGACGCCAACAACCGCCGCCTGGTGGCCCAGGGTTTGAAGCGTGTGCGCGCCGGCGCCATGCCACCGGGTATGACGGCGCTGTTCAACGTGGCGGCGCGCAAGCCCGACACCGCCACCGGTTTTGATTTCGGCTTCGCCCTCGGCCCGCGCCTGAACGCGGCCGGGCGCCTGGCCGACATGACGTTGGGCATCGAGTGCCTGACCACCGACGACGCGTTGCGCGCCGACGAACTCGCACGCACGCTGGACGGCATCAACCGCGAGCGCAAGTTGATTGAGGGTGACATGCGCGAGCAGGCTTTGCAGATGGCCGAGGAGATGTTCGACGAATCGGAAGAGCCGCCGCCGGCACTCATCGTGTTCGACCCGGACTTCCATGAAGGTGTGGTGGGCATCGTGGCCTCGCGCCTGAAGGACAAGCTGCACCGGCCCACCTTTGTGTTTGCGGCCAGTGGCGCGGAGGGCAAGGAGAACGAGCTCAAGGGTTCGGGCCGTTCGATCGCGGGCTTCCATTTGCGCGACGCGCTCGACCTCGTGGCCAAGCGGCACCCGGGCGTGTTGTTGCGATTCGGCGGTCACGCCATGGCGGCGGGTTGCACGATCGACGAGGAGCATCTGGAAACGTTCGAAGCCGCGTTGCAGCAGGTGGCCCATGAGTGGCTGGACGCAGCGACGCTGCAGCGTCGCATCGAGGCCGATGGTGCGCTGGACACGAAGTACCGGCGCGCCGACCTGGTAGACACGCTGCACAAGGAGGTGTGGGGTCAGGGTTTTGCGCCGCCGGTGTTTTGCGAAGAGGTGCAGGTGGTGTCGCAACGCTTGGTGGGCGAGAAGCATCTGGCGCTGAAGCTCAAGCACCAGGGTGAGCCGGTGGACGGCATCTGGTTCGGCCACACCGAGCCGTTGCCGGCCCGTGTGAAGATCGCGTTTCGTCTGGATGCGGATGAGTGGCAGGGGCAGCGGCGGGTTCGGTTCTTGGTGGAAGCGGCTGAGGTTTGATTTTTCGCTCCACGTTTTTCGCGGGCTCGTTGCACCGGTGCGCTCTGCTCCGCGAATGTCCCCCGGCGGCTGGTGCCGCCTCCTCCTTTATTTCGCTGCGCAGAGCGCCGCGCCCACGTTTCGAACACCAATCCTGTGGCGTGAACGGGGTGGCCGACGCAGCGAAATAAAGGAGGAGGGGCCGTAGGCCCCGGGGGACATTCGCGGAGTCGGCCACCCCGTTTGCGCCACAGGAGCAGCCGGAGACTACCGAGCGTTCCGAGTGCCCATAATGATTTCATTCGAACGAAACCTGAAGACCATGACACACCGACGAGGAAACCCCACGTGAAGGCCGGCGCCAACGCCGCAGCGCTGAAGCGGCGCACCACGCAAGAACTGCCCGAGGTCACGATCTCCGAAGACAGCGAAGTGCGCTTCCTGCACCTGGGCACCGAATGGATCCAGGGCTCCATGCTGCTGGACGCACCGTTCGACATCGAGCTTGACTACGTCCAGCGCATGATGGCCTGGCTGTTGTTTGTGGAGCCCGACTCGGTCAGCAAACGCCGCGCCCTGCAGCTCGGCCTGGGGTCCGCCGCGCTCACCAAGTTCTGCTTCAAGAAACTGAGGATGGACACCACCGCCATCGAGATCAATCCGCAGGTGGTGACCGTGTGCCGCAGCTGGTTCAAGCTGCCCGCCGATGGCGCCAAGCTGCGCGTGGTGCTTGCCGATGCGGGCGAAGAGATCCGCCGGGCCGACCACCTGGGTGCCTACGACGCGTTGCAGGTGGACCTGTACGACCATGAAGCCGCGGCGCCCGTGCTCGACAGCCCCGACTTCTATGCCGACTGCCGCAATGCGCTGACCGACGACGGCTGCCTCACCGTCAACCTGTTCGGGCGCGATGCGAGCTACGAACAATCGCTGCAAAGCCTGTGCGCCGCCTTTGGCGACGATGCTGTCTGGGCCTTCAAGCCCACGCGCGAAGGCAACACCGTGGTGCTGGCCCAGCGCACGCCCAGCCGGCCCACGCGTTTGCAACTGCTGGCCCGGGCCGAGGTGGTGCAGGAGCGCTGGGGCTTGCCCGCCGTCAAGTGGATGAAGCTGTTCAAACCCGTTGCTTGAAACGACCATGAAACAATCTGCCAAGTCCTCCGAAGTCACCACCCACAACGGTCCGCTGGACTGGCGCACGCTGGTGCAGTGGTTGCTGGACGATGGCGTGATCTCTGGTGCCGAGGCCGAGCGCACGGTGGCGCGCTGCGCTTCGGCGCACAGCGCGCAGCACCCGCTGCAGCGCCTGTCGGTGGTGGCCATGGCGCGCAAGGTCGACAGCCATGTGCTCGATGTGGAGATGCTCACCCAGTGGCTGGCCAAGCGCAGTGGCCTGGACTACATGCGCATCGACCCGCTGAAGGTCGATGTGGGCAAGGTGGCCGATGTGATGAGCGCGGCTTACGCCGAGCGCCACAAGGTGCTGCCGGTGCAGGTGAGCCCGACCGAGGTGGTGGTGGCCACGGCCGAGCCGTACATCCGCGACTGGGTGCCCGAGGTGGAGCGCCAGACGCGGCGCAACGTGCGCCTGGTGCTCGCCAGTCCGCAGGCCATCAGCAGTTTCACCGCCGAGTTTTTTGCGCTGGCCAAGTCGGTGCGCGCGGCCAGCAAGAGCGGTGGCGGCAGCGGCGGTTTCGGCAGCTTCGAACAACTGGTGGAGCTGGGCAAGGCCAACAAACAGCTCGACGCCAACGACCAGGGCGTGGTGCAGGTGGTCGACTGGCTTTGGCAGTACGCCTTTGACCAGCGCGCCAGCGACATCCACCTGGAGCCGCGGCGCGAGCAGGGCGTGATCCGTTTCCGCATCGACGGCGTGCTGCACCCGGTCTACCAGATGCCCATCGGCGTGCTCACCGCCATGACGGCGCGCATCAAGCTGCTCGGGCGCATGGACGTGGTGGAGCGCCGCCGCCCGCAAGACGGCCGCATCAAGACGTTGCGCCCGGGTGTGGCGGGCGCACGCGGTGAAGAGGTGGAAATGCGTCTGTCCACCCTGCCCACTGCGTTTGGCGAAAAGCTCGTCATGCGCATCTTCGACCCCGAGTCGACGGTGAAAGACCTGAGCGCGCTGGGTTTCGCCGCGCACGACGCGCAGCGCTGGGAAGAACTCACCAAGCGCCCGCACGGCATCGTGCTGGTGACCGGGCCCACCGGCTCGGGCAAGACCACCACGCTGTATGCCACGCTCAAGCGCCTGGCCACGGAAGAGGTGAACGTGAGCACGGTGGAAGACCCGATCGAGATGATCGAGCCGGCTTTCAACCAGACCCAGGTGCAGGCCCACCTGGACCTGGACTTTGCGCAGGGCCTGCGCGCCCTCATGCGGCAGGACCCGGACATCATCATGGTGGGTGAGGTGCGCGATCTCGCCACCGCCGAAATGGCGGTGCAGGCCGCGCTCACCGGGCATCTGGTGTTCACCACGCTGCACACCAACGACGCGCCGTCGGCCGTGATGCGGTTGATGGAGCTGGGCATTCCGCCCTACCTCATCAACGCGACCGTGCTGGGCGTGCTCGCGCAACGCCTGGTGCGCACGCTCTGCCCCGCCTGCAAGACGCAGCAGGACAAGGCCCAGGCAGCCACCTCGCGCGAGTCGCTGGCCGAGCTGGTCAAGCCCTGGCAGATCAGCGGTGGTTACCGGCCCTACGAGCCGGTGGGTTGTGTCGATTGCCGCATGACCGGCTTTCGCGGGCGCATGGGCCTGTACGAACTGCTCACGGTGACCGAATCGTTCAAGGACAAGGTCAGCCGCGAGCCGCGCCTGGACGTGATGTGCAAGCAGGCCGTGGCCGACGGCATGCGCCCGCTGCGCCTGGCCGGCGCCATGCGCGTGGCCGAGGGCCTGACCACCATGGACGAGGTGCTGGCCTGCACGCCACCGGTGCAGTGAGACCGGCCAGGGCCCTCAGTCGTGGCCCAGCCCCTGTCTGAACTGTTCGGCAGCGTCGATCAGGTCCCACAGTTCGTGCCCCAGTGCCTCGGCATCGATCTCGATGTCGACCACGCGCTGGTACACCGCCACGTTCCCGGCGGGCTCGATGCCCAGGCGGTCGCTGTCGGCCAGGCGCGTGTTGGCCAGCAGCAGGGCTTCGCACAGCGCCGCGCGCGGGCCGCTGTGGCGTGGCAGCGCACAGATGTGCGCCTGCATCACCAGTGTGGGTTCACCGTCGCGCGGGCGCAGCACCACCTGCGTGTCGTTGACGCGCAGAACGGTCTGTCCGGTGGGTGATTCGGTGAAGGTCTTGAGCAGGGTGTTGACGTGTTCGGTGAGCCGGACGCGGTGTTCTGAAGGCATGGGCGTTTCCTGTGAAGCATGGGCAGGTCGACCGGGCACTGGGCCTCGGGCTGGCGGTTTCAAAGGTTAGGGAGTTGTCGGCACCATGGACCGGCAGACAGGACTTCGTCAGCGTGAAGTCATGCGCGCGACAGGAGCGCCTGCGTGATCGGCGCGAGGCTGGCCCTGTCACCCGGCCGGTTGTTGCCCCATGCCGATAATCGAGCGATGCGCGCCGCCCCCACACCTCACCTCGCCACCGGATTGATGCTCGCGGCCGCCGGCTCCATTCGTGAAACTGGCCTATCGGCATGGGGTCGATGCGGTCACGCTGATCATGTACCGCATGCTGTTTGCGCTGCCCTTGTTCCTGGCCCTGGCCTGGTGGGCCACCTACCGGCAGGGTGGGGGTGCGAAGGCGCCGCTCACACGCGACGACTGGCTGGGCATTCTGGGCTTGGGCTTCACCGGTTACTACCTCGCCAGCTTTCTGGATTTCTGGGGCCTGCAGTACATCACCGCCAGCCTGGAGCGGCTCATCCTCTACCTCAACCCCACGCTGGTGCTGGTGCTCGGCTGGGTGATCTACAAGCGTCGCATCACAGGCCTGCAGGCGTTCGCCATGGCTGTGAGCTATGGCGGCGTGCTGGTGGTGTTTGGCCACGAGGCCGGCCTGCAAGGGCCCGACGCTTTGCTGGGCGCTGCGCTGGTGTTCGGCAGCGCCATCAGCTACGCCATCTACCTTGTGTACAGCGGCGAGCTGGTGCAACGGCTGGGCTCCATGCGGCTGGTGGGGTTGGCCACCAGCGTGGCCTGTCTGCTGTGTCTGGTTCAGTTCGTGTTGTTGCGTCCCATGAGCGCGGCGATCGTCGCGCCCGAGGTGATCTGGCTCTCGGTGCTCAACGCCACGCTGTGCACCTTTGCGCCGGTGCTCATGGTGATGATGGCGATCGAGCGCATCGGCTCGGGGCTGGCGGCGCAGACCGGCATGGTGGGTCCGATGTCGACCATCATCATGGGCGTGGTGATTCTGGGTGAGCCGTTCAACGGCTGGATCGTGGTGGGCACGGTGCTCGTGCTCTCCGGAGTGTTTCTGGTGACGCGCTTCGGCCGTGCCAGTTGATTGTTTTTTTCAGGAGACTTTTCATGGATCTGGGACTCAAGGGCAAATGGGCGCTGGTGTGTGGCGCGAGCAAAGGTCTGGGGCTGGGCTGTGCCCAGGCGCTGGCCGCCGAGGGCGTGCATGTGGTGATGGTGGCGCGCGGCGCGCGCGACCTCGAAGCCGCCGGGCAAGCGCTGCAGGCCGCCGCACCGGGCGTGACCGTGCTCACCGTCGCGGCCGACATCACCACGCCCGAGGGCCGTTCGGCGGCCCTGTCGGTGGCGGATGGCCCCGGCACAGCCTTTGACATCGTGGTCAACAACGCAGGCGGTCCACCCCCGGGCGACTTCCGCGCCTGGGATCGCGACATCTGGATCAAGGCGATCGACGCCAACATGCTCACGCCCATCGAGCTCATCAAGGCCACGGTGGACGGCATGGCGCAGCGCGGCTTTGGGCGCATCATCAACATCACCTCGGGCGCCGTGAAGGCGCCGATCGACATCCTGGGGCTGTCCAATGGTGCGCGCAGTGGCCTGACGGGTTTTGTGGCCGGTGTGGCGCGCAGCCCGCTGGCCGCGCAGGGCGTCACCGTCAACAACCTGCTGCCCGGTGCCTTCGACACCGACCGACTCAAGACCACGCTGGCCGGCGCCGCCGAGAAGACTGGTCAGTCGGTGGACGCGATCGCCGATGCCCGCCGCAAGGGCATCCCGGCCAAACGCTTCGGCACCTCGGAAGAATTCGGTGCGATCTGCGCGTTCCTCTGCAGCGTGCACGCGGGTTACATCACGGGCCAGAACGTGCTGGCCGATGGTGGAGCCTACCCCGGCACTTTCTGAAGAACCAAGGGCCCCCACGCCCCCACGCTCCCCCGCTGCGCGAGGTCCGCTGCCCCCCGAGGGGGCTGGGCCTGCCTTGGGGGCGGCCCGGCGGCTGGCCCGGTGTCTGAGGCCCCCACGCTCCGCCGCTGTGCGGGTCGCTGCCCCCCGAGGGGGCTGATCCGGCTTGGGGCGGCCCGGCGCCGGATCGTCTCTATCTTCGTGACGACACCAGAATCCCGCCCACGATCAGCACGAAGCCGGCCAGGTGGTACAGCTGGGGCGGCTCGCGCAGCAGGGTGGCGGACATGAGCGCGGCGAACAGCGGCGTGAGGTTGGAGAACACGCTGGCCGTGGCCGGGCCAACACGCGCCACGGCCGCACCCCAGCTGCGGTAGGCCAGCAGCGACGGACCGACCGCCACGAACACCAGACCCGCCACCAGTGGCCAGCCCCACTGGATGGCGCTTTCGCCCGCCGGCAACGCAGGCAGTGTGAGCCACTCTGCGGCAGTGAACGCACCCGACCAGACCAGGCCGAACACCACCTGCGCCAGCAGGAAGGCTGCCCAGTCGGCCTTGATCGCTGCGGGCTCGTTGGCTGGTGGGCGCGCCAGCAGCCAGCTGTACCAGGCCCAGGCCAGCGCGGCCAGCAGCACCAGCAGGTCGCCCGGCACCAGCTGCACCGAGGTCAGACCCGCCAGGTCACCGCGCACGATCACCACCACCACACCGCACAGCGCCATGAAGGCGCCCAGCGCCGCGCGCCGCGAAATCGGTACGCCGTAAAACACGCGCCCCATGATCAGCATCCACACCGGAATGCTGGATGCCACCAGTGTCACGTTGAGCGGCGTGGACGTCTTGAGCGCCATGTACTGCAGCGAGTTGTACATGCCCACCCCGAGCAGGCCGAGCAGGGCAAAACGCCGCCAATGCGTCCACAGGTCGCTGCCCGGGCGCAGCACCCAGCCCGCCAGCGGCAACAACATCACCATGGCCAGTGCCCAGCGCAAAAAGTTGAGCGTGACCGGTGGCACCACGCCTTGCATCATGCGGCCCACCACCGCGTTGCCCGCCCACATGAGCGGCGGGATCAGCAGCAGGGCGATGGTGGCGGGCGTGAGGCGGTGCGAAGACATGGGAGACATCGGCTGGACTGTAGCAACCCGGGCTTGTCCGCCTCTTGTCTGGGGACGAAGCGCAGTCGCTCAGGCGATCCCACGCATTCGTGGCAGCATTCGCAGGGTTTGATTCAACAACGAGGAGACCTTCCATGAGCACACAAGAATCCCGCGCCGTGCGCATCCACGCCGCTGGCGGCCCGGAGCAACTGGTCATCGACACCGTGAACGTGGGTGATCCCGGCCCGGGCCAGGTGCGCATCCGCCACCACGCCATCGGCCTGAACTACATCGACGTCTACCAACGCAGCGGCCTCTACCCGTTTCCCATGCCGCTGGCACTCGGCATGGAAGGCGCCGGCGTGATCGAGGCGGTGGGCGAGGGCGTGACGCACCTCAAGGCCGGCGACCGCGCGGCCTACGCGGCCAACCCGCCCGGCAGCTACTGCGACGTGCGCGTGATGCCGGCCATGAACGTGTCCGGCGCGGCGATGATGCTCAAGGGGCTGACCGCGCAGTACCTGCTCAAGCGCTGCCGCCCAGTGGAAGGGTTGGAGCCGGGCGACTTCGTTCTGTTTCACGCCGCGGCCGGTGGCGTGGGCCTGATTGCCTGCCAGTGGGCCAAGGCGCTGGGCCTGCAACTCATCGGCACGGCGGGTTCGGATGAGAAATGCAAGCTGGCGCTGGAGCACGGTGCCAGCCACGCCATCAACTACCGCACCGAAGACTTTGCCGCACGGGTGAAGGAGATCACCAACGGGCAGGGCGTGAAGGTGGTCTACGACTCGGTGGGCAAGGACACCTTCGACAAGTCGCTCGATTGCCTGCGCCCCTTCGGTCTCATGGCCAGCTTCGGCAATGCGTCAGGCCCGGTGGCGCCGTTTGCGCCCGGCATCCTGGGCTCCAAGGGTTCGCTCTATGTGACGCGCCAGACCTTGTTCTCGCACATCACCAGCCGCGAACGCACGCAGGCCATGGCCGACGATCTGTTCGCGGTGGTGGAAGGCAATCAGGTGAAGATCCGCATCGACCAGCGTTTTGCACTGACCGATGTGCGCAAGGCGCATGAGAGTCTGGAGGCTCGTTCCACGACGGGTTGCACGGTTTTGCTGCCCTGAGTTTTTTCGTGCCTGCGGGGTTGGTTGCCTTGGAGCGTTGGGCAACCGACTCCGCGAATGTCCCCCGGCGGCTGCGCCGCCTCCTCCTTTATTTCGCTGCGTCGGTTACCCAACGCTCCAAGGCCGCGAGCACCCGGGCGATCCAACGTTCGAACGCCCACACGTCTCTGGTCGGGGCGTGATGGCGCTCTGCGCAGCGAAATAATGGAGGAGGGGCCGCAGGCCCCGGGGGACATTCGCGGAGCAGAGCGCCGTCATGCCCCGATCCCGCGAGGTAGACGAACGCAACGCTCAGCGAGCAACAACCTCAACTCAAGCAGGCTGTCCCTGCCGAGGTGCCACTTCAGCCAGCGCCCGCTCCAGATGCTGCAAGGTCGAAGGCACGTCGTGCCACTTGTCCAGCCCGAAGAGGCCGATGCGGAAGGTCTTGAACTCGGGACCTTCGTCGCACTGCAACGGCACACCTGCAGCGGTTTGCAAACCCACCGCCAGAAACTTCTTGCTCGACTGGATCTCCGGGTCGGTGGTGTAACTCACCACCACACCCGGCGCCTGAAAGCCCGAAGCCGCCACGCTGGGGAAACCGTTGCGCTCCAACAGCGCGCGCACCTGCGTGCCCAGTGCAATCTGCTCCTGCCGCACCCGCTCATAGCCATAGGCCTCGGTCTCCACCATCGTCTCGCGCAAGCGCGTGAGCGCGTCGGTGGGCAAGGTCGTGTGGTACGCGTGGCCGCCGCCTTCGTAGGTCTCCATGATCTGCAGCCACTTCTTGAGATCCATCGCGAAGGTGGTGCTCTGCGTGGCGTCGATGGCGGCGCGTGCGCGCTCGCTCAGCATCACCATGGCGCAACAAGGCGAACTGCTCCAGCCCTTTTGGGGCGCCGAAATCAGGATGTCCACACCCGTGGCTTTCATGTCGACCCACATCGCGCCCGACGCAATGCAGTCGAGCACGAACAAGCCGCCCACCGCGTGCACCGCGTCGCTCACGGCCTTGAGGTAGGCGTCGGGCAGGATCATGCCGGCCGCGGTTTCCACGTGAGGCGCGAACACCAGCGCGGGTTTCTCGCGTGCGATGGTGGCCACCACCTCTTCAATGGGTGCGGGCGCCCACGCGGCCTGTGCACCCGCGCCGGTGCGCCGGGCCTTCATCACCGTGTGGCTGGCCGGGATGCTGCCCATGTCGAAGATCTGCGTCCAGCGGTAGCTGAACCAGCCGTTGCGGATCACGAGCACATGTTTGCCGTGGGCAAACTGCCGTGCCACCGACTCCATGCCGAAGGTGCCGCTGCCGGGCACCACCACCGCCGAGTGCGCGCCGTACACCCGCTTGAGCATGGCCGAGATGTCGGTCATCACGCCCTGGAAACGTCTGGACATGTGGTTGAGCGCCCGGTCGGTGTAGACCACCGAGAACTCGAGCAGGCCGTCGGGGTCGATGTGGGGCAGCAGTCCGGGCATGTGGTTGTCTCCTGAGCGGGTCGCAAATCGGGTGGTCAGCGTAGCACAGCACCCCCTTTTTCGCAGCCGCGCTGCGCAAGACACGGGCGCTGTCAGAGGCGGCTGACGTCCGCCGACGGCGGCTCGCGAAGCCGGCTGGGCGCGAGCACGCCCGCACTGTCGAGGATGGGGTAGGCGATCGAGCAGATGTGCGAGTTGATGCGCTTCAAGTCGCTGATCAGATCCAGGTGCAGCGCGCTGGTGTCCATGCTCTGCTGGCTCATGTCGGACAAGCGGTCGAGGTGGGTGGCAGCGTAGGCGCGCTCCTTGTCGCGAAAGCGCACCTTTTCTTCCAGCAGGCGCTGGGCATCGCGCACATTGCCATTGAGGAACACGCTCATGCCCAGGCGCAGGTTGTCCAGCAGGCGCGCGTGCAGTTCGGTGATTTCGGCCATGCCGGCCTCGGAGAAGTCGCGGCCCTTGCGGATCTTCTTGTCTTCGATGTCGAGCAGCACGCGCTCCACTGTGTCGCCGATCTGCTCCATGTTGATGGTGAAGCTGATGATGTCGGTCCAGCGGCGGCCTTCGGCTTCGCTGAGTTGCTGGCGCGAGATCTTGGTGAGGTAGTACTTGATGGCCGAGTACAGGCTGTCCACCGTGTCGTCGAGCTTGCGCAGGTCTTTGGCGAGCTGGAGGTCGTTGGTCTTGATCACCGTGACCACGCCACGCAGCATGGTTTCCACCACATCGGCCTGGTGCATGGCTTCGCGCGCCGCGCACGAAATGGCCAGCGAGGGTGTGGCCAGAGCCGACGGGTCGAGGTGGTTGGGGCGGTCCAGCGGGCCCTTGTCGGCTTGCAGCGGCAGCAGCCGGTTGACCAGCGCGGCAATGGGCCGCGTGAGGCCGATGAACAGCGCGCCCACCATGAGGTTGAAGCTCAGGTGGAACAGCACGGTGAGCGTGGCCGGGTCCTGCACCAGCGGCTGCATGAAACGCACCCAGGTGGGGATCAACCAGATGGCAATCGCCACGCCGAACACCTTGAAGAGAAGGTTGCCCAGCGGCACCTGGCGCGTGCTCACACCCGACTTGGCGGTGGTGATCACAGCCAGCAGGCCGCTGCCCAGGTTGGCGCCCAGCACGATGCCCAGCGCCACATCGAGCCCGACCACCTGCAGTGCCAGCGTGGAGGCCAGCAGCACAACCGCCAGGCTCGAATACGCCACCACCGCGAGCGTGGCGCCGAGCAAAATTTCAAGCAACAGGTCGCTGGTGAGAGACTCCAGCATCAGCTGCACCGCCGGGTTCTGGGTGAGCACGTTGGTGGAACTCGAAATCAGCCGCAGGGCCAGCAGCATCAGGCCCAGACCGATCAGCACGCGCCCGAAGTCGCCTGCCGAGGTGCCTTGTCGGGAGATGAACAGCGTGACGCCGAGAAAGATGAAGAGCGGCGACAGCCACGACAGGTCGAAGGAGAACACCACCGCCATCAGGCTGGTGCCGATGTCGGCGCCCAGCATCACGGCCAGCGCCGCAGGCAGGGCAATCAGACCACGGCCGACGAAGGAAGCGGTGATGAGCGCGGTGGCGGTGCTGGATTGCACCAGGGCCGTGACGCCCAGGCCAGAGAGCGCTGCCGTGAAGCGGTTGCCCATGCTGGCAGCCAGGATCTGTCGCAGGTTGCTGCCAAAAACACGCAGCACGCCGTTGCGCACCAGGTGCGTGCCCCACACGAGCAGGGCGATGGCCGCCAGAAGATCCAACAGGTGTTTCATGAACGGAAGTTATACGCCCGGCCAGCGCGTTGCACGGCCGGTGTGGCCGCCCGGGCCTCGCTGCCGCGTCACCGGCTGCGGCGCCAGCGCAGGATCTCGTCCAGGATCAGCGATACCGCGCCCACCGTGATGGCCGCGTCGGCGATGTTGAAGGCCGGGAAATGTCCGCCCGGGAACAGGCCGCTGAGAAACCCCCAGTGGAAGTCCAGCCAGTCCACCACGTAGCCGTAGAGAACGCGGTCGATCACGTTGCCGATGGCGCCGCCCAGGATGCAGGCCAGCGCGAACGCAAACAGCTTCTCGCCCGGGTGCGTTCGCAGCATCCACACGCCCGGTGAAGAACCAGCGCTGCCAGCCGCCGGCATCGGCGAGGAAGGAAAACGCCGCGCCCGGGTTGTGCACGCGCACGATGTTGAAGAAGCTGGTGATGAAGGTGCTTTCACCGAGCTGGTAGTTCGCCAGGATCAGCAGCTTGGTGACCTGGTCGGCCGCCACGAGCAGGGCGGCCAGACCGAGCCAGGGCCAGATGCCGCGCGTTGATGTGTTGTCCATCAGGCCACCGCGCGGGCTTCACCGGCGCCGAACAGGTTGCTGGTGCAGCGCCCGCACAGCGTGGGGTGTGCAATGTCCACACCCACGTCGTCGCGGTAGTGCCAGCAGCGCTCGCACTTGGCGGCGTTGGCCGGGATCACCTCCACCCTCGCATCGCCTTCGAGCAAGGTCACCTGAGAGACGATGAAGACGAACTTGAGGTCGTCGCCGAGCGAGGCGAGGACCGCATGGTCGTCGGCCGGCACGGTGAGCTTCACCGTGGCCTGCAGGGACGAACCCACGCTGCCGGCGGTGCGCACCGTCTCGATTTCCTTGTTCACCGTTTCGCGCACGTGGCGGACGCGCGACCACTTGGCGAGCAGCGCTTCGTCCACCTCGGGCAGCTTGGCAAAGGTCTCGAAAAAGATCGAACCCTGGTTCTGCGCACCGGCCAGCACGGGCCAGGCTTCTTCAGCCGTGAAGCTGAGGAAAGGCGCCATCCAGCGCAGCATGGCGTGGGTGATCTGGTGCAGCGCGGTTTGCGCGCTGCGCCGCGCCAGGCTGCCCGGCGAGGTGGTGTAGAGCCGGTCTTTCAGCACGTCGAGGTAGAACGCGCCCAGGTCTTCCGAGCAGTAGACCTGCAACTTGGCCACCACCGGGTGGAACTCGTACACGGCGTAGTGCGCCAACACCTCGGCCTGGAACTGCGCCGCGCGCGCCAGGGCGTAGCGGTCGATGTCCAGCATCTGGTCCAGCGGCACGGCGTCTTTCGCCGGGTCGAAATCGCTCACATTGGCGAGCAGAAAACGCAGCGTGTTGCGGATGCGGCGGTAGGCGTCGACCACGCGGGCGAGGATCTTGTCGTCGATGTTGAGGTCGCCCGAGTAGTCGGTGCTGGCCACGTCACGGTCTGCGGGTCGACCGTGTTGCCCAGGCTCTTGCTCATCTTGCGGCCCTGGCCGTCGGTGGCGAATCCGTGGGTCAGCAGGCCTTTGTAGGGTGCACGGTCGTAGAGCGCGCAACCCAGCAGCAGCGAGCTGTGGAACCAGCCGCGGTGCTGGTCGTGGCCTTCGAGGTAGAGGTCGGCCTCGGGGCCTTCGGTGTGGAACGCGCCGTTGGGGTAGGCGTTGGCGTGGCTGCCGCGCAGCACGTGCGAGAAGGTCGAGCCGGAGTCGAACCACACCTCGAGGATGTCGGTGCTCTTGGTGTAGTGCGGCGCGTCGGTGGCACCCAGAATTTCCTCTGCGGTGACGCGGCTCCAGGCCTCGATGCCGCCTTGCTCGACGATGTCGGCCGCCTGGTCGAGGATCTCCATGGTGCGCGGGTGCAATTCGCCACTGTCCTTGTGCAGGAAAAACGGCACTGGCACGCCCCAGCTGCGCTGGCGGCTGATGCACCAGTCGGGCCGGTTGGCGATCATGTCGCGCAGGCGGGTGCGGCCGTTCTCGGGATAGAACCGGGTGGCGTCGATGGCCTCCAGCGCGAGCTGGCGCAGCGTCTTGGGCGCCTTGTCTTTGGTGAACACGCCCTCGCCTTCGTCCATGCGCACGAACCACTGCGCTGCGGCGCGGTAGATCACCGGCGTCTTGTGGCGCCAGCAGTGCGGGTAGCTGTGGGTGATGGTCTGGGTGGCCATGAGGCGCCCAGAGGCCTTGAGCGCCTCCAGGATCACCGGCACGGCTTTCCAGATGTGCAGGCCACCAAAAAGAGGCCAGTCGGCGGCGTAAGCGCCGTTGCCTTGCACCGGGTTGAGGATGTCGTCGACCGACATGCCGTGTGCCACGCAGGAGTTGAAGTCGTCCACGCCGTAGGCGGGTGACGAGTGCACGATGCCGGTGCCGTCGGCGTCGCTCACGTACTCGGCCAGGTACATGGGCGACAGGCGTTGGTAGCCAACGTCCACGTCAAACAGCGGGTGGCGGAAGTTCAGGCCGCCCAGGGCCTTGCCCGGCGCGGTGGCGATCACGGTGCCGGTGAGGCCGAAGCGCTCCAGGCACTTCTCAACCAGTGTTTCGGCCAGCACCAGGCAGCCCATGGGCGTGTCGACCAGGGCGTAGGTGAACTCGGGGTGGGCGTTGAGCGCCTGGTTGGCGGGGATGGTCCAGGCGGTGGTGGTCCAGATGACGGCGAAGGCGGACTTGCCCGCGGGCAGGGCGCCCACGCCGAAGGCTGCAGCGAGCTTCGCGGCGTCGTCGGTCTCGAAGGCCACATCCAGCGTCTCGCTCTTCTTGTCGGCGTATTCGATCTCGAACTCGGCCAGCGACGAACCGCAGTCGAAGCACCAGTACACGGGCTTCAGGCCGCGGTAGACAAAGCCGCGTTCGATCACGCGTTTGAAAGCGCGGATTTCGCCCGCTTCGTTGGCCGGGTCCATGGTGCGGTAGGGGCGTTCCCAGTCGCCCAGCACGCCCAGGCGCTTGAAGTCTTCGCGCTGCTGGCCGATCTGCTCGGTGGCGAACGCGCGGCTTTTGGCCTGCATGTCGTCGCGGCTCAAGTTGCGGCCGTGAAGTTTTTCGATCGCGTTTTCGATCGGCAGGCCATGGCAGTCCCAGCCGGGGATGTACTGCGCGTCAAAGCCCGAGAGCTGGCGGCTCTTGACGATCATGTCCTTGAGCACCTTGTTGAGCGCATGGCCGATGTGCAGCTTGCCGTTGGCGTACGGCGGGCCGTCGTGCAGCACGAACAGCGGCGCGCCGGCGCGTGCGTCGCGCAGGCGTTTGTAGAGGCCGCCTTCGTTCCAGCTGTCGACCCAGCCCGGTTCGCGCTTGGGCAAATCCCCGCGCATGGGGAACGGGGTGTCGGGCAGGTTCAGGGTGCTGCGGTAGTCGGCGGCAGCGGGGGTGGTTTCAGACATGGCGGAGGTTCCGTGGTGGCTTCGACAAGCTCAGCCCGAACGGGGGAGTGAGGGGAGACAGAAGGAGACACCGTTCGCCCTGAGCCTGTCGAAGGGCAGCGA
>LNFM01007563.1_pt1 | contig 16919 bp, 13 predicted proteins | sample 596031 | NCBI WGS metagenome assembly LNFM01 (sample SAMN04254537, study PRJNA301005) | activated carbon metagenome | isolation source: dual media filters at the Ann Arbor, Michigan drinking water treatment plant | place: USA: Ann Arbor
AGTTGTGGTGACGCATGTATTGCTTGGCTTGCAATAACAGAGCACTGGCCGTCTCTTCTGTGAAAATTTCACTACCGTGACGCTCTGGAGGAGTAGGGTCTTCGTTCAGTCGCTTGCTTTCAGCCTTGGCCTTGCTGCTACTTGTCTGTAAGGCTGAATTGTCAGACTCTATAGCTGTTGCTTGGTCGGTCGTGATCAACCCGGCTGACAATAGGCAGCTGATTGATAGTGCCGTGCTCGTTATAGCTTTGGTTGTTCTTGCTTGGGAAGCGGCCGACAATTGATTTTATTCCACTCAGATAGCTGTCATTTTACCTTTGTATGAAGACATACTGTCGAGACCTTGTCAATTGATTAACCTTTTGACAATTAAGAACGTGCAACTGGTTGCATATATTATGGTTAACAGTGGCTATTTTGCTCCATAACATCTGTAACCGAAAAATTAAAAGGAAAGCTAGAAGACATGCGATTTGTGAGCAAGAGATATAAGTTAGAAAGATATGTAGTTCTGTCGCTATCTGCTTTTGTTGTGGCAAGTGTTTCTTTGACTTGGCTGCCAGCGCTGTTTGCTCAAGCTAAACTACCTCGCGCAAACAGCAGTTCTGCTCAGGCCCGGGGTAAACTGGCCTGGTGTCGCGCCGCTGTCAGTCAGCCGGTGCCTAGCGGACCAGTAGCAGGCACTATCGGCGGCCAGCCCTTTAGGCCAGACGTTGTGCAGTGGAACAGTCATAGTGTTACCCTGAAACAGAGCCGCAAGCGCTATTGTAAGGTTGTGGTCAATATGATGAAAAGGCAGAAACCGCTGTGCAATATGGCGTTTACCTCTGAGTCGAATAAACTACCGCGTATTTCTGTCTATTCGCGCGCTTCTAATTCGGAACCGGTATTGGAGCAGCACTATGTTAACAAAGATGGCTACGGGCTTCAGTTTCGCTTGCTGTCACCCATTGGTGGTGGTCGTATTCCTGGAGCGATGTTGCTGCGTTTGCCGGATGGCAGTTTCGTGGCTGGTACTTTTGAGGCAGAAAAGGCACCACGAATTATTTGGGATGATCAGGCTGTGGATTCCAAATAGAATCTAGAGTTAGTCTTGCAATCAAGACTGTTGTGACACCGCTATAGACGTTAGTTCTAGCGCTTTGGCTGTTTATAGCTGATGCGATAGATAACGCCAGCTGTGTCATCTGACACAAACAGTGATCCGTCGTGGGCAACCACTATATCGACTGGTCGACCGGCGTATTCTTGCTTAGCTTGATTGAGCCAGCCTTCGGCGAAGGTCTCATATTTAGCTTTTTGATATGCTGCTTTGCTCTTGTCTTTTGATTCATTCCGCGGGCTGTCAAGAACGACTCGCGAAACTCTGCAACCTGTCTTTTTGCTGCGATTCCATGAGCCGTGCTCGGCGATGAAAATGTTTCCCTGGTACAGCTGCGGAAATTGTTTGCCAGTATAAAAGCGCATGCCCAAAGCGGCTACGTGTGGACCAAGGAGCAGGGCTGGTGGTGTGAAGTTGCTGTTTGCTTTGGCTTTGGTGCCGAATAGTGGGTCAGGAAGATTGGCGCCATAGCGGTAGGGAAAACCGAAGTTGAGGCCAGCTTTGGCCGCACAGTTAAGTTCGTCTGGTGGAGTATCGTCGCCCAGTAAGTCTCTGCCGTTGTCTGTAAACCAGAGCTGCCCGGTCTGTGGATGAAAGTCGAAGCCAACAGTGTTGCGGATCCCGCTGGCAAACAGTTCTAGGTCGCTACCATCTCTGTTTAGGCGCATGATCGAAGCAAAAATGTTCTTTTCTGGTTCGCAGACATTGCACGGTGCTCCGACAGGCACATAAAGCTTGCCATCCGGGCCAACACGAATGTATTTCCAGCCGTGGTGACCTTCGCTAGGAAAAGCACTACTCACTACTGATGGTGGCGTTAGTTTTGTTGTTGTCTCTTGATTCGATAGCTTAGATAACTTGTTCTCAATGTCTTCGTATCGCAGGATTCTGTTGATTTCGGCAACATATAAAGTGCCGTTGTTGAAGGCTACACCATTTGGGCATTTTAGATTGTCGGCAATTGTAACTATTCGATCGCCAGTTCCGTCTTTGTTTGAGTCAATGATGGCGTAAACTTTGCCGTTACGATTTATTTTAGTGCCTACAAAAAGTGTGCCGTTCGGCGATAGTGCCATCTGTCGCGGACACTCTAAGCCTGTAGCATAGATGGTTACGATAAATCCGGGTGGTACCTTGATGAAACTGGTCCGCGGATCTTGTTTGGTTGCTTGGTTGGCAATAGCTTTATTAGCAATAGCTTCTCTAGTATTAGAGTTATTGGGTCTAGTTTGATTAGGTGCAGATTGACCCGGTTCGATACCAAATAATGTTAGGGCTGCGAAGGCGGCGAAAAGGTTTTTAAATTGCATATTTCTATTCTAGACTGTTTGGATATCAGTACATTGCTTGCTTTGGGCACTGATGTGTTCATCGTAAAATCGCGCCTAGTGCGCTGACGCTTGCTTTTGCCTGAAGTTGCGCGATAGAGTATACACTGAACTGGAGGACGTAATTGGTGGAGCGAGTTAGGGTTAAAAGCAGCACTCTGCTGTCTGATGATTGGTTCATACTTAAGAAACATCATTTTGAATATTTGCGCTCTGATGGTAGCTGGCAAGAGCAAACCCGCGAGACCTATGATCGTGGCAATGGCGCGACCATACTCCCTTACAATTTAGAGGACAAGACTATTGTTCTCGTAAAGCAGTTCCGTCTAGCGGCCTATGTTAACGGTCACAATGGCTTCTTGATTGAGGCCTGCGCTGGTCTTCTTGATAGCGATGATCCCGATACTGCAATCAAGCGGGAGCTGTCTGAAGAAGCTGGTCTTGAAGTTAAAAGTATCGAGAAAGTTTACGACTGTTTTATGAGTCCTGGATCAGTTACTGAGAGACTGCACTTTTACATTGGTGAGTACGAAAAGCGTGAGATCGCAGCGCAAGGTGGTGTAGATGGTGAGGATATTGAAATTCTTGAATTGCCGTTTGCAAAAGCATTAGCAATGGTCAAGAGCGGCGAAATTATGGACGCCAAGACAATTATGCTCTTGCAGTATTTGCAGTTACATGTTTTCCACTAAACTAGAGAATTCGTGAGCCAATCTTTTGAATTTTGACTGAATCATCGAGAATTTTATTAGCTTGTTCTGAGCCATGGGCGGGTAGCCGAAGGCCGCCCTGTGAGTCTTCGTCAGGCAATATGCCGACCTGCAGAATTACACTTGCTTGATCCCAGTAAACATTCAAGCGAGAAAGCTTTTCTAGGCAAAATGTTGCTAGCATCACCAGTGGTATCGTCACTTTTTTTTGAGTAGGAGCTACAGCGGGAAGGATAAAATCCATCGGTCTGTCGTGGGTAAAGGAAAGGACCAGCTCGTCCACTACTCGGTTGGCGTTTATGGTGCGTGAGATCGTCGTCAACTGAGCATCTCCACCTAGAGCTTTAAACAAATCTTTGTAGAAGCGTTGGAGTTCGTTTTGGCCGTGTCCACCGCTGAGGGTTGGTACGAAAGTGACCACGGCGTCTTCAGTAAGTGTCTCAAGGGTTCCATCTAAATCTTTTTGATTTAGGGCCGTAAAGAGATGGTGATCGAACAATTCTTCGATATTTACTTTCGGGCCTATGCAGGCATGAAGAAACTCGATGGTGCGAGCTTGTGCTAGTAGAGCGGCTCGCTGATTATAACTAGCTCTTGCTTCGCAGTTGAAGCCGTGGCCAGCGTTCTCGTATACATAAACTCTAGCGTCATGATTGCTCACCATTTTCAACATCACTTTTTCCATTGATGCAGCTGGAATTAATGGGTCGTCGGCACCAAGATGAAAAATAATGGGAGAAGCGATCTCATCGGCTTCATTTAAGTGTTTGTCGATATCGGCGCCATAATAGCTTACTGTGCCTTCTAGCTTGGCGTGAGCCGCTAGTCGATAGGCTAGCCTTCCGCCTAGGCAGTATCCCAGGGCTGCCACTCCTCCTGTGACTTGCGGTAGGGCCCGTAAGTAATCCAAAGCCGCTGCCAAATCGAGTAAGCCTTGAGCTTCATCAAATTTCTCTTTGTATGAAATGGCTGTTTCCATGTCGCCGCCGTTGTAACCAAGTTCTACGTTTGGCCACATGCGGAAGAACAAATCTGGCGCCAGGACAACATAGCCCTCTTGGGCGTAGTAGTCTGCTACTTTGCGTATGTGTGGGTTAACGCCAAAAATTTCTTGAATCAATAGTATCGCTGGTCCTTGGCCCGACTGGGGCAGTGCCAGATAAGCAGAGAAAGACTCTCCATCTGCTGCTGTTATTGATACTTTTTGATGAGACATTCTTTCCTCGACGATTGTTGAGCTAGGTTTTTTATTCGAACCAATTTAGTAGTTCGACTTTTATATATTCTCCCTCGGGATGAAATTCAAGTTCTTGCGCAAAGTGCATAAGGCAGTCTGCCTTTGCTAGACCAGTTAGCATATGCGACTCTTGGCCTACCGTAGGCATTACGGTAATTTCGATAGAGTTATCTAAGCTGAGTTTTCCTCTGACAAAATCAAGGCGTCCTGCTTTTTTCTTGAGGTGGCGGGCTGCCTTTGCCTGGACGTGTCTATTAGCAATGCTTCCACCCTGCAAGCGAGCAATGGCAGGTTTGACAAACAAATTGAATGTCACCAATGCCGATACCGGATTGCCGGGTAGTCCAAACACTATCTGGCCCGGCTTAGTGCTGCGATTCACGCCAAAGTAGACAGGCTTTCCTGGCTTGATGGCAATTCGCCAAAATATTGTTTCTACGCCCTGGTCTTCGCAAACTTCTTTTATAAAGTCATACTCGCCTACAGAGACACCTCCTGTTGATATGACAATATCGGCAAATTCAAGGGCTTCTTGTAAAATTTTGCTTGTCTCTGCGCGATTGTCTTTAGCGTGGAAGCGCTTCACTTCTGTCACGCCTAAGGCGTTGAGAGCGGCTACTAGAGCATACGAATTTGAATTGTAGATCTGCCCCGCGGCGATTGGTAGACCCGGTTCCACTAGCTCGTCACCAGTGGCAATGACAGCTACTCTCGGCGTGCGAAACACTGATAATTCTGAGATGCCGAGGGTGGCTATTAGGCCTAGCACGGGGGGCGAAATGCGAGTGCCTGGTTGGAGAACAGTTGCGCCAGCTTCTATTTCTTCACCTTGTAGTCTGATGTTCTCGCCGATTCTTGCTGAAGTTCTGACGGCAATTGTTTCAGGTTGACTCTCTTGCGCCAGGTGAACTTCGTGCTTGTGGTTGGCGTCTTGCTTGAGGCAGGCTTCTTGCATCACTACTGCTTCTACGTCTGCTGGCACGGGGGCTCCCGTTAAGATGCGGATGCATTGACCGGGATTTAATCTCGTACCGCTGTCTCCCAGAGTTGGATTGGCTCCGGCTGGCATTTCTCCTACAACTGTTAGGGTTACTGGATTTGTCGCCGAGGCGCCAATGAGGTCTTCCACTAATACTCCGAATCCGTCTACTGCAGAGTTATTAAATTGAGGCAGATCGAAACTGGCCTTGACCGGTGCAGCAATCACGCGACGAAGCGAATCGCTCAGGCTGATTGTTTCTGTCGACAAGGGCCGGCAGATGTCGAGAATGGCTTTGAGCGCTTGATCGTAGGTCAACATTGTCAATCTAATCTAACCCTCATTTGCTTGTTCTCTGATAGCTTGTGTTCTCTGTGTGGCCGCCCCCTTCGAGCATCTTGAAGGCATGATTTATAGCCGGAAATAGCACCGCAATTCCGTCTTGGGCCGCTCCAAGGGAGCCAGGGAGGCTTACTATAATTGTTTGGTTGCGCACGCCAGCAATGCTCCGGGAGAGCATGGCATACGAGTTGCGTTCTTGTCCGTATCGTCTTATGGCCTCTGCTATCCCTGGTAGCTCTCGCTCAATCAAGCGTTTAAGGGCTTCTGGTGTATTGTCTCTCGGGCTTAGACCGGTACCGCCAGTAGTGATTAGTAGATCAACTTTTAGATCGTCGCAAATTCTCCTCACGGCCGGAACCATGGTTGACTCGTCGTCGGCTAGGACGGTCAGCTCGGCAATTTCGAAACCTCTGTCTTGCAATTGTTTGGCAATAAATTGTCCTGAGCGATCTTCTGCTTTCCCTGCTGAGATGGTATCTGACAAAACTAGAACCGCGGCTCTTCTGCTAGGTTGCCGCTCTGGTGCAATTAAGTAGTCACTCTTGCCGCCAGTTTTGCTCATTAGGGTAACAGATTCAATTTGCATTAGATCGTCAACCATTTTTGCCATGTCGTATATGGTTAAAGCCGCTACTGATGCTGCTGTCAGCGCTTCCATCTCTACACCGGTCTTATAGACGGCTTTGACTGTGACTACTACCTCGATAAAGTCTTCATCGAGCTGAAAATCTACTCCTACGAATTCAACGGGCATTGGATGGCAATATGGAATTATTTGGCTTGTATTCTTCGCCGCTTGAATTGCCGCTACCTTTGCTACTTCTAAGGGGTTTCCCTTGGGCAGAGTATTGCCTTTAATTTGCTGGATAGTGCTGGGACTGACTCTCAAAATTGCTTTTGCTACTGCCGTTCTTAGCGTATTTACTTTATGCGATACATCGCGCATGGTAACAGTCAATCCTCCGATCTCATCTGTGCTGTCAAACTCATCTATCCGCCGATCTCAATCATTGCTCTGTTCTCTTCCGCCACTATTTCCTCTGCAGGCGGGTGAGCTTCTGGTTTTTTAGCCAATGAATAAAGAATCATACCCTGTAGCTCTTGGTCGGTTGCGCCCGTTCTCATGGCGTCGCGCAGATTTATCTCCGCAGCGTAGAAAAGACACGATTTGATTGAGCCGTCTGCCGTCAAGCGCAGTCGATTGCACGCAGAGCAAAAGCTTTCTGACATCGATGTAATGAAACTTACCGAACCACCGCCAGTTATGGCATAGTCTTTTGCCACTGCTGAGAGGTCACTTTCAATGCGCTTTAGCTCATAACGACTCTCGATTTGGCTGAGCATTTCTTTATAGGTAACTACTTTGTCGCTAGTCCAGGAATTGTCCTTGAAGGGCATGTATTCAATGAAACGCACGTTGATTTTATGGATTGCTGCAAAATCTGCGAAGTTCATAATTTCATCGTCGTTCACTCCAGCCATCACCACCACGTTCAGCTTCAGGCTATCGAAGCCGCAAGCGATTGCCGTATGCAGTCCTTCCATCACCTGATTGAATTGGTCAAGACGAGTAATTGCTAGAAACCGCTCTCTAGAAAATGTATCAAGACTGATGTTCAATGCATTTAAACCAAGTTTTTTTAGTTCATGGGCGTGGTTCGCAAGTAAAGTGGCATTGGTGGTCATGGCCAATGTTTTCAGATTGGGAACTTTTCCTAGCGCTTTGATTAAGGTGGGCAGTCCGTTTCTGACCATTGGCTCTCCGCCAGTCAATCTGATTTTATTGATGCCCATTGCCGTAAAAATGTTAGCCAGGCGGGTTATTTCTTCATAGCTCAGAAGCTGGTCGCGCTTTTTCCATGCTATGCCTTCGTGAGGCATGCAGTAGACGCAGCGAAGATTGCAACGGTCGGTAACTGAAATTCGCAAATAGGTGTGAGCACGACCAAAACTATCGACTAGTTGATTGGGGCGATCAATTTGATTTGGTTTTTGTTTGTTCACAGGTTTGCTCCTGTAGGAGGCTTAGGCCGGTTCTGAGCGGCGCAATTCTTTTCAGCGTGAGTCTTTTCAGCGTGAGTCTCGCTGGCTGCGTGTTGACAATTGACCCAATCTGATGAGCCGTCTTCGTAAGATTCTTTCTTCCAGATAGGAAGACGAGTCTTGATTTCATCGATGATATAGCGACAGCCTTGGAAGGCCGCGTCGCGATGGGCCGATGTGACGCCAACAAAAACAGCGGTTTCGCCGATATTGAGCAGACCGGTGCGATGAACGCAAACCGCTGCCAGAATTGAGTAGCTCTGGGATGCTTCAGCGAGAATTTTCTGTGCTTCATTCTCGGCTAAAGATTGGTAGGCTTCGTACTCTAGTGTGCGAACGGCCTTGCCATCGTTGTGATTGCGGACGATTCCCTCAAAGCAGACCAGCGCTCCAGCTTTTGGGCTTTCTAGGCTAGCTTTTAGCTTGTCTGTTGCGATTTTGTCCTGTGAAAGTTTGAAGCTTAAACTTCCTGTGTGGCTTTCGCTCCGCTCTATTTTGTTGGTCAGCATTATCCTCAACCGCCCGCTACTGGTGGTATGAAGACTACTTCTGAGCCGTCGCTTAATGGGTCATGCCAATTGGCAAAGCAGTCATTAACGGCAACTCGTAGTTGATCTTTCTCCAGAGAAAAGTGATTTCTTCCTGAAAGTTCAGCAAAGAGGCTCGCCAAGTCTGCGGCATCCGTGTGAATCTGCTCGCTAGCTTGGCCGCGTTCTTCCTTTAAAATAGCAAAGTAGCGAACCGTGATGTTTACTGGCACAGATATCGATTGACCTCATAACCTGCCTGCAATTATATACTGTGCACATGCTGCTATTTTGTATGTAGTTTCAACATGCTTGTAGTTTCTATCGGCTTGTGATTCTCCATTGGTCTGCAGCTTTCTTGCGGTTTACAGTTTTAGGGGGTTGCAGGTTTTATGCGCCGGCAGCTGTCAAGTTTGGAGAGTTTATGCCTGAAGTAAAGAGTGAAGCTGCTGTTAACAGGTCTTATGGCGCCTGGACTTCGCCTATTGCCGCTGAAATGGTTGCCCGTGGGGCACTTCGTCTTAGCCAAACGACTTATGACTCTGATGGCAATACCCTTTACTGGTTGGAAGGTCGTCCCACTGAAGGTGGTCGCTCGGTACTTGTGAAGTGCTGCCGTGATAGTCAAGATACTCTAGAATTCACAGACTTAAATCCTTCACCTGTGAGCATTCGCACGCTAGTGCATGAGTATGGTGGTGGTTCGTTTCTTACCGATATCGGAGAAGTTATTTACGTAAACTTCGAAGATCAACGAATTTACTACTGCCGGTTAGAGAACGGTTCATTAACCGAACCGGTGGCTCTGACCCCTGCCTACGATGCCGCGCATTCGCACCGCTTTGCTGACTTCTGCGTTGATCGCAAACGCAATAGGCTGTACTGTGTCATGGAAGAGCATAGTGCAGACTGCAAAGAGCCGGTTAATACTATTGTGGCGGTGGCACTGAGAGCATCTAGCGACAAAGGCCCAATCGCTGAGCCGGTGGTAGTCGCGACTGGTTTCGATTTCTATTCTTCGCCACGTATCAGCCCTGATGGTAAGGCTCTTGCTTACCTTTGCTGGCAGCATCCCAATATGCCTTGGGATGGCTGTCAGTTGCATTTGGCTTCGATTGATTCGGCAGACTCCCAAGGACTGCTGCAGGAGTGGCGATTGGTTGCTGGAGGCTCTGATTGTTCTGTATTTCAGCCACAGTGGTCTCCTGACGGCAAGCTCTTTTTCATTTCGGATGATTCAGGATTTTGGCAACCTATGGTATTGGCTGACCTAGATGGTCTTGAGCCGCGGCCATTAATTACAGAACCTACCTACGCCCAGTGTGAATTCGGATTACCCATGTGGGTATTCGGTCAGTCAACTTATGCTGTAGTTTCTGAGCGATTAGTTGTTTTCGCCTTTAATCGTCGCGGCGTTTGGGGTTTGGCCAAAATTGAGCTTGATTTCACCAGAGAGGGGGGGCATAAGCTGGTTGAAATCGATTCTTCGTATACGGAATTTTCTTATCTTACTGCCGGTGAAAACAAGGTTGCCATGCTGGCTGCTAGCGCCTCCTCGCCTCAGGTGGTTGTTGAGCTTGACTTGCCAACAAGTCAATTTAGTACTCTCAAAGCTACAACTTCGAGTCTTCCTGCTGCAGCCTATATCTCCAGGCCTGAGGTTATCGAGTTTCCAACAGATGCTGATTTAACTGCGTTTGCCTTCTACTATCCACCGACCAATCCTCATTTCACGCCGGCTACTGATGAAGTGCCTCCATTGATAGTTAAGTGTCATGGTGGTCCCACTGGTGCGGCATCAAGCTCGCTGTCACTGGGAATTCAATATTGGACCTCGCGTGGTTTTGCCGTGGTTGACGTTAATTATGGCGGAAGCACTGGGTTTGGCCGAGAATATCGCAAGCGTCTCAATCAGAATTGGGGTGTTGTTGATGTGGCCGACTGTTGCAATTGTGTCAAGTTTCTCGTCAACAAGAAACTGGCAGATCCGCATAGGGTTGCTATTTCTGGCGGTAGTGCAGGTGGTTATACTGTTCTCTGTGCCCTTACCTTTACAGATGTCTTCACCGCCGGTGCTAGTCACTATGGAATTGGCGATCTTGAAGCTCTAGCACGCGACACTCACAAGTTTGAATCTCGTTATACCGATAATTTGGTTGCGCCATATCCCTCTGGACGGGAGCTCTATCTGTCGCGCTCTCCAATTAACCATGTTGAGAAGTTAAATTGCCCCGTGATTTTCTTTCAGGGGCTAGACGATAAAGTTGTTCCTCCCAATCAAGCGGAGGCTATGGTCAATGCTCTGAGGCACAAAGGTATTCCAGTTGCATATATCGCTTACGAAGGTGAGTCACACGGATTTCGTAAAGCGGAGAACATTATCCGGACAATCCAAGCTGAGCAATATTTCTTCACTCGTATCTTCCAAATAGACCTTGATGCCAGCTCCGTGACGGTTGAGATCGAAAATTTGTCGTCAGTGGAGAGTAAATGAGAGGCTAGCTTGAAGTCTTACAGAGAATTAAATTGTCAACAGCTTTAGAACTGGCGTGAACTTGAACTATTGGCCTTAGAATACGCGGCAGGTATCAACTCAGAGGGCTGGGGACATTTAATGGCAAGCACCTGTACCAAGTTGCTCGTTTGTACAAAAGGAAAGCATTGTTCTGCTCGTGATTCGCACGACGTCTTGGCTGTTTTGCGCAAAACCGTTGAGAGGGCTCAGTTAGAAGATATTTTCAAAGTGAAGAAATCAGGCTGTTTAGGTCTTTGTAAGCATGGTCCTGTAGTCATGGTTGACCCATTAGGCTTGAGCTACGGCGGAGTTGCTGAGGTCGATTGCATCGATATTATAGAAAGACATGTCGCAAAGAAGAAACCAATTAAGAGATTATTGATTAAGCGTGGCAAACATAAATAGTGTTTCTGCTGTAAATTAGCAGTAGAAATTGACCTCCTGAACATAGTTAAGGAATGCCATGTCCAATCAGCCCATCAATCCACCTAGTAAAATTGGCGGTGAGCCTTTATTTACCAGGGTCTTAAATGACTTGCGCCAGCATCGACCCCAGCTTGCTGAGAGAATTGCTGCCAATTCATCGGTTTTGGAGCGTGTCCGAGATTATGAGAAACAAACAGCCTTAGTGACGAAGCAAGTTACTTTGTCGGCTGCCAAAGGCGAAGACATCGAGCGCCTAGCCTTGTTAGATCCAATCACCGAACTCTACAATCATCGCGCCTTCGTCAAGGAACTCAAGGCTGAACTCGCACGTGCTAAACGTTACAAGCACCCAGCGTCGTTGGTTCTGCTTAGCATTGATGGTTATGATGAGTTAGCTGGACAGTATGGCCCGTTGACCGCAGAAGCAATACAGAAAATAGTTTCGCATGCACTTCGGAGTGCACTCCGCGAAGTTGATGTCGCTGCGAAATATAATCAGTGGCAGTATGCCGTGATTCTTCCGCAGACCAATGCGGCGTGTGCTTCATTGGTTGGTGAGCGAATTCGCCTGCGAGTCAATAGTCAAGCCATTAACCATAATGGCCAGAATTTTTCAGTTACTGCTAGCATCGGTGTGGCTACTTTTCCGGACCATGCTAATGAGTACGATTTGTTGATAGCTTGCGCTATAGAAGCATTGGAAACAGCTCTTCTTCGCGGCGGGGACAGAGTCGTTTCAGTCTAGTGGTTTTGAGCTTTGCCTAGTCTGGTAGAGGATGCTCGATTGCCTGAATTGATTATTCGATTACCAGGTTTGATTACTCGATTGGTGTCAGTGATACCGTTAGTGGTGACACGTAGCTGAGTATCTCTTGAAACTGAATTGGTTCACCTCGCAATAGTATTTTCAATAGTGAGCCTTCTGGCCATCTAGTACCGTCTTGATGGCACCAGAATGCTGCTAGATAAAGTTGTAGGTATTTTCGGCTTACGCCGCCATAAATTTCGCCAATGGTCTTGAACGCTCGCCATGCAATTGCTGCTGCCGATTCTTTTACTTCGCTTGCGAAGTTAGGAGCAGGGGGCCGTTTACAGCGTGCAAATAAGTTTCCGGGTAGCATCTGAATTAGTCCAGATATTTCGAGCATTACCAGAGATGATGATACCTGTGCTGCAGTCATACCGGTTGTAGCGCAAAGTGAGTCTTGCGAAGTCGGTGTCTGTCGAATTGAGTCAAAGACCTGCTTGTCAGTGTCTGACAAATCTGTATCTGTGAACTCTTTATCTGTGAACTTTTCAGGTCGGTCATTAAAATCACTGGATAAATTGGTGAAAGTTTTTGTCTTGCGATTCTTCTTTGGTTGAGCAGTTTTACTATCGCAAGGAGCTTCCCTGTTTTTTTCGTCAGGCGGTTCTGAAGGATGCTTGTAGGACCTTGAAATGAGGCTGCGTTTGAATAGTACTTTTATGAATAGAGCTAGCGGAGCGGTGTGGACTGCATCGCAGTGTCTTAGCTCAAGTTCTTTGTGGATATGGCACCCGAGCGTGGTGACGATGTTGTGAGCTGTAGCTGACGCTATGTTGCATAGTCTCGCTAGTCTATAGCTTGTAACTAGCACCCGTCTCTCTTTTAAGTAGATAGCTCCCAACCAGGCCTTTAGCTGTTTAACGTATCGAAAGCATGTATTTGCCATGAAGCGGATCTTTCGTGAGCAGTGTAGGCAGCCTAGAATGCGCAAGTCTATTCTGGCAAAATTTTGCGGCGAGTTATTGCCGCAGTGGCAACGAATCATCCCGTGTTCGAAGAGCTCTTGTAGCACATATTCTAAGGCGGTGATGTTGTCTGGAATTAGAGACTCGAATTTTGGCCACAGCTCGGCAACTGCGTCTTGATTGGCTTCATGAATGGTTTTGTTTGGTTCTAGCATGGTGTCTGTTCCTCCCTCGTACTGTAATAACGAGTGAGCGTAAGGAAAAGTTCAAATTCTGTTGGTTTTAGTCTGTTTTTTTAAGTTTCTGAGGTGATCAAGGAATTTTTTTACCGATATCGGTAAAAAAATTCCTTGATCACCAATCAAAACGGCAACTAAAAAGCAAAAAAAATGAACTTTTTAACGACAACTTTAATGTCTGCGGACCAGAGTCGTTCAGATTATCTCTCGAAGGACCCATAGCCACCGCCGCCTGGTGTTTTTATCTCGATTGCGTCGCCGCATTCTACATGAATCGTAGCTGTTGAGCCGAGTTCTTCTATTTTGCCGTTGGCTCGCACTATTTGATTGGAGCCGCATTCGCCGTCATTGCCACCATTAAGACCTGGTGGTTTTATTCTGCGACGATTTGAAAGAATAGAGGCTGACATCGGTTTGAGGAAGCGTATGCGTCGGACGGTGCCTTCTCCGCCCTTAAACTTCCCAATGCCACCGCTATTTTGGCGAATGGAGAATTCCTCAAGTAGCACAGAAAAGCGTGACTCTAGAATTTCAGGATCTGTCAACCTTGAATTGGTCATATGAGTTTGAATAGCATCCGTGCCAGCAAATGAGCGGCCAGCTCCAGAACCGCCGCAGATAGTTTCGTAGTATTGCTTTTCATGGTCCCCGAAGGTGAAGTTGTTCATAGTTCCTTGAGAGGCTGCCATGATATTGAGAGCTCGATAGATTGTATCGACAATTACTTGAGAGGTTTCAACGTTTCCTGCTACCACTGCCGCCGGTTCATGGGGGTTGAGCATTGAACCGGGTGGAATAATGAGTTCTAGCGGTTCCATGCAGCCGTCGTTTAGCGGAATGTCTGCTCTTGTTAAGGTGCGAAAAACATAGAGTACTGCTGCTCGACTTACGGCCAGTGGTGTATTGAGATTGTTTTGGGTTTGGGCGGAAGTGCCTGAAAAGTCAATTACAGCAGTGCGATTTTGTTTGTCTATACGAATTGAGACTTTGATTTCGCTGCCATCATCCATGGTGCTTGTTGCTTGACCATCTTCTAAGTCTAATAATAGGTTTCGAATCGCAAGAGCTGCGTTCGCTCGAACGTGTTCCATGTAAGCTGCAACAGTCTGCCTCCCATATTTGTGCACAAGCCCCTTGAGCGCGGCTATACCCTTATTGTTGGCCGCAATTTGCGCTTTGATGTCGTTTATATTCTGGCGAATGTTGCGTGGTGGGTAGAGCGCCGATTCGAGTAGCTCAACGAATGGTGTTTCGTTGAATTCACCATCTTTTGCAATGAGAAAGTTGTCGAGTAATACTCCCTCTTCTTCTATGTTTGTGCTCGTCGGGGGCATTGAACCAGGCGTAATACCTCCGACATCGGCATGATGCCCTCGCGATGCTACGAAGAATAGTCGCTCTTGGCGATCATCAAAAACTGGGCTGATAACAGTAATGTCAGGTAGGTGAGTGCCACCATTAAATGGGTTGTTCATAACGTATACATCGTTGACTGCGATTGGCTGCTTGCTTGAATCGCAATCCCGTGACTTGATCAGGCTTACGACTGAATCACCCATAGAGCCTAGATGAACTGGAATGTGCGGGGCATTGGCAATAAGCCGGCCTGTGCCGTCAAAGAGCGCGCAGGAAAAGTCTAAACGCTCTTTTATGTTCACTGAGTGACTGGCTTGTTGTAAAGTAATTCCCATTTCTTCGGCAATCGACATGAACATATTGCTAAATAGTTCTAGCTTCACCGGGTCAGCCCTTTCTGTTATGGCTGGAAGTGTTTCGTGGCAGGCTTCTTGCTGGTGTTTTTTTTTCTCTCTCTGTCTCAGAAGCAGAGAACCGTCGCGCAGAACCTCAGCGTACCAACCAGGCTCAATGATCGTTGTAGCTGTGTATTCTGCAATTAGCGCTGGGCCCTCAATTATTGCACCACTTCCTATCCGCTCTCGCACATGAACCTTCGTCATATGCCACTGTCCTTGAGAAAAGAGAAATTGATCGGTAGGTTTGTTAGCAAATGTACTTGATGTCTGGTGTGGCTGTGCTGCAGAAGTATCCTCGCAGCTCAAGTTTGCAGTTGTCACATTTTGAATTGACTCAATCGCCAGGTTATCCGGTTGGCTCTGGGCCGTAACTCTTATTTCTTCGAGAATTGGACAACTAGTTTCGAGTGCGAAACCAAAGAGCTTTTTATGACGGTCATGAAATCTTGCTCTTACTTCCTCAAGGTTGTAGTTTAATTCAATTGGAATAGTCGTATCAGAGTCTGGATAGCGCAAGAAAAGCTGATGGTATAAGGTTACATTTGTTGCTTCGTCTTGAACCCGGAGTTTTTGTATGGCGACTTGGCAAAGTTTTTCGATGCTCATTCGAAGTTCAGCTAGTAGAACCTCAGATAATTCCTTCCTTACTGATTGCTCGACGGTTGCAGATGTTGTAGTGACTCCTATACCATAGGCGGAGAGCACTCCAGCTAGCGGGCTTATTAAGACTTGCTTGACTCCCAGTCTCTCGGCGATTAGGCAAGCATGCTGCCCACCGGCGCCGCCAAAGGCTACTATTGTTGCTTCACTAACGTCGTGACCTTTTTGTGTTGAAATTTTTGAAATGGCTTGAGCCATCTTCTCAATTGCTACCGTGAGAAAACCCCAAGCGATATCTTCGATACTTTTACTGTCACTACATTTAGTTCCGTTAACATCGTCTCTACTGCGAACGATCAGAGAGCTTAGTTCGTTGAAACGATTAGTAGCAGCTATTAAATCTAGTGGCTGATCGTGGTCCACTCCAAATGATTGAGGGAAGTGGGCTAGCGATATGCGACCCAGCAGTAGGTTTGCATCGGTTACCGTAGCTGGGCCGCTGTGCCCATAGCAGGCAGGGCCCGGTTGAGCTCCAGCAGATTGTGGTCCAACCAAGAAACGTGCCCCGTCAAAACTGAGTATGGAACCTCCGCCGGCAGCTACCGTGTGCACGGCTAGCATAGGCGCGCGTACGCGGATGCCGTCAATGATTGTTTCGAATAGGCGCTCGTACTCACCTTGAAAATAGCAAACGTCTGTGGAGGTACCTCCCATATCAAAACCTATGATATGGGAAATACCATGCACTTCTGCTGCTTTTTTCGCTCCGACGACACCTCCCGCTGGCCCAGAAATTAGGGCATCACGACCACGGAAATAATCTTTAGTTGTTAGTCCGCCATCTGACTTCATAAATTTGATCTGCAGATTTGCGTGGCAGTTTTTAAGATCTTTGTGGAGCTTGTCTGTGTATGCTTTTAATGGTGGTGTTAAATAGCCATCGATCAAAGTGGTATCACCGCGACTGATGAATTTAATCAATGGATTGATTTCGCTTGACCGAGAAATGTTCTCAAAACCCAATTCTTTGGCGATGGCGGCGCATTTCACTTCGTGCTGCGGATATTTGTAGCTATGCATGAAAACAATAGCTATTGATCTAATACCTCTATCTTTTGCCCTTTGCAGCAGAGCTTTTGTTTGCTCATAATCGAACGCCTGAATTTCTTCTCCGTTAGCTCCAAAACGGCCTGGTAATTCAATAACGTGAGTAAAAATTGGAGCTGTTTTGATTAGCTCTAAGGCAAATATATCGGCTCTATTTTGATATCCGATCTTGAAGGCATCTTTCATTCCTTGATTAGTGACTAGCAGTAAGGGCTCGCCTTTTCGTTCCAGTAAGGCGTTGGTAGCTACTGTTGTACCAATGCGAACCTGGCTAATATTGGTATCATTTGCGTTGGC
>LNFM01007565.1_pt1 | contig 16910 bp, 14 predicted proteins | sample 596031 | NCBI WGS metagenome assembly LNFM01 (sample SAMN04254537, study PRJNA301005) | activated carbon metagenome | isolation source: dual media filters at the Ann Arbor, Michigan drinking water treatment plant | place: USA: Ann Arbor
GCCGACATCGCCGCGTACCTGGGCAACGCGCCGGCCTCGGTGGTCTTCCCGTCGACCCCCGTCGGTGCGCGCAGCAGCCTGCGCAGGGTGACGGTGTCCACCAGCACCAAGGCCGGTGCCGGCGCCTTCTCGGCGCGGGTCGAAGGCGACTTCGAGATCGTCGCCAGCGACTGCGGCGTCGAACGGCCGCGCTTTTCAAGTTGCAGCATCGATCTTGCCTTCGCCCCCGCCGTCGCGGGCGAGCGCCTGGGCACGCTGGTGATGAATCACGACGCCACACCGACTCCGGTGCGGCTGGCGCTGGCGGGTGTGGCCCCCGAGCGCCCGCCCGCGGTGGCCCGCGTGACGCCACAGGCCATTCACTTCGGGAGCAGCCCGCAAGGCCTGGCCAGCAGGCCGCGCAACCTCACGCTGTTCAATGACAGCGACGAACCGCTGACCGTCGGCGAGCTGTTTGCCGACGGAGGATTCGCCGTGGTGGGCGGCAACTGCACCACCGGTACGGTGCTGGCACGCGGCGAGCGCTGCACGGTGTCGCTGCGTCACGATGCGCTCGCGGCCGGACCTGCGAAGGGCCGCCTGGAGCTGCGTCACGATGGCGCCGGCGGCAGCGCGGTCGTCGAACTCACCGGCCGCGCCGAGAGCGCTGCCGCGGCCCGCTTGCAGGCCGATGTCGACGGCGTGGACTTCGGCGCAACATCACCCGGCGGCACAACGCTGCGAACACAGTTGCAGCTGCACAACGTGGGCACGGCCGACTGGACGGCGCTCGAACTCGGCGCGCCGGGCAGCGGCTTCGCTGCCGAAGCCACGGCCTGCCGCGCCGCCCTGCCGCTGAGACCGGGCCAGCGCTGCGAACTGCCGGTCAGCTTCACGCCGCCTCGTCGCGGCCGTTTCAGCGCCACCCTGCGCATCGGCGGGGCCGGTCTGGATGCCGCCATCGAACTGCCCCTGCAGGGCCGGGGTCTGGAAGGCGGCTCGTCGCCATTGCAGGTCGACCACGGGCGCCTGCTGTTCGACGCCGTGGTGGGGCGATCGCAACAGCAGCAGGTGACGCTCGCCAATGCCGGCCCGGCGGCAAGCTCGCTGCAGTTCCTGCGGCTGGACGGCCTCCACGCTTCCGACTTCACCATCGACACCGCCTCCGGCAGTTGCGGCGCGTCGTTGCCAGCGGGCGCGAGCTGCCGCATCGCGCTGCGTTTCACCCCTGGCGCTGCCGGCGTGCGCCACGCTCGACTGCAACTGGCAGCGGCCGGAGAGGCCACACCAGCGGTGATCGAGCTGGCAGGCCGCGCCACCGCCGCACCGGTGCCCCGGCTGTCGGTCGACGCCGTGCTGCTGGACTTCGCCAGCGTGCCCTCGGGCGCCCCGGTCGCCGCCTCGCAGCGACTCACGGTGCGCAATACCGGTACGTTGGACGCGCGATGGGCCCGAATACGCACGGTGGGGGACCACGCCGGCGAGTTCCTGCTGTCGGGAGCTTGCCGTGACAACGCATCGCTGCCGGCAGGTGCCGCGTGCCAGCTCGACCTGGCCTTTGCACCTGCGGCGCCGGGACAGCGGCGGGCCAGCCTGTTGCTTCAGGCCGAGGGCGGAGAACCGCTCGCGGTGTCGCTGACGGGAGGCACAGCGGCGGCGGCCATTGCGCCTCCCGCGCGGCAGCGCTCCCTGGCGAGTGCAGCGCTGGTGGTGGTGCCGGATCAACTGGTGTTCCAGGTCGACCCCGCCAACGCCGGCCAACCGCAGACCCAGACCGTGCGCTGGCGCAACGATGGCCCGGCCGTGCTGCGCATCGATGCGTTCGAACTGCAGGGTGCCGGCTTCGAGACGGCCTTGTCCGGCACCAGCGCCGACCCCTGCCCCCAGCCCCCCTTCGACCTGCTGCCCGGCGAAGCCTGCAGCCTCCGGCTGAGCTGGAACGGCAGTTCAGCAGGCGCCGCCGGGGGACGATTGTCGGCACGCGCCGACGATCCCTGGGGCGGCGCCCGTGTCGATCTCGCCGTCAGCGAAGATCCGGCGCAGCGCAGCAACGTGGGCGGCGGTGGCGGCGCACCCGGCGCTCTGGGCTGGTGGCTGGCCCTGTCGCTGGCCACGGCCATGCTGGCATTCAACGGCCGCACTTCGGGCCGGAATCGCCCTCGTCGCGGACGCTCGCGCCCGTGAAGTCCTCGCGACTCCCGGCGCCTGGGCACCCGCGGCCGTACCGTGGTGACATGGAACCAAGCCAGAATCGCTGGATGCGTGCCGCACTGCACATTCCCTCCCGGCGTTCCTGGCTCGTCGCCGCAGCCCTTGCTGCGGCGCTCGGCCCGGCTCGCGCGCAGGTCACGGCCGGCCAGCGGCTGCCGGAGATCATGCTGCGCGCCAGCGACGGGCAGCCGGTCCTGAGCGACGGTGGCCGCTGGAAAGCCACCTACATCGATTTCTGGGCTTCGTGGTGCACCCCCTGCAAGCTGTCGTTTCCCTGGATGAACCAGATGCACGACAGTCTGGCCGCCAGCGGCCTGCGCATCGTGGCCGTCAACCTCGATCGCCGCGAGGCCGATGCACAGCGCTTCCTGCAGCAGATGCCAGCCCGCTTCGCGCTGGCGATGGACCCCGCATCGGACACCGCCAGGCTGCTGGCCATCCAGAGCATGCCCAGCAGCTTCCTCGTGGCGCCCGACCGCCGCCTGATCTTCCAGCACCGAGGTTTCCGCCTGGAGGACCGCGCCGACCTCGAACAACGCCTGCGCCATGCGCTGGCCTGAAGACGTCACGATGCCGGGCCCCCTGCGCTGTACCCTGCTGCTCGTGCTGACCAGCCTGCTCGGCGCCTGCAGCATCGCGCCGCCCAAGCCCTGGGAGAAGGACGTCCTGGCGAAGCCGGCAATGTGGATGGACGGCGATGCGCTGGGGCAGCGCTTCCGGCAGCACATCTACACGAGCAAGGAGAACTCCTCCGGCGGCGACGGAGTGGGCGGCGGTGGCTGCGGATGTAACTGACGTCCCCCCCCGTAGCGCCTTCGGCGCTCCCCCCCAGGGGGGCGACGCTGGTGGACCGGCGGAGCCGGATCCACGGCGTCTGCTGGATGAGTTCGCGCGCCACGGGCGCGGCGAACGTTGCGGGAAGGGCGACGCTGGTGGACCGGCGGAGCCGGATCCACGGCGTCTGCTGGAGCTGGCCTCGCGTCTGCGACGCGACGGCCGTCGGGGGCCAGGGGCATTGCTTGCGGCTGCGCTGGCACTGCCTGGCATGGCAGCGGCACAGGGCGAACCTGGTCCGGGGCCGGGGCTGGTGGCCTTCAAGTGGCTGTCGTACGAAGACTCGCAACCGGGGTTGAAGCGGGTGTCGGTGAAGTCGCCTTCGCTGCTGGCGCGCGTGCCGGTCGGTGATCGCCATGCCATCGAAGGCAGCCTCACGGCCGACAGCGTGTCGGGCGCTTCACCGCGCTACCACACGGCCATCAGCGGGGCCTCCCGCATGAGCGACACGCGCCATGCCGGCGACGTCAAGCTCACGCGCTACGACGAGCGCCGCACGCTGTCGCTGGCGCTGGCGGGATCCGACGAGAACGACTTCAAGTCGCGTGCCGTCTCGGTGCAGGGCAGCTGGAGCAGCGACGACAACAACCGCAGCTGGAGCCTGGGCCTGGGCGTCACGCGCGACCGCATCTCATCCACGGACAACCCCCAGCTCGACGAGCCGCGACGCACGCTGGAGCTGGCGCTGGGCCTGACCCAGGCGCTGTCGCGGCTGGATCTGGTGCAGATCGGGCTGACCCTGGCCGACGGCAAGGGTTGGTACAGCGACCCCTACAAGGCATTGGACGCGAGACCTTCGGCACGGCGTCAGAGCATCGCGACGCTGCGCTGGAACCATCACCTCGAGGCCGCCGAGCTCACGCTGCGCAGCAGCTACCGCTTCTACCGCGACAGTTTCGGCGTGCGCTCCCACACGTTCACGATCGAACCGGTCTGGCAGGCGACCGCCTCATGGACGATCACGCCGCTGCTTCGGCTGTACACGCAGACCGCCGCAAGCTTCTACTACGACCCCGTCTATTCCTTCCTGGGCGCGCCGCTGCCGCCGGGCTACCTCGAAGCTCCTCCGCGCCACCTGTCGCCCGACCAGCGCCTGTCGGCCTTCGGGGCGGTGACGCTGGGGCTGAGAGTCGGCTGGCAGGCGAACGAGCACTGGAGCACCGACATCGCCTTCGAAACCTACGAGCAGCGCGGGCGTTGGCACGTCGGCGGTGTCGGCTCGCCGGGTCTGGCGCCCTTCTCGGCCCGCTTCGTGCAATGGGGCGTGGCCCGTCGCTTCTAGAAGCGACGCCTGCAATGACCGCCAGAGGGGCAGACATCGAACTGAGCTTCGAATTCGGCGCCATGGCCAGTCCCTGCGAACTGCGCCTGGTGGGACCCGACGAAGCCGCGCTGAAGAGGGCGGCAGTCGCGGCCATCGACGAAGTGCGCCGCATCGAAGGCAAGTACTCCCGCTACGACACTGCCAGCGTGGTGTCGCGCATCAACGAAGCGGCGGGCAGCGGCGTGGGCACCGCCGTCGACGACGAGACCGCCGGGCTGTTGCGCTTCGGCGCTCAATTGCATGCGTTGAGCGGCGGCCGATTCGACATCACCTCGGGTGTGCTGCGCCGTGCCTGGAACTTCCGCAGCGCCCGGCTGCCTTCGGCCGCTGAAGTCGCCGCACTGCTGCCCCTGGTGGGTTGGCATCGTGTGCACTTCGACGGCCACGTCATCGCCTTGCCACGAAGCGGGATGGAGATCGACTTCGGCGGCTTCGGCAAGGAGTACGCTGCCGACCGCGCCGCGGCCCTGCTGCTGGAGGCCGGCCTGCTCGGCGGCTACGTCAACCTGGGCGGCGACATCGCCGTGATCGGCCCGCGCGCCGATGGCAGCGCGTGGCGTCTTGCGCTGCAGCACCCCCGGCGCCCCGATGCGCTGCTGGGCCAGATCGAACTGGCGGCCGGAGCGCTGGCCACCAGCGGCGACTACGAACGCTACTTCGAGGCCGAAGGGCGTCGCTGGTGCCACGTGCTCGATGCCCGCAGCGGCTGGCCGGTGTCGCACTGGCAGTCGGTGAGCGTGGTGGCGCCCACCTGCGCTGCGGCGGGGGCGGCCTGCACGCTAGCGATGTTGCTCGGGCCGGCGGCCCAGGACTTTCTCGAAGAGCAGGGTTTGTCCTCATTCATAGTGGACGCGCAGGGCCGAAAAGTCGATGCGATCGGCTTGTCGCGACCGGGATCCTGAGTACTTCGCGGGATCGCACCGCCGCGGGCCTGCGCCTGGGCACTCGATTGCAGGAGCTCATCCAAACAAAGGATGCCCGTCCCCCTATGCCGCCGATAAACTCCGCCGGCCCGAGACGGGTCTGAGGTGCAGAGATTGAAACCCTTCCTCCGAACACCCCGCACGGCCCTGTGTGCCGTCGTCGTCAGCGTGTTGGCCGCCTGCGGAGGCGGCGATGACCGCGGCACGGTGCAGCCCGCCGTATCGACTGCACCGAGCCCGTCGGCCGGCCAGGTCACCGCGCCGGCGGCCGCTGCCAAGGTGAGCTACTACGCGGCAGCGCGCTTCGCCGAGCAGGCCGCCTTCGGCGCGACGCCGGCGCTGATCGCCGAGCTGCGCGCCAAGGGCTTCGAGCGCTGGATCGACGAGCAGATGGCGATGCCGTTCGTGCCGATCGACATCACCCCGATCGAGGCGGTCTATGCTGTCGGCCAGAACGACCGCGTGCCCGACGCCCTCATAAGCTACCCCGACACCGAGATCATGCGGCTGGCCCTGGCGGGACCCGACCAGCTGCGCCTGCGCACCATGTGGTCGCTGTCGCAGTTCATCGTCGCGGCGCGCACCAAGGGTGAGGCGCCGGGCCAGCTGGTCTGGATCAACCTGCTGTACCGCAATGCCTTCGGCAAGTACGACGAGCTGCTGCGCGAGGCTAGCCTCAACCCGCACATGGGTCACTACCTGGACAACGACCAGAACCGGCCGAAGAGCCCCGAGTGCCAGCACTGCGCGCCCAACGAGAACTTCGCGCGCGAGCTGATGCAGCTATTCTCGATCGGCGTTTTCAAGCTCAACCCCGACGGCACGCCGCAGCGCGACGCCCGCGGGCGCTTCATCGAGACCTACACGCAGCGCGACGTCGAGGAGCTGGCGCGCGCCCTCACCGGCTGGCAGCACGACCCGGTGCCGCAGCAACGGCCGTCGCGCAACTGGGGCAACTGGAACAAACCCATGGTGCCCACCACCTGGCCGCCCGAGCGCGACGACGGCCGCAAAGTGGTGATGGGCCGCGACTTTCCCGCTGGCCAGGGCCCGCACCAGGACCTGTCCACCGCGATCTCGATGCTGATGTCGCACCCAAACATCGCGCCCTTCGTCGCGCTGCGCATGATCCAGAACCTGGTCAAGAGCGATCCGTCGCCGGCGTACGTGGGGCGTGTGGCGGCCAAGTTCCGCAACAACGGCAGCGGCACGGCCGGCGACATGAAGGCCGTCGTGAAGGCCGTGCTGCTCGACCCCGAAGCTCGCCGCGGGGACGACCCGGCCACTGCACGCCCCGAGGACGGCAAGTTCAAGGAGCCCTTCCTGCACCGCATGGCCACGCTGCGCGGCATAGGCTGCCGCACCGCGCTGCACGACAACGGCTACGTCGTCCAGGTCTGGACGCAGCAGCCCTTCCGTTCTGACAGCGTGTTCGGCTACTACGCGCCCACCGACCGTGCACCGGGCAGCAACCTGCTGGCGCCAGAGCAGCGCCTGGTGAACTCCACCGAGCTGACCTCGCGGCTGGGCGAACTGAACTGGTGGCGCTGGAACAACCAGACGCGCACCAACAGCCTGGCGAAGTACACCGCCGCCGGCTGCAACCCGGACGAGTTCGTCGCCGCCTACAACCGCTCGCCCAAGGCCTTCATCGACCTGCTCTCGGAGCGCTACTTCCGCGGTGCCATGCCGCCCACCTTGCGCAGCACGCTGGAGCAGCTCATCAAGCAGCCACAGTGGAACACGCAGGACCCCAGCGAGGGACCGATGCGCATGATCTCCTACGCGCTGACCACCCCCGCCTTCGGAGTGAGCAAATGATCGGCCGTCGTCAATTCATCGGAGGCGGCGCTGCCGCCGCGGCGCTGGCCGGCGGCACGTCGCTGCTGGGCCTGTCCGATCGCAGCCAGGCCGCGGGCGAGGAGTACCGCGCGCTGGTCGTCGTCTTCCTCACGGGCGGCAGCGACGGCAACAACATGCTCGTGCCCACCGACGGCATGTACGGCGACTACCAGCTGGCACGTGCCAACCTGGCGCTGCCCAAGGCCAGTCTGGCGACACTGCCCGGCAGCGCCGCGGGGCACACCTTCGGCCTGCACCCGTCGCTCGCGCCCCTGGTGCCGCTGTACAGCCAGCAGCGCCTGGGCTTCATCGCCAACGTCGGCCCGCTGGTGGTGCCCACCACGGCCACGCAGGCCCGGAACAATGCGGTGGACCTGCCGCCCTTCCTACTTTCGCACAGCGACCAGGTGGCCATCCAGCAGGGCTGGACGGTGCGCGACGACACCAGCGGCTGGGCCGGACGCGCGCTGGAACTGCTGCCGTCGACGCTGCGCAATCCGCTGGCGGCCGTGACCATGGACAGCAGCCGCACTCTGGTGCTGGGCAAGCGTTCGCCGGTGTCCTTCATGCCGAAGGACGGTGCCCGCTACTGGGGCCCGGCCGACCTGGCGCACCCGGAGTCCGCCGCGGCGCAATCGATCAATCGCATGGCGCAATGGCAGTTCGCCAACGCCTACGAGGCCGAATACGTGCGCACCTTCGGCTATGCGGTGAGCGACGCCACGCGCATCACCAAGGCCCTGGAGTCGGCCCAGGCACCTGCTGCCGACTTCGGCGACAACGAACTTGGCCAACGCCTGCGCGCGCTGGCTTCGGTGATGCCGGTCTTCAAGGCGCAAGGCCTGCGGCGACAGGTCTTCCTGGTGCAGTGGGGCCAGTTCGACACCCACACCAACCAGCGCGGCAACGGGCCCACCACGCAGGACGCTCAGTTCGTCGAGGTGGCCAAGGCGCTGGCCGCCTTCGACGAGACGCATCGCGCCAACGGACTCGACAACAACGTAGTCACCCTGATGATGAGCGACTTCGGCCGCACCGTGCGACCGGGCTCGGGGGGAGGCAGCGAACACGCCTGGGGCAACCACTGGCTGGCCCTGGGCGGGCCCGTGGCCGGCGGCACGGTGCATGGCCGCTTCCCCAGCCCCGTGCTGGGAGGGGTGGACGACGGCGACCCCGGCAGGAACGGCCGCCACGTGCCGACCATCGCGACCGACCAGGTGGGTGCCACCCTGATGAACTGGATGGGGCTGCCGCCGTCGCTGTACCACGAGGTGTTCCCGGACCTGGTGAACTTCCCGACCAAGACCGTGCCGCTTCTGCGCGCGTAGGGGGCAGGCGATGGCCACCATCAATCTCACCGCAGGCAACGACGTCTACACCCAGCCCGAGAGCGACCGCGACGTCTGGAACACCATCAACGGGCTCGGGGGCGATGACATCATCCGCGCCTACTCGGGCGGCATGTGGGGCGGCCCGGGCAACGACCGCATCGAGATCATCCCCATCGCGGGCCAGTCCTGGCGCCAGATCCATCTGGGCTACGGTGACGGGCCCAGTGCAGTGCGGGTCGACCTGGAACTCGGCGTGGCCGACGACGGCTGGGGCACGCGCGACACGTTCGTCGGCGCCTACGGCGCCACCGGGGGCCAGTTCGACGACTGGTTCAAGGGCGACGCAAAGGACAACGGGTTCTGGCCGGGCAACGGCAACGACACCGTGTTCGGCGGCGGGGGCAACGACACGGTCGGCGTGCCCTGGTTCGAACCTGCCGGACAGCCCTGGCGGCAGACCTTGTTCTCCGACCTCGACATCAGCGTCTCGGTCGACGGGCTCTCCGCGACGATCCGTCCGAAGAATGGCAAGGGCTTCGTCTACACCGTCCACGACGTCGAATATGTGGAAGTGGCCCTGGTCGACAACGGGCCCTGGCAGCGCTTCCAGCTCACCGACTTCATCTCGTACCAGGACATGGCCCAACAGGCCGTCGCCGCCGGCGGCAATGCGCGCTGGAACGCCGCCAGCCCGATGGGCACCGCGGTATCGCTGAGCTTCAGTTTCGTGACCGAGGCACCGGCCAGCGGCCCGGGCGCCAGCGGCTTCCGGGCCTTCACGGCAGCCGAACAGCAGATGGTGCGCGACATGCTCGCGGCCACTGCCAGCATGTCGGGCCTGAGCTTCAGCGAGGTGGCCGAGTCGGGCACGTCGGTCGGCCAACTGCGCTTCGGCGCCAGCCAGCAGACCGCCAGCAAGGGGGTCGCCTACCTGCCGGGCCAGAACGGCGACCAGGCCGGCGATGTCTGGATGGACGTCGACTCGCTTGCCGGCATCGCACCGGGCACCGAAGGCTACGCTGCATTGCTGCACGAGATCGGCCATGCGCTGGGACTGCGCCATCCGCGCAACGTCGACGCCGGCGACGCCTGGACGACACAGCTGCGCGAGCAGGACGACCGCACGGCACTCACCGTGATGTCGCAGCACCGCTCCAGCGACGGCCTGTTTCGCTCCGACTGGGGCCCGCTCGATGTGCTGGCCCTTCGCCACCTCTACGGCAGCAAGGTGGCCAGCGCAGGCAACACGCACTACGAACTGGGTGCGCTGCAAGGCGCATCGCAGACCAGCATCGTCGACGACGGCGGCATCGACACGCTGGACGCGTCGGCGCTGACCACCGGCGTCAACTTCGATCTGACGCCCGGTCGCCTGGGCAGCGCCGGCATCACGCCGGCCGGATTCAGCGGCGTGGACAACCTGGGCCTCACCGCCGGCACGCTGATCGAGCACGCGGTCGGTTCGCGTTTCGACGACGTGCTCCTGGGCAACGCCGCCGCCAACACCCTGACCGGTGGACTGGGCAACGACTGGATCGACGGTTCGGCGGGCATCGACACCGCCGCCTTCGCGGGGCGCCGCAGCGACTACGAACTGTCCAACGAGTTCGGCAAGCTCTTCGTGAAGGCGCGCGACGGGGTGTCCGGCTTCGACACGTTGCTGAACATCGAGCGGCTGCAGTTCAGCGACCAGACCATCAGCCTGTCGCCCACCGTGCTCGGGAACGACGCCCGATTCACGCTCGACGAAGACTCGCGGCTGAGCGCGACGCTGCCGGCGCCTGGCGATCTGGCTGCGGGAACCGTCAGCTACCGCATCGTCGGCAGCGCACAGCACGGCAGCGCCAGCATCTCGCCCGCGGGGCAGCTGAACTACACGCCGGCAGCCAACTTCCACGGCATCGACACGCTGAGCTTCGACATCGTGGCCAACAGCGGTGGCGCCAGCAACCGCTACGTCGCCTTCATCGATGTGCTGCCGGTCAACGATGCCGCGCCGGTGTCGCGCGACGGCAGCTTCGTGGCCCCGTCCAGCAGCGTCATGAACGGCCGGCTGCCGGCGGCCACGGACATCGATGGCGACACCCTGAGCTACGCGCTGGGAACCGATCCGAGAAACGGCGCGGTGGCCGTGGCCAGCGACGGCAGCTTCGCCTACACACCCGGCAGTGGATTCCGCGGCGAAGACAGCTTCACCTGGCTGGTCAGCGACGGCATGGGCGGCACGGCGACCTACAACGCCAGGGTGCAGGTGGTGCCGGTGACGCAGGCGCTGCGCGGCACCGAGGGCAAGGACACCATGGGTGCGCAAGCCGGCTCCGACGGCTACAGCGGCCTGGGCGGCGCCGACACGATCACCGGCGGACCGGGTGACGATCTCATCGACGGCGGCGACGGCACCGACACCAGCGTGCACGCTGGCCCCCGCGGCCAGTATCAGCTGTCGCGCACCGACTACGGCTGGACCATCGCCGACAGCACGCGTGTCGAAGGTACCGACCGGCTGAGCGCCATCGAGCGCCTGAAATTCGCGGACACCAGCCTGGCGATCGATCTGGAAGGCAATGCCGGCATGGTGGCCGAGATCCTGCGCGCGCTGTTCGGCAAGAGCTTCCTGGGAGACCGCACCGTGGTGGGCATCGGCCTGCTCTTCGCCGACCAGGGCATGAGCTACCCGGAGCTGGTTTCGCTGGCCTTGGGCACCGACCTGTTCGCCGCCCTGGCCGGCGGTCGCTCCAACACCGCGTTCGTGAACGCGGTGTACAAGAACGTGGTGGGCGCGGCCCCCGGACCGGCCGACCTGGCCAACTACGTGGGCTTGCTCGACTCGGGAGCGCACACACAAGTCTCGCTCGGTCTGCTGGCCTCGCAGATCAGCTTCAACGCCGACAGCGTCGAGCTGGTCGGGCTGGCCGGCGCGGGGCTGGAGTTCCTGCCCGCGGGCTGAGCGGCCGCCTTCGCCGGCTGCTGGCCGTCAGACGGCCAGCAGCGTCGCGCGGTAGTGAAGCAGTTCGTCGATCGACTCGTGGATGTCGGCCAGCGCCGTGTGGGCCTGCTTCTTCGTGAAGCCGGCCAGTGCTTCGGGCTTCCAGCGCTTGGCCAGCTCCTTCAGCGTGCTGACGTCGAGATTGCGGTAGTGGAAGAAGGCTTCCAGCGTGGGCATGTAGTTGGCCAGGAAACGCCGGTCCTGGCAGATCGAGTTGCCGCACATGGGGCTCTTGCCCGCCGGCACGTAGGCCTTGAGGAACTCGATGGTGGCCAGGGCGCCCGCCGCCTCGTCGATGGCCGAAGCCTTCACGCGGTCGATCAGTCCGCTGCGCCCGTGGGTTCCCTTGTTCCAAGCGTCCATGCCGTCGAGCACGGCGTCGCTCTGGTGGATGGCGAAGACGGGGCCTTCGACTCGCACGGTGAGCTGAGCGTCGGTGACCACCACCGCCATCTCGATGATGCGGTCGCGGTCAGGATAGAGACCCGTCATCTCGAGATCGATCCAGATCAGGTTGTTCTCGCTGGGCGGCAGTGCGGTGTCGGGCATGGGGTCAAGGCGTCGGGGGAGGTTGCGATTCTCGCCCAAGCCTACACTTGTGCCCCATGCAACCGTTCGATGTCACCGTGGCCTTCGCGCTGGCGCTGCTCGCCTCGCTGGCCGTCAAGTTCTGGCTCGCCACGCGCCAGATGCGCCACGTGGCGCTGCACCGCGGGCGCGTACCGGCAGCCTTCGAAGGCACGGTCACGCTGCAGGCGCACCAGCGCGCGGCGGACTACACGCTGGCCAAGGGCCGCCTGGGCTTGCTGTCGATGGCCTTTGCGGCCGCCGTGCTGCTGGGCTGGACGCTGCTGGGCGGCCTGGACGCACTCAACACCGTTCTGCGCGATGCCTTGCTCGAGCGCTGGGGACCCCTGCCCTATCAGCTGGCCCTGCTGGCAGCGTTCACCGTCATCGGCGCCCTGCTCGAGCTGCCCTTCGAGTGGGTGAGCACCTTTCGCGTCGAGCAGCGCTTCGGCTTCAACCGCATGACGCCCCGCCTGTTCTTCGCCGACATGGGCAAGAGCGCGGCGGTGGGGGCGGCCATCGGCCTGCCCATCGCAGCGCTCATCCTGTGGATCATGGGCGCCACCGGCTCCTTGTGGTGGCTGTGGGCCTGGGGCGCCTGGGTGGCCTTCAACCTGGTGCTGCTGGTCATCTATCCGACGATCATCGCGCCGATGTTCAACAAGTTCGAGCCCCTGGCGGACGACGCCCTGAAGACCCGCGTCTCGGCGCTGATGCAGCGATGCGGCTTTGCGGCCAAGGGCCTGTTCGTGATGGACGGAAGCAAGCGCTCGGCGCACGCCAATGCGTACTTCACAGGGCTTGGGGCGGCCAAGCGGGTGGTCTTCTTCGACACCTTGTTGTCGCGACTGACGCCGGGTGAGGTCGAGGCCGTGCTGGCCCACGAACTGGGGCACTTCCGCCACAAGCACGTGCTGCAACGCATGGTGACCATCTTCGCGCTGAGCCTGGCGGGCCTGGCCTTGCTGGGCTGGCTGTCGCAGCAGAGCGGCTTCTACATGGGCCTGGGCGTGGCGCCCAACCTGGCGGCGCCGAACGATGCACTGGCCCTGTTGCTGTTCATGATGGTGCTGCCGCCCTTCATGTTCTTCGTCTCGCCCTTGATGGCACAGGTGTCGCGCAAGCACGAGTTCCAGGCCGATGCCTATGCCTGCGAACAAGCCGACGGCCGCGATCTGGCCCGTGCCCTGCTCAAGCTGCACGAGGACAACGCGGCCACGCTGACACCCGACCCGCTGTACGTGCGCTTCTACTATTCCCACCCGCCGGCGGCCGAGCGCCTGGCGGCCCTGCCTTCCGCCACCCTGCCGGTGACCTCATGACCTTGCTCAAAGACCAGCGTTGCCGTCCGCTCGAGGGCAGCGCCGCGATGAATCCGGAACTGATCGCCTCGCATCTTGCACAGGTCGACGGCTGGCGTTTCGTGGACGGAGCGATCGAGAAGACCTACTCGTTCGCCGACTACCATCGCACGATGGCCTTCGTGAATGCGCTGGCCTGGGTGGCGCACGTCGAAGACCATCACCCTGAACTGCGGGTCACCTACAACCGCTGCGTGGTGCGCTTCGACACGCACAGCGTGGCCGGGATCTCCATCAACGACTTCATCTGCGCCGCCAAGCTCGACGCGCTGCTCGCTTGAGCATCCCGGCGCCGTCGCGCGAAGGCCTGGTGGTCGGCGCACACGGCCGTCACGTGATGGTCGAGACGCCCGAGCGCGAGCGGGTGCATTGCCATACGCGCGGCAAGAAGAGCGAACTGGTGGTCGGCGACCGTGTGCTGTGGCAGCCAGCCGGTGACGAAGGCGTCATCGACAGGATGATGCCGCGGCGCAACCTGCTGTTCCGCCAGGACGAATGGCGCACCAAGAGCTTCGCGGCCAATCTCGACCAGTTGCTGGTGCTGGTGGCCGGCGAGCCGATGTTCAGCGAGTCGCAGCTCACACGGGCGCTGATCGCAGCCGCGGAGGCAGGCATCCCCAGCGTCATCGGCCTCAACAAGACCGACCTGCCGGCCGCCGCCACGGCACGCGAGCGTCTGGCCCCGTACCTGCGGATGGGTGTGACCCTGATCGAGCTGGCATTGCGCACCGATGCGGCCGCATCCCGCGAGCGCCTGGCTGCGCTGCTGAAGGGGCACACCACGCTGGTGCTGGGCCCCAGCGGCGCCGGCAAGAGCACCTTGATCAACCTGGTGGTGCCGGCAGCAGCCGCGCAGGTGGGCGAGATCTCGCGCGCGCTGGCCTCGGGTCGCCACACCACCACCACCACCACCTGGTACTGGCTGGACGATGATCGCAGCGGCGCCCTCATCGATTCGCCTGGATTCCAGGAGTTCGGCCTACGCCAGATCGCACCCGAGCGGCTGGCTCCGCTGATGCCCGACTTCGCCGCTGCCCTGGGCGAGTGCCGCTTCCACAACTGCACTCACCGCAACGAGCCCGGCTGCGGCGTGCGAGCGGCGCTGGAACGCGGTGAGATCAGCGAGTACCGCTACCGCATCTACCTCGAACTGCACGAGGAGCTGTCGCAGAAGCGATGGTGAGAGGCGGCAGGCAGGGACAGGACAGGGGCGCACCGGCCCGTCGTCAGCCGACGATGTTGGCCAGCGAAAGCAGCGCCACCAGCAGCATCCACAGCACCACGGAACGCCATACCAGGCCCACCACGCTCTGCAGATGGCCCGGCAGAGGTGCCGCGCCCGCGGTGGGGCCGGCCGCTTCGGCCAGTTCGACCTCCAGAGCGCCGCTGAAGGTCCTGGAGCGGTCGGGCGTGACGCCGGGCGCCGCGTTGCCACCGAGCTGAACACCCAGTGCACCGGCCGCCGACGCCAGGATCACGCCCTCGTTCGCGTGCAGCCACAGCTCGGCATCGCGCCGCCAGCCGTTGATGGCTTCCTCGAAATTGCCCACCACCGCGAAACCGAAAGCCGTCAGGCGCGCAGGCACGTGGTCCATGGCGTTGAACAGCTTGCGCGACAGCTCCAGCAGCGCGTCGTTGGCCGGCGCATCGAGCGCGCGATGGCGATAGCCCCAATAGCGGCTGGAGAACTCGGCCATGCGGTACAGCACCGCCCCCATCGGGCCCAAGCCCAGCGCGGACAGGAACACGAACCAGAAGAACACGCCGAAGACATGCCGGTGCGCGGCCAGAAGTGCGTGTTCGATGACATGTCGCACCAGTTCCGTCCGTGGCAGTTCGCTGGCATCCAGATGCAGCCATTCGCTCAGGCGCTGGCGCGCCGTGGCCTCGTCGCCGCGGTCCAGCGCGTCGCGTATCCCGGTGAAGAAGTGGCTGAACTGGCGGAAGCCCAGCGTGAGATACATCAGCGCGATGTCGAACGCCAGCGCCAGCAGCAGGCTGAACTCGCGGATGAGCAGGTACGTCGCGCCCACCAGCAGCGCCGGCCCGAGCACCGACACGCACCACACCACCCAGGCGTGATGCGGCTTGCCGGCGTCGAAGTTGCGGCCCGTCCAGCGCACCCAGCTCACCAGCGTGTCGTGGATGGAATTGTCGCGGGGCAGCGGCTTCAGCTGCTCGAGCAACAGCGCAAAGAGAACGGCCACGAAGCTCATCGGGCTGCATCATAACGACGCCCCCATCAGGCGCCGCCGGGCGGGCGGGGTCTCAGGTGATGAGCAGCCGGTAGAGATTGCGCAGCATCGCGGCGGTGGCGCCCCAGATGAAGTATTCGCGCTGCTCGTCGGCCGTGCGCCAGGGCATCGACAGGAACTGACGTTGCCCGCCTTCGAAGCTCATCACGTGGCGCCGGTGGTTGCCGGGCGACATCAGGAAGTGCAGCGGCACCTCGAAGGCCTCGTCGACCTCGGAGCGATCGATGCTCAGTGCAAAGGGCGGGCGCACGAGGCCGACCACCGGCGTCACCACGAACTGCGTCACGGTGGTGTAGACCGGCAACTGGCCGATGACCTCGACATGGTTTCGCGCCAGACCGACTTCTTCCTCGGCCTCGCGCAGCGCAGTGGCAGCGGCGTCGGCGTCGTAGTCCTCGGCTCGGCCGCCGGGAAAGCTGATCTGGCCGGCATGGTCGCGCAGGTGGGCGGCACGCTGGGTGAGCAGCACGTGCAGGCCGTCGTCACGCTCGACCAGCGGCACCAGCACCGCAGCAGCGGCCGGCGTGCGCTCGGACAGCCGGCCGTCGCCGTGGATCTCGGGCGACCAGCCCTGCATGCGAGACAGGCGCTCGCGCAGGGCCTGCGCACTGAGCGAGGCGGCGTCGAGACTGGGAAGATGCGCGTCCGTGCCCGTCACGGGCACGGCACGCGGGTTGAGGATGCGAGGCGGCATCATGCGGCCGGGCATCGCCTCTGGCCGGACCGGGCGGGCATCGTCGCGCCCGCCACGGCGGTCAGTCGGCCTGGGGCACGACGTGGATGGTGACCTCGGCCACCACGTCGGTGTGCGGAGCCACGGTCACGGGATGCTCGCCGACGGTCTTCAGCGGGCCGTTGGGCAGACGCACCTGCGACTTCTGCGTCGCCATGCCCAGCTTCGTCAGGGCTTCGGCGATGTCGGCATTGGTGACCGAACCGAACAGGCGACCGTCGACGCCGGCCTTCTGCGCGATGCGCACGGTCTTGCCGGCCATCTGTTCACCCAGTGCCTGGGCGGCGGCCAGCTTGGCGGAGGCCACCTTTTCCAGTTCGGCACGGCGGCCTTCGAATTCCTTGATCGCCGTTTCGGTCGCACGGCGTGCGAGCTTGGTGGGGATCAGGAAGTTGCGGGCGTAGCCGTCCTTGACCTTGACGACGTCGCCCAGGTTGCCGAGCTTGCCGACCTTCTCGAGAAGAATGACTTGCATGTCGTGCTCCTGGTCAGACCTTGTGTTGATCGGAGTACGGCAGCAGCGCCAGGAAGCGCGCACGCTTGATGGCCGTGGTGAGCTGACGC
>LNFM01007566.1_pt1 | contig 16909 bp, 2 predicted proteins | sample 596031 | NCBI WGS metagenome assembly LNFM01 (sample SAMN04254537, study PRJNA301005) | activated carbon metagenome | isolation source: dual media filters at the Ann Arbor, Michigan drinking water treatment plant | place: USA: Ann Arbor
TCTCGCCTGTTTTCCCATACCACGTGGTGACATTCTCGCGCGTGATCGAACGCCAGAACACATCGGCTCCATTGATTTTGTTCGTCCACCGTTCGATACGGGCAAACAGTCCTTCGACACGAGGCCTGAACACATGCACCTGGTATCGCTGTCCATGAAGTCCTTGTTCTTGGGAACTGCCTCGCCACTCTCCGCCCTGCATGGAAAGAACGGGTACCAGATCTTCCGCACCAGACAGTACAAATACGTCGGACTGTTCGCGATCCAGATACTGCGGTAAGCCTTTCTCTGTTTTGCGTGTAATCGCGGGCAACGCAAGCGTCCAGCCGAGGCCAAACGGCCCATTCCCGACGCCTGAGTCGTAACTCAACGCCAGTTGGGGACCGAAACCGCCACGCCCAGGGCTCGTGCGGATCGGAACCGACAATGACCCCGTGCCGGTAACCGGATTGGCAGTGAACTTTTCGCCGATTCCTCGGATGGCCCCGCCGCCTTTGGGCAGGGAGATTGCGGGGGGAGTGATTTGGAAAGATTTTTCAGCTGAGCGTTGGAGGCCGGTCTTGTTTCCGTTGGCTTCTGGCACCTCAACACTCCAGGTTAGTTCGATTCGCGAACCGGATGATGGCGGATTCAAGGTGCCGGGTCAAGATAGAATCATGAACGTAGTCGCGTGGTAACAGTTCCGAATAGGACAGCCCAGAGACATCAGAAGTAATGCCATGCACGCATACGCCACCGTGGAGTTGTACAGATCGATGATGCTGCCCAAAAGCAACAGCACCCGCGACTTAAACGACAGCGGCTCACAGTTTTTTATCTGCGCGGGAGAGAACAGCGGGCTGGACCGCCGCGGTACAGTATTCGGCGAAGTGTTTCGTGGCCTCGACGTCATCGACAAGATCGTCGCCGCCGCCAGAGATCAGGCCGACAACCCGATCGAGCCGATCACAATGAAGGTGACGGTGAAGGAGTGAGAACTGCGAGAAAATGGGCTATGGTGGAGAATCCAGGCTATATCGCCCTTCGTCACGAACCATGACGGTTGGTGCGCCAATGCGCGTCTTATCATGGGCAAGCCCCTTCGAGAACCGCGCGTTGTGTAACCTAGGAGTCGTACTATATGCCTCGTTCAATGTTTCAGCAGCAACCAGAATGAGGCGGCAGACCAATACATTCACATTAGTTACCTCGACGCCGCCGACTAACTGGCCGTATAGCCAAACACGACGATGATATCTTTCAGCTTTCCGAGATCTGCGATACTCGTCGCTAATAGCTCCCATTCCGACTGAGCATTATCCTCCCGCTGAATCACGACTTGCAGGTCCCGCACAGTCTCGTGCAGAAGGCTTCCGATCGGAGCACCTGCCTGGGTGGCAATGGGACTATTTAGGCGCTTCAATGAGGGCAAGGTTGCCGGCGGAGGACTACTGTCCTTTATCGGCACTCCAAAGATATTCACCTGACGAACGGTTAACGTCTTCCCCTGTACAAAGAACGGAAAGCGATTCTTGCTGATGGAAAACTTCGCACTCCTTGCCCCGGCAGCTGAGCGAGTGAGCTGGGCCCATTCTGTCGGAAACTCCTGCCTGAGACTGAACATCCGAGTGAGGCCATTTTCCCCTTCGGAGCGTATGAAAGCATTCACGGCAGCATTCAGCTCAGAGAGCACCTGCGCTTTGAAGGACGCCCCGCCGTCCCGGGCTGTATACCTCACATGGAGCACGACATCACTGATGGTCCCATAGTCGAATTGCGGGAAGTTTTCAGGGATTTGCAAACGCCATTCGCTGATGGCTCCGGCTCCCTCGAAAGGCAAGAAGCGTTCATCGCGCAAGTTGGTTTCAAACAGGCCACTATCGTTCTGACCACTGCTGGTCACGATAGACTGTGTCACCCCCATGCTATCTGCAAACCGTCTGTCGTCGGCTTGGCGTTCATACTTTCCCGCAAGCAGTATATTGCTGTGACGCACTGTGCTGTTCATCAATGTCAGCGTGCAATGAACACCGGTATAGGGCCCGGACACGCAGGGGACAGTCACACTCACGGACTTGATGCGCCGCAGGTACTGACCTGGATGGTCCACATCGAACAACACTTCCGGCAGGCTGATGAAACAGGACTGTTCTTCCTTCAGCCTGGCGAAGGCCACCGGGTCCAACGCCGCCAAAGAAATGTGTTTGACGATCTCATGCTCCCGGCGGTTCTGGTCCAGATAGGCCACATCCATACGCTTGAGGTCAAAATGCAGACGTTCACCTGACAGCAGGCCCTTCTTCAGGCTATCCCAATAACCGAACTGGACAAAATTGGAATCCCTCAAGCCGAGCTCAAAGCGATACGCACGCTCAGCACGTTTGGCGACATCATAGGCGAGCTGATAGCTCTGAAAATACACCGCCGACAACTGTCCCACCATCCAGCTATAGAGTTCCCGGTTCGTGAACTTCGCGCGCATGAAGGCATCCACTTCCTGGGAATGTTCAATTTGCATGTCATGGTTTTGCAGTTCATGCTCGGCAATTGCCAGACGAACCTCAGCCCCGGCGATTTGTTTCTCCACCTGTTTCAATTCCTTGGTCGCGAGATCGGCCTGGTGGGTCCAATCTTCCTGACGGCGTTGATAACCACCCAACGTTGCACTCATCGATCCCATCGTGTTCAACATGGTGGCAGCAACACCGGCGGCACCGCCGAAAGCCTGTACGGCGCTGCCAATGTTGCCACCGCCATACGTGACTCCGATGGTGACCGGGGAGCCGGCTTTTGCATTCGGGATCAGATGGGCAACACCTGCAAACACATCAGCGCTCAACTGCATAGACATCGGCACAAGGCTGCTGCTTGTCAATACCATCTGAATCTGCTCAAGTGGATTCATAAACGGCCGACTCTGGTAATACTGTTGCCGTGCCGCAACCACCGCCTGAAACTCTCTCAATCCTTCGAGATATGCAGAGGCCTCTTTGATTTGCTGCTCCCTGATCTCCCGGACTGCCTTGAGCACGTCGATCTCATGGCTTGAACGCAATAAAGAGAGCGCCTCCCCATCGCGCTTCTCAAGCGCTGAGAGTAATGCGCCCCCCAGTGACTTGACGTCATTGCAAAGTTCGGTAGCTTTGGAAAGCATGATCGCAAACCGATAGTGCGGAGCAGCTGCACTAACATCGCTCAACGCGCTCGTCAAATCGATACCGGCCGCAGCAGCCCTTACCAACAATGCAGGATCAATCGGTGGCTCGTAGATGGGCAGGGATCTCTCCACTCCTGCCAGATTCATGCAATGGCGAATCTTGAACAGCCGGTCAGCCACGAGATCCCAATACCTCAGCAACTTGTCGTTAGAGGATGTGCAAAAATACGGCATCGGCGCCAGTTCCGGCACGGTCCCGTCTCCGGATACCGGCACAGTTGATGGGAAAATATACCCCTCTACCTCCACTAACGCGTTAGACAGACTGTCCGGTCCATTGCTGTCGTAGAGCGTACTATAGGTCTGTACTTTCGCAGCCACGCGCGGCGGTATGTTCTCCGGGCGTTTGCCCAATATCTCTGCCGCCAGAATGTACAGTTGTGTAGCCTCGTTGATGGACTCAATGGTGTCTCGGCCGAACAACTGATCGCCCCAGGCCAGCAGGTTGTCGATGTAGTGCATCACCACGGATTTCATATAGGCTATGATGCGCATGCGCGCGATGGCGTGCGGATTGAACGGCTTGCTGGCAGACTCTGCGACCTGACGATCCATCCTTGCGCTATCCAGGAGCAATTGTTCCAGAGTCTGGACGCCACCTTGGGCCTCATTGAAGAATGGCAAGACTTTCCAGAATCGCTCAGGCCCCTGCGCAGAAGGGACCGTCGATGTCGGATCGAACACATAGTGAAACCACTTCTGCGCTTCCTCAAATCGCTGGTTCCCGCTGAGCTGTGTAGCAATCATGAATGGGGCATGAAAGAACAATTCCCAGTTGTATTGCGAATAGGCCCCCTGGTATCTGAAATCGATATCTTCCGTCGGAATGGCATCGTCGGATGTATCGAGATACACCAGCGAGACATTCGGTAAATATCGCATGAATTCAGCGCCGGCATCGGTCACCTGTTGATTCTCCAACGTCAACAATCCATCAATCCCATAGCGCTTGAGCGACTTGATCAATTCGCAGATCCGTGGATGGAAAAACGTATTGAAATGAAGCTTGAATCCACCGACGCCCCCACTTGGCACGGTCTTCAGCGGGACATAATAGGTTCGATACTGGTCCTGAAAGAAAAACGGGAAGGAGAACTTTTTAGCCACATAGCCCTGATGGGGTAGTAATAACCTGAACGCCGACCCAGGGGTGTCCCCTAGCACCGCCATGGCACCCAACGCATTGGAGCCATTCTCCACCCCCTCGACCATGGCCATCCCTTGTATATGAGTGCCTTGAATCGGCTCCAACCGCTGCGGGGATAGCGATACCGGACCCTGCACGAGCGCGAGAGTCCCATGGCAGTCGTCTAATGCGAATTGGCCGATGCCTTGCACATGGTTGTATTGCTTCTTGGGGGGATCGGTCGTGGTCGTCGTGGTCGACGTCGTGGAAGGAGCCCATGCCTTCAACCTGATGATGACCTTCAGCCCTCCTACAAAGCCAATTTTACTCGAGACGAAATCAACTTGTTTACTGGTAGATTGTAGGTAGAAGTCGACAGGCTCGGTGATCGTAACAAAACCGCCAGGCGCCGGGTATTGGCCGCTGTTATGTAGTGTGATCGTTTCATACAATTGGCCGGTTGTGGGGTTCTTCATTAGAACTTTTATGTCGTCGATCTCCGCAACCTGAAGGGGCTTACCCTCTTCCTTTTCAAATGCAAGCCAATACCAATACGAGGCCTGCTCCGGCTTCTTATAGTAACTGACGATGTACTGATTATTCGTAGTGGTTGTGACCGTGCTACTCGTCGTCGTACGTGTTTGGGAGGGGACCCACGTAACAGACGGGCCATAACATTCGATGCGTAACTGCTGCCCCGTGATATTATGTTGGATCCGTGTCTTGAATGAATAATCCAGAGGTGCTTGCGGGGCATGGGGATCCGGATCCTTCGCATGGATCAAAGCATCCTTGGACACTCTTTTGGGCGACCAACCTTTGTGTGCATATTCACTCCACGCAAACTTTATCTCCCAATATTTTTTGGGATCCTCGTTCTTCTCCCGCTCCGCTTTTGTCGGTTGATCTGACTTTTCCGTGAACAGTGCCCAGAACAGATGCAGCCGTCGATTCCACACCACCGGAATGAGGTGATCTCCCTCGATATCCAACTCGACCTTCTCCCAGGGTGTCCACACCGTTCCATCAAGACGGCGATATGAGTATCGGTAAGGAACCGTGGAGGTACGGCCGAGCACGTGTAAGACCTTCCGGGTTCCATCGTTCTCCTCGTACATTCCAACCACGTCAAGACGAGCCACCTGACCGAGCTTCTCCAAATAGCTGACGAACGCATCTTCGGCAACGTTGGACGTCAAGTCGTTCTGCATGAGTTCGCTCTCAAGGTCCTTGAAGAATGGCGTCTTGTCGTCGCGCAATTCCGGCTCAATCCAGTTCTCCGGATACAGAAGCACTTTGCGGTTGGCTTCCCACACTCGATATTGTTTACGCCATGTTGACCATTGTTTTGCTTGGGCAGCATTCAACTCGGACAACGATTCCAGGTTCATGAGTGTGCGTTGCACATAGAGCTGCACCGAAGCAATCGCCTGCTTGATGCGGGTAGTCACCATACAGGGACCCATTTCGACGTCGATCAGCAAATGCGCATATAACGCATTGGCATCGTTCAATCGCCGCGCCGCGACAAGATAGTCCACCAGCGCGATCCGCTGCTTCTCTCGCAAGGGATCGCGCAAGCTCCCGGCCAGCTGCAGCCATTGAGCCGGCTCATACTTTGCCCGCACCAGGTTCTTGATATCCTCTGCCTGCGCGCCATCTCGCGCGTAGACGGCAACACCAATCGCAGTCCTGGTCCAGGCCAAACATTGCTCGGCTGAAGCGCGCAGGCGTTTTAACATGGCCATCGCCTCTGCTAACCGTCCGATGGTGGCCTCAGAACGCAGTGCCGCTAGGCTCAGATTGAAACCATTCGTGCCCGCCAGGTGTTGCACATCAACCAGGTTCCATTCCGTGGCCAGGCTCAGGGCTTCGATGACAGTCGGCGTTTGCGCATTTGTCGCGTATGCCGCAGTCAACCAGTCACTGACTGCTGAGGGTCCATGCGGCAAGGCGTTGCGAAGCTGAGCCAGCTCTGCCAGGCGTGACCAACCAGGGAAGAGAACATAGCCGTTCGCTGTGGGTGCCAGCGGCAGCTGATTGGAGTCTAACCAGCCATTGGATGCCCCATGCTCGAACATGGCTCGGACGAGTTCGGTGCTAAAAGCGAACTTGCCAATCATCTTTGCAATTTTGTGCAGCAACAGACAAGTCGCAAACTGCTGTGGGAACGCAATCGGAGTGACACTGAGATTGTGATTACTGCTGGAAAACACAGGATCCACGAACGTCGACATTGCCTTCGGACGCTGGCTGCCAGTGGTGCCAGGCACGAGTACCCAGACACGTAGGAGGCCCTCAACGGTACTGGCTTCAAGGCCGGTATGCTCGCCCACACGTTGTTTCACCATGCGCTCACTGAGCGTCGCCCGCAGATACGGCAGAAGCTTGCTTAGAACCAGAGAAAATCGTTGCGCGGGCTTGACACTCGGATCATTGAAGAAGGCGAGTACATCGTTTGCTGTGAGAAATCCATCCGTCTCACCCAACGGCGCGGTGTCGGGAGCGGTGAAGAGCCCGGCAACGGCAGTCCGATAGCTTTGGTCAGTGGATAACTTGACCAGAAGATCTCTTTCCATCTCCGTCATGACACCGATGCAGTTCAGTTTTCTTGCCCCACGATCGTAATAGACCTTCTTCTTAACCGTATTCGGAAACTCCAACCCGGACGGCATGGCCGGCAGAGGATAGGCATATACCGGAACCGTAAATCGCCTCATCCGGCGGGCAATGTCGCTCCTAGGGCTGCGATACAACACTTCCACGGCATCCCTGAACGCCTGATCCAAGTTATTGGGAGCCGCCATCAATCGGGTCTTGTCCGCACCGGACATAATCCCCTTGAACCGCAATCGCTGAGCTGTGGCATCGTAACGGATACGTTCAGACAGAGCCGATGGGAACTTAATCGCTGCGCCCAAGCTGGACAACTCGACCTCGAACACATGCGTCTCGTTCAGGACCCCCACCACCTCGTCAATTTCCGCTGTATTCCAATTGAGCAATGCCAGTTTCTGGCGCGTCAGTTCTCCATCGGGATCGATCGTGACCGCAGCGTCGCTGGACGCAGCATCCACGAAGGTATTTTCTGCCGCGATCTGACGCAGGTCAGCGCGCAGCACTTCCAGCATTGCAGTGATATCCGATTCCGCAACAGCCAATCCCGACGGTGAAGCCGAGGCATCACGTAACAGGACATCCAGATCGTCGACACTAAATCCTGACCGTACGACGAGGCTTGCAGATTTAATGAAGGTCAACGTCGCCGTCGTGTTCAATGTCCCCACTGGCGCGGCGAACGGATCGGCGGTAATGAGCCGCAGCGCCGTGAGATATTGACGCACGGGCAACCCGACAATCCGAGCAAGCAACGCATGACGATAGAGCCGGGACAGATTAGCCAATGACAGTCGATCATCCTGAATCGTGCCGGTTGTGTTTGCCGGATCCTGGATTCGCGGGACCACTAGCGCGTCTGCATGCAGCCGTTGCACATCGTCCGCCCCAATCCCATAGGCCGCCGAGATGATGGCGATATGGTCGGATATATTCCGATTGGCCAGATCATTGGGATTTTCTGGGAAGCCCGTCTGATTCAATGTTTTACTGATAAACATTTTGGCATACAGAGATGGCACAGCCGGTTCGCCATCTGAAAGGTGGTCGATATATCGGGCATGATCAATCTCAGCCCAGAGACTCAGCAGATTTTCCACCGGGATGCGAGTTCCCGCAGACAAGCGCTGCAGATGGGATACCTGCACCAGGAAACCTTCCGTTATATCCGGCGCGCCGCCTGAATTCCTCGGCGCAAATGCGGAAATGGTCTTATCCAGGTCTCGCATCGGCCAGCCGAGCTTACGTGCTAACCGTACGAATCGATGCGCTCTGGAATACGCAGCCTCATATGCGAGCGGGTCATCTCCGACGGCGTACAACGCCAACTTGGCGGTATTACAGGTCATCGGATTTGCGCTATCGGTCGAGATGATGCCCACAGTCCGTTCATTGGGGCCATCCACGTTCCGTGGGTTCACGTAGTAGGTATCAAGCAAGTCGAGCAATTCCCGATACGACAACACGGAACGCTGCAGGAAAATTGATACTCGCCGCAGGACAACGCTCCAATCCCCCTGAGCGTCGGGGGCCGAGCCGTCGACAGGATCGGGGACATAATTACTTGTCTCGTTCAACCCCCAGAAATTCCACGCGCCTGGACTGGATCCCGCATTCGTCGAACCGCCCGTGGTGCTGCCGCTGATGATGCTCGCTTCTTCCGGCGTCAACCCCAGATATTCACATGCCACCTGATAGTTCGACTCCGGGTCCGGTGCCGCCCCTCGCAAGAAGACCGCCAGCAATTCATGTCGTTGAACGGTCATGTGCCGCAAATAGAGCCGCGATTCTTCAATCGCCAGATTGAATGGCTGGGTCCATGGATAGACGGCCTGTCGCAACGCGTTGTACGCGTCGCGGTGGGTATGTTCTGGATTTGCCTTGAGCTCTTTTGCTGACCAGCTGGTTTGTGGCCAGGCACTGGCGCTGATGCCTTCAACTTGTCCGTGATTCACGATCACAAACGCCCAGCTCGAATCCAGAATCGTCCACTTTGCACCTGGCGATTCGATCCGGACAGATGCCTTGTCTGTCAGGATGTACTGATGGCTTTTGAAGCCCGCGATCAAACTGTCGTCAATACGTTTCAGATCAAGATTGGCCACAACTCCTGCATTCCAGACCAGTGGGAAACTGCGTGGAACGACATGGGCCTCGAGAAGCTCGTTGACCAGATCCACATAGGGCATCGGCGTGTTGCTGTTCTCGCAGGTCAGCTCGATATGCTCGATATCCGGCCTGCGCCCCAACAAGTTTTGGAGTGGCGAGGGGTCGCCACTCATCGGCGCGTCGCTGATAAAGTTGAGCGTATCCACCAGATAGGCTGCAGGGCTGTACAGTGAGCGGCAATGTCGGCATTCGCACAACTCCAGCGATCCGAACAATGTCGTCCAACTCGGGAGCGAGCGTTCACCATCAGGCAATGGGGCTGGTGCGGTCGCAGACTGTTTGCCCATCACATACGGCACAGGCGCTCGGAAGGCGATGGCATGGTTCATGTACAACGCCATCGCCGTGTTCTGCACATGCTGCGCATTGCGGTACAGAACCTGCGCCTTCTCGACACCCCCCAGAACGTCCGAATAGTGCTGGATAAACGCATGCTCGCCCAGGGCCACCACCCCCACCGCGGAGTGCAAGCCGTTGGCCATGAGCATCCGTATCGCCGAATAGTCGGGCGTTAGTTTCGAGAGGCGCTGGATGCCTTTGAGCACCGTCGTGAATGAATCTGTGTTTTCTACACCGGCGAGCTTCGTGTCCCGATCAGTCGATAAGTAGATATCGAGGGGCTGTCGGCCAAGGTCGAAGTCCGGATTATTGCCGAGAAATACCGTCACATCCGCACGACTCTCTTGAAAGGGACTATCCTCGCTGCTATCGGCCTCAATCCGCCGCACGATCGTGACCGCGGGAAAACCCTGTTCCAATTGCTGGCTCAGACTGAGAGCATAGGTGGCGATTTTCTCTTCAAGATCGTTACCCGGGACCGTAGCTGGCGCGCCGATGATGCCGCCATCTGCCTGTTTGCGGTGCAGCAACAGCTTCCAGTCATCCAGCGCCAGCCGGACGTAGGGCGAGAGGTTGCCGATAGGCCTATACCGAAGATCGGCTTTCGCCATTCGCTGCAGTTCACGCACCAGTGGCAGGTAGCGTCCAGACAGTTCGCCGAGCTGCAAGGCCAGACGGATGTGGATCCGTTCCTCTTCGTTGAACTGTTCCAACGCAATCAGTTCGGCATACATCGCATCCGACATCTGACTGTTGTGGGCAAGGTACATCTGTGCAACTGTGCGGATCTTATCTCCATCCGAAAGCACCGTACGGAGCAAGTCACCCAGCGTGGCAGGTTCGCCATCGCCACCTTGAGTGGTGGCATGGTCCGCCTGCAGCACACGCAACGTGGCGATGATCGCGTCTATCTCCTTCCTAGACAAATGCCGAATGACATGCTCCTGGGACGATTGCTCCAGAGCCTCCCGCAACACCGATAGTTCCAATGCCAACAGGTCATCCAAAGCACTCGGCAGGTTTTGTCGGAACAGTCCGTAGAAGATGAACTGATCGACAATATCGGTCTCGACATGACGTCTGGCGCTTTCGGCAAGCCACCGGATGTACCGCCGATCGATGCCCGTGTCGGCACTGAGAAAGGCGATATCTTCCTCTGACAAGTCCTGTTGGGGCACATCGCGCAGCAGCGGCATGATGTCGCGAACCAGGCGGTCAAATTCCGACGGCCCTCGTGACTCGGCGCCTGGCAAGATGAGATCTACCACAAGATCCGGTTTGGCATTGAAAATAATCTGAGACGAGACCAATTCGTGATTCCTTTCATCACATACACGAACGACCAGATCAGCGCGCCCCTTTTCGGAGCGCTGAAATTTGGCATACGTGTAAGTAATTTCGTAGAGTCCTGACTCAGTCGTTTTCGCCTGCCCCAAAGGTTCTTCCCATCGCATGTCGCGATCAAATGCTTTCACGGTCACGTGCGGGATCGGTCTACCATCGCTATGACAGACGGTGCCACGGACCACAAACATTTCGATGGGTACAGTGATGTCCAGCTTTAATCTCGCGGGAGCACTGTTCTTTTTCTTGCTTGCGAACAACAACTCGTTCTGATCGTTATAGACGCGCACGATGACATCGGCGCCGCCTCGCTCTTTCGTGCTTCGGCGAAAAGCGGCAGCGCTGTAGGGAATCTTATACGCACCCCTTGCATCAGTCGTCGCCTGGCCAAGCCTATCCTCCCTGGACTCATCCTTGTCGTAAGCAATGACGGTCACACCCGCTGCCGGCGTGGCATCTGCATTCGTCACGGTCCCGAAGACGAGATACGTCTTACCTACATCGACTGCTCTGTCCTTGCTAGACTTGGCCGTGGTTGTCTTGCCGCGCATGGCTGGCTTCTTGGATGCATCGGGTTTGGTCTTCGATGAACGCTTCGGCGATTTAGCCATTGATATCGTCTCCGTTACTTACATGGTTGCTTGATAAAACGACTCACGTAGACGAGTCGCTCAGCCGAAACAAACTATCGTCGTGCTGTTATCGACTGAGGCTTATCCGGAATAATTTCAACACCCTCAAAGCAGCGTCCCCCATGCATCCAACCGATTGTAGCGGCACGAGATCAAAGAGGTGATGCAACTGCCTACTTTGCATGGCGCTCCACTCACAGCCTTCTGTTCAAACAATGGTTTCTGCGACCTTTTACTTCTCCCCGGACTGATACCTTTGCGCCATGCTATAGAAAGACCATCAGCACCATTCTTCTCCTCTTTACAGCTATTTCTTATTCTCCTGGCTCCACTTGTAATACCCCAACCCTCCTGTTACGGGTACACCCATCAGAATTCCCTTACTAAGGGGATCCAGCGCAGGGTCAAAAATAAGCCCATTACTTCCGACGTTCGCTGGTCGTATATCGTGGAGTAACGTGCCCATTCTCTTTGTTCCTTCATAGAAGGACCTCCAATAGGTTGCTGAGAAATAGGAGGATGTGGGGCCCACATCCCGCGTATAAAGAAGTCCCTTCTCATAACGATACGCTGTTGCCAAATCACCAAGTTTGGCCAACCCTTGTGCTTGTGCCTGTATTGCTTTCCGACCCCACCACTGCATGAATTGTGACGCATTTGGATCTACTCTCTTTATCCACCATTGTCCTTGTTTTTGCACCTCAGTCCCAAATGAAGCCTTACTCCACGCCGCCACCCTTCCCTCAGCAGCAGCCGCTTCGCCGGAAATACTCGTCCTTGAAAAACTCATGCCCTTGAGCATTCTAAACTCAGGCTGCATTGTCATTATTGATAATGCCTCTACCGTATTGGGAGCGACTTCATCAATCTTTTTGAGCGTTGTCGAAAGACCTGCGATAAAAACCGCACCGATTGCGGACACCATCCAAACTGCCATTCCAGCGAATAGATCTGCAGCCGCAAGTGTCCCCTTCATTCTATATATGAGCGCATCGTCCCAAGTGGTCATAACCGAGGATGCAGCTGCAAAATAATTCTTTGCAAGCCACTTGGATCTCCCCATGCTTGCAAGATTTGGCGAGGGCACCTTGAGCGTCCAGTCTGAAAGCCTCCAATCTTCCTCTCCGCCGTAGTACTTGTCCCACGTAAACTCATCCCAATGCGAAGTAGCGGGAGAATCGTCTGGAGTATTTTCAGAGCCATCCTCAACACTGACCGCCTGGTCGTCAGCTAAAAGTGTCATCTGATTGCGGTCCGCCCAAGCATCGAAGTCAAGGAAGGCGGTTCCAGAGCTATCAAAGAATATGATTGGATTGCCACTGCAATACTCAAATACATTTAGTCCTTCAATGATGCCTTTTGGGTCGCAACTCCCCCATCTTCCCAGCCACGTGGCGTAATACCGTGCCGTGTGGTAACTCAACCCACTCTCCTCATCCCTCTCCATCCCCGTGTATCGATACCGTTTCGGCGGCGCTTCAATTCCACTCTTCATCGCGCGATAAGCACTCGTCCCATAGGGGTGATATTCCTCGTAGGAAATAATCGCGGCCTCGTGGTCCAGCTCCAGGCATGCGGAGCCGAGATGATTGCTGTACTGATAGCGAAAAATGGGGATCTCCTGATAGCGACGCCCGTTGGCATGGGTCTTATCTGTTTTGATCACATCGTCCACCAGCAAGACCCGTTGCTCGCCTTCGAACAGATGATGGGATTCGATCTCCTCGACCGGTGTGATGCTGGTCGCAACGAATCGGCGATATCTCTCGTAGCCGCCAAGATAGATGCGTTCCCAGTGACCACCACCGGTCTGATTCACGATACGTTTCCGGCTGCGCTGTTTGCCGCTGTCATATTGGTAATAGGCCAGACCACCGCCGACGAGATCGAGACTCTTGATCATATCTCGGTGATCCCATTGCAGCTGTTGGCCCGGTGCAACATTGGCCAGATTCAGCATATTGCCGTGGGTGTCGTAGCCATAGGTGACTTTGTTACTAGCACCTGAGTCGTTCCAACGGGGAGCATGTTCCCATGTCCGCCAGAGGCGGTTGCTGGCCGGCTGTGCAGGGTTGTTGAAGGCATAGTCATAGTTGCGTGTCCAGCCGTTGGCGGTAGCCGGTAGCACGTGCTTCATTTGCAGGATGTTACCGACGCTGTCGTATTGGTAACGCTGGGTGTAGCGACGCATGGCATTGGCTGCTTGGATTGGGAAGGCAGTGCTCTCCTCTCGGTCGAACTGGCCAGGCGCCTCTGTTGCGGAGGCATTGCCGTTCTCGCGTCCGGTGGCCGAGATCAACCGGTAGAGTGCGTCATATTCATAGAGACTCTTTGGTTCGACGATGGCGTTGTTGAAGAACACTGGCTTGTAGGCTTCGTCATAAACCGCCGTAATATTGCCGACCGGGTCATAAATGTAGTGCAGCTGCTGGATGACGCGGCTATCAGCAAGGTTGGAGCGGAAGTCCGGAAATGCGGGATCCGTTTGACCACTCCGGAAACGCGTCGTGCGAATCTGCTTCAGGCGGAAGGTCTTCAGGTCGTAGTCGTACTGGGTTCGCGTCCCATTGCCGAGTTCAAGATATTCCTTCTGGCCTTTGGCGTTGTACCGAATCTCCTCAATGGCATTCGCCGCTGTCCCACGCACAGTCAAGGTTTCACTCTGTAAAACTCCACGCTCGTTGTAGATAGGCCTGTAGACTGCCCCCACCCCGCCAAGCCGGTGCCAATTTTCCTGCCGCGTCATCCGGTTCAAGGCATCGTGCTCGGTAAGCTGCACGTACGTTTCGGATTCCAGCTTGCCGGCCACACTCCCCTGCCAGTCAACGACGGATGCTGTGCCATCCCTCACCAATGTCCGCCGCACTTCCTGCACATTACCCTTAAAGTCGCGGTGAATGGTTTCCAGCAACCCACTGGAATCGTAATGACGAATCAATTGGCCGTTGAGGCTGTGAACATCTGGTGTGACCGCATCCTGATATTCGTACCGCTCGATCATGATCGGCACACTGGCATTGATGGTCAGCCACAGTGCCGTGGGGCGATGCAATGCATCGTAGTCTGTGCGATAGAAGCGATTCTCTCTAGTCGCTGCGTTGCCCTGCGGAGTTTCGTTTAGATCCCAAGCCAGCATGGGCTTACCGGCGGCGTCCATGAGCATCCAGCGATCGCCTGCATCCATGCTGTGCTGGAACAGCAGATTGCCGGCAATGTCGTAGCAGGGCACGGCATTGGCAGGCATGGTGTTATTCGGATCATTATTCGTCTTGGCCGGTGCAATGTACTGCATGACCAGATTGCCCCGCGCATCTCTGATCCAGAGCGGTTTGCCTTCGGCATCGAGCTTGGTAAAGGTGACATATCTCTCGTCTACGCCATTGGTGCGATTATGCGCGATGGCGATGACCTCTCGCCCCAAACTGTCGAGATGCACTTGGGCCGGCGTGTCAGCATGCTGCGCGGCTAACCAGGCTGCACGCTGATCGGGAGTCGCGGTGATCTCACCAGTGACGGAATCGCGGGGCAACGGTTGCGTCGGATCGAGTGGAGTACGACCCGCATACCATTGGCTCTCCAACACCGTGTCATTGGCATCGAACGTCTTCACATGCCAGGGTGAGAATTCCACGCGACTGAACGTGCCATCCGGCATCTCAGTGCGCACCACGCGGCCAGCAGCATCGTAATAGATGATGGGAGTAACGCCTTGGGCTGGCGGCTCTTCGCAGCCAAAGCCAATCTCACTGAAGTCTGGCTCGTATTGTTTGACCGGCTTGCCCTTGTTATTGAGGACCGTCAGCCCGTTGATGATCCAGCGTAACGGCCCACCTTCCTGCTCAGGCTCAGCCTGTACCTTTTTCATCAGCACATTGCCGGTGCCGTCGGAACATTCGAGCGACACTTGAAACGGATTCTCTCGTAACGGATCGAGCGCCACCTTGCTGGCGTGGCGTTCGCGTACGATGCCGCAGGCACCAGCAGGGCGGCCTTCCCACTTGATAAATCTTCCTTGCGCATCGCGCTCTGCGCCAAAGTGATAGACAAAGCGCGCGCTTGCATTACCCAGCCACGTTTTGGCAGTTTGCTCACTCATCGTGGCGTTAGTGCAAAAGGCCTGCACTGCGGCGGCAGAGGGATTGAGCAGCGCGTCGTCAAAACCAATCAGGTCATCCGCTTCGGTCCCTTTGCCCTTGACTGCCGAAGCCACGACCATGCCGAGAATGTCGAACGCAACTTCGCTGCGGTTGCCGTTGACATCCACCATTTCGATGGGAGCGAGCACACGGTAATCGAATCGCGGTCTTTCGGTGCGCGGGTCGGTCGGAGTAGGGGTCACCTGTTCCATTGCGATGCCGCTGGTGTTGCCCAAGGCATCGGTACTGGACTGGATAAAGAGGTCATATTTGCCGTCGTATTGAAGTGTGGTCTCGTTACCGAATGGATCGGTGTACCGCTCGGGTAGGTAAAAGTGTTGGGCGGCATCGCTGCTAAAGCCTGCCACACCGGATCGCATCCACCATTGGTTGGTCAAGGCCGATGACAGCACAGTGCCGGCGGTATAACCGGAAATGGTAGCGGTGTTCAGTGCTGTAAAGACTTCTGGAGTAAGTTTCAAACCAAACACAGCGCCGAGCAGATCTCTGGTTAGCGCAAGTTTATAAGTCTCGTACGCTAGGCCGAGCCACGCATTCGTGCCAAATGGTTCCGGGCCGGTCAGATCGTCTTTCCAATAGAGCATCCGCACCCATTCGACGAGGCGTTTATGCGCCCTCTCATCGGCTGGTTGCTCATGGTACGCGAGCGAGACGACGGGTCTTGGTCCCTGGTCCGGCAGAGTCTGGCTGAGAGCAAAGGCTCTCAGATCATCGAGTGAGAAATAGCGGCCGGCACCGGGCGCAAACCCATTCGTGCTATTGGCGCCGGTCAATTCATAGGTAAGGACTTCGCACGGCACCGGCAACCGATGCCGGTCTTTATCCGCAGGCAACTCACCGGTAAAGTGCGTCTCGGTATAGGCAATGTGGCGCTCGCTTTGGACGTTGCGAATGATGTCACGTTGGCCCTGATTGAGGAGATTGGCGGTATCCTCGTAGGGAACCAGGCGTGGATAGACCACCGCGACGGATTGCAACGTACGGCCATAGGCGTCGAATTGTAAATTGAGTGTATGGGCGATGCGCGGATTGGGATTTGGCACCGTCTGACGCAGATCCAGTTCATAGCTGTAGGTAATCGCTTCGCTCTCCGTCATGAGAAAGACGGCATGGCGGTTGATACCCTGCGACTGCACACGGGTGATGGTGCTGTTGTGATAGGCGGTGGTATAGAGGCGCACAGGCACCTCTTTCTCTTGGACGAGTGCGTCCACATCCAACTCGAACACTTCCTGGCGGAGCACCATGCCCTTACAGGCACGGACCGCTTCGCGCCATTCCTCGGCGGACAGATCGGTTGGAGTCAGCGTCGGCTCCGGAAGCTGGTGCT
>LNFM01011405.1_pt1 | contig 16908 bp, 17 predicted proteins | sample 596031 | NCBI WGS metagenome assembly LNFM01 (sample SAMN04254537, study PRJNA301005) | activated carbon metagenome | isolation source: dual media filters at the Ann Arbor, Michigan drinking water treatment plant | place: USA: Ann Arbor
GCAGGGCGAGGTGCTCACCGAAATGGCCGAGCTCACCGAGTCCGGCTGCATCGGCTTCGGCCAGGCCGAGGTGCCCATCGTCAACGTGCAGGTGTTGCAGCGGGCGCTGCAGTACGCCGCCACCTTCGGCTACACCGTGTGGCTGCGCCCACAGGACTTCTGGCTCGGCAAGGGTGTGGCCGCCAGCGGCCCGCTGGCCACGCGCCTGGGTCTGGCCGGCATTCCGGCAGCGGCCGAAACCATCGCACTGCACACGCTGTTTGAACTCATGCGCGCCACGCAGGGCAAGACGCCTGGCAGCGCCAACGCACGCGTGCACCTGTGCCGCCTCAGCAGCGCGGCGGGTCTCGCGCTGGTGCGTCAGGCCAAGGCCGAAGGCTTGCCCGTCACGTGTGATGTGAGCGTGCACAACCTGCACCTGACCGACATTGACATCGGCTACTACGACAGCCGCCTTCGCCTGCAGCCCCCCGTGCGCCAGCAGCGCGACCGCGACGCGCTGCGCGCTGGCCTCGCCGACGGCACCATCGACGCGCTGGTGTCCGACCACAACCCGGTGGACAGCGATGCGAAGACGCTGCCGTTCGCCGAAGCCGAACCCGGCGCCACTGCAGTGGAGTTGCTGCTCGGTCTGGCCTGCACCTGGGCACAGCAGGACGGTCTGGGCCTGATGCAGGCGCTCACCGTGCTCACCAGTGGTCCGCAATCGGTGCTGGGCGCCAGCCTGGGCACGCTGCAAGCCAGCGTGGGCCGCATCGCGGTGGGCGGCGTGGCCGACCTTTGCGTGTTCGACCCCAACGCGAGCTGGACGGTGCAGGCCGATGCGCTGCGCAGCCAGGGCAAACACACGCCGTTTGGCGGGCACGAGCTTCCGGTGAGCGTGCGCGCCACGCTGGTGGGTGGGCAGGTGGCCCACCTGGCTGTGGACGCCACTGCGTGAACCGGGTGCGCGCTGCCTGGCGCGCCCTTCGCGCCATCGGCCATGTGCTGCGTGGCCTGTGGATCATCCGCAGCGAATTCGGCCGGCTCACGCCACCGCAAACCCAGCTGCTGGTGCGCGAGTGGTCGCGCCAGATGCTGACGATCATCGGGGTGGAGCTGGTCGTGCAGGGCACGCCGCCCGCCCATGGCCCGCTGCTGATGGTGTCCAACCACATCTCGTGGCTCGACATCCTGGTGCTCAACGCCGCCCACCCCAGCCGTTTTGTGTCCAAGGCAGACGTGAAAGGCTGGCCACTGCTGGGTTCGCTCATCACCGGCGCAGGCACGCTCTACATCGAACGCGAAAACCGGCGCGACGCCATGCGCGTGGTGCACCACATGGCCGAACGCCTGAGCGCGGGCGATGTGCTCACCGTGTTTCCCGAAGGCACCACCGGCGACGGTCGCGAACTGCTGCCGTTTCACGCCAACCTGCTGCAGGCCGCCATCACGGCCAATGCACCGGTGTTGCCGCTGGCGTTGAGTTTTGTGGACAGCATTCGCGGTGGCCTGCACGACGCGCCGCTGTTCGTTGGCGACACCACGCTGTTGGCCTCGATCTGGAGCACCCTCTGCGCCGACAGCGTGCAGGCCCAGGTGCGCTACGGCGAAGCCCAACCGCCTCGCGGTCGGGACCGCCGCACCTGGTCTCAGGATTTGCGGGATGCCGTGCAGCAATTGCGTAGTGCGAACAGCAGCGCAATGGATTGACTCTGGTTCGCTGCAGGGCAGTGCATTGCTCTAGACAACAACCGCTTCAGAGGTGGGTCATCGCTGCTTGGAGAGTGCCAGGAAATCGATCAGTGCTTGCGCTGCAACGAGGTGCCCGGTAGAGCCCCAATGGGTGTTGTTGGGTAGGTACACGTCCTTGTGTCCGCTTCCAATCACTTCGATCAGCGCGCGGTCAATCCGGGGCATCACTTCAGTGTGCAGATCAGACAGCGCACCCAGGGCACTCAAGCTCTGAAGTTCGGCACTTCGCGCCCAAGGGCTGTAGGCAGTCAGCTTGTCGGGTGGAACCATGAGGATGAACCTTGTGTGTCCGTTGGCCTCCACCTTGCGGCGCAGGTTCTCTATCTTGCAGCTCAAGTCGGGCAGTCCGGGGTTTCTCCATTGCGTTGTTTTCTCCGTGTCCCCTCTGAAAACCAGCGTCATTGATGGGGTTGCGTTGCTGAACAGGTCGTCCCGGGTCAAGCCGACCCGCAATGTTTTCGTCGGCTCATGGTCGAAGACATTGCGGGCAACACCGTAAATCACGTGCTTGGCGGCGTAGCCCAGTTTGACGTCCCGCCAATCGGCCCATTGCGTCTGGCGGCGCAGGACTCTGGGTGTCTCAATGGTTGGGACGGAGATGGAAGCCGGCACCGGCTGCGCACGAACCGCCGCCGTTGCGGTGGGGTTTGAATCACAAGCCGAGTCTTTGTTGAGCTGACTGGGGAAGTGCCGCTCCGAATAAGTCAACACAAGGTAACGCGGTGGCCTGGAGAGGAAAACATGGCTTTGTAGGACCTGTTCGATGGGCGTGTTGTACGAGCTCAATGTCGCGACCGACAGGCCAGTCGCTGCAACCAAATGGTTTTGCCACTGGTGTGCCGGCATGGCCGTTGCGAATGAATCACCGACGACCACAACATCGTGATGCTTTGTGTAGGACTCGTTGGTGTAGAGGGGCTGGTTGAAAACAGTCTGTGGAGCATTCCACCCATAGTCTCGCTCCGCGTGTGCACCAATGCGTGTGAGGTCACCGTCCAGCGGTTGCAGATACAACCCCGTCACGAAGAACGCAGCTGCCGGGATGAACGCCAGCAGCAAAACACCGAGCACGTAGGTCCGGTGAGGCTTAGAACTGGAAGTAGAGGAACTCACTCACATCTCCCATCTCTGTCAACGCGTAAAACAAGGTCAGCGAGGTCACCAATGTCCAGGCAAAGCCGGGGCGCCAGCGGATTCGGCTGGTTGAAGCCACCCGCGCCAGTGCAGGTTGGTGGTCGACCAGAATTTCTTGCGAATTTGGAAACCACCACACGAGGATGGAACACAGCAGGAGACCGAACAACATCTTCGAGGGTGCAGACGAGATGTGGCTGTAAGCGGTGAATTCGCCGCCCCTGATTCCCCACTGTGCGAGCAGGTCGATCACAGGTGAAGACAAGACTTGTTCGGGAAGGACCAGGCCGTTCATTCCTGCCATGGCCTGGAGCATGGCTGTGGCAGCCGTCATGTCCTGCGCTCTGAAGAAGACCCAGGCAACCACGACGCTGAGAAAAGTAATTCCTGTTGAAAATCGCAGCCCAACTGTTGAAGTGGCATCCAGGTCATGGCCCCATCGCAAACGCAAAGTTCGCCACCCATGATTGATCATCAAATAGACGCCATGCAATGCCCCCCACGCCACAAAGGTCCAGCCAGCGCCGTGCCACAGACCACCCAGCAGCATGGTCAGGAAGAGATTCAGATACCTTCTCCATGTGCCCTTCCGATTGCCGCCCAGATAGATGTAGAGGTAGTCGCGCAAGAAGCGCGACAGGGTCATGTGCCATCGCCTCCAAAACTCAATAATGTTGATCGCTTTGTAGGGCGAGTTGAAGTTCAATGGCAGGCGCACGCCAAACATGCATGAGAGGCCAATCGCCATGTCGGAGTAGGCTGAAAAATCAAAGTACAGCTGGAACGAGTAGGCGAGTGCCCCACCCCAAGCCTCCAGAAGGCTCAGCGATTGACCAGCTGCGGCAGCGTTGAATGCGGGACTGGAGAAGGGGGCGATCCCATCGGCAACGACCACTTTTTTGAAGAGCCCGATGCTGAAGATGGCAATCCCTGCAGCGAAGTTTTCCCATCTGGGGAGGTACGTATTGCTTTTCGCGAATTGCGGCATCATTTCTTTGTGATGCAGCACTGGACCAGCAATGAGGTGCGGAAAGTAAGTGACAAACAAGCCGTAGTGGACCGGATTGGTTTCCCTCACTTCGCCACGATAGGCGTCCACCAGGAACGCAATCTGCGTGAACGTGAAGAAGGAAATGCCGATGGGCAAGACGATCGTCTCGATGCTCCAACTCTCTCCCAGCAATGCGCCCGAACTGGTGACGAAAAAGTTGGCGTACTTGTAATACGCGAGCAACGACAGATTGCTGATGACACCGAAACGTATGAGCCAGCGGGCCAGAACCTGTTGCCCAGCCTGAACACACCGTGCCAACGTCAAGCCGACGGTGTAATTGAACGCTATCGAACCGAGCAGTAGTGGGATGTAAGCGATGTCCCACATGCCGTAGAACACCACCGAGGCGCCGAAAAGCCAAAAAGCAGCTGCGCCACGGTGGTGACGGCCGAGAAGATAGAAACCTGCCAGAGCGATCGGCAGATAGATGAACAGGAATGTGTAGGAATTGAACAGCACGTCACATCAGATGGTTTGCGGTGTGTTGCCTCCAACGTTTGATCGGTGGGTGGCATTTTCGCTGCCGATTGTCCACATGCCGCGGATCGAGTCAAAACAGGCTTGATAGAACGATCCAAACGGCACCACATTTCAGCCCTTGGCGCGCTGCATCATCAAGGCGGTGTTGGCCTTGCGCTCGGCGTTCACTTTTTGCACGGTGGCTCGCTCGCCCAGGCGCTTGAGGTACTCGCCCACTGGCAGATCGGCCAGGCAGTCGCGACCGTAGATGATCTTGGTGGCGCTGCTCACCAACGGCAGGTGCACGGCGGCGGCGCAGTCGGCCAGGGTGAAGGTGTCGCCCGCGATGAAGGGCGAGAACTTCACCAGTTGCGAGAAGGCCGCCACGTTTTTGGTGAGCTGTTCGCCGGTTTTTTCCTTGGCCGCATCGCTCACCTTGCCGCCGAAGAAAGCTTCGCCGTACAGGTTGCGTGCGACCAGCTCCAGGTGCAGTTCGAGGTAACGCACGATCTCGCGCACTTTGGCTTTCTGGAACGCGTCGGCCGGCATCAGCGGGTGGGCCGGGTAGGCGTCCTCGATGTATTCGAGCAGCACGGTGGACTCGGAGAGCGGGCCCGCGTCGGTCTTGAGGTAAGGCACCTTGCCCAGTGGGCTGGCGGTCGGATCGGTCTGGCCGAGCCAGGCCAGTTCTTCTTCAAAGGCCACGCCTTTTTCCAGCAAGGCGAGCTTGACCTTGTTGTAGTAGTTGCTGGCCGCGAAGCCGCAGAGTGTGAGCATGTTGGTCTCCGTTGTTGAGGGGGTGCAGGCATCGTATTCGCGTGGGTGATGTCCCGTGCGTCCCGCAGTTGACGAACCCCGCTGATAAACTCCTTTGCAATGCTGCCGTCCCGTAAACCCCGCCGATTGGTCGCCTGGCTGGCCCTGCTCGCCACGCTGTGGGGTGCGCTCGTGCCCACGCTGGCGCAGGCCTTCGTCGCCAGCTCGGACAGCCCGGGCTGGATGGAGGTGTGCAGCACGAGCGGGGTGGTGTGGGTGCGGGTCGACGTCGCGGTCGATGCTTCCACCCCCGAGCCTGCCCCGATGGCGGCAGACTCGTCTGCCTGCGCCTGGTGCCTGCTGCAGGGCAGTGCCGATGTGCCGCCGAACCACGCCTCCACGGCGCTGGTGACCCACGCGCCGGGCGCCCTGCCCGACACCCTGTTCGCGTCGATCGTGCCCGTGGCGGTGTGGTCGACGGCGCAATCGCGCGCCCCGCCGCTAGCCTGAGCTTTCCGGACCCGCGGCTTCGGCCCGTGCGGGTCTGTCGCGCCGGTCCCTGGTCTTGCTGCGTGCGCTTCGCGCCGACCCGAGCCTTCGCCTTTCCCCAACCCCCCTGGAGCTCCCATGAAAAAACTCATTATCGCCACCTTGCTGTCGCTCACCGCCAGCGCCTGGGCCCAAGCGCCCGCCAACGTCGAAGTCAAAGACGCCTGGGTGCGTGCCACCGTGGCGCAACAGAAAGCCACCGGCGCCTTCATGCAGCTCACCGCCAAGGCCGACAGCCGCGTGGTGCAAGCCACCTCGCCGGTGGCCGGCGTGGTCGAGATCCACGAAATGGCGATGGAAAAAGACGTGATGAAGATGCGCGCCGTGCCCGCACTCGCCTTGCCCGCTGGCAAGACGGTGGAGCTCAAGCCCGGTGGTTACCACGTGATGCTGATGGACCTGAAGGCGCCGGTGAAAGAAGGCGACGTGGTGCCTGTGTCGCTGGTGGTCGAGGGCAAGGACGGCCTGCGCCAGACGATCGAGATCAAGGCCACCGCCCGCGCGCTCAACACGCCGGCCGCGGCCAAGGCCGATGGCCACGGTGCCGGCCACAAACACTGAGCGCCTTTCTTCTGACCTGACACCGGCCTGCTTGCCGCCGCCATGACCCGCTGCGCCTGGTCCCGCTGCAGCCAGGCCTTCGCCCGCTGGGTGTTGGCGCTGATGCTGCTCGCCGCCCTGGCGCCCGCCGTGTCGCGGGCCATGGGGGTGCAGACGGGCGGTGCGCCGCCGCCTGGCCAGGCGGGCGTGGACTGGATCGAGATCTGCGGACCCAGCGGGGTGCGCTGGATCGCGCTGGGCGGGGCCGAAACCGCCAGCGTCGCAGACCCCGTCAAATCGGTCGAGACGCCATCGCTGCCGTCTGCCCACGCGGCGGTGCTGGACCATTGCGCCCTGTGCAGCCTCGGCGTCGATCGCTGCCTGCCGGTGGACATGGCACCGCTGGACGCGTCCGCGCGTGGCCCGCAGCTGCCTGCCCCCACCCACCTTGAGCCGCGGCTCGCGGACCGGCCCCACGCCCGGCCCCGGGCCACCGGTCCCCCCTTCCTGTCCTGACCTCGCGGGCAGCGGCATCCCTCGCGGATGCGCCTGCCCCCAGCCGATCCCGCCGCGCGCGCCGGGGTGTGTCTTTGTCAGTGCAGGAGATTCCCTTGTTGTTCCAACATGTTCCTTCGGTGTGGGTATTGGCCCGCGCCGACACCGCTTGGTTGCCCGGTGATGTCGGCCCCTTGTGGCGGGTCACCTATGGCGTGCTGCGTCTGGACCGCCCCGCCCATGGCGACCCCGGGGCCAGTTCGCTCGTCCAGCTGGCCTTGCCCGGTGATCTGGTCGGGCTGGAGGCGCTGTGCCTTCAGCCCTACCGCCTGGGCGCCGCGGCCTTGACCGCCGCGCAACTCGAACCGGTCGCCACCGGTTCGGTACCGGAGCGCGAGTCGTGCTTGCAGGCGGCGGTGATGCAACTGCAGCGCCGCAGCCTGGACATGACCGCACTGCGCACCGGTCCCGTGCCCCGGCGGGTGGCCCAGCTGCTGTGCCTGCTCGGTCACGAGAACCACCTTGGCCTGCCGGGCAGCAGCGCGCAGGCCGATGCCATCCGCGCCACCTTGCCTCGCCCGCGTGAACTCGCCGAGGTGGTCGACGCCAAGCCCGAAACCGTGTGCCGAGCGCTGGCCACGCTGCTCCCGTCCCGAGACGGCAAACGCGGGCCTGTGGCCGCGCTGGCGCGGTGGCGTGCAGCGCCCTTGTCGGGCATGCCTGGCCTGGCTGGCGCGGGCAGCGCCTGAGCGGCCCCGACCCCGCCCTCCCCACCCCTTTTCCATTTTCTGAAGCTTCCATCTTGAACCCCACCGACACCCCTTCGCATGCCGTTCACGCCGCCGCGGTCAGACCCTCGCGCTTTCACGCCATCGCCTGGCGCTGGCATTTCTACTCGGGCCTCTACGTCGTGCCTTTCCTGCTCATGCTGGCCATCACCGGCGCCGTCATGGTGTTGTTCACCGGCTTCCAGACGCGGCTCGGCTTCACGGTGCACGTGGTGCCGCAGGCCACCACCGTGCCGGTGGGTGTGCAGGCGCAGGCTGTGCTGGCCCAGCTGCCGCAAGCCACGCTTACCAGCTACATCGCACCCAAGTCCGCCGATGTGGCGAGCTGGTTCCTCGCGAATCAGGGCGACGTCGTCCACGCGGTGGCGGTCAACCCCTACACCGGCGACGTGCTCAAGGTCGTGGACAAGGGCAACACCGTGTTCGCCTGGGCCGAGCGCATCCACGGCACGCTGCTCATCGGTGATGTCGGCGACCGCCTGATCGAGATCGCGGCGGGTCTGGGCATCGTGATGATCGTCACCGGCTTGTATCTTTGGTGGCCGCGCGGCGCCACGCGATGGGCGCAGGTGCTGGTGCCCGACCTGCGGCTCAAGGGCCGTCTGTGGTGGCGTTCGCTGCACGCCAGCGTGGGCTTCTGGATCAGCGCGCTGCTGTTCATGTTCCTGCTCACCGGCCTGTCTTGGACGGGTGTGTGGGGCGCGCAGCTTGTGCAGCCCTGGGGCACCTTTCCCGCCGCCAAGTGGGACGCGGTGCCGCAGTCGGACGCCACCCATGCCACGCTGAACACGGCCGGCCAGAAGGACGTGCCCTGGGGTCTTGAGCAAACCGCGCTGCCTGCGTCAGGCTCTGCGGCCGGCGTGCCGGGCGTGCCTGTCGGGCAACCGGTGAACCTGGACACCGTGGCTGCGCTGGCAAAGCAGCTGGGCTTCAGCGGCCAGCACCACATCAACCTGCCCAAGGGCGAAGCGGGTGTGTTCACGCTGTCGGCCGACACCATGAGCGGCGATCTGAAGAACCCCACGCAGGACCGCACGGTGCACGTGGACCAGTACAGCGGCCGTGTGATCGCCGAGGCCGCGTTTGCCGACTACTCGCTGGTGGCCAAGGGCATGGCGGTGGGCATTGCCCTGCACCAGGGTGACCTCGGTTTGTGGAACGCCGCGCTCAACCTGGTGTTCTGCAGCGCCATCGTGTTCCTGTGCGCCAGCGGCATCGTGATGTGGTGGAAGCGCCGCCCCGCCAGCAGCGCTGGCCGCCTGGTGGCGCCGCCTCTGCCGGCCCATCCGGGCCTCTGGAAGGGCGGTGCGGTGGCCTTGTGCGCAACGGCGGTCTTGTTCCCGCTCACCGGCGCGGCGCTGCTGGCGGTGTGGCTGCTCGATGCCTTGCTCATCTCCCGCTGGACTGCCCTGAAAACCACGCTCGGTTGAGCGCCCGGCGCACACCAGGAGAACCCCATGAACCGACCCTTCACCTTCCTCGCGGGCGCCGTGGCGTCCGTGTTGCTCTCCGGCGCTGCGCTGGCCCACGATTTCAAGGCTGGCGATTTGCGCATCGACCACCCGTACGCCACCCCGACCCGCCCCGGCCTCAAGACCGGCGGGGTGTACTTTCGCGCCATCAAGAACACCGGCACACAGCCCGACCGCCTGCTGTCGGCCAGCACACCGCGCGCCGACGTGGTGGAGATCCACCGCATGCAGATGGATGGCGACGTGATGCGCATGCGCGCGGTGCCCGCGCTGGACTTGCCCGCTGGAGCCGATGTGCCGCTGCGTCACGGCAGCCCGGACGGCCACCACCTGATGCTGCTGGAGCTGAAGCAGCCGCTGAAGGATGGCGAGCGCTTCCCGATCACGCTGACCTTCGAGCGCGCCGGTGCCCACGAGGTGATGGTGTGGGTGCAGACCCCGAAACGTGCGCCCTCGGGCGCCGGCCATTCGCATCCCTGATTCCCCTTCGATTCCGCTTCCCGTTTTCATCAACCCCAGGAGATCATCATGAAGTTGTCCGTCCTCTGCTTGCCGCTGGTTGCTGCGCTGGCCGCGTGTTCGACCTCGGCTCCATCGAGCACTACCGCCGCCCAAGCGGTCAAACTGAATTTCGTGGCCGAGGTGAACGGCCAGGCCTTTGGCTGCGGCAAGAGCCATACCGGCGTCGGCACCACCCGCAGCACCACCACGCCTTCGGATTTCCGCTTCTATGTGAGCGAGTTGCACCTGTTGGCCGCGGATGGCAGGGCTGTGCCGGTTCAGCTCGAACAAGATGGCGTCTGGCAGCTGGAGAACATCGCCTTGATCGATTTCGAGGACGGCAGCGGCCCCTGCCGCAATGGCACCAGCGGCGTGAACACCGCGGTTCGTGGCCAGGTGCCTGCGGGCACGTACACGGGCGTGCGCTTCACGCTGGGCGTGCCGTTCGGGCGCAACCACGGTGATCCGACCGTCTCGCCCGCGCCCCTCAACAGCACGGCGATGTTCTGGAACTGGCAAGGGGGCTACAAATTCCTGAAGTTCGACACCGCCAGCTCGGGTCGTCCGGCCACGCTGACACCGCCGGACCCGCGCGGGGGTGGTTCGGCGTCGGGCTTCTCGGTGCATCTGGGCAGCACCGTCTGTGCGTCGGCGAGCAGGACGCAAGCGCCTGCCTCTTGCCAGAACCCCAACCGCGTCGTGGTCGAGTTCAAGGGCTTTGACCCGGTGAAAAACACGGTGGTGGCCGACGTGGGCCGCGTGCTCGCGGGTGCCAACGTCGATACGAATGCACCCCAGACCTCGCCCGGGTGCATGAGTTTCCCGAAGGACGCCGATTGCCAGCCGGTGATGGGTGCCCTCGGCCTGGCCTACGACGGTGTGGCGGCACCAGATGCCCAGCAATTGTTCACCGCGCGCTGAACGTTCATGAAGCGTTTTCTGTCCGGGGTGTGCAGCGTGGTGCTGGCGGTGGGCAGCTGGGGCTTGCTCGGCGGGAGCTCGGTCGACGTGTTCCGCTGGGACCTCCCGTCCTGGGTGCCGCCGCCGGTCGTTCCCGCGGACAACCCGATGTCGAACGCCAAGGTCGAACTCGGCCGCCACCTGTTCCACGACCCACGCCTGTCGGCTGATGGCCGCATGTCCTGCGCCAGCTGCCACCACCAGGACAAGGCGTTCACCGACGGCCGCGCGGTGTCCAGCGGCGTCACCGGCGAGCTGGGAGCCCGCAGTGCCATGGGGCTGGCCAACGTCGCCTACCTGCCCACGCTCACCTGGGCCAATCCGCAGCTGACTTCGCTGGAGGTCCAGGCCTTGATTCCGCTGTTCGGCGAGCACCCGGTGGAGATGGGCATGGCAGGTCGCGAAGGCGAGCTGTTCCAGCGGCTGCAGGCCGATGCCACCTACCGGCGCTTGTTCACGCGGGCGTTTCCCGCCGAAGCACGTGCCGGTGTCGAGTCGCTCTACAGCCTCTCGACCCTGACCAAGGCCCTGGCGGCCTTTCAGCGCACCGTGCTGTCGTTCGACAGCCCCTACGACCAGTACCGCTATGGCGGGAAGCCCGACGCCATCAGCGCGGCGGCCAAACGGGGCGAGGAGCTGTTTTTTGGCGAGCGGATGGAGTGTTACCACTGCCATGGCGGCTTCAACTTCAACGACAACAACCTTCACGCACGCCTGCCGTTCCCCGAACACGGATTTCACAACACGGGGCTGTACGACGTGGATGGTCGCGGGGCCTACCTGGCCAACAATCCCGGCATCGTGGAGTTCACCGGTGAACCGGCCGACAGGGGACGCTTTCGCACGCCCGGCCTGCGCAACGTGGCGGTGACGGCGCCCTACATGCACGATGGTTCGATCGCCACGTTGCAAGAGGTCATCCGGGACCACTACGCTGCAGGCGGTCGTGCTGCCCGGGTCAATGGGCTGGCCAGCGCCGCGCGCAGTGAACTGATCACGGGTTTCGAGGTCTCCGACCAAGACGTGCTGGATCTGGTGGCTCTGCTCGAATCGCTGACCGACCAGAAGTTGCTGACCCGCACCGACCTCGGCAACCCCTGGAAACAGGCGCCGTGACAGTGGTTCGGGTCAGGCCGCGTGCGTGCGGGCCACGCCCGGCGCCGGTGGACTCGAAGCGCCCGATCCGCGCTCGAACGTGACCACGTGGTCCACCTCGGCTCGGATGCCGATCCACTCGCCCACCGCGTGGTTGTGGTGCGAGGGCACGTGTGTCATCAGCACCTCGCCGCTGGCCAGTCGCAGCGTGTAGAGAAACTCCGAACCGCGAAACGCCTTGCGCAGGATCTGCGCCTTCACCGGCGCGTGATCGTCGTGCACGATGTCGTCGGCGCGCAGCAATACGTCGCACAGGCCCGAGGCGTAGGCCGTGGGCAGCGGGCATTCGTCCACGTCCTGCAGCGCGCCCAGCGGCGTTTGTACCGAAACCTCATCGCCGTTCATGCGGATCTGCGCCGGCGCGAACACACCGTGGCCGATGAATTCGGCCACGAAGCGTGTGGCCGGGCGGTGGTAGAGCGCGTAGGCGTCTTCCCACTGGTGCAGGTGGCCTTCGTGCATCACGCCGATCACGTCGCCGATGGCAAAGGCTTGTGACGAAGAGGGCGGTGGCGCCGGCGGCCTTGAGGATGCCGCGCACTTCGTGGGCCAGGCGCTCGCGCAGGTCCACGTCGAGGTTGGAAAAAGGTTCGTCGAGCAACAGCAGACGCGGGCGCGGCGCCAGCGCGCGGGCCAGTGCCACGCGCTGTTGCTGCCCGCCCGAGAGCTCGTGTGGAAACCGCTTCTGCATGCCGTCCAGCCCCACGAGCTTGAGCACCTCGGCCACGCGCGCGTCTCGCTCGGCGCGTGGCATGCGGTGAATGCCGAAGGCGATGTTCTTGCCCACGTCGAGGTGAGGGAACAGGGCATAGTCCTGGAACACCATGCCGATGCGGCGTTGCTCGGCCGGCATGTGGTGCGTGCCGTCGCTGACCTTTTCGCCTTCGAGCGTGATGCTGCCGCCGCTGGCGCGCTCAAGGCCAGCCACCGCGCGCAACAGCGTGGTCTTGCCGCAGCCCGAGGGCCCGATCAGCACGCCGATGTCGCCCGCGCGCAACCCGAGCGACACGCCATCCACCGCAGCCTGGGGCAGGCCGGGATAGCGCACGGTGAGTTGGGAGACGTTGAGGAACATGGGGGTTCTCGTTGTTGCTTCATTGTAGATAACTACAATTCGCATTTGCATTGATGTACATCAAAAGCCCCTCGCCGAACGCGGCGAGCCCGCGTGCCATCATCCCGCCCAGCCCTCTGTCTCTCCTCACTTCCCTTTCTTCATGCTGCGCTGGTTGGCCCTCGCCCCCCTGATCCTGCTCGCGTGCGTGCTCACGCTGCCGGTGCTGTCGCTGGGCGGTTCGTGGTTTCAGTTCGACGCCGCCGCGCGCGACGTGCTGAGCCAGATGGCGCAGACCGTGCTCCCCGAGTACGCGCTCACCACCGTGGTGCTGTGCGTGTCGGTTGCGGTGGGCGTTGCGGTGGTGGGCATGCTGACCGCCAGCGCTGTGACCTTGTTCGAGTTTCCCGGTCGGCGCTTTTTTGAATGGGCGTTGCTGCTGCCGCTGGCCATGCCCGCGTATGTGGTGGCTTATGCGTACACCGACTTTTTGCAGTTCAGCGGCCCGCTGCAGGTTGGGATGCGCGCGAGTTTTGGATTGAGCGGGCGCGTGTTTCCCGAGATCCGCAACACGCCCGGGGCTATCTGGGTGTTCACGTTCTCGCTCTATCCCTATGTGTATCTGCTGGCGCGCACCGCCTTGTCGGAGCGCGCCTCGCAGCTCATGGAGGCCGCACGCCTGCTGGGTGCCCCGCTGGCTCGGCGCATCCGCGAGGTGGCCTTGCCGCTGGCCCGCCCCGCTGTGGCCGCGGGCGTGGCGTTGGCGCTCATGGAAACCCTGGCCGACTTCGGTGTGGTGAGCTACTTCGGCGTGCAGACCTTCACCGCCGGTATCTACAAAGCGTGGCTGGCCATGGACAACCGTTCTGCCGCCGCGCAGCTCGCCACCATGCTGCTCGCCGTGGTGGCGTTGCTGCTGTGGCTTGAGCACCGCGCGCAGCACCGCATGCGTTTTTCGACCCTGCGCGGCATCCGCGCCGGCAGCAACGAAGCGCAGCCCGCGCAGTTGCGCGGCGGCCGCGCGGCGCTGGCCGTGGCGCTGTGTGGCCTGCCCATCGCTTTCGGTTTTGTGCTGCCGGTGCTCTTCATGCTGCGCCCGCTCATTGGTGGCTGGGAAGAGCTGCCCTGGACCTCGTTCGTGCAGTGGTCGCGCAACAGTGTGTGGCTCGCCAGTCTGTCGGCAGCGCTGGCCACCCTCATTGCGCTGGCCCTGGCTTTCTCCGTTCGCGTGGGGCCCGGCAAGGTCAATCGCGGCGTCGTGCAGCTCGCCAGCCTGGGCTATGCGGTGCCTGGCGCGGTCATCGTGGTCGGCCTGTTGCTGCCGGTGGGCTGGCTGCAGGCCATCAAGCCCGACACCAGCGTGGGCTACGTCGTCACCGCCACGGCGCTGGGCATCGTGTGGGCTTACATGGTGCGCTTCACCGCCGTGGCGCTGCAGTCCCTGCAGAGCGGCTATGCCCGCATACCCGCCAGCCTTGACGACTCGGCCCGCATGCTCGGCACCACCGGGTTCGGTCTGGCGGCCCGGGTGCACTGGCCGCTGCTCAAACGCTCCACCGCCGCCGCCGCGCTGCTGGTGTTTGTGGATGTGATGAAGGAGCTGCCCGCCACGCTGGTGCTGCGCCCCTTCAACAGCGACACCCTGGCCGTGGTGACCTACCAATTGGCGCGCGACGAACGCCTGGGTGAAGCGGCGTTGCCTGCACTCACGCTGGTGCTGGTGGGGCTGGTGCCGGTGATGCTGCTGAGCCGGACCTTGCGACAGCGGTAAGCGGGTGTTGCGGCCCGTTGTGCCGCCGGTTGCACGCTGGTCCAATGCACTTTTTCAACTTGCTGCCTGACCACATGCTCAACAAACTTCAGGAAGAACGCCGCCAGTTCATGGCCCTGGCCGCCTCCATCGGCGCTGCGGCGCTGGTGGCCGGCTGCGGCACCCGCGCACCGCTGCCCGGCCAGGCGCCCGCCAGCACGGCCTACCGCCGCGAGGCCGCCACCCACCTCTACCGCAAGTACCCCGACCGCATCTTCCGGGGGAAGCTGCCACCCATGCTGTACGCCATCGGCGTGCTGGAAGTTGAAGTGAGCCAGGGCGGGCGCGTGGGCTCCACGCGCTGGCTGCGCGGCCCCAGCCACGCGCCGGAGGTCATGGCCGAGATCGAACGCCTGGTGCGCGCCGCAGCGCCGTTCCCCTCGCCGCCCGGCTTCGGGCGCGTGCAGTACGTGGACACCTGGCTGTGGGACCGCAGCGGTCGCTTTCAGCTCGACACGCTGACGGAAGGCCAGCTCTGAGGTCCGTCGGATCGTTCAGGACTGGCCCATCTGCCGCGGCCCGCCATTGATGCCCCACGGCGTGCAAAAGCGGTCGGTCACCATGCCGAAGGTGTCGGCCCAGAAGGTCTCGGCCAGCGGCATGCCCACCTTGCCGCACTCGGCCAGCGCGTTGAACACGCGCGTGGCTTCCGCCACCGTGGGGTAGGTGATGGCCAGCATGCAGCCCTGAATGCCGGCGTAGGGCACGCCCGGCGGCGCGTCGCCGGCCATGAGGGCGAAGTCGGGGTGCACCAGGTAGGCGTGCATCACGCGGTCGGCGTGCTCCAGCGGCACCGGTATGTCGCCGGGCATCTGGCCGTAGGTGATGAGCGCTTCGAGCCTCGCGCCGAGCACTGTGGCGTAAAACGCCATGGCCTCGGCGCGGTCGCCGTTGTACGAGAGATAAGCGCAGAGTTGGATCGGCATGAGGGTCTCCAGACAGGGGGGGGTGAACGGCTTGCCAACCCACGACGAACGGAGCGGGTGATTTTCGACACGCTGCGAAGCGCATGAATTCTTTGAGCGACGAGTTGTGACGGTGTGCGCGTTCAGCAAGCGCATTTAGTACGAGTGCGGTATGCCCATCGCGTCCCTGGTTTGGTGTGATCACGCTGGCCATTGCAGAAGCAATGGGTGATTGATCCAAAAAAGAACTCAGGGAGTGCCGCATGAACCGAAACCGCCTTCGGAGGGTGATGAACGCCGCGCGTGGACTATCGCTGACGATGGTCGCAGCAAGTAACGTGCACGCACAGGCTCCAACGACTCCGCCGCCCGCCGTCCGTCAGCAAGGCGAGCAACTGGAACGTTTGCAGCTGGACCGCGAAGAGGCGCAACGTCGGCAGCTGCAAGCCTCGCCCAGCGCGCTCACTCCACCCACATCCGAGCAGCTCAGACTCTGGCCCGAGCTGGAGGCACCGTGTCGGGTCATCCACGAGGTCGCACTGGTTGGTGATTCCAGCGAGGCTTTTCGTTGGGTTCTGGCCGACCTGATCGCGGATCCCGATCCCGCCATCGGGCGCTGCCTGGGTGTTGCCGGGGTCAACATCGCCGCCGAGCGTGCACAACAAGCCTTGATGGCGCGCGGCTTTGTGACATCGCGCATTGTGTTCGAGGCGCAGAACCTCGCCAGCGGGCGCCTGACCCTGACCTTGTTGCCAGGGCGCATCCGGGCCATCCGTTTTGCCACGCCCGATGCCCGTGCCACCGCCTGGAACGCCGTGCCCGCACAACCGGGCGATGTCCTGAACCTGCGCGATGTTGAACAGGCATTGGAGAATTTCAAGCGCGTGCCCACGGCCGAGGCCGACATCCAGATCGAACCCGCAGATATGCCGGGCCAGAGCGACCTGGTCATCTCCTGGCGCCAGTCGCTGCCCTTTCGCCTGAACGTCACGCTGGACGACAGCGGCTCCAAGGCCACCGGCCTGTACCAGGGCAGCACCACCCTGAGCCACGACCACTGGTTGACGCTCAACGACCTGTTCTACGTCACCGTCAACCGGGATCTCGGCGGCGGCCAGGCGGGTGATCGTGGAACACAGGGACACACGGCCCACTATTCCCTGCCCTGGGACTACGGGTTGCTGGGTTTCACCCAATCGGCCAGCCGCTACCACCAAAGCGTGGCCGGGTTGAACCAGGACTACGTCTACAGCGGCCAGAACGACAGCGCTGACCTCAAGCTCTCTCGCCTCGTTTACCGCGATGCCAGCCGCAAAACCACCGCCAGCCTCAAGGGCTGGTTGCGCCGGTCGAAGAACTCCATCGACGACACCGAGGTGCAGACCCAGCGCCGCGCCACCGGTGGCTGGGAACTGGGTCTCGCTCACAGGGAGTTTTTTGGCAGGGCTACGCTGGACGTGAACCTGGCGCACAAACGCGGCACCGGCGCATTCAGCGCGATGCCCGCGCCCGAGGAGGCGTTCGACGAAGGCACTTCGCGCA
>LNFM01016874.1_pt1 | contig 16908 bp, 19 predicted proteins | sample 596031 | NCBI WGS metagenome assembly LNFM01 (sample SAMN04254537, study PRJNA301005) | activated carbon metagenome | isolation source: dual media filters at the Ann Arbor, Michigan drinking water treatment plant | place: USA: Ann Arbor
GGAGAATGAGGACTATTCCCGCCGCCAAGTGATCGACCCGAGATCGTAGGCGAACTGCCGCTCCACCACCGCGGGCGTGGCGTCGGACGCATCGCCCTTACGCTGGGCGACGCGGGTCATCGCCACCTCCTTCGGCACGTCGAGCCAGATGCCGTCGAACGGCACGTCGACCCGCGCGGCCAGTGCCTCGGCCATCGCGCGCTCGTCCGGCCGGGCGAACACGGCGTCGAGCACGACACTTTGGCCGGCGCGCAGCACGCTTTCGGCGCGGGCCAGCATGGCGGCGTAGACCTCGGCCGAGCCTTGCGCCGTGTAGCCGCCGGCGGGCATCCGATCCTCGAGCGCCAGGCCGGCGCGGCGCTTGCGCTCGACGTCGCTGCGCACCACCACGGCGCCCGGCGTGCGACCGATCTCGGGCGCCCGCCTCAGTGCCTGGGTGGTCTTGCCGCTGCCCGACAGGCCGCCGATCGCCAGCAGGCGCGGCGGCGCAGGCTGCAGGAAGGCGAGCGCCAGACGCTGATAGTCACGGGCTTCCTCGCTGACCTTGCCGGCGAGCGCCGCGCCCGACGCCTCGACGAAGGCACGCACGGTGGCGCGGCGCGACAGGAAATGCGGCAGCAGGGCCAGCGCCGCCTCGTGCGGGGCATCGGGCAGCTCGGCGATCCGCCACAACCATTCGTTCAGCAGCCGGTTGGCGAGCGGCCGCAGGCCGCGATCGCACAAATCCATCAGGGTGAACGCGAGATCGTAGAGCACGTCGATACTGGCGATGCGCTCGGAGAACTCGATGGCATCGAACGGCACCGGCAGGCCGTCGATAAGCACGATGTTGCGCAGGTGCAGATCGCCATGACAGCGCCGGACGGCGCCAGCCGCCGCCCGCCGCGCCACCAGGTCGGTGAACGGCTCGAGCGCGCCCGGCAACTGCACCGCCAGCGCCTCGGTCGTCTCCCGATCCAGCCGGCCGCCCTGCTCTCGGAGCTGATGGATGTCGGCCGCGACCGAGCGGCGATAGTCTTCCGGTCCGGCGAAGCCGGCGAGCGGCGGCAGCGCGTTGTGATAGGTGGCGACCCGCGCCCCGAGCGCCGCCATCATCTCCGGCGTCAGCGCACCGCGCGTCGCCATGCGATCGAGAAGGCCGTCCTCGTCGAAGCGACGCATGACAACCAGCCAGTCGACCGCATCGTCGGCAGGCTGCCCGACCTCGCCCAGCGCCAATGTGCCGTCCGGCGCCTTGCGGATCGGCGCGACGCCGAGATAGATCTCGGGCGCCAGCCTGGCGTTGATCTCGACCTCGGCCGCGCACATGGCCCGCCGGATCGCCACGGTCGTAGGCCCGTTCCGATGTCAGGAAGACGATGGCGCCATGGGTATCGATGCGCTTCTGCGGCGCCAGCCGCGCCTCGAGGAACGCGGTGGTCGCCGACTGGTCCTCGACGATGAAGCTGGGATGGGCGGTCATGGGGCAACGGCCAAGGCTGGAGGGTCAGGCAAAAGTGGGTCTCTGCTCGGCGATGCCGAAGGGATCGACGTGGAGAATCACCTCTGCATCGGGGAACGCTGCCCGGATGCCCGCCTCGACCTGATCGCCAATCTCGTGCGCCTGCATCAGGGCGAGCTCGCGATCGAGCTCGATATGAAGCTGGATGAAGCGCGTCAGGCCGGCCGAGCGCGTGCGCAGGTCGTGTACCGCGCGGACCGCGGGATGGCGCCGCGCGATCGCGATGATGCGATCGCGATCGGCAGCCGGCAACTCGCGATCCATCAGGACGTCGAGCGATTCGCGACCGACCAGCCACGCGCCGTGCATGAGATAGAGAGCCACCAGTGCCGCCACGGCGGCATCGATTGCCGGCCTGTCGAGCGCACCGGACAGGTACAGAGCGGCACCGACGGCAATGTTGGCCAGGAGGTCTGTCATGAAGTGGGCGCGGTCGGCGCCGATGGCGAGCGACCCGGAGCGGCGGACCACGTAGCTCTGGAAGGCCACCAGCGCCAAGGTCAGCGCGACGGCAAGGGCGCTGACCGCGAGTCCCAACGTCTCGCGCTGCACCGGATGCGGGTGCAGAAAGCGATCGCCCACCGTCAGGAGCAGGCCGCCGCCAGACGCGGCGATGAAGCCCGCCTGGGCCAGACCGGCGAGCGCCTCGGCTTTGCCGTGGCCGAACCGATGGTCGGCATCGGGCGGGATCAACGCTTGGCGGACCGCAAGGAAGGTCACCAGCGAGGCCACGAAATCGAGCGCCGAGTCGACCAGCGAGGACAGCATGCTCACGGACTCGGTGAGCAGCCACGTCACGGCCTTGGCACCGACCAGTATCAGCGCCACCGACATCGACGCCACGGTGGCGATCTGCATCAGACGTTTGGGCTGGATCGCCATATGGCAAATATAGTGATGAGGACGCTCCGGCGTATTGTCCCGGATCAAGGTCTTGCATTCCCCCCCCCATCCCGCGATGTCAGAACCGGGAGTGAGGGATGAAAGAGCGGTCGCCCGTGCGCCTCAGCGCCACAACGGCGGCAGCGGAGGCAGGCGGACGTTGCCGGGGCGGGCCACGACGCCGAGCCGGGCCAGGGCCTCGCGGACCTCGCGCGGGGCGCGGAGGACGGGGCCCCTTGCGTCGATGCCGCCGAGATGCAGCAGGCGATCGACGATCCGCTCCCAGCGATCCTGCTCTCCGGGGAAGCGGCGCAGCTCGACCGGACTGGACTCGTCGATGCCCGACCTGGCCTTGGCGATGTCCAGTGCCCGCTGCAGGCCGCCCAGCTCGTCGATCAGACCCACGGCCTTGGCGTCGGTGCCGGAAAAGACGCGGCCGCGCGCGACCGAATCGAGACGGGCGCCGTCGAGCTTGCGGGCGTCGCCGACTTGGCGCGCGAAAGCGGCGTAGATGTGGTCGAGCTCGCGTGCGACGGCAGCGCGCTGCGCTGCCGTCGGCGGCTGGAAAGGCGAGTACATGCCGGCGTTGGTGCCGACCGCCAGGCGCTCGACGCGAATGCCGAGCGTCGCCAGCAGCTCGCTCGCCACGGGCCATATCCCGAACACGCCGATCGATCCCGTGATGGTGGTCGGCTGGGCGACGATCGCATCGGCCTTGATCGCCGCGAGGTAGCCGCCCGATGCCGCCACGTCGCCCATGGAAACGATCACCGGCTTGCCCGCGGCTCGCGCTCGCGCCACGCCGTTGGCGATGGCGTCGGCTGCCGGGTAGGTGCCGCCGGGCGAGTCGATGCGCAGCACGATGGCGCGCACTTCCTTTGCCTTGGCGGCCTCGTCCAAGGCGTCGGTGACGTCGGCGGCGTGCGCCATCGAATCGCTGTCCAGCGGACCCGGATGGCTGCCGCCCGAGACGATCGGGCCGCTGACCTGCACGAGGGCGACAACCTCGCCCTGCGCACTCGGCCGTTCATCGTCGGCGGCGTACTCGGACAGGGTGACGAGCTGGCGCGTCTTGGCGCGCCGCCACGCTTCGTTCAGGGCATCGTCACGATACCCGAGCTTGTCGACCAGGCTCTCGCGCTCTGCCCGATCGGCCTCGAAAGGAACCGAGTCGATCAGCCGCCGCAGCTTGTCCGGCTCGAGGCGCCGATCGCGGGCGACGTCGGCGATGAACTGGCCGAACAGGCTGTCGAGCAGCTTCTGCAGGTTCTCCCGCGCCGGGCCGGTGTAGCCTGTCTCGCGGAAGGTATCGGGCGCGCTTTTGTACTCGAAGCGCTTGCCGCCCTCGATCTGAATGCCCAACCGGTCGAGCCCGGTCTTGAGGAACGGCGTCTCGATCGCGATTCCGGCGACCGCGAAGCCGCCGCTCGGCTGCAGCCAGATCTGGTCGAGCGCAGCGGCCAGATAGTAGTCGGCGAAGTGGGCGCCGCCGCTGCCCAGCGATTCGGCGAAGCCGATCGCGAACTTGCCTTTGCCCCGCAGATGCGCGATCGCCTGGCGCAGCTCCTGGACGCGCGCCAGGCCCGCTGACTCGTCGCCAATGTCGACGAACAGGCCGACCACCCGTGGATCGTCGGCCGCCTGCCGCAGGAGCTGAACCGTCTCGACGATGTCGCGCTTGTCGGAGAACAGCCCGCCACTCCAGAGACCGCCCGACACCGTCTCAGGAGGTACGTCGCGCAAGTCGAGCGACAGGACGATCGACTGCGGGAGGTTCTTGCCGGAGAACGTCCCGGACGAGACGAGGGCGACGACACCGCCGATCGCGATCAGCACGAGGGCACCCACGGTGGCGAGCAGACCCACAAGGAATCGCCACATGGCGCGCTCCAGTCAGAATTCAGGATTTGACGAGATTCGGCCGGAACGTCCGTACGGCGTCAAGCATCGCCGAGGCAGCGACATCGAGCCCGTTGTCGCGCACCAGCACGGCGGTCGGCATGCCCCGGATCGGCCGCAAGCTGTCATCGAGGTTCCACATCGACAGGCGCAGGTCGGCCGCGATGAAGGCTTCGGGGGCGACGCCGATCTCCAGCTGGGGACGCAGCGCCAGCCGCCGCAGCCTCACCCATTGGATGTCATTCCAGGCGAACCGACAGTTGCGCCCGAACCCCAGGAACACGCCGTCGCGATCGACGACGACCTGCGGCGTCCGATCGATATAGCGGCTGATGCCGAGGTAGATGTAGTAGCCCAACGCGCCCGCGAGCATGGCGAAAAGCACGAAGCGCGGATCGTTCAGCGACAGGGTCGGCGCGTTGGCGGGGTTGCGGACGAAATAGACGACCGCCGCCGTCACCATGCCGGCGGAAACGACCGCCATGCCGATGTTGTGCAGCAGGCCATATCGCGCCTCGACCGACCGTACGGCAGCCACTCTTGCCGCCTCAGCCGCACTGCGCGCGATGGCGCAGCAGATGGTCGGCCAGCACGCAGGCGACCATCGCCTCGGCGACCGGCGTGGCGCGCAGGCCGACGCAGGGGTCGTGGCGCCCCTTGGTGCGCAGCTCGACCTCGTTGCCGAAGCGATCGACGCTGCGGACCGGCGTGAGGATCGAGCTGGTCGGCTTCACGGCCAGCCGGCAGACGATGTCCTGCCCGGTCGAGATGCCACCCAGGATGCCGCCGGCGTGGTTGCTGAGGAAGGCCGGAACGCCGTCCTGCATGCGCATCTCGTCGGCATTCTCGGCGCCGCTCATCGCCGCGGTGGCGAAGCCGTCACCGATTTCCACACCCTTCACGGCATTGATGCTCATCAGCGCCTTGGCGAGATCGGCATCGAGCTTGTCGTAGACCGGATCGCCGAGGCCCGGCGCGATGCCGGAGGCGACGACCTCGATCACCGCGCCGCACGAGCTGCCGCGCTTGCGCACGTCGTCGAGATAGCCTTCCCAGACCTGCGCCGCCTGCCGGTCGGGGCACCAGAAGGGATTGTCGGCCGTCGCTTCCCAATCCCACTTGCTCCGCTCGATCCTCTGGGTTCCGAGCTGCACCACGGCGCCGCGGATGGTGACGCCCTCGCCCAGGATCTTGCGGGCGACCGCGCCCGCGGCGACACGGACGGCGGTCTCGCGCGCCGACTGGCGGCCGCCGCCGCGATAGTCGCGCACGCCGTACTTCTTCCAGTAGGTGTAGTCGGCGTGCGACGGGCGAAACCTGTCCTTGATCTCCGAGTAGTCGCGCGAGCGCTGGTCGACATTGTCGATGTGCAGGCCGATCGGCGTGCCGGTGGTGACACCTTCGAACACGCCGGACAGGATCCTGACCGTGTCGGGCTCCTGGCGTTGGGTGACGAAGCGCGACTGGCCGGGCCGGCGCTTGTCCATCCACACCTGGATGTCCGCTTCGGCGAGCGGGATGCGCGGCGGCGTGCCGTCGACCACGCAGCCGATCGCCGGGCCGTGGCTCTCGCCCCAGCTGGTGAACCTGAAGACCGATCCGAAGCTGCTGCCGGCCATGTCCGCCGGCCTCCTGCCCTACTCGCCCTCGAAATTGCCGAGCAGCTCGGCGATCTGCTTGGCCGACGAGGTCTTGATCATGCCGACGACGTGATAGCCACCGTCGACATGCATGATCTCGCCGGTCATGCCGGTGCCGAGATCCGACAGCAGGTAGAGGGCGGCATTGCCGACTTCCTCCTGGGTGATGTTGCGCTTCAGGGGAGAGTTGAGCTCGTTCCACTTCAGTATATAGCGGCCATCGTTGATGCCCGCGAAAGCCAGGGTCTTGATCGGTCCGGCCGAGATGGCGTTCACCCTGATCTTCTGCTCGCCGAGGTCGGCCGCCAGATAGCGCACGCTCGCCTCCAGCGCGGCCTTGGCCACGCCCATCACGTTGTAATGCGGGATCACCCGCTCGGCGCCGTAATAAGTGAGGGTAAGGATGCAGCCCCCGTTCGTCATGAGCGGCACGGCGCGCTGGGCCACGGCCGTCAACGAGTAGCAGCTTACGTTCATGGTGAGCTGGAAGTTCTCCGGCGAGGTGTCGAGGTAGCGCCCGCGGAGCTCGTCCTTGTTCGAGAAGGCGATCGCGTGGACCAGGAAGTCGAGGCCGCCCCATTGCCTGGACAGCTCGGCGAAGGTCGCGTCGATGCTGGCGGCATCGGTCACGTCGCACGGCAGGATGATCTTGGCGCCGATCGAGCCGGCCAGCGGCCGGACCCGGCGCTCCAGCGCCTCGCCCTGGAAGCTGAAGGCCAGCTCCGCCCCCTGCTGATGGCAGGCCTTGGCGATGCCCCAGGCGATCGAGCGCTCGTTGGCGACGCCCATGACGAGGCCCTTTTTTCCGGCCATCAACTGTCCAGCTACGGTCATGGGTTGTTCTTAGCTGGGGACGGCAATTGGGACAAGATGCCGGTGGTCTCGACGGCGGTAGCCCCTCATATTGTGGTCATGATTGAGGAAAAGCCCGACCCGCTGACGATCTTCGGCGCCTGGCTCGAGGAAGCCGGCAAGAGCGAGCCGAACGACCCGTCGGCCATGAGCCTCGCCACGGTCGGGCCCGACGGCACCCCGGCGGTGCGCATGGTGCTGCTCAAGCAGTTCGACGCCGCAGGCTTTGTCTTCTACACCAACCACGAGAGCCGCAAGGGCCGCAACCTGCTGGCCCATCCCAAGGCCGCCCTGCTGTTCCACTGGAAGTCGCTGCGCCGGCAGGTCCGGCTGGAAGGCCCGGTAGCGCCGACCACGGCGGCCGAGGCGGACGCCTATTTCGCCTCCCGTGATCGCGGAAGCCAGATCGGCGCCTGGGCTTCCGAGCAGTCGCGGCCGCTGGAAAGCCGGTTCGCCCTCGAGAAGAGGGTCGCCGAGTTCGGAGCGCGCCATCTCATCGGCAAGGTGCCGCGCCCGCCGCACTGGTCGGGCTTTCGCCTGCAGCCGCTGCTGATCGAGTTCTGGCAGGACGGTGCGTTCCGCCTGCACGACCGCCTGGAGTACCGCCGCCCGGCCGCCGGCCAGCCCTGGACGACCCGCACGCTCTATCCGTGATCGAAGGCTAGCCGCCCAGCCGCGCAGTCAGCAGCGTTTCCAGCGCGTCGCCATCGCGACGCAGCAGGGCCAGTTCCTCGACACGGCCGTGCATGGGCAGGTGCTGGCGCTCGACAATGCGCGCCACCTGCTCGGCAGCCGCGGCGTGGTCGAACAGACCCACCGTGATGTGCGGCTCGAAAGCTTCGCGGCCAAGCCGCGAGGCGAGCGTCTCGTAGAGGTCGACCAGTTCGGCCGCACCGTCGGACGGCGACGCGAGGAGATAGGCCCGACGGGAGGGCGGCGCGAGGTCGTGGCGCACGAGGCGGTCGAGCAGGAACCAGAACGGCCGCCGTGACAGGCCGGCCAACGCCTCGCGCAAGCGCGCTTCCTGGCTCGGCTCCTCGCCGAAAACCAGGGTGAAATGCGGGCCGATCAGGTCGGCCTCGCCGGGGTGATACTGCGCACGCAACCGGCGCAGGGCGGTGTCGTCGGCCTGCGCCAGCACCGGCCAGGCGACGACGAACAGCACGTCAGCCGTAGCTCTTGGCCATGCCGAAGGCGGGGTCCATCGCCGCGCCGTAGGGCGGGAACGGATAGCGCAGGCCGTTCTTGCCGAGATGGCCCATGCCCTCGATGGCGCGCAGGAACTCGTCCGGCGGGCACGCCATCAGCAGCTCGTCGTCGGCGACACCGCCATAGCGCCGCTCGGCGTAGCACGGCAGCGACAGCGAGGTCTGGCGCGTGGCGAGCGCGCGGCCCCACGAATCGGCGCAGGCGCTCTCGCCGGTGACGGTGAAATCGTAGCGGCGGTAGCGATGGAACTGCAGGCCGTTGATGAAATAGATCATCTGGCCCGGCGTGCCGTAGAACAGGCAGATGTCGGGCGGATCGAGGCGGGCCGAGCGCAGCGGCGACACGACGAGCCCGTTATAGGTGCCGTGCGGCACGCGCGGCATCTGCGCCTGGTGCGCCGCCGACGCCTCCTTGTTGCCGAACCACACGCCGTTCATGTGATCGCCCGAGAGGAAGCCCTCGCCCGGATGGTTGAGGCCGACCACGCCGCCGCAATTGCCGCCGCGCGTGTTGTCGACGGTGATGCCGAGCGTGAAGCCGTACCAGCGCGCCTGCGTCACCATCTGGCACATGGTGAACTTGAAGCCGTCGGTCGGCTTGCGCAGGCCCTTGATGGCCTCCATGTCCTTGGGGTCCTCGAACAGCCGCATGCCGATAGGCTGGGTGCGAATGCGCAGGAGGTCGATCAGCTTGGCGCTGGCCTCGGCCAGCATCGCGCCGGTGATCGTGTCGGGCGGCGTCCAGGGCGCAGTCTTGTAGCCCGGCGGCAAGGTCTGGACGTTCATGGCTTCCTCCGTGTCTGGCTAGGTGAGGTTCAACCCACCGTCGGCGATGACGATTTCCCCGGTAACGTAGTCGTTGGCGGTGAGCGCTGCCACCAGATCGGCGATGTCCTCGGGGCGCGCCGACCGTCGCATCGGCGCCCTGCTGTTCCACAGGGCATAGGACGCCTCCCAGCCGGCGCTCATCGGCGTATCGACCAGGCCCGGCGCCACGCAGTTGACCCGGATCGCCGGCGCGAGCGTCAGGGCCAGCAGGCGCGTCACGTGATGCAGCGCGGCCTTGGCGGTCGCATAGGGAATCGACGCTCCCTTCGGACGGTAGCCGGCGTGGCTGCCGATGTTGACGATGCTGGCCGGCCGGCCCTGTTCCGCCGACTTGCGGAGGGCGGCTTCGGCCTCGGCGATCAGCAGCCATGGCGCGATCAGGTTCACGTCCATCATGCGATGCCACAGGGCTGGCGTCGCCGCCTTGAGGTCGGCATGCGGAACGACCGACGTCTCGCCGGCATTGTTGACCAGCGTATCGAGGCGGCCATGGCGAGCGATCACCCCGGGCACCAACCGGGCGGCTTCGGCCGGATCGGCGAGATCGACGCGGTGATAGCTGGCGCGTGGCAATCCGGCGAGCATCGGCGCCACCATCTCCTCCGGCCGCCGGCCGTGAAGCGCCACAGTGTAGCCGTCTCGTGCCAGCCGACGCGCGACCGCCGCACCGATCCCAGAGGTCGAGCCGGTGACGAGGGCGACCCGCTCAGGCACGATCCGCTCAGACACGATCCGATCAGACACTGGGCTTCAAGGCCTCCAGCGTCTCGTCGGGTCGCTCGACCAGCATGAAATGGCCGCTGTTTGCGATCGTCACCGTGCGCGCGCCGGCGATCGCACCGGCTCGCCCAGCACCAGCACGGTCGGGCACTCGATCGCGGCGCCGCGCGCAACGGCGTCCTTGTAGGCATTGCAGGCGGCGAGGTCGGCATGAATCACGCCCGGCCGGTTGCGCGACAGAACGGCCAGCGATTCGCGCCGCAGCCACAGGCCGGGCGAGACCATGCCGCCCTTGTGCAGCGCGCTGCCGATGCCCCAGAAGGTCATCAGCTCCTGGACCTTGAGCGTACCGTCCTTGGCCGAGGCCAGCATCTCGGGATGCACCGGCATCTCCGCCGCAACACCGCACAGGCCGAGGCCGCGCACCTTGCCGGGAAAGCGCGCCGCCGCCTCGACCGCCACCAGCGCACCCATCGAATGACCGACCAGCGCGGCGCTCTTCAGCCCCGCTGCGTCGATCAGGGCGGCCGTCCAGTCGGCCATCGCCGCGATGCTGTCGAGCGGTTCGCCGCCCGACCAGCCATGGGCGGGAAAGTCGATCGCCAGCACGCTTCGCCCGTGATGGGCGAACCAGCGCGTCTGCAGCCGCCAGATCGTGCGGTCGAAGCCGGCGCCATGCAGGAATACGATCGCAGGCTTCGCGGCATCGAAATCGACGCCGCCTGTCGTCGCGAACACTGTCTCGCCGTTGACGATGAGCTTCATGGTCAGCCCTTGAGCGCGGCGCGCAGCGCCTGGCCGAGGTCGTCGATCAGGTCGTCGGGATCCTCGAGGCCGACCGAGAGGCGGATCATGCCCTCGCCGATTCCGGCCTGCTGCAGCGCGGCCGCGTCGAGCTGGGCATGCGTCGTCGACGCCGGATGAATGACCAGGGATTTGGCATCGCCGACGTTGGCGAGATGCGAGAACAGGCGTAGCCGCTCGATGAAGCGCCGCCCGGCGTCGCGGCCGCCCTTGATGTCGAAGCTGAAGATCGAGCCCGCCCCCTTGGGCAGCAGCCGCTGGGCGAGCGCGTGATCGGGATGGTCTGGCAGCTCCGGTGAGGCGATGCGCTCGACAGCGGGATTGGCTTTCAGGAAGGCGATCACCTTGCGGGCATTCTCGACATGGCGCGCCATGCGCAGCGGCAAGGTTTCCAGCCCCTGCAGCAGATAGAACGCCGTCTGCGGGGCCATGCAGCAGCCGAAGTCGCGCACGCCCTCGGTCCGGGCGCGCATGATGAAGGCGTGCGGCCCGAACTCCTCGGTGAAGTCGATGCCGTGATAGCCGGCGTAAGGCTCGGTCAAGGTCGGGAACTTACCCGACTGCTCCCAGTCGAAGCGGCCGGCCTCGACGATCACGCCGCCGATCGCCACGCCATGGCCGCCGATGAACTTGGTCGCCGAATGGAAGACGATGTCGGCGCCGAGGGTCAGCGGCCGGCACAGCACCGGCGAGGCGAAGGTATTGTCGATCATCAGCGGGCGATCGCCGGAATGTCGAGCACCTCGCCGCCCGGATTGCCGATCGTCTCGCCCAGCACCAGACGGGTCGCCGGCCCGATGGCGCGGCGAAAGCCGTCATGGTCGCGCGGATTGACGAACGTCGTCGTGATGCCGAAGCGCGGCAGGGTGAGCGCCAGCATGTTGCGCGTGCCGCCATAGAGCGAAGTCGACGCCACGATGTGGTCGCCGGCCCCCATCAGGGTGGCGATGGCGATATGCAACGCCGCCTGCCCGCTGGCGACTCCCAGCGCGCCGGTACCCTCCTCCAGCGCCGCGACTCGCTCCTCGAAGACGGCAACCGTGGGGTTGGAGATGCGGCTGTAGATGTGGCCACCGACCTCGAGGTTGAACAGGCTGGCGGCATGATCGACGTCGCGGAACACGAATGACGTCGTCTGGTAGATCGGCACGGCGCGTGCGCCGGTGGCCGGATCGGGATGCTGACCGGCGTGCAAGGCCAGCGTGTCGGGCTTCAGGAACCTGGCGTCGACCACGGGCCCTACTTCTTGAAGAAGGCGGCCGCCGCCGCGGCATGGCTCTGCTTGGCCTTGATCTTGACTTCGACGCGCGCGATCTCGGCCTTCAACGCGGCGACATATTCGTTCAGGTCCTCGATGTTCATGTTGTCGAGGTTGAGCGGTGGCTTCTTCTTGTGCCGGGGGTCGAGGTCGTCGAGGTCGTAGGCCATGGCGTTGCTCCACGGATGCGGCTAAGGGAGACCTAGCATTGCTCCCACTCCTTCGAAAGGCCGACCATGAGCGCTCTCCCCGCAACGATGACCTGTGTCGAGATCAAGAAGCCGGGCGGGCCGGAAGCGCTGGTGCCGACGACGCGGCCGGTGCCGCAGCCCAAGGACGGCGAGATCCTGATCAAGGTCGCGGCGACGGGCGTCAATCGCCCGGACATCGCCCAGCGCGCCGGCGTCTATCCGCCGCCGCCGGGCGCGTCCGACCTGCCCGGCCTCGAAGCCGCCGGCACCGTGGCGGCCCTGGGCGGCGGGGTCAGCGGGTGGAAGATCGGTGACGAGATCTGCGCCCTGACGCCCGGCGGCTCCTATGCGGAGTACTGCACCGTGCCGGCGCCGCAATGCCTGCCGCTACCCAAGGGCTTCGACATGCTGCGGGCGGCGGCGCTGCCGGAAACCTACTTCACCGTATGGCACAACCTTTTCGAGCGCGGCCGCCTGTCGGCCGGCGAGAGCGTGCTGATCCACGGCGGGGCGAGCGGCATCGGCACGACGGCGATCCAGCTCGCCAAGGCGTTCGGCGCCACGGTGTTCACGACGGTGCGCACAGCGGAGAAGGCAAAGGCAGTGCGCACCCTCGGCGCCGATCACGCGATCCTCTACAAGGACAACGACTGGGCGGCCGAGGCGAAGAAGCTGTCGGGCGGGGTCGACGTCGTGCTCGACATGGTGGCGGGCGACTACCTGCCGAGGAACCTGCAGCTCCTGAAGCAGGACGGCCGCTGCGTCGTCATCGCCGTGCAGGCGGGCGCGACGGCGACGATCAGCGCCGGCATCGTCATGGTGAACAGGCTGACGCTGACCGGCTCGACGCTCAGGCCGCAGAGCATCGCCAGCAAGGGACGCATGGCGCAGGGCCTGAAGGAGAAGGTGTGGCCGCTGCTCGAGGCAGGCACCATCAAGCCGATCATCTACAAGACCTTCCCGCTCGCCGACGCCGCCGGCGCGCACGCTGAGCTGGAGCGCGCCGACCATGTCGGCAAGATCATGCTGACGGTGTGAGAGGGTCATTGCCGGGAGCGCGCCACTCCGGTGGCGCTCTTCTCTTCCTGTTGATCCCACAGCCCATGAGCGCCACTGGAGTGGCGCGCTCCCGGCAATGACCCCTCTCCAACACCGGGCGCCTCCCCGCTTCGTTGAATCGCTTCGTTGGGCGTAACGAGATCAGAACTTCCCGGTCACGAAGTACATCGCGATCCAGGGCTGCCAGATGACGAGGACGAGGCAGCCCAGCATCAGCAGGATGAACGGAAGTGCAGCACGGCACAGCAGGCCGAACGGCTGCTTGAAGGCGCTCATGGCGACGATCAGGTTGAGACCGACCGGCGGCGTGAGGTAGCCGATCTCGAGATTCAGGATCATGATCAGCCCGAAGATCACCTTGTCGTAGCCGTAGGCGGCGGCGACGGGCGCGAGCAGCGGTGCCAGGACCAGGATCGCCTCGCCGGTGGTCATCAGGCAGCCGACGATCAGCAACAGGACGTTGATCATCAACATGAAGGCGATCGGGCTGTCGATGTAGCCCTGGATGAAGGCCACCATGCCCTGCGGCACGCGATGCTCGATCAGGATGATGTTGAGGCTGAGCGCCACCGCGAGGACCGGGAACAGCGAGCCGCCGAGCTTCGAGGCCTCGAGCACGACGTTGTAGAAGTCGACGAGCTTCAGCTCCTTGTGCACGAATATCTCGATCACCACGGAATAGGCCAGCGCCACCGCGGCCGCCTCCGTGGCGGTGAAGTAGCCGCTGTAGATGCCGCCCAGCATGATCACCGGCATCAGCAGCGCCCACACGCCGCGGCGGAGCGTCACGAGGACCTCGGCCAGATCGAGGCGCTCGGACGGGCGCTTGCGATTGACCCAGACGGCATAGGCCGACAGCACGACCGTGATGAGAATGCCCGGCCCGAAGCCGGCGGCGAACAGGTCGGTGATCGAGGTCTCGGTGACCAGCCCGTAGATGATCATCGGGATCGACGGCGGGATGATGATACCCAGGGTCCCGCCCGACATGATGGCGCCCAGGGTGAACTTGACGTCGTAGCCGGCCTGCCGCATTGCCGGGAACATCACCGAGCCGATCGCCAGCATGGTCACGATCGACGAGCCGGAGATCGCGGCGAACACCGCGCAGGCGAGCACGCAGGCCACCGCCATGCCGCCGGGCAGCGGGCGCGTCAGGGCGGCAAGCATGTCGATCAGCCGCTGGGCGATCGAGCCGCGCGTCATGACATTGCCGCACAGGATGAACAGCGGGATCGACAGGATCAGTTCCTTGTCGAGACCGATCCACATGTCCTCGACGATGTAGTCGAGCTGCCCGCGTCCCCACACGATATGGACGAAGGCGGCCACCGCCAGCAGGATCACCAGGAGAGGCTGGCGCAGGAACAGAAGCAGCGCGATGAGGCCGACGAGCGCGACCGAGGTCATTCCTGGAATTCCGGCGGACGGGGACGCAACGACGGCCAGATCGCGTAAATGAAGTAGCGGCTGGCCGCCGACAGGAAACCGGCGGGAATGGCGATCTGAAACGGCCACACCGCCCAGTTCAGCACCGGCGCCCGCAGGTCGGCAGCGAAGCTGGAGTTCACGAACAGGACGCCATAGTAGGTGACGGCAAGCAGGAAGCAGCCGGTGACGACGTCGGCGAGGCGGTCCATCCAAGGCCCCCAGGCCTTGGGCGCCCAACCGAAGCCGACCCGGGGAACCAGGTGACTGCCGGTCGCCGTGGCGATGCCGATGCCGGCGAAGGCGCCGACCACGAGGGCATAGATCGAGAAGCGCTGGGAGGCGAATATGCCGGTCGGGCCGGCATCGATCCCCAGAAAGTTGAACAGGGGACCGACGAGCTCCCTGCCCAGCACGTCGAGCACCAGGATGATGGCAATGAAAGAGAAGCAGGCGACGGCGATCCAGCACTCGACCCGGTGCCACGCCGCGAGCACCCGCGCCGCGCCGGGTGGCGCGGACGCGTCGGACGCGCCGGTCATCTGGGGTGCTTAGGCCTTCTTCTCGCAGGACGCGCGGGCGGCTTCCATCTGCTTGTAGAAGCTCGGGGCCTCGCCGCCGACTTCCTGGACCATCTTGGGCCAGGCTGGCTCCAGCGCCTTGCGCCACAGCTCGCGCTGCTCCGGCGTCGGCGTGACAATCGTGCCGCCGGCCTTGACGTGCATGTCGCGCAGCGTCGCCTCGAAGCCGCGGATTTCCTGGCGCAACTGGGTGGCGCTGCGCCGCGAGAGGGCCTTGTCGAGAGCCGCCTTCTCGGCGGCAGGCAGCTTGTCGTAGACCGCCTTGTTCATGAGGATGATGCCCGGCGCGTCGGCGAGCTCGACGCGCGACAGAACCGGTGCCACCTTGGCCAGACCCGACGGCAGGTAGAAGGTGATCACGGTCGAGTTGACGTCGGTCAGGCCGGTCTGGAACGCCGAGGCAATCTCGGTGATGCCGATCGGCGTTGGGTTGGCGCCCAGCGTCGACCACATGACCGCCGACACCTTGTTGGACGCCGAAGCCGCCTTGAGGCCTTTGACGTCGGCCGGCACCAGATAAGGCTTCTTGCCGACGATGTCGGCGGTACCGACCTCGGTCCAGCCGAGGAACTTGATGCCCTTCTTGGCCAGCAGGTCGGACACCGTCTTGGTCATGGCGTCGACCGTGCAATCCTGCTCGGCGACGTTCTTGAAGAAGAACGGCAGGCCAAGCAGGGCGAGCTCCGGCGCTATCAGGGCCACGGCGCCGTTGGAGAATCCGCCCATGTCGATGCGGCCACGCGCGACCTGCTGTACCGTGTCTTGCTCATTGCCAAGCTGGGCGTTGACGAAAGACGAGATCTTGAGCTTGCCGCCGCTCTCCTCGGCGACGTCCTGCTCGAAGCGACGCAGCTGGGGCGTGACCCACGGCGTCCGTTCCGGAGCGCCTGTGGTGTAACGCAGCTCCGTGGCCTTGTCCTGGGCGATCGCCCCTCCGGTCAACATGAGCGACAGCGCCGCCACGGCCGCAGTCGCACCCTTCAGGTGCATCATTCTCTGGTTTCCTCCTCTTCCTGCCGGAAACGGCGCACTTGTGGCGCCTTCATCCCCGATACACTTTGCCGATGTTTGCGGCTCGTGGCGAGCGTCCCGTTGACGCTACCGTCACAATTTCAATCGTTGCGGATGTCTTCCGGCTCGGGCTGATCGGCCTCGGCCGGGTCGACCACCTGATCGGCCGTCTCGGTTTCGGGTTCAGCCTCGACCGTCGCCATCGCCGCGCCCTTCTTCCGGGCAGCGTCATCGCGCGCGGCGCGCCGGCGCGAGGCGTCGACAGCTTCGTTCAGATCGCGCAGGGTGCACAGCCCGAGCGTCACCGGGTCGCGCGCCCGGACATTCTGCATGTTCCAGTGCGTACGGTCCCGGACCGACTGGACGGTGCTCTTGGTCGAGCCGACCAGCTTGGCAACCTGGACGTCCAGCAGTTCCGGATGCACCTTGAGCAGCCAGGCAATCGCATCGGGCCTGTCCTGGCGCTTGGCGACCGGCGTGTAGCGTGGCCCCTTCGAACGCGCGATCGGTGGCGGGATATCGCGTGGGCTGAGCCGCAGGCGCACCGTCGAATCGCCCTCGCCGCGCTTTATCTCTTCTTTGGTGAGCTGGCCGTTCGTAGTCGGATCGAGGCCGGTCATGCCGCCGGCCACTTCCCCGTCGGCGATCGCCTGGACCTCGAGCGGATGCAGACCGGTGAAGGTCGATATCTGATCGAACGTCAGGGTCGTGTTTTCGACCAGCCAGACGGCGGTCGCCTTGGGCATGAGCACTTGCGACATGAGTTTTCTCCTCGCCCGGATATAGAGGGGGCTTCCGGGCCCGCCAACCCGAAAAGCGGCGGCTGACTGCAAAGAAATACCTGTGGGACAAACGGAAACGGCCGGGCTGAGCCCGGCCGTCCCATTGCCCAACGCAGGGGCAGTCTTACTGGATGACGATCTCGACGCGGCGGTTCTGCGGCTCGCGCACGCCGTCGCCGGTCTGCACCAGCAGGCCCTGCTCGCCGCGGCCGATCACCGTGATCGCCGTCGCCGGCACGCCGTCACGCACCAGCGCGTCCTTGA
>LNFM01007567.1_pt1 | contig 16907 bp, 10 predicted proteins | sample 596031 | NCBI WGS metagenome assembly LNFM01 (sample SAMN04254537, study PRJNA301005) | activated carbon metagenome | isolation source: dual media filters at the Ann Arbor, Michigan drinking water treatment plant | place: USA: Ann Arbor
AGGTGGTGTTCCATGCCGATCTCGGCGGCGTTTTCGGCCTGCTCGGGCGTGCCACCCATCACCGCACACAAGGCACCGGCGGCCATGCTGCAGGCCACGCCCACCTCGCCCTGGCAGCCGACCTCGGCGCCGCTGATGCTGGCGTTTTCCTTGTAGAGGATGCCGATCGCTGCCGCCGTGAGCAGGAAGTCGATGACGCCGGCGTCGTGGGCACTCGGCACGAAGCGTGTGTAGTAGTGCAGCACCGCCGGCACGATGCCCGCTGCGCCGTTGGTGGGCGCCGTCACCACGCGGCCGCCGGCGGCGTTTTCTTCGTTCACCGCCAGCGCGTACAGGTTCACCCAGTCCAGCACCTGCAGCGGGTCGCGCAGCGCCTGTTCCGGGTTGGCCGTCAGCGCATCGCGCAGGGCCTTGGCGCGGCGCTTGACCTGGAAGCCGCCGGGCAGCACGCCATCGGTGCGGCAGCCGCGTTCCACGCACTGCTGCATGACGCGCCAGATCTTCAGCAGGCCGGCGTCGATCTCGGCATCGCTGCGCCAGTGGCGTTCGTTGGCGCGCATCACCTGGGCGATGCTGCCGCCACGTCCGCCCTCGAGTTCGCGGCAGCGCTGCAGCAGTTCGTCAGCGCTGCGGAAAGGGTGGGGCAGCACCGTGGCGTCGGGCGCGATGACCTTCTGCCTGGCGCCATCGGCAGCCACTTCCTCGCTGACGACAAAACCACCGCCCACCGAGTAGTACACGCGGCTGGCCAGTTCCACACCCGCCGCGTTGAAGGCGCTGAAGCGCAGGCCGTTGGCGTGAAAGGGCAGGGTCTCCCGGCGGAAGAACTTCAGGTCGTCCTTCTCGTTGAAGGCCACGGCGTGCCGGCCCAGCAGCGGAATGCGGCCTTCGCTGCGCATCTGCGCCAGCAGCGCCGGCACGGCGTCCACGTCCACGCTGTCGGGTTCAAACCCGGCCAGGCCCAGCAGCACGGCCTTGTCGCTGCCGTGGCCCTTGCCGGTGGCGCCCAGGCTGCCGTAGAGCTGGCTCAGCACGCGGGCGGTGTTCTGCAGCTGGCCTTCGTGCTCCAGCCGCAGCGCGAACAGCCGCGCCGCGCGCATCGGCCCCACGGTGTGGCTGCTGCTGGGGCCGATGCCGATCTTGAAGAGGTCGAAGACGGAAACGGCCATCGCGCCAGCCTCAGGCGTAGTCGCTCAAGGGCGGGCAGCTGCAGCTGAGGTTGCGGTCGCCCCAGACGTTGTCGACACGGCCCACCGGCACCCAGTACTTCTGGCGCCGCAGGCTGGCCACCGGGTAGGCGGCTTCTTCGCGTGTGTAGGCGTGCGGCCACTCGGGCTTCAGCAGCATGGCGGCGGTGTGCGGCGCGTTTTTCAGCGGGTTGTCGGTCTGCGGCCAGGTGCCGGCTTCGACTTTCGCGATCTCCGCACGGATGGCGATCATCGCGTCGCAGAAGCGGTCGAGCTCGGCCAGCGGCTCGCTTTCGGTGGGTTCGATCATCAGCGTGCCGGCCACCGGGAAGCTGAGCGTCGGCGCATGAAAGCCGTAGTCGATGAGGCGCTTGGCCACGTCTTCGGCACCCACGCCGCTGCTCTTGGCCAGCGGGCGGATGTCGATGATGCACTCGTGCGCCACGCCGCCGCCCTTCAGGCTGGCATTGCCGCCGGAGTACAGCACCGGGTAGTGGTCGGCCAGGCGTGCGGCGATGTAGTTGGCGCTGAGGATGGCCACTTCGGTGGCGTCGCGCAGGCCCTCGGCGCCCATCATGCGGCAGTACATCCAGCTGATGGGCAGCACAGCGGCGTTGCCCAGCGGCGCAGCGCTCACCGCACCCACGCTGTGCGTGCCGCCCAGGCCTGCCGTGCGGTGCGCGGGCAGGAAGGGCACCAGGTCGGCCACCACCGCCACCGGGCCCACGCCCGGGCCGCCGCCGCCGTGCGGGATGCAGAAGGTCTTGTGCAGGTTGAGGTGGCTGACGTCGCCGCCGAATTCACCGGGCGCGGCCACGCCCACCAGCGCGTTCATGTTGGCGCCGTCCACGTACACGCGGCCGCCGTGCTGGTGCACGAGTGCGCAGAGCTCCTTCACGCGCACCTCGAACACGCCGTGGGTGCTGGGGTAGGTGATCATCACCGCGGCCAGGTTGGCGCTGTGCTGCTCGCACTTGGCCTTGAGGTCGTCCATGTCGACGTTGCCCATGGCGTCGCACTTCGTCACCACCACCGTCATGCCCACCATCTGCGCGCTGGCCGGGTTGGTACCGTGCGCGCTTTCCGGGATCAGGCAGATGTTGCGGTGGCCTTCGCCGCGGCTTTCGTGGAAAGCCTTGATCACCAGCAGGCCGGCATATTCACCCTGGCTGCCGGCGTTGGGCTGCAGGCTCACGCCGGCATAGCCCGTGGCTTGCGAGAGCCACGCGCAGAGCTGGTCGTTCATGGCCCAGTAGCCGGCCAGCTGCTCACGCGGCGCAAACGGGTGCATGTGCGCGAACTCGGGCCAGGTGATGGGGATCATCTCGCTGGTGGCGTTGAGCTTCATCGTGCAGCTGCCCAGCGGGATCATCGTGCGGTCGAGCGCCAGATCCTTGTCGCTCAGGCTGCGGATGTAGCGCAGCATCTCGGTCTCGCTGTGGTGCGTGTTGAACACCGCATGCGTCATGAACCGGCTCGTGCGGCGCAGGGCCTCGGGGATCAGGCTTTCCACGCCTTTCTCGAAAGCCGCCCAGTCGGGCAGGGCCTGCCCGTCCTTCGCAAACCACGACCACAGCGCCGTGACGTCGGCACGCGTGGTGGTTTCGTCCAGCGCCACGCCCACATGCGTGGGCGACAGGCGGCGCAGGTTGGCGCCGGCGGCCAGGGCCTTGGCCATCACCGCCTCGGTGTCGGCCCCGGTGGCGATGGTGAGGGTGTCGAAGGCCGCCGGCGTGACGACCTGACGGCCCAGCTGCTGCAGCCCCTGCGACAGGATGGCCGTGTAGCTGGCCACCCGCTGCGCGATGCGCTTCAGGCCGGCCGGCCCGTGGTAGACCGCATACATGCTGGCGATCACCGCCAACAAGACCTGTGCCGTGCAGATGTTGCTGGTGGCCTTCTCGCGGCGGATGTGCTGTTCGCGCGTCTGCAGCGCCAGGCGGTAGGCGGGGTGGCCGTGGCTGTCGATGCTCACGCCCACCAGGCGGCCGGGCATGCTGCGCTTCCACTCGTCGCGGCAGGCCATGTAGGCGGCGTGAGGGCCGCCCGCGCCCATCGGCACGCCGAAGCGCTGCGTCGTGCCGACCACGATGTCGGCGCCGAATTCGCCGGGCGGCACCAGCAGCGTGAGCGCCAGCAGGTCGGCCGCCACGATGAAGGCCGCGCCCTTGGCGTGCGCCTGTTCGACATACGGCCTGAGGTCATGGATCAGGCCGCTCGTGGACGGGTACTGCGCGATCACCGCGAAGTAGTCGTGCTCGTTCATCAGCTGCGGCGCCACGCCGACCAGCACCTTCAGGCCCAGCGGCGCCGCGCGCGTCTGGATGACCTCGATGGTCTGCGGGTGGCAGTCACCGGCCACGATGAGGGTGTCGCTCTTGCTCTTCACGCTGCGCTTGGCCAGCGTCATCGCTTCGGCGGCGGCGGTGGCCTCGTCCAGCATCGAGGCATTTGCCATCGCCATGCCGGTGAGCTCGCACACCATCGTCTGGAAGTTCACCAGCGCTTCCATGCGGCCCTGGGAGATCTCCGCCTGGTAGGGCGTGTAGGCCGTGTACCAGGCCGGGTTCTCGAGGATGTTGCGCAGGATGACGCCCGGCGTGAGCGTGCCGTGGTAACCCTGGCCGATGAAGCTCTTGAGCACCTGGTTCTTCGCGGCCAGCGCCTTGATCTCGGCCAGCGCCTGCGCTTCCGTCACCGGCGCGGGCAGCTGCATCGGCTGCGTGCGCGCAATGGCACGCGGCACGATGGCTTCGATCAGGGCGCGCCGGCTGGCGGCGCCGATGACGCCGAGCATGTGTCGCTCGTCGTCTTCGTAGGGGCCGATGTGGCGGGCGGCGAACTCGGTGTTGTTCTCGAGCTCGTCCAGCGGCTTCAAAGCGGACATCAACATGAAAGGCTTCCGTCAGGGGCTAGGGTGACTGCGCAGGGGGGTGGGTCGGCGGCGGTGCCGGGCAGGGCAGAGGTTCAGAGCGTCTTCAGCAGCGCGTCGTAGCCCGGCCCGTCCATCAGCTGTTCGAACTCGGCCATGTCGGTGATGTGCACCTTGAAGAACCAGCCATTGCCCAGCGGGTCGGTGTTGGCCAGCGAGGGGTCGTCTTTCAGTGCGCTGTTGACTTCCACCACCTCGCCAGTCACCGGCATGTAGAGGTCGGCCGCGGCCTTCACGCTCTCCACCACGCCGGCGATCGCGCCCTTGCTGTAGGTCTTGCCGACCTCGGGCAGCTCCACGAACACCACGTCACCCAGCGCGTCCTGCGCATGGTGGGTGATGCCGACGACGGCGGCCTCGTGGTCTTCGATGTTGATCCACTCGTGGTCGGGGGTGTACATGGTGGTCATGGGCGGGTTCCTGTCGTGAGGGGGGGGAAGGTGAAGGGGGTCAGCGCTTGTAGTTGTGGGGCGCGAAGGGCATCGGGCTCACGCGCATGGGCAGGCGCTTGCCACGCACTTCGGCGTAGACCTCGTGCTGCGGCAGGGCGTGGTTCAGGGGCAGATAGGCCATCGCGATGGGCTGGTTGACGGTGGGCCCCAGCGTGCCGCTGCACACGGTGCCGAGCCTGTGGCCGTGGGCATCGACGATGGCGGTGCCCTCGCGCACCGGCGCGCGTTCCAGGCCCACCAGGCCCACGCGCTTGCTGGGCGCGCCACCGGCCAGATGGCTCTCGATGACGTTCGCACCGGGGTAGCCACCGGCGCGCGCGCCGCCAGGGCGCCGCACCTTCTGGATGGCCCAGGTGAGGCCGGCTTCCACCGGGCTCGTGGTTTCGTTGATGTCGTGGCCGTACAGGCACAGGCCGGCTTCCAGCCGCAGCGTGTCGCGCGCGCCCAGGCCAGCGGGCGCCACTTCCGCCTGCGCCAGCAGGGCCTCGGCCAGCGTGACGGCCTGCGCCGCGGGCACGCTGATCTCGAAGCCGTCTTCGCCGGTGTAGCCCGAGCGGGTGACAAAACAGGCCGCGCCGGCGAGCTCGAACACCCCGCCGCTCATGAACACCAAGGCCGCCACGCCGGGGTTCAGGCGCGCCAGCGCCGTCACCGCCTGCGGGCCCTGCAGCGCCAGCAGCGCACGTTCGGGCATGGGCACCACCTGGCAGCGGTGGCCGATGTGGGCCTGCAGGTGCTTCACGTCAGCGTCCTTGCAGCCGGCGTTCACGACCAGGAAGACGTCACCGAAGGTGGCGCGTGCGGCTGCATCGGGGCGCACCATCATCAGGTCGTCCAGCAGGCCGCCGCTGCTGTTGGTGAAAAACGCGTAGCGCTGCTTGCCGACGGCCAGGTCCACCACGTCCATCGGCACCAGGCTCTCCAGTGCGGCGGCGGCCTCGGCGCCCACCAGGCGCACCTGGCCCATGTGCGACACATCGAACAGCGCCGCTGCCTGCCGGCACTGCCTGTGCTCGGCCATCAGGCCGCTGGGGTACTGCACCGGCATGGCGTAGCCGGCGAAGGGCACCATGCGGGCGCCCAGGCGCTCGTGCAGTGCGTGCAGGGGGGTCTGGAGCAGGGGGGCGTCGGCGGACACGGCAAGACCTTTCGAGGGCGACTGTGCAAACACCGCCATGTGAGCCCATGGCGTGGTGTGGCTGGCCCTCGCTGTCCGCTTTACCTGAGAGATTCAGCGCGGCTGCACCGAAGGTTCATGCTGAACCCGCGGCCACCCGGCCTTGCCCCTTCGGTGGGCCGCCCGGAAGCGGCGGCCTCTCTCCAGTGAGGTGAAAAAGTCAGTCCTTTTGCCTGAGCGTTCGAGGTGCGTTTTCAGCCACTTCTGCGCCTTCGGCGGCCTTCGTGCGTTGCCGCATGCGGGGCTCTCTCCTGACGGCGCGCAGTGTAGCAGCGGGGCCCGGGCAGCGGCCTAGAAGAAGCTGCCGACGTTGAGCAGTGTCAGCACGCCCAGCACGGCGAAGATCAGGGCCGCGATGCCGTGCACCAGGGTCATGTTCACGCGCCGGGCGATGGCGTCGCCCAGGAAAACGGCGGGCACGTTGCTGATCATCATGCCCAGCGTGGTGCCCAGCACCACGGCCATCAGGTCGGGGTAGCGCGCGGCCAGGGCCACGGTGGCGATCTGTGTCTTGTCGCCCATCTCGGCCAGGAAAAAAGCCACCAGGGTGGTGCCGAACACGCCCCAGCGGGCGGTCTGCGCGGCCACTTCGTCGGCGTCGATCTTGTCGGGCACGAGCATCCACGCCGCCATGGCCAGGAAGCCCAGGCCGATGGCCCAGCGCAGGATGTCGGGGCCCAGCGCCGCGGCGATCCAGCCGCCCACGGCGCCGGCGGCCGCGTGGTTGGCCAGCGTGGCCAGCAGGATGCCCGCGATGATGGGCCAGGGCTTGCGGAAACGCGCCGCCAGCAGCATGGCCAGCAGCTGGGTCTTGTCGCCCATCTCACCGAGGGCCACGACACCGGTGCTGACGAAAAAAGCTTCCATGGACAGGGGGACTCCGGGGCCGGCAGAAGACGAGAGACCACGCCGCCGCCCCGGCCCGTCCGGGTGGCAGTGTGGTCAAAGGTCTGGCCAGGCCGGGAAGGCTGCTCGCGCCATGGCCCGGAACCGGGGTTCGGGGCCAAGCATGTTGACGCGAGCCCCTGCGGTTGCAGGGCGGCTACTCCCCAATGACGAGAGTGACCCGCATTCTAGAGGTGCCACCGGGCGCCATGGCTGCGCTCGCCGCGCGCTGCGCGGCGGGCTCAGACCGCGCGCGCCAGGGGCAGGTTCAAGACCAGGTTCTGCGGCTTCAGCCTCATCGTCTGCTCGGGCGTGGCCATCATGCCCAGGTAGACCGGCTTGCCGGCGACATCGGCCCGCATGTCGCCCGGCTCCTTGAACTCCAGCCGGAACAGGCTCACCAGCCGGGCCAGGCGTTCGGGCTCGACGGCGCGGTCCTCGTAGAGATCGTCGAGCAGCCGGCTGGCCTCGGCGTCGAGGCCGAGATGCCAGCGCCATTGCGCGTCGTCGATCTTCTGCAGCGGCGTGATCTGCACGGCCACGCCCAGCAGGTGCTGCACCCAGCGTTCCAGCACCGTGGCCAGCGCCTTCAGGCCCGAGTGGGCGTGGGTGAGGTGGAAGGCCAGGCCGTGGCCCAGCTCTTGTTTGATCTGGTGCGTGAGGTCGAGCAGGAAGCGGTGGCGGCCGCCCGGCTTGCCCGCCTCCAGCCAATAGTCGGCTTGCGCATCCGCATGCAGCACCTGCATCTGCGCGGCGCGCAGCGGCTGGGAGGCCTGCGCCAGCAGGCGTCCGAGATCGCCGAAGCCGTGGGTTTCGCGTTGCAGGTCGAGTGTCTCCTTGTCGCCCGCCAGCAGGCGGCCTTCGTGGGTGCTGAGGCGTTGGGTGCGGAACAGCATCTCGGCCGCCCGCGCTTCGAAGGCACTGGTCTGATGGTCGCCTGGGCTGCCGTGGCCGCCGTCCAGCAGGCCGCGCAGCACGGCCTGCACGACGAGATCGATGAACAGCGGCGGCACACGGATGGCGCCGCTGCGCCACAGCGCCAGCAGCCAGGCTTCCAGCGTGCCGGCGTGCAGCAGCGCGTCGCGCAGGCTGATGAAGTGGCTGTAGTTCTCGCGTGCGTCGGCATCTTTCAGCGCCGCCAGGTCCTGCGGCCGCACGGGCCGCAGCGGGTCTGCGGCCAGGCCTTCATGCAGCTTGATCTCGGCACGGCAGCTTTCGGCCACCAGCGCCAGTTCAGGGCGGGCCAGCCAGGCCGCCAGCCAGGCCGGGGTGGGCTGCAGCCAGCCTTGCGGGCTGCGCTGCAGCAGGGTGTAGCCGCAGGCGGGCCAGAAGTCGGGGTTCATGCGGGGTGCGTCGCTGCGTTGGGGGGAGGAGCCCTGCCATTGTCCTCGCCCGCCTGGCCTCGCCGGGCCGGCACCGGGCCTTGGCATCATCCACCTCTTTGTGCGCGGCCCTGGCCGCGAGGAACAGGCCCCGATGCCCGAAACCCCCCACACCCCGGAGGCCGCGCTGGCCTTTGCCCGGCTGATGCAGGCGCACCGCTCGATACGCCGCTACCGCAGCACGCCCCTGGACGCGGCCTTCATCGACGGCGTGCTGGCCCAGGCCTGGGCCGGCACTTCGTCCAGCGGCAACCTGAACATGGTGTCGGTGGTGAAGACCAGCGACCCCGAGCGCAAGGCCCGGCTGCACGCCATGCACGCGCAGCAGCCGATGGTGCTGCAGGCGCCGCTGGTGCTGACCTTCTGCGCCGACAGCCACCGCACGCGCCAGTGGCTGGCGCAACGCGATGCGCGCCTGGGCTTCGCGGATTTCTACAGCTGGCACGTCGCTGCTTTCGACGCCATGCTGCTCTCGCAGACCGTGGCCCTGGCGCTGGAAAGCCACGGCCTGGGCATCTGCTACATGGGCACCACCCTGCGCGCCATGCGCGAGATTTCCGACTTCCTGGAACTGCCCGGGAACTGCCTGCCCGTCACCAGCCTCGTGGTGGGCTGGCCCGACGAGCAACCGGCCCAGCGCGACCGCCTGCCGCCGCCGGCGTGGATACACGAAGAGCGCTACCAGCGCCCCACGCCGGCCAGCATCGACACCCACTTCGCCGAGCGTGAAACGCGGGGCCGCGCGCGCTACCTGGCCATGGGGCCCGAGATGGTGGCGGCCTGGCAGCAGCACGGCATCGAGTCGCTGGCGCAGTACTACACCAGCAAGATCAAGTACGACCCCGATGACTTTGCCGAGGCCTCGGCCGCGGTGCAGGACCTGCTGCGCGAACGTGGTTTCCTGCCTGGAGGCACACCCCATGGGCGATGAATTCGCCGCGCTGCGCCGCATCCTGAAAAGCTGCCACACCATCGCCGTGGTGGGCCTGTCGGCTGAATGGCACCGGCCCAGCTACTTCGCGGCCAAGTACATGCAGCAGCACGGCTACCGCATCGTGCCGGTGAACCCGAAGTACGCGCAGATCCTGGGCGAAACCAGCTACGCACGGCTGGAAGACATTCCCTTTGCGGTGGACATGGTGGACGTGTTCCGCAAGCCTGCCGACGTGCCGCCCATCGCGGCCAGCGCCGTGGCCATCGGCGCGAAGTGCCTGTGGCAACAGCTGGGGGTGGCGAATGCCGAGGCCGACACCATGGCGCGTGCGGCGGGGCTGGACAGCGTGATGGACCGCTGCGTGAAGATCGAACACGCGCGGCTTTTCGGCGGCCTGCACTGGGCGGGCGTGAACACCGGCGTCATCAGCGCGCGCCGGCCCGGCTGAGGCCGCGGGCTTCGGGGCCCTGGTGAAGTAGGGGGTGGGCAGCGCTCCTGCGAGGGATGGCTGCGCCAGCGGCCCGGGCAGACAGTGCCCCTCCCGGCGCGCGTGCTGCGCGCCCCCACCAGGAGACCGCCATGGCCACCGCCACCGTCCCATCCGCCGGCCCGAGCGCACCGCGCGCCGTGCCCATACGCATCCAGCTCGTCGGCGCGCAGGCCGACGACAAGCTCGAAGTCCTGCAGGCGCTGTTGTTCGACCGCCTGGGCAAGCTGCTCGGCAGCAGCACGCTGAAGGTCACGCGCCGCGGCGAGACCTTCAGCGCCGAAGGCACGGTGAAGGCCGGCGCCGAACAGCTGGCTTCCTCACGCCTGGTGGTGGCGCCCGTGCCGCCGGAAGGCGTGGCCACCCCCACCACGCGCGAGATGCTGGAGCGCCGGCTCGGCGCCTGGACCGAGCCGCTGCGGCTGGACCCGCGCGAGCCGCGCATCGAGTTCACCATCCCGCGCCCGGACTGGCTGCCCTGGCCGCGCCTGTGCGTGTGCTGGGTGCGCGGCAAGCTCGTCAAGCGTGTGCAACTGCCCGGCGGCCAGGTGCTGGAGCTGCCCATCTGCCACGCCCGCGTGACGGTGTGCGAGGTGGACCGGTGGCGTTGGCTGCTCGAGCGCCTGCCGCGGCCCGAGCTGCAGCGTTTGCGTGACGACCTGCTGGACGTGATACGCCACCGCATCCCCCTGCCCGAGCCCGAGCCGGAGCCGTTTTTTCCGCCGCTGGGCGGCACACAGTTGCGCGTCACACCACAGGCGGCGCTGCCGGCCGCAACGGGCGGCCAGCGCCTGGCGCCGGCCCTGTTGCAGCGCGCCGGCCTGGCGGCGACCACGCCGTTGCGCGCCGCCACCTTGAGCGAGGCGCAAAGCACCGCGCTGCGCGGCCTGCAGATGCCCGAGCTGCGCGACGGCAGCGCGGCCTTGCTGCGCGCCGACCTGCTGGCGCACTTCGAATTGCTGCGGCCGTGGTTCTGCTGGCTGCCCTGGCTCGAGCCCTGGTTCCTCTACAGCAAGCAGTGTTTCGCCCCGGTGACCAGCGATGAACAGGGCCGCTTCTCGTTCGCCTATGTGCACCTGTGCAACGACGGCGATCAGCCGGACATCTATGTCTCAGCCGAGCAGCTGATCGGCGGCGTCTGGACCACCATCCACCAGCCGCCGGTACGTTGCCACACGGTGTGGAACTACCGCTGCGGTGATGAGCTGGTGGTCGTCGTCAGCGACCCGCGCGCCCAGCCCTGCGTGCCTGAAGTCCCGACCGAGCCCCCCACCGGCGTGGACCGCTGGGTCATGCCCATGGCCATCGGCGGCACCTGGATCCGCGGCACCGCTGCCACCGGCGCCAGCGCCAACGGCTGGCTGCGCCCCGACGGCCTGGTGAACTACGGTGCGGTGGTCGATGCGCCGATGGGCGCGACGCTGGGCTTCCGCCAGCAGCACTCGCTGTCCATACCCAACAGCGGCGCGGGCGGGCAGTTCTTCTACCGCTGGTCAATACGGCGCGGCACCAGCGGCGCCTTCACGCGCCTGCTGGACCCCGTCACGCGCAGTTATGTTCGCGACGTGCCCGGCCCCGGCGTCGAATTCCCGGCCGTGCTGCTGGGCCCGCAGCCCAACCAGCTGTTCCGCTTCAAGCCGGCTCTGTTCAACACGGCCGACTGGGGCATCAGCACCGCCGGCGACCCCGCCGGCACGCAGTACTACTGGCCGGTGGACAACGGCCTGGGGGACATCTACGCCGCGCGCTGGACCACCCCCGGCAGCAACGACGCCGCAGCAGCGCCCGCCCTGGCCGGCAACTACCAGGTCAAGCTCGAAGTCTTCGACAGCAACGGCAACCTGGTCATGCCCGGCAGCAGCGGCTTCCAGTTCGTGGTGCCCGACTTTTTCGTCGGCACCACGCTGCACACCCGTGCCGCCCAGCCTTCCGAAATGGACGGTGCCGGCTTCGTGTTCACCGTGCGCGTGGACAACTCACGCTGCAGCGCCGACATCGCAGCGCCGCTCCTGTCCAACGGCAACGCTGTCGACGACTGCGGCTTCCTGCGCTACACCGCCGGCACGGCACTCACGCTGGCCTTCGACGCACTGCACCCGCAGGGCCATGCCACCTTCGGCTTCGGTGTCGTGCGCGGCGCACTGGCCGTGCCGGCGGCGGGTGCCGGGGGTGAGGTCTGGGCCGCGACGTCCGGCGCCTACAGCAGCGGCGGCAATGGCAGCTTCAGCAACGCCTTCCCCGTGGCCACGCTGATGGGCCCGCTGCTCGGCCACCCCGACAGCTGCGACAACGCGGCCTTTGCCGCCAGCCTGCAGGTGTACGCAAAAGCCACCGACGGCAATTCGCGCCTCAGCGGCTATGACGCCGGCGACCTGCGTGCCTTTGCGCTGGCGATGTCGGCCAGCCGCTCTTGAGCCACTGAAGACCGGCGAGCCAAGGCAGGCCAGGCGGGCGCTCGCCCGCCTGGCAGGACCCGGGGGCACAGCGCTGCCTCCGGAAGGCGGCTACGATGGCAAGGCGCTGCGCGCTGCCGGCCCTGCGCCAGCACGGCCAGCAAAACCCAGCCGCCCCCATGACGTCCCACGTCTTCAAGCCCGAGACCCTGGCCATCCACGCCGGGCAGATACCCGACGCCGCCACCGGCGCGCGGGCCTTGCCGATCTACCAGACCACCAGCTTCGTCTTCGACAGCGCCGAACACGCGGCCAGCCTGTTCAACCTGCAGACCTTCGGCAACGTCTATTCGCGCCTGAGCAACCCCACGGTGGCGGCGCTGGAAGAGCGCGTGGCGGCGCTCGAAGGCGGGCGCGCCGCCGTGGCCAGCGCCAGCGGCATGGCCGCCGAGGCGATGGCCTTGATGACGCTGCTGCAGGCCGGCGACCACGTCGTGGCGGCCGGTGCGCTGTACGGCGGCAGCGTCACCATGCTGGCGGTGAACCTGAAGAAGTTCGGCATCGAGACGAGCTTTGTCGATGCCACCCGGCCCGAGGCCTTTGCCGCCGCGATACGCCCCAACACCCGCGCCATCTTTGCCGAGACCCTGGGCAACCCCAGCCTGGTGGTGCTGGACATCGCGGCGGTGGCCGACGTGGCCCACGCCCATGGCCTGCCGCTGGTGGTGGACAACACCGTGCCCAGCCCCTGCCTGTGCAACCCGCTGGCCTTCGGTGCCGACATCGTGGTGCACAGCGCCACCAAGTACCTGGCCGGGCACGGCACCACGCTGGGCGGCGTGGTCGTCGAGGGCGGCAAGTTCCCCTGGGACAACGGCAAGTTCCCCGGCATGACCGAGCCCAGCGCCGGCTACCACGGCGTGAAGTTCTACGAGACCTTCGGCGACTTCGGCTTCAGCATGCGCTGCCGCATGGAAAGCCTGCGCGTCTTCGGTGCCGCGCTGTCGCCCCTGAGCGCCTGGCAGATCCTGCAGGGCGTTGAAACCCTGCCGCTGCGCATGGAGCGGCATTGCAGCAACGCGCTGAAGCTGGCCGAGTTCCTGCAGGCCGATGCGCGCGTGGCCTGGGTGAACTACCCCGGCCTGCGCGAACACCCGCAGCATGCGCTGATGCAGCGCCAGATGCGCGGCGCCAGCGGCCTGCTGGCCTTCGGGGTCAAAGGCAGCATGAATGGCGGCGTGGATGGCGGCACGGCAGCCGGCGTGAAGTTCATCGAAGGCGCGCAGTTCATGAGCCACCTGGTGAACATCGGCGACACACGCACCCTCATCAGTCATCCGGCCAGCACCACGCACCGCCAGCTGGACGCGGCACAGCAGTTGGCCGCCGGGGTGCCGCCCGACATGGTGCGCATCTCGGTGGGCCTGGAGCACATCGACGACATCCTCTGGGACGTCGACCAGGCCCTGGCGGCGGCCTGCCGCTGAACGCCTCCCTCCTTTCCCTCTTCTTTCCTTTCCCGTCAGGAGACACCGACTTGAAGCTGTTCCAACCGGCCCGCTGGGCGCTCGCCTTCCTGTTGCCGCTGCCGGTCCTCGCCGCCGAAGGCATGTGGCCGCTGGACAAGCTGCCCACGGCGCAGATGCAGGCGCGCCACGGCTTTGCGCCCGATGCGGCCTGGGTGGACAATGCGATGCGCGCCTCGGCACGGCTGGCCGGCGGCTGCTCGGCCTCGTTCGTCTCGCCCGAAGGCCTGGTGATGACCAACCACCACTGCATCACGCGCTGCCTGCAGGCCTTGTCCAGCCCCGGCAACGACCGCATGGCGGCCGGCTTCCTCGCGCGTGAGCGGCGCGAAGAACTGCGCTGCCCCGATTTCGAGGTGAACCGGCTGGACAGCATCACCGACGTCACCGAACAGGTGCGTGTGGCCACCGCCGGCAAGCAGGGCGCGGCCTACCAGGCCGCCGAAGACGCCGCCCGCGCCCGCCTGACGCAGGCCTGCCGCGGCAGTGACGCGGAGACCACGCGCTGCGACATGGTCACGCTGTACCGCGGCGGCCAGCACCAGATCTACAAGTACCGGCGTTATGCCGATGTGCGCCTGGTCTGGGCGCCCGAGATCGCGGTGGCCTCCTTCGGCGGCGACCCCGACAACTTCAACTTTCCGCGCTGGAGCCTGGACGCCGCCTTCCTGCGGGTTTACGAAGTCGGCCAGGCGGCGGCGGTGAAGGAGCACTTCGGGTTCCATGCGGCCGGTGCGCAGGCCGGCGAGATGGTCTTCGTCGCCGGCCACCCCGGCAGCACGCAGCGTCTGCTGACGGTGGCGCAGCTGGAGGCCGAACGCGACAGCCTCGCGCTGCAGACCCTGCCCAGGCTGAGCGAACTGCGCGGCGTGATGCTGCAGCTGGCGCGGGGTGATGCCGAGTCGCGCCGCCTGGCGATGGCTGCGCTGCAGGGCATAGAAAACGGCTTGAAGGTCACGCGCGGCAAGCTGCTGGCGCTGGGCGACCAGGCGCTGATGGACAACAAGCGCCGCGCCGAAGCCGCGCTGCAGGCCTTCGTGGCCAGCCAGCCTGAACTGGCCGCCCGCACCGGCAAGCCCTGGGCCGACATCGAAGCCGCCCAGCGCGCCAAGCGCGAGCTGGAGACCGAGTACCAGTTGCTGGAAGGCAGCAACGCCTTCCTGTCCGCTCATTTCGCCTATGCGCGCACGCTGGTGCGCGGCGCGGCAGAGCGGGCCAAGCCCAGCGGCGAGCGCCTGCGCGAATTCAACGACACCAGCCTGCCGCAGATCGAGCAGCGCCTGCGCGCCGTGGTGCCGGTCTACCCGGCGTTCGAGCAGGTGCGCCTGGCGTGGTCCTTGAACCGCCTGCGCTCGCTGCTGGGCCTGGACGACCCGGTGGTGAAGCAGGTGCTCGGCCAGCGCTCGCCCGAAGAGGCGGCGGCGGCGCTGCTGGCCGGCACACGCCTGGGCGATGCCGCCGAGCGCCAGCGCCTGTGGGCCGGGGGCGCTGCGGCCATCGCGGCCAGCGACGACAGCTTCATCCGCCTGGCGCGTGCGCTGGAACCCGCCACGCTGGCGCTGCGCGCACGCTATGAGGCGCAGGTGCTGGCGGTGGAACGACAGGCCGCCACGCGCATCGCGCAGGCGCAGTTCGCGCAGGCCGGGAAGGCCGAGAAGGGCGGCACGGCGGGCAGCCCGCTCTACCCCGACGCGACCTTCTCGCTGCGCCTGAGCTACGGCGAGGTGGCGGGCTGGGAAGAGAAGGGCCGCGCGGTGCCGCCCTTCACCGACTTCGCCGGCGCCTTCGCACGCCACAGCGGCGCCGCGCCTTTTGCCTTGCCGGCGTCGTGGCTGGAAGCCAGGCCGCGGCTGAACCCGGCGCAGCGCTTCAACTTCGTGACCACGCACGACATCATCGGCGGCAACTCCGGCAGCCCCATGCTCGACCGCCAGGGCCGCGTGGTGGGCCTGGTCTTCGACGGCAACATCCATTCGCTGGGCGGTGCCTACGCATATGACGAGCGCCAGAACCGTGCCGTGGCCGTGCATGCCGGCGCCATCGTCGAAGCGCTGGCCAAGGTCTACCGCGCCGATGCGCTGGTGCAGGAGCTGCAGGGCGCCGCGCACTGAATCGAGCTGCAGCCGCCATCCGGCGGCCTGTCGGCCCATGCCGGGCTTACGATGCCTGGCCGTCGTTCCGAGGAACCCGCCATGAGCATCTACGAACAAGACCTGGGCCGCCGGGCCGCCAACTTCACGGCACTCAGCCCGGTGAGTTTTGTCGAGCGCAGCGCCGAGGTCTTCGCCGACCTGCCTGCGGTGGTGCACGGCGCGCGCCGCTACACCTGGGCGCAGACGCGCGAGCGTTCGGCGCGCCTGGCCGCCGCGCTGCGCGCGCTGGGCGTGGGGCGCCTGCACACGGTCAGCGTGATGTTGCCCAACACGCCCGAGATGGTGGAGGTGCACTACGCGGTGCCGGCGCTGAATGCCGTGCTGAACACGCTGAACACGCGGCTGGACGCTCCCTTGCTGGCCTGGCAGATGAAACACTGCGAAGCCGCCGTGCTCATCACCGACACCGAGTTTTCGCCGGTGATGAAAGAGGCCTTGCGCCTCCTGCGTGACGAACACGGCAGCCGGCCCATCGTCATCGACGTGGCCGACAGCGAATACACCGGCGCGGGCGAAAGGCTGGGTTCGCACCACTACGAAGACCTGCTGGCCGCGCACGCGCCGCTGGCCACGCTGGCCGGCCCGGCCGACGAGTGGGATGCGATCGCGGTCAGCTACACCAGCGGCACCACCGGCGACCCCAAGGGCGTGGTCACGCACCACCGCGGCGCCTACCTCAACGCGGTGAGCAACGTGGCCACCTGGACCATGCCGCACTTCCCGGTGTACCTGTGGACGCTGCCGATGTTCCACTGCAACGGCTGGTGCTTTCCGTGGACGGTGGCCATGCTCGGCGGCACGCACGTCTGCCTGCGCCGCGTGGAGGCCGGCGCCATCCTGCAGGCCATGCGCGAGCACGGCGTGAACCACTACTGCGCCGCGCCCATCGTGCACAACCTCATCCTGAACGCCGACGCCTCGCTGCGCGAAGGCCTGGGCGGTGCGGGCCGGCCGCAGGTGCGCGGCATGGTGGCCGGCGCGGCGCCGCCGGCCTCGATGATCGAAGGCATGGCCAGGATCGGCTTCGACATCACCCACGTCTACGGGCTGACCGAGGTCTACGGCCCCGCGGCCGTGGCCGTGAAGCGCGAGAGCTGGGCCAGCGCAAGCCTGAGCGAGCAGACGCGCCTGAACGGCCGCCAGGGCGTGCGCTACGCGCTGCAGGAGGGCATGACGGTGATGGACCCGGCCACGCTGGCCGAGACACCGGCCGACGGGCAGACCATGGGCGAGATCATGTTCCGCGGCAACATCGTGATGAAGGGCTACCTGAAGAACCCGCAGGCCACGGCCAAGGCCTTCGAAGGCGGCTGGTTCCACACCGGCGACCTGGCGGTGATGGAGCCCGACCGCTACGTGAAGATCAAGGACCGCAGCAAGGACATCATCATCAGCGGCG
>LNFM01009356.1_pt1 | contig 16906 bp, 26 predicted proteins | sample 596031 | NCBI WGS metagenome assembly LNFM01 (sample SAMN04254537, study PRJNA301005) | activated carbon metagenome | isolation source: dual media filters at the Ann Arbor, Michigan drinking water treatment plant | place: USA: Ann Arbor
TGATGAGGGCGCGCACCTGATGGTCAAGTTCCTGCGGGGCCGGGAGCGCATCGAGGCCCGCCGGATCCTGCGCAGACTGGTGGCGGATTACATCGGCGTGCGGGGCCTCAACCGGCGCGCGGTGGGTCTACTGCTGGCCCGCTACTACGGCGCCCGCGGCATCACCATGGTCGGGGTGGCTGAAAAGCTGGCCGTCGACCGTCGGAGGGTATCCCAGATCAACCGGCGCGTGGCGATGACACTGGACGCGCTGAGTTACCGGGCGGAAACCCGCATTTACGAGGAACTGCAGAAAAGGGGGGTAGTCCAGTGATGGCGATCGAGACGAAAAATCCGAAGTTGGCCGAGGCGGGGCGCCGCGGCGGGCTCGCCGGCGGCAGCAAAGGCGGGCACAACCGCATGGCGCAGCTGACCCCCGAGGAGCGCAGCGACCTTGCTCGACAGGCTGCGGCTGCACGCTGGGCAGATCCAATCCAGGACGAGGTAATCCGCAAAGCCAAGCAGATGCTGGCGCAGATCGCCGTCGACGGGAAGCCCCAGTATTTCTACTTTGACGGCGAACGCGCCTGGCACGCTGTTGTCGGGTATGACCCCAAAAAACGGTGGGACGCCTACATCATGCGCGCCTGCACGGCTGAGACGACGCTGACGGAAATCGTCGAGGATGTGATGAATCGGCGTTCCACATGAAACGGCTTCTGGCATAGGCTTCTGGCATCCATGCACACGCCATAGGGTTTGATAGCATCAGATCGCTATCATGTCGGGATTGTCACTGAGGTCACTGGATCAACGTCTGGAGATACGATCATGCGCGCATAGTCAGGTTGCCGCGGGATAGCTCAGTTGGCAGAGCATCGGATTCATAATCCGGGGGCCGCAGGTTCAAGTCCTGCTCCCGCTACCAGATACACCCCGAGCGAAGCAGCACCAGTACCCGCCCCAACCCGGCAAGTGACCGGGCTCTGGGGCGGTTCAGTTTTGGTGGCATCGAATCCGGCTTCCCCGCCGGTGAACACGGACGCCGACCTCCTCCCGGTGTCCGTCCTCGGCCCGACCATGGTTGAACCGTGGTCGGGCTTTCTTTTTTCGGAGACGATATGCAGAAACTCAAGGCGCTGTTCGACGCGCATGCGTGGCTGCTGGTCGTTACGACATGAACGCTGCCGGGATCAGGTTGCTCAAGGACTTCGAGGGCTTTAGCGATAAAGCCTACCAGGACATCGTGGGCGTCTGGACCATTGGCTATGGGTTCACGGACGACGTGAAGCCTGGCGACCGGATGACGCGGGCCGAAGCCGAGCAACGGCTGCAAGATGAACTGGAGTCGTATGAGTCCGCCGTCCTGCGGGCATGCAAAGTTGAGCCCAACGAAAACCAGCTGGCTGCGATGACCTCTTTCGCGTTCAACGTCGGCAGAGCCGGCATGGCGGGCTCGAGCGTGATCAAGGCGCATAACCGCGGGAATTTTGAGGCGGCGGCGCGCGCTTTTGGGTTGTGGAACAAAGCCGGCGGCAAGGTGGTGGCCGGGTTGGTGCGGCGGCGCGCGGCCGAGGCGGCGCTGTATTTAACCCCGGTAGAGGGTGAGCATCCCATGCCGCAAGAGGTCGAACCCGAGAAACCTTTAACGCAAAGTAAGGTCGCTGTCGGCGGAACGGTTACTGCGGCTGTTTCTGGGCTGTCAGTGGCCGCACAGGTGGCAGGTGATGTGGCAGCGGTGCGCGAAGGGATGGGGCCGTGGTTGCCATATGCGGTGCTGGCGTTCGCCGTGATCGGGGTTGGGGTCGGCTTGTTCTTGGTTTGGGACCGCGTTATGACGAGGCGGCGCGGGAATGCTTGAGCGCGCAGTAAATTAAGTTCTGCTTTCTGGCTGCCGTGGTGCAGTCCATTGAGCAAAACCTTGCAGATGCGCGGGATGGCGGAACATAAAATTTATTGTTGCAAGCTGCGCAGATCAGTTCAGTTTTAGGTTTTTTCTTTGCCTCACTGATTTTCCCGGACATATGCCTCCGGTATTCCGGGTTTTTCCATCGCTGCCTTAGGCTGGCAGATATTTTTTTTCGGGCTTTGGCATTTAATTCCGGAGCCCCGCGTTCGACGCCGATTGCGCGCAAGTACGCAAGTGTTTCGTCGGAATGTTTTTTGCCAAAAAAATGGTTGTTTCCGCCAAATTGGCGATGTTGTCCGTTGTGCTGCCCATGGCTCATGACTTCTAAATTACTGGGGCGGAAATTGCTGCGGTCCTCATCCTTGTGATGAACGAATAAGCGCCGAGAAAGTTTCGCTGAATGGAAGTGCTCGGCGACCAGCCGATGAACGTATTTGATCTTCCCGTTTTTCCATCCACACGGATACCCATTGTTTGTGAAGATTCTTGAGTCGTCCTGAAAGCCAACCAGGATGAGAATTTCGCGTAAATCCGGAGGAAAGTCATGAACCTTCATGCTGTTAATTATAAAACATCCTGCACCGCAAATGTGAAGTCTTTTTGTGGGCTCGGCACCTGATGCAGCAGCGGCACTGGAACACCATCGCCGGCCTGGCGGTGGTGGTCACGCTGATCTATGTGATCACCGCGGCCATTCTGGTGGTGGGCAAGACCATCACGTTCGGCGAGTTCGCCGCGGCGCTCGCGCCGGTGGTGACGGCGCTGGGCGGCTACATGGCGCGCATGGCGTCGGAGGCCGCCTGATGGCCAAGGTGACAACGGTTTACCGGCTGAAACCGCTGGTCTGGTGGTACCAGGTGCACGACCACGGCCGGGTGCCGGCGTGGATCCATAAGGCGCGGTAATGGCCGAGAAGATCGTCATTGCCGTGGTGCTGCAGCCGGAGATTTGGCGTCCGGTTGTTGGTTACGAGGGTCTTTATGAGGTTTCCAGCCTTGGGCGAATTAAAAGTCTCCCGAGGAACGGCACGCTTGGCGGCGTTCTCGCGCAAACGCCAGTGCGCGGCGGTTATCTATCCGTACACCTATCAAAGCGTGATCGCCAAAGCCGGATTGCCGTGCATCGTATTGTTGCAACAGCTTTTCATGGGGAATGCCCGGAGGGTTATGAGTGCGCGCATCTTGATGGCAGCCGAAATAACAATCGCCCCGAAAACCTGCGGTGGGTGACGGCCAAAGAGAATCAGGGGCACAGGCGTGCGCATGGAACTATGTGCCTTGGTGAGCGCAATGGGTCCGCATTACTGGCGCCTGAAACTGCGCTGGAAATCCGCCGCCTGTCAGATGAGTCGAAGTTGCTTCCGCAGCGAGCCGCTGGGCGACTTTCGCAGCCTCAGATTGCGAATCTTTTTGGCGTAAGCCGTCAGACGGTATCTGCTATCGGTCGGCGGGAAATTTGGGGGCATATCTGATGTCCTTGGGCTTCAAGGCAACACTGGTGATTGCGATTATCGCCGCCGCCTTTGGTGCCGGCGCTCTCGTCAACGGCTGGCGTCTCAGTGGTGACCTGGCTGCCAAGGACACCACGATCGCGCGGCTGCAGGGCGCAAATACCGCGCTCGAGGCCGCGAACAAGCAGTGTGGCGTCAACGTCGCCGCGGTTCAGACCGCGGTGAAAGGCGTGGTCGACGAGGCGCAGAAAATCAACGAGGACGCGCGCAAGGCCATGGACCGGGCTGCGGGCCGTGTCGCCCAGCACCAGAAGAAGGCCGAGGAGTTCCTGACGGCCAGCCGCGTGCCGCCGGAACAGCAGTGCGCGGACATCATGAAGAAGCAGGCCGATTACGTGGAATACCGCAGAGGCCTGCGCATGGATAACACCCCGAAATCAAAGGTGAAACCATGACCCATGCCGACCGCAGGCTGGTGGCGATTGTTGCCGTCCTGCTGATGCTGGCCTTCCTGCTGGCGGGATGCGCAGGCCCGGAGAAACAGGTAGTCATCGAAACCCAGGTCATCGAGAAGCCCGTCCCGGTGCGCGTGAAGATCGAGCGCCCCAAGGAATGTCTGGACCGCTACGCCGTGGACAACTTGCCGGCGAACGCGAGCCCGGACGAACGCAACAACGCCATCCTGGCCGAGATTGAGCAGCGCGCGGCCTGCGAATGCCGTCTGCGCGCGGCTCTGACCGGGGAGGCCCAGCAGTGTGAGGACAGTGAATGACCGCCCCGAAAAACAAGGCTGACCTGAACGCCTACCGCATTGACCAACTGGAGGAGGCCGTCAAGACCATCGGCACCGCGCTGACTGGGATCGACAAGAGCCTCGAGGCCCTGACCTCACTGGAGGCTCGCCATGCCGCAGTGCAGGAGTCCGTAGGCCGGGCATTTACCAGGCTTGAAGGGCTGGAGAAAGAGCAGTTGCGCATCGACGGCGAGTTCAAAAAGTGGTTCAACCGCGGCGTCGGGGTTGCGGCCGTGGCCTCCATCCTGTTCACCGTCGTCGGCGGGTATGTCGGCAACGAAATCAACAAGATGTCCGAGGCCATCAAGTCCGTCCCGGAACTCGCTACCCAAGCCAAGGCGCAAAAGCGCCTGAACGCGCTGATGCTGCGCAAGATGGGCATCGAACCGGAACTGCTGGACATCGACTGAATTTTTAACTCAACGGAACACCGGGAAACCGGCTCCGGGAGACGAGCATGGCAAAGGCAAAGACTCGGGCTGGCAAAGGCCAACACCCGAAGGTGAAGGCAGGAACATCGAAAGAGGAGAGCGAAAAGCGCAAGGCGCTGTTTGCAAAGGAATTTATCGCCAACGGCGGGAATGCGACGCAGGCCGCTATCAAGGCGGGATACAGCGCCAAGACGGCAGACCAGCAGGGTTCCAGACTGTTGAAGGATGTCAAGGTCGCGGCGCTGATCGAGTCCAGCCGGAGCCAGGCACTGCAGGCCGCGGACATCACGGTCGAGCGGGTTCTGCGGGAAGTCGGGCGTGTCGCCTTTTCCGACATCCGCAAACTGTTCGATGAGCATGGCCACCTGAAAAAGGTGCATGAACTGGACGATGACGCCGCGGCCGTATTGGCTTCGGTCGAGGTCGACGAGATTGGTGTCGACAAGGTGGTGATCGGACATACCCGCAAGGTCAAGATGTGGGACAAGGGCGCCGCCCTCGAGAAGCTGATGAAGCACCTTGGGCTCTACGAGAAAGACAACAAGCAGCGCGCCGATGCCTTGGGCGAGTTGCTGAACCAGGTCGATGGCTCAGTCCTCCGCCCAGCCGGCGCTGCCACCTGAGATTGCCGAGGGGCTGCCGCCGGGGGTCATTGAGCAGTGGTCGGACCCGATGTGGCGGCTCTGCCACCTGTATTTCATCAGGGACGAACACGGCAACAAGGTGCTGTTCACACCGAACGATGCGCAGGCCAAGTTCCTCAAGGAATTCTGGTACCTGAACGTCATTTTGAAGTCGCGGCAGCGCGGGTTCACCACGGCGATCGACGTCCTGGCGCTGGATACCTGCCTGTTCAAGTCGAACACGGCGGCGGCGATCATCGCGGACAACCGCGAAAACGCCGGCGTGATCTTCGATGACAAGGTCAAGTTTGCCTACGACAACCTGCCGGATGTGCTGCGGGACCGCATATCCGCGAAGAACGACAACGCCCGGGAGTTGACGTTCAGCAACGGCAGTTCGATCCGGGTGGGCACGTCGATGCGGTCGCGGACGCTGCAGTTCCTGCACGTCTCCGAGTTCGGGAAGATCAGCAAGCGATACCCGAAGAAGGCGCGCGAGATTGTGACGGGCTCGTTCAATGCCGTGCATACCGGCGAATTGATATTCGTCGAGTCCACGGCCGAAGGCAGGGGCGGCGAGTTTTATGACCTCTGCAAGGGCGCGCAGGATCTGCAGCGCCTGAAACGGCCGCTGACGAAGCAAAGCTGGAAGTTTCACTTTTACCCATGGTGGGACGACCCCAGGGCGGAAATGTCCGAGGATGAGGCGCCCTTGATTCCGATCCCGACGAAGATGATGGAGTATTTCGACGGGCTCGAGAAGAAACTGCGCATCAAGATCAGCCGCGGCCGGCGGGCGTGGTACACGCTGAAATGGAACACCAACGGCGAGGACATGAAGCGGGAATACCCGTCGACGCCGGAGGAAGCCTTTGAGGCCTCGGTGCAGGGCGCCTACTTCGCCGACGCCTTCGCCAAACTCAGGGCACAGAACCGGATCACCAAGGTGCCGCACATGGTCGGCGTGCTGGTGAATACCTGGTGGGACATCGGCCTGAACGACAAGACGGCCATCTGGTTCACGCAGACCATCGGCGCGCAGATCAGGGTGATCGATTACGTCGAGGGCGCCGAGTCCGGCGGCCTACCGCACTGGGCTGATGTGCTGGCCAAGCGGAAAGAGGAACTGGGTTACCGCTACGGGCGTTTCGTCGGGCCGCACGACATCCAGGTCCGCGAGTGGGGCGCCGGTGGCGTCTCCCGCAAGACCAGCGCGCAGCGCCTGGGTATCGAGTTCGAGAGGGCGCCGCCCTTGGTTGGCAAAGGCGAGCGTGGCGGTGCGATCGACATTGCACGCCGCGTGCTGTCCACCTGCATTTTTGATGAGGAGCGCACCGAACAGGGGCTTCTCGCACTGGAGAACTACAGGAAAAAATGGGATCCGAACCTCGAAACCTACAGAAACGAGCCGCTGCACGACTGGGCCTCGGATGGCGCGGATGCCTTCCTGATCATGGCCGTCATGCACGACGTCAGGGACGGGGCGCCGTATTTTTCGCCGGTGATGCCGACAGGTCCAGTTGCGGCATTGAACGAGCCCGCGGTGGCCGCGGCATTCGCGCGTACGGGCGGAGGGCGCGCACGCCGGTTCTGAGGGGTGACTCATGCCGGCATTGATCCGGATGGAGTCGAACGGCGAAATCGCGGAGCGCGAGCGCCAGGCCATCCCGAAGGAAAACGAGGGCGTCATCATCGAACTGGCCAGCCATGTCGAGAAGTGCTGGCAGGCCGCGTATCTGGCGAAGCAGCCGATTGAAACCCGGATGTTGAAGTGCATCCGGCAGCGCGAGGGCATCTACGAGCCCGACGTGCTGGCCGACATCCGGCAGCAGGGCGGCAGCGAGATTTTCATGCTGTTGACCCAAGCCAAGTGCCGGGCCGGGGAAGCGTGGATCCGTGACGTGCTGCTGCAGCAGGGCGACAACCCTTGGGGTATTGAGCCCACCCCGATTGCAGACCTGCCGGAACCCGCAAAGCAGGTGGTGATGAACCAGTTGCTGCTGGAATCCCAGATGCTGCAGGTGGAAATGCCGCGGGAATGGTTCATCCGGCGCGGGCAGTGGCTGGCGGCGCGCGCCAAACGGCACCTGCAGGAAATGGCCAAACTGGCGGCGGCCGGCATGCAGAAGAAGATCGAGGATCAAATGAAGGAAGGCCAGTGGAAACCGGCTTTCAGTTCGCTTCTCTACGACTTCACGACGATGCCGGCGGCCATCATCAAGGGGCCGGTCATCCGCCAGCGCAAGCGCCTGAAATGGGGCAGCGACATCCGTGGCATGTGGAATGCCATTGTCGGCGACGCGCTGGTGCATGAGTTCAACCACGTCAGCGCGCTGGACATCTACCCCTCGCCGGGCGCCAGGCACCCGCAGGACGGCTACCTGTGCGAGGTCATGCGCATGCACCGCCGGACGCTGTCGGCGCTGCGCGGCGTGCCGGGCTACGACGCCGTCGCCATCAACGAAGTTCTCGAGGCTGCAAGCCGTGGCGCCCTCAAGATGTGGCTCTTTGGCGACCAGCAGCGCGCCGATCTGGAGAGGCGCTCGCATCAAAACTGGGATCCGGAAGGCACGATCGACGCCGTCCAGTTCTGGGGTAGCGTGCAGGGAAAGTGGCTGACCGAGTGGGGCATGAAGGCCTCGAACATCGACCCGTATGCGGAATACGACGTCGATGTCATCAAAATCGGCCGCTGGGTGATCAGGGCGGTGCTGAACCCGCACCCGCTGGGCTGCAGGCCTTACCACCGGGCGTGCTGGGAAGGCATGCCGAACGCCTTCTGGGGTAAGGCGCTGCCGGAAATCCTCGCCGACACCCAGGCGATGTGCAATGCGTCGGCGCGGGCAATCTCGAACAACATGGCGATGTCCTCCGGCCCGATGGTCGAGGTCCACACCGACCGGCTGGCGTCGGGCGAGGATCCCCGCGGCATCTGGCCGTGGCGCCTCTACCAGACCAAGAGTTCAAACACGGGCAGCACGGACTCGGGCGCCGTAAAGTTTCACCAGCCGCAGTCGAACGCGCAAGCCCTGGTCATGGTGTTCGACCGGTTCAGCCGGCAGGCGGACAACGATTCAGGGGTGCCGTCCTACAGTTATGGCGACTCGAACCAGGCGGGCGCCGGCAAGACCGCATCAGGTCTGTCGATGCTCATGAACAACGCGGCGCGCGGCATCAAGATGGCGATTGCTGAGCTCGACGAGCAGATCGTGGAGCCCGGCGTGGTGGAACTCTACAACCACAACATGCAGCACGACCCCGACCAGTCCATCAAAGGTGATCTGCAGGTGGTGGCGCGTGGCGCCGTGGCGCTCCTCGTCAAGGAGCAGCAGCAACTGCGCCGGAACGAACTCCTGCAGACGACGGCCAACCCGATCGATGCCCAACTCATGGGTCCGAAGGGGCGCGCCGAACTGCTGCGCGAGAACGTCAAGGCCATGGACATGGACCCCGACAAGATCGTCCCGGGCGAGGATCAGCACCAACTGGACGCCAGCATGGCGGCAGCCGCAGGGATGGGTGGGCAGCCCGCGGCGGGGCGCGAAGTGGATGCCGCAGGCAATCCGGCCGGCGGACAGGATGCCGCACTTTTTTCACAGTAAAACAAGGAGATAGTCATGCGACACGAAGAACTCAGCATCAATAAGCTGCTGTTGGGCAGCATCGGGAAGGCCACCCAGGGCAACGGACTGCCGAACGGCGCCACCGTGGTTGCCGAAGAAAAGGGCGCCTTCATCCACAAGACCGTCATCGAGTGCGTGAACACGCCGATCGCGCTGACGGACGTGGGCGGCGTGACCCAGTACGGCGGCGTCAAGGTCTACGACTTCCCGTCCAAAAACGTGGCCATCGTCGGCGCCGAAATCAAGGGCAATCTGGCGGGCTACGCCTCGCTGATCGATGCCTTCACCGGCGTGATCAGTCTCGGCTCGGTTACCGCGGCCGGCGACGCCACCCTGACCTCGACCGAGGCCAACATGATGGCGTCCAATGCCTTCACGGCGGCCTCGAAGGTCGCGCCGATCAACGCCCGGGGCGTCGGTGGCGTGGCGCTGGCGGCCGATGCGGATGCCTACCTGAACGTGGCGGTGGCGGACAACGCTGCCCACGGCTCCGGCACGGCGCTGTTCACCGGCGAGATTGTTCTCAGCTGGATCGACCTCAGCGCCGAAGAATAACCGGAGCCCGCCATGAGCCAGTTTGAAAAAACGGCCGTCACGGTCCCGGCCACCGGCGACACCGACGTCGCCGTCATCCCCAACGTCGACAAGAAGCTGCTGTGCATGCACGTCGGGGTGACCGCACAGGCCCTGGACAACTTCGACGTGCTGGGTCGCGCGCACGCCGGCGGCGCTTTGCAGGACTTCACGCCGGCGAACTGGGCGTCACTGACGGCCGGGCAGCGCGTGCGCTTTGCCAGCGGCAACCTCGCGGCGCAGGCCTCGGGGTCGGCCGGTTACTTCGAAATGGACGTCGAAGGGCTGGTCGAAGTCGTGGTGCGCGCCAGTGCGGCAGCGGACTCCGCAGCTGTCACGCCGCGCTGGTCGCTGACGTGACCACTGACGAAACGCGCGCCCTGCAGGCGATGGTCGGTCTGCAGGGGGATCCGAACTTCAAGGCGTTCATGGGCTGGCTCGAGTCGCGGCGCGAGAAGGCGCGCGCCAACGAACAGGTCCGTGACGACGTGCTGCTGCGCTGGCAACAGGGCAGGGCACAGGAATGCAACGACATCATCGAGGCCGTGACGACGGCACGCGATGTCCTTATGAAGATCAGGAAGTAAGCGGCGAGAACACCGCAAGGCTCTCGCCAGAAATCGACCCGCACGGGAAACCGTCGCGGGTTTTTTATTGCCCGGAAAACCTCTCCTGGTGGCTCTGGGTGCAACGCGAACACCGCAAGGCTCGCAAACGAAAGGAAATGTATGGGAACGCCAGAAAACGTACGTCGGCAGGCCGAAGAAGCAGAAAAGCGGATTGCCGAAATTGCATCAGGGAATACCGGGAAGCCGGCTCCTGCAGTGACTGAATCCGCTCCGCAACCCGCTCAACCCGCAGCGCCCGTTGAACCCCAGCCGGCACCGAATGCACTGGATGAGGCCAAGAAAGAGGCCGAGTCCTGGAAGCAGCGGTACACCGTGCTTCAAGGGAAATACAACAGCGAAGTGCCGAGGCTGACCGAGGAGTTGCGTGCAGCGAACGACAAGATCGCCGAGTTGACGGCAAAGGCGGCCGAGAAGGCCGAACCGCCGTTGTCCGATGCCGACCGCGAAGCACTGAATGAAAGATTCGGTGCGGACATGGTCGACATGGTGATTGGTCTGGTCCAGAAGGGCGTCAAGAAGGAAGTCGACCCCTTGCGCGAGAAGGCGGAAGCCGCCGCGAACCTGGCCAAACACAACGCCACCACCGCAGCGAAAACTCAGTCCCAGCTGTATTGGGGCAGGGTGGATGCGCTGCTGGCGGACGCCGGACTCGACTTTGAAACCGTGAACAACGATCCGGGCTTCATTGCTTGGCTCGGAGAACCGGATGGTCTGTCGGGATCAACCCGCATGAAGTCGCTCGAGAAGGCACAGGCCGACATGAATGCGGATCTCACTGCGCAGTTCTTCACCACGTACGCAAAAGGGCTTCCCAAGGGCGATGCAACGTCTCTTGAGCAGCAAATCCAGCCTCCGGCCGGCAGCGGCGGTGGCGATGCCCTCGACCCCCACAAGGGGAAAAAGGTATGGACCCGCGCAGATATCGAGCAGTTCTACACCGATAAACGCAAGGGTGTGTACCGGGGCAAGGAGAAAGAGGCGGATGGCATCGAGGCAGACATTTTTGCCGCGCGCCGCGAAGGGCGAATCCGCTAAGTAGCAGCCGCGGCTCCATTCCAAGGAGCCCATCATGGGAGTTCAAGTCGCAGCAGGCCACCCCGTCTATGACGGAGTTTTTATCCCGGAAGTATGGTCCGGGAAAATCATCGAGCAGTTCTACGATGCCACGGTGTTCGGCGACATCGCCAACACGGACTACGAGGGTGAAATCAAGAGCGAAGGCTCAAAGGTCATCATCCGCACCGATGCCGACATCATCATCCGGACGTATCACAAGGGCCAGAACCTCCAGGTCCAGCGCCCGGAATCGCCGACCATCGAACTGGATATCGACAAGGCGGAGTACTTCAACGCCATCGTCGATGACATCGACAAGCACCAGTCCGACATCGCCTTGATGAATCGCTGGAGCAAGAACGCCAGCGAGCGGATGAAAATCAAGATCGATACCAACGTTCTTGGTGACATCTATGCCGATGCCCACGCCGAGAACAAAGGGCTGACGGCGGGCCGGAAATCGGCGTCCTTCAACCTCGGCGCCACCGGTGCCCCGGTCGCAATCGACAAGACCAACGTGCTGGACTACCTGGTCGACGTCGGCACCGTGATGGATGAGCAGTCCGTCCCGAACGAGGACCGCTGGATCGTCCTGCCGTCGTGGATGTGCGGCATGATCAAGAAGTCGGATCTCAAAGATGCCAGCATGACCGGCGACGGCGAATCCGTGCTTCGCAACGGTCGTCTCGGTCGCGTTGACCGGCTGATGATCTACATGTCGAACAACCTGTCCAGCGTCACGGACGGTTCGTACCGGGCTTACAACGCGATTTTCGGCCACAAGTCCGGCCTGACGTTCGCCAGCCAGATGATCAACATGGAAACGCTCCGTGCGGAATCCACGTTCGGGAATCTGATGCGCGGCCTGCAGGTGTACGGCTACAAGGTCGTCAAGTCCGAGTCCATCGGCCACCTCTACGTCCGCAAGGCGTAATGGCAAGCGGCGCCCTTCGGGGCGCCGTTTTCCTTTTCTGAACAGGAGAACTGAACATGCCTACCTACGGTTACACCAACGGCGCGGCCAGCGCCAACGTGCATTCTGGCCAAAAGATGTCGGTCGTCGAGCGCGTGCTGGACTTCGCGGACATCGCCGTCAAGCGGGCCGCTGCAGGCCAGGCGGCACTGGCGGCAGACGATGTGCTGGAAGTGATTCCGGTCAAAGCCGGTCAGTACGTCCAGTATGTCGCCGCCGAAGTCATCACGCCGGAAGGCGAGACGGCCACCTTTGACGTCGGCGACGGCGCGACGGTGGACGGCTTCCTCGACGGCGCGAACGGCAATTCGGCGGGCTATTACGGCTCGAACGCAGCCGAGGCGTACGCGATGTCGGAAGCCGGCGGCAAGCTGTACACCGCCGACGACACCATCGACATCAAGCTGCTGACGGCGGCCTACAACGTGGCAAAAATTCGCCTCGTTGCGGTCGTGATCGATCTGCGGCGCGAGAACGTCGAGTAACACCAACCGGGGCGCCCTTCGGGGTGCCCCACCCCCAACTCCACCCGGAGGATTTATGAGCGAACGCTTTTTGAAGCAGGCGAGGACGGGCGTGGTTTACCCGTGGACCGAGCATCTGGCTGCACGCAAGGACATGACGGAGTGCGACAAGAACGGCAACCTGGTGGATCCGCCCCCCGAGGCCAAGCCTGCAGCCGAAGCCGCTGGCATCAGCGAGCAGGCCGCCGAAATGCTGCAGACCGAGGCCATCAACAGCGTCAAGGCCGAAATCGCCGACGAAGTCATGCGCCGCTTCGGTGTTCAACTCGAGCCCGGCATGCCGGTCCCGGACATGCTGGACGCCATTCTGGTGGCGCACGAAGCCAGCCTGGAAGCCAAGCCGGAACTCGACAAGATGACGAAGGCGCAGATGGTGGCCTTTGCCAAGGAAACGCTGAACGTCGACCTCGACATGGACATGAAGGCTGATGCCATGCGCGACAAAATCCGCGAACTGCAGGCCGGCTGATGCTGGCTGGCGTCATCACGGATGCCGTAGCGGCTGAACTGCAGGATCCCAACCATGTCCGGTGGGGCCTGCCGAAGCTGCTGGGCTACGTGAACGCAGCCCAGCGCGCCGTGGCGCTGGTGCGCCCGGATGCCACGGCAACCACGGCAGCCGTGCAGCTGGTGGCAGGCACGAAGCAGAGCCTGCCGGCCGGCAGCCAGCGGCTGCTGAAAGTCGTTCGCAACATGGGGGCGGATGGCGCAACCCCTGGACGGGTGATCCACAAAACCGACCTGAGTGCGCTGGATCGGTTCGACCCTGACTGGCACCTGCCAAGCAAGGCGAAAACCCCGGTGTTCGAGTACGTCTACGACGACCGCGTCCCGAAAACCTTCTACGTCAACCCGCCGGTGCCGGCGAGCCCTGCGGTGCATGTTGAAATCAGTCATTCGGCAACCCCGGTCGACGTAGACGATGTCAATGACGCGCTGTCGATCGACGACATCTATGAGGCCGCCCTCCGGCACTGGGCGCTGTATCTGGCGTATTCCCTGAACGTCGAGCAGCGAAACGCGAACCGCGCGGCGACGCATTACCAGGGCTTTTTCAACGTGCTGGGCGTGAAGATCAGGAGTGACATGATGGTTTCGCCGAACGCGAGGGCCGAATGAAGATCGAGGCCTGGCTGCCGCATGTGCAGCTTCCGGGTTGCCCGGTATCCATGGCGCTGGACGCCATCCGCTCGGCCGCCCGGGAATTCTGCCAGAACACCCTGGCATGGCAGTACACGCAGGACGCCGTCACGGTCTATGTCGGGGAGTCCGAGTATCCCTACGAACCGCCCTCCAAGGCGGATGTCGTGCAGCCCATGTACGGGTTCTTCAACGGCAACAAGATCACGGTCAAAACCCCGCAGGAACTCTCGGAACTGTATGCCGGCAACTGGATGACGATGACCGGCACGCCGCGGCATATCGTCCACCTGACGCCGCGGCACGCAAAACTGGTGCCGGCGCCAGACGAGAAGGTCGTCAACGCGCTGATGGTGCGGATCGCCATCAAGCCGAAGCTGAACGCGACCGAGATTGATGACGTCGTGTTCGATGAATACCGCGACACCATCGCGGCCGGCGCGAAGGCCCGGCTCAAGATGATGTCGGGTGAGCCTTTCTACAACGTCAACGGCGCCAAGATCGACCAGCAGCGGTTCCTGTCCGGCATGGCGGATGAGCGCATCCGGGTCTGGCGGGGCCACGGTTCCGGGACCCTGACGGCGCGGCCGAGGAGCAAATTCGCATGACATTCAAATTCTCCAACAACGCCCGCAGCACGCTGGCTGCAGCCATTTCGGATTCCGACCTGACGTTCAGCGTGCAGGGCGGGGATGGCGCCCTGTTTCCTGCCTCCGGCAACTTCCGGGTGATGTTGCTCAAGGCGACCGGGGTGCGCGAAATCGTCGAGGTCGAATCCCGGTCAACGGACGCCTTCACGATCATGACCGGCGGTCGCGGGCTCGAGGGCACCAGCGCGCAGACCTACAGTTCCGGTGACGTGACATCCGGGGTATCCGTGCGCCTGGTGGCCACGGCCGGGGTGTTCGAGCGGTTCCTGCAGCGGCTGGCCAGCACCTACAAGGCGGTGTTCAACTTCGCCGGACTGACCGCGGATCGCACGATATCCGCGCCGGACGCCAGCGGCACACTGATTCTGGCTGACGCGACGCAGAGCATGTCCGCGAAAACCATGATCGGGTCGGAATTCACCCGCCCGAAGATCACAAAACAAACCCTGACCGATGGGGCCAGCGTGGCCTGGGACATGGCGGACGGTAACTATGCCGTGCTGACGCTGGGCGGTAACCGCACGGTGGCCAACCCGACGAACATGCAGGACGGGTCGGCGGTGCTGATCCTCAAGCAGGATGCGACCGGCAGTCGCACGGTGACTTGGGGCGCGAACTTCAAATGGCAGGCCGGCACGGCACCGGTGCTGTCCACGGCGGCCAATGCGGTCGACATCATCAGCTTCGTGATCGACGGCAGCACGCTTTATGGGGTGCATGCGCGGAGTTTCGCCTGATGCTTCTGGCGCCGCCGTGGAACGGGCGGGGCGTTGCACCCAACACGATCGCGCTGGACACCAGCACCCCGGGTACCCACAACGTCACGGTGCCGCCCGGTGTGTTCAAGGCGCGCGTTCGGCTGGTGGCCGGCGGCGGCGGTGGCGGTGGCGCCTGGAATCCCGGTGACGCATGGTCCGGCAACGGCGGCGGCAGCGGCGGCTACTACTGGGATCAGGACATTGACGTCTATCCCGGGCAGGTGCTGGAGGTCATCGTCGGCGCCGGCGGTATCGGCGGCAGCGGCCTGTCCTCCGGGACATGGATTTGCCAGACCGCGCAGGGGCTCACATTCAACGGGGCGCCGGGCGGTAATTCGGTGATCACGGGGAAATTGACCACCACGGGCGGATTTCCGGGTGGCAACAATGTGGCGGGCGGACTTCCCAGCGGCAGCAGCGGCGGCGGCAGCCCGAACGGCGGCGCCGGTTCCGCGGCCACGGTCAACTGTTTGTCCACCAATCCCGGCGGCACCAATGGCACTGGTCATGGTAGCGGCGGCGCCGGTGGCGGCTGCGTGGCGCCGGCAGGCTTCTGTGGGCAGGACGGCGGCAACGGTTACGCGAGGATCCTCTGGCCATGAGTCTGCAATCCCATGTCTGCGAGAAGTGCCGGCAGCCCGGCATTTACCCGAACGCGACCTTCATGGTCTACGACGGCGACGCGCTGGTCGGGAAACTGCACCGCTTCGTGGTCGAGGACGGGCAAGGCCTGTTTTACGGGAAGGCCATCGCCTCGGATAAGTCATGGCTGGATTACGAGGCCGAGCAGATGCAGAAATCCGTGCCGGCGCTGTACCCGGCCGCCTATGAACACCCCGGCCGAAGCATCACGACATCGCCGCCGTTGCCGTCACTGGCCGCGGCAGAGCAGGCGATGCACCAGCAGTTTGCCGAAGTAAAGGCCTGGCTGGAGCAGCGCACCGGACAACCCATCGAAATCGTCGAGTAATCACGGAGAGCCCAAATGCCCATCGACATCGACGTCAGAAACCAGAACGAATTTAGCGTCACCGGCCTGATTTTCGGCAAGAACCGCAAACTGATTGGATCACCGGAGAGCAAGGCGGTATCGATCGACAACGCCGGGACTTCTGTTGAGCTCTGCAAGATCGGCGAAGTTGATGACGTCATCAAGGCGCTGCAGGCCGCCAAAAAGCTGTGGGGCGTCCTCTGATGTCTGACAGGATCCCGCTGGTTCAAGGTGACGTGGATGTCGACATCGACATCACGCTCACAGACAAGTCCAACGACGACGCGGCGATCGATGTCACGTCCTCCACGGTCGTGCTGTTCTACCGGGCGGTCGGGGCCGACGAACTGACCGCCACAGTCACCTGCAGCAAGCCCAATGGTGGCGGCGATGGTCTGGTGCGCGCCACCCTGCCGGCTGCGTGCATGGCGGAGGCCGGGGTTTACGAGGGTGAATTCGAGATCCAGACCGGCAGCAAAAAGCAGACGGTCTATCAAAAGCAGAAATTCCAGGTCCGCGAACAACTTGAGGTCTAAAAATGGCTGACGTTCTTTACCCGAAATTCAAAGAGGCTCTTCTCAAGGCCGACATTGACCTGGAGATCGACGACATCAGGGTTGCGCTGATGAAGTCGACCTACACCTACAACGCCGCACATGACTTCATGGACGATGTGGTCGCCCATGAGAACGGTCGCAGCGCGGCGCTGGCCAGCAAAACACTCACGAATGGCGTGTTCGATGCGGAGGACACCACGATCACGGCGACTGCGGCGGACCCGTGCAATGCGCTGATCGTGTTCAA
>LNFM01007569.1_pt1 | contig 16905 bp, 26 predicted proteins | sample 596031 | NCBI WGS metagenome assembly LNFM01 (sample SAMN04254537, study PRJNA301005) | activated carbon metagenome | isolation source: dual media filters at the Ann Arbor, Michigan drinking water treatment plant | place: USA: Ann Arbor
TGCTTTAAGTGTGATGCAGAGTATTGTGATTCTACTCGTAAAAACAAGCCAGGTAAAGTAACCGAATGTAATGATTGTGCTGAAGAATCTACAGTCAAATTAACAGGCAATATGATTTATGACCATAAAACTGGTTGCAGTATTCAAATCAACTCAGATCCTGGTCTTACAGCTTATATTACAAAAGCAACAAAGCTGCAAAACAAAGGTTCTAATTTAGGTAATAATCTCAAAGTAAGTTACAACACTAAAGGTGAAGGTCGATGTGTGGTTACAGTTGGCGCATCAAACGCTAAAGGTAAACGCACTTAACCTTCACAAGCCGCACACTCATCTTTGGACTGTGTCTTTGGTTTTTCAACTGCTTGTCTAGATGAAGAGTCAGCTTTTAATACGCTCGATGATCTGCAATAATAAAGTGTTTTAACTCCACTCTTCCATGCTTCCATGTGAACCTGATGAAACCAATTAGGATCGCAATTAACTGGAAAAAATAGATTTAGCGATTGAGCCTGATCTATAAACTTCTGACGTTGACTAGCTTGGCGAATCAAAGCCATTTGATTTATCTCTCGAGCTGTTAAAAACACTTTCTTTTCGTCTTCAGTTAGTTCTGCTAAGTGTTGAACTGATCCACCATTAACAACAATAGATTTCCAGATTACAGGATCATCTAGGTCTTTAGATTTAAGTAATGCTTCCAATGTAGGGTTCTTAACCAAGAATACTCCTTTAGAAGTCTTATCTGCATAGGCATTAGCTGGAATAGGCTCAATACCGTAACTAACTTCGCCACTGATAATAGAGTTAGATCTAGTAGGGGCAATAGCCATAAGATGAGTATGACGCATACCAGTTCCTACACACCACTCAGGCTCGCCATGACTAATAGCCATGGCTTTGCTAGCAGCTTCAGCTTTTTCTTTAATAGAGCGGAATATAGAAGCGTTTAACATCATTGCTTGAAATGAATCAAAGGGGATCATCTTGGATTGTAAAAGAGTATGCCAACCTAATACACCAATGCCAATAGCTCTAGATTTTCTAGCAAATCTAATAGAGCGCTCAAATCCAGGAATGTCTTTGGCTTTGCTGATAAACTCTTCTATAACTCCATCAAGGAAATATACAGCTATCTCTGCGAGATCTGTGTCTTTCCATTCATCCCAGCGAGCAGCATTCAATGAAGACAAACAACAAACAAAGCTATGGTCATCATCTGTGTGTAAGGTGATTTCAGAGCATATATTAGTCATCTCTACTTTAAGATTATTATTGATATATGCTTGGGGATTAGCTTTATTAACTGTATCTTCAAATAAAAGATATGGTTCACCAGTTTCAAGTCTAGTCTTAAGGATTTCAATCCATAGCTTTCTAGCTGCAGGATCTTTGGCTTCAACCTTATGCATGAAGCTATCAGATATGATAATGCACTGGTTTAAATTAAGACATTGGCGATTTACATCTCCTGTTTGTCTACGAATTCTAAGAAACTCTTCAACATCAATATGGTCAACATGTAAGTTGACAGAGCTTGCGCCGCGCCTTACATTTCCTTGTGATGTTGCAATTGTAGCTGAATCAAATACTTTAGCCCAAGGTACTACGCCCTCAGATGCTCCGTTGATTCCATTTTTAATCTTAGCTCCACGTCCACGAACTCTAGACATACCAATACCAACTCCACCGCCATGTTTGGAAAGCATTGCCATTTCATGTACTGATTTATATATGCCATCAACAGAGTCAGGAACTGCAAGTCCAAAGCAAGAGATTGGAAGACCTCTATCTGTGCCCATATTAGCTGCAACAGGTGTAGCAGGACAAAGCCAGTTCTTAGCCATAGCTTCATAAAACTTATCTTCTAAATCTAATCTATTTACTCTTGAAGCTGCAGCATGAGCAATGCGGCGATACATACCAAATACGTTTTCGCCCGCTAACATGTAACCATTTTTAAGAGTCTTTAATCCAGCTTCTGTAAGCCATTCTGGATAGTCAATGCCTTTAATCATTCTTAACCTCATCGCGAAATACCGATTCATCACTCCAGTCAACTACTCCTTTAGAATAGTCTGAAACTCGACCAGCAAAGAAATCTTGGTGAGCTTCACCTACAGTCATATAATCAAACCAATCTAAACGTGCAACCGCATCTTTATCTAGATTTGTCCAATTTGACTTAAGACCTAAGTCTTGTAATTTAGTATTAGCGCGATACTTAATAAATTGTTTTAAATCTTCAGGATCTAAGCCTAATATAGGTTGACCATCTTTGAAGACAGAATCGATAAACTTTACTTCTAATTTAACTGCATCTCTAGCTGCTTGAAAGATTTCTTTTTTAAGCTCATCATCCCAAATTTCTGGATATTCAGCAATCAATTGACGAAACAACCAACAACCTGCAGTGGAATGTAAAGATTCATCTCTAATAGAGAACGTAATAATCTCTCCCACGCCTTTCATTTTATTGTGTCTTGAATAGTTTAATAAGATTGCAAATGAAGAAAATAACTGAACACCTTCAGCAAACCCACTAAATACAGCTAATGATCTAGCTTTGTCGCGAATACTCTTACCGTCTGTCTCTATTAAATGATCTATCTTTGCTTTTCCTGCTGGATCTTCAAGGAATGCAGCAAAGTCATCTAAGCCCAGTGACTCATTCAAATATGCGTATGACTTTGTATGGATAGTCTCCATATTAGCAAACGCTGCAGCCATCATTTGGATTTCTGGCTTTTTAAACCAATTGTGTACTTTTCCTAGCCAATAATCGTTGCCTACAACAATTTCTAATTGTGTAAAGCTTTTGAGAACTCCACCGATTACTTGTTTTTCTTGTTCTGTTAGGTTTGTGTTCCAATCCGTGATGTCCCGTGCCATAGAAATTTCAGTGTGCAACCAATGAACTTGTTGTTGCTGCAACCAAAACTCGTATGCTTGAGGATATTCAAACGGAAAATAAACTAACCTAGGTTTCATCAAACCCATCAGCGATGCCTCCCTAATTAGTATGTGTATTGTGACGTTTCTGTTATAGATTTTACCGATGTTTCTGCAACAGCTTTGTTTCTTAAAATTTCAATGTAAGTTGTCATTGTCATCGGTAGAATCAATTTTAACATAAGGAGAGGTAGAAACGTGCAAACAAATGATGCAATTTCGCAACTTGAAGAAATTTCTAAAAGTCAAAATTTAGTAGAGCTATTATCGGTAACGCCAGGTGCTGAAGAGGTAATATCTTATTGTGCTAGGGTATCTAATCCAAACAATCAACTTAATTTTAACAATTCTGCAAAATTAATTTCTTATCTCATTAAGAATCAACATTGGTCACCATTTGAGATGGCCCACATGACCATCCAAATTAAGACATCCAGAGGCATTTCTCCTCAAATCCTTAGACATAGATCATTTACTTTTCAAGAGTTTTCGCAGCGATACGCAGCTGTAGATGAAGGCGGAGTTGTGCTATATGCTGCGCGACGTCAGGATGCAAAGAATCGTCAGAACTCAATAGACGATCTAACAGATGAAGTAAAGCAAGAGTGGCATAAGCGCCAGAGCGAAAATTGGAAGCAAGCATTTGAACATTATACTTGGGCGCTTGACAACGGAATAGCAAAAGAATGTGCTCGTTTTATTCTTCCATTGGGCTGTGGAACAACTTTATATATGAGTGGTTCAATCAGAAGTTGGATTCATTATATTGAACTGCGTGCATCAAATGGAACTCAACAAGAACACATGGATATTGCTATTGCTTGCAAAGATATTTTTAAGAAAGAATTACCAGGCGTTGCTGCAGCTCTTAATTGGACTTAACATTTCCAACGACGACGAGCTTTACAGGCTCGTTTGTCTGGATCAGCTTTGCAATCAATATTGTGCATTTTAATTTGACCTGCATTTCTTGCGCAGAAAGATTTCTTTCTTGGTCCGCCTTTAGGTTGAGGCGCTTTAAGATTACCGCCAGTAGCATTATTATATGACTCTCTACCAGCTGCAGTTAATCCACCTTTTTCAGACTTATGTTCTGCTTTTGGTGACCATTCTTTCTTATCCATTTCTTCGCAATCAGCTTTTTCGCAAACTGATTTACAAAGAAAATTAAAGTCATCTTCTGGGACAGCTTGGCCAGCAGCAATATCAATGTCACCATTATCCCATTCAGTTATTTCAAACTCATTGTCTGCTAATTCTTCTGATTTTGCAAAAGACTCTTCAAATGTTTTCTTATTATTAGAACCTTTGGGAGCAACTTCTGCTTCTTCTTTTTTAATAGGTCTGCATGAATCATCTGAATATGCTTTTTTACCAGGTGTTGGCTCGTATCCTTCCCAACATCTTTTTTCCATATTCCACTTTTTAATATCCCATTGGCCATTTTCACCACAAGATAACATTTCTTCTTTTAACATCTTGTCTGCAATTTTTTTAGAATCTGGTTTATATGTACCACTATCAATTTGACTTTGTAAATTTTTAATCTTTGTATCTTTAACTTGTGCGGCAGGAATACCAACAACTGGTGATGATGAAGGGGCTTTAGAGGCAGCTTTTTCTAACTCAGTTTTAGTGTCTTCAAGTGATTTGATCAATTGTTCTAAAATGTCCATAAAACCTCTTTATTTAGATATTTTACCACACTAACTTAGTTGCAATCAATATCAAGAAAGTAGAATTATGAAAAAGGCGGTAATAAATGATGGAAGAAGACATTATGCACATCCTTAAAAAAGAAAAAGAAATCTGGGTAACTAAGTTTGATGAAGAACATGCCCAAAAATTCCGCCTCCAAGTCATGGAAGCTGCATCTGGCGATCCAACTCGACCTATTATAGTCTATATCGATTCTTATGGTGGGTATGTAGACGCATTAGCCAAAATGATTGAAACCTTAGACGAAATTCCTAATCCAGTAGTTACTTGCTGCATGGGCAAAGCAATGAGTTGCGGTGCGATGCTATTGTCACACGGGGACGTCCGTTTCTTGGGCAGGCATTCGCGTGTCATGATCCATGAAGTATCATCTGGGACCGTTGGGAACGTCCAGGATATGAAAGATGATGTAAAGGAAACTGTCAGATTAAATGAGCATTTTATGGGATTATTGGCTCGTAATTGTGGCTTTGCAAACTACGCTGAATTGCGCTCTGTTATTAAAGAGCAAGATGGTAGAGAGCGTTATTTAGTGGGTGAACAAGCTTTAGAATTTGGCATTGTAGATGCTATTGGATTACCTAAGATAACTGGTCGGATGCAATTTGAAGTAGGTAAACAACATGTGCGAGCTCCATTTTCTCGTAGAAATAGGCAGTCTCTCATTAAGAATGTAAAATCTAAAAAGAAATCTACCAATAAAACTAAAAAATCTGAAACTAAGAAACGTTAATCAGAGGAGACCTCATGTCGGATAAAACTGGACAAGAAAAGAAAAAAGAAGTTGTTATTAGCCCTGAAGACTGTATGGCTGCAATTGATTTTTGGAAGCACTTCAATATTCCTATTCCAAATAGTTTAGATGTGGCATTAGCTGCCTTCTCTTCTAATCCTTCTATTGAGAATCAAGAGTTAGTAAAACTTGAAGTATGTAAAGCAATATCGACAACAGATCATGAGGCCTTTAAAGATGAAATGTTTAAGCGTATTACAGAAGAGTGTGAAAGTGCCACTTTTGATATGGAATTTGATAAGGATTTTGAAGCTGAAGTCTCAGTAAAAGAATAAATATACCGTTAATAGGCGTCAATTAAGCTTATACCCTTAGTGGTCTAGGTGATATAATTAAGTCAACCGGGAGTTTAATCTGAGCAAAAAACTTAAGCGTCGAATCCAGGAATTATGTGGCTTTGATGAACTTGAAAGAGAAGAAAAAGTATCTAGGGCACACGAGATATTAAATAGTACTGAGTTAAAGCAAGCTATCTGTCATAAAATTCTAGGGACTACGTTTAAAGATATTGAAAGAGCGATGACCGCTATTATTAATGAGCGTCAATTAACTCCTTCTCAAGAAGAAGAGATTGAGCTTCGCGAATCGCATCCAGAGAAGTTTGAAGAACCAACGTACGATCCTTATGTTGATTTTAAAAAAAATAAGCAAGCGGCGGATCCAGAGAAATATAACGGTTACTCAACATATACAAGAGAGCAAACTGCTGCTTTATTAGCAGCATCTAAAGCTCCACCTAAGCAGGCGGAAACTATGGAAAGAGTGCAATATCCTCCAATGCCTAGAGAAGAATGCGAAAGACTTGTTAGAGAACATTATGAGTATATTGAAGAGCAAAAGAGAAAACGACAGGAGCGAGAGCTATGGGATTCTCAGAAGACGACAGAATTAGAACCAAAAATCAAACCTCTAACGAAGCGTATAAACTCTTCGAAGACTTAAAAGCTTTCGGCTATGATGAGGCATATATTAAAAAATATGCCGAATTTGCTTTATCAACCACAACCTGCTCTGTCCGAAACGAGATTTACAGTAGATTGATATCTATTGTAAAGGGTGTGGAAAATGATAAAAAGTTTAGCGATACTTAATTTACTAATTGTAATTAGCTGTACTGCTAACAGCTCTGATAAAAAAGTAGTTAAAAACAAACAAATTGTAGTTGCTGTTATCGATACCGGCATTGATGAAGCACTAATGAAAAAGAATTTTATGTGCGATAAAGGTCATCGTGACTTTACTGGCACAGGTCTAAAAGATAGACATGGACATGGCACTCATATTAGTGGCATCATAGATCAATACGCAAAAAACTTCATATTTCTAACAAAATCCGGCAAAGTTCCATCTAAAATAGATGAAGTTGCAGTTGATTATTGTCAAATCATTTTAAAATACATTGATCCAACTGCTGAATATAATGATAATTTAAAGTCCACTATTAAGGCTTTTCGTTGGGCGATTGATTCTAAAGTAGATATTATTAATTATTCTGGTGGCGGTACAGAATTCTCTCAAGAAGAGCATGATGTCGTTATGGAAGCTCTAAATAAAGGAATTAAGGTAGTTGCAGCAGCGGGCAATGAAAGGTCTGATATTGACAAGCATAAATACTATCCTGCTATGTATGACTCTCGTATTTTCATAGTTGCAAACTTAGTCGACAACAAAGTTGAAAAAACAGTTACTAAATCTGTAGGACTACATGGAGCCATAATCACTACAGAAACTGTTAAGAGAAATATTGCAGCAACTTCTAACTATGGTGTATCTATCAACACTTATGAAATTGGCACAAACATCTTCTCTCGTCTTCCTAATCAAACTTTTGGATTTATGACAGGCACATCACAAGCAACTGCCGTAAAAAGTGGCAAATTAGTGAGAGAAATGCTACTTAATAGGTAGTTCCAACTTGGAGCCAAGGTAAAATATAAGAATAAACTTGGAGAAGTTTTGAAATTCAAAATCAAAATCAATGAAAAAGTTATGAGCTTGTTTAACAAGTCTATTGCACTAAGTAAAAAAATACTTAGTTATGCTATTGATACTTTCTTGATTTTAACAGTAATTGGTGCATCGCTTTATTTAGCTGTTCGTGGACCTGAATTTCATGGTCATTGGCTTCGCCACTCAGTAGGCTCAAAAGTCTATACAATTAAAGATATAAGAAATCGTGGTGGAGGAACTGGATTTGCTATTAAAGCACCAAGTGGCAACTCTTATATCCTTACTAATGATCACGTATGTTCTGTATCCAGTGATGGTGAAAATGTTTTAATTGAAAATGAGTCTGGATTAAGCATGCAACGAAGAATACTATCTAAGTCAGACTTTACTGACTTATGCCTTATAGAAGGTATTCCAGGTGTTGAAGGATTGTCTATGGGTTCAGAGCCAATGATTGGGCAAATTGTTGCTGCTGTCGGTCATCCTGCCTTAATGCCAATCACTCTCTCTAGAGGAGAGATAATTACTAAAGAAGATACAACTATCATTATGGGTCCAATTTCTGCTATAGGACCTGATGGCAAAGAGCAATTAGCTCCACCAGAATTCGGTGGAATTTCTGCAAAAGAATGTTCTTTAAAAAAGCACCGACAAGTAGAGCAAGTTCAAAATTTTGGTTTCTTTGTTATTAAATACAAAATGTGCGCAGTAGTTGTTGAAGACGCATATAGAACAAATATGTTAGTACAAGGTGGCAACAGTGGATCTCCAGTTGTTAATTTCTGGGGTAACGTTGTTGGCGTTGTATTCGCTATGGATTCTGCCGGTTGGGGCATAGATGTCTCCCATAAAGACGTCATTAAATTCCTTAAAAACTATTAATTTTATCTGATCGTATAATCTCTCTGGAAAACCAGGGAGATTTATATGATTAAAAAGCCTATGCTTGCCGCTTCTATGGAAAATAGTAAAGGCGAGCCGATGGAATTCAAAGATCTTACTTATCCATTGGGCGCATCTATTAAGTTAGATGGTATTCGATGTCTCCGTGTTGACGGTAAAACTCTCTCAAGATCATTCAAACCAATTCCTAATAAGTATATTCAAGCTCAAATGGCAATAATCGATCCATCTCTGACATTGGATGGTGAGCTTGTTACATATAATGCTGACGGATCTTGTCGTACATTCAATGAAGTACAAGGTGATGTTATGCGTGAAGACGGTGAGCCTAATTTTAAATTTGAAATCTTTGACTATGTTAAAGATGATCTGAATAAGCAATACATTAAGCGTATTTTAGATTTAAAAGCTTTATGGCAAGATGGTCAATTAACAGATTTTTGCCAACTAATTCTTCCGACTATCATTAACAATGAAGCAGAACTATTGGCTTTTGAAGAGCAAGCAATTGCTGATGGTCATGAGGGTATTATGACTCGTGCCTTAGGTGGAGGATATAAATGTGGTCGTGCTACATTTAAGTCTCAAGATTTAATTAAAATTAAAAGGTTTGTAGATAGTGAAGCAATAATTTTAGGATTTGAGGAGAAATTACGCAATGAAAACGAAGCTGAAACAGATGAGCTTGGACATACTAAACGCAGTAGCGCTAAAGCTGGCCTCGTTCCCGCCGGAACACTTGGCACTTTACTTGTTCGTGATGTCAAAGATGGTAGAGAATTTGGGATAGGTACTTATAAAGGTTTGAAGAAAGAGGATCTGCAAGAGATCTGGGACAACCGAGATAAGTACTTAGGTAAAATTATTAAATACCAATACCAATTTGTTGGCACAAAAGATTTGCCACGAATTCCTTCATTCCAAGGCTTTAGAGATGAAAGAGATATGTCATGAGATCACCTATTCAAGGCTTTACATGGCTAGAAGATCCAGTTATTCATGGTTTAGGTTGTGGCGACAACTCATGTCAATATGTTAAACCCACTGGCATGGCAACAAATGGTGGATGCAGATGCTCTGATAATAGAGGTAGAAAAGTTGAACGCTTTCTACTAAGAAACTTAGCTAAATTAGTAGAAGAAAATAAAAAGCTTAATGAAGAAATTCAAGCTCTTGCAGAAGAAGCAGCTGGAGAAGATATATGAGTCAAATGGTAACTAAAATCACTTATGAAGATCTTCAAAAACTAAAAGAACTTGAAAAGAAATCAACTCAAGTAGTTGCTTGGTATGCTGAGCACGGTGGACAAGTCAGAGGACCATTTAATCGTTGGTTTAATGTTACTGAAGTTGCTGATGAACATAAAAAATACTGTGGATCTGCGGCAGATGATGCCAGATATGCTGCGGCAGCAATGAACTATCTTCCTAAACTTATTGAACGCATTGAGCAATTGGAAGAGCAATTGGCTGTTGAAAAAGTATTACTTGGAGATGATAATGAGTAGACTATATCTTGCTATGGATAATGAAACTGGTGGATTACATGAAGACGTATGTCTTCTATCTACTTATCTTGAAGTTATTGATGAAAAGTTTAATGTAGTTGATTCTTTAGAACTCTATGTAAAACCTAACAATGGTGTTTATAGTGTTGAAGCAGGTGGACTAGCCGTTAACTTAATCAACCTAGTTGAACATGATAAGATTGCTATCTCTTATTCAGAAGCAGGGCAAAAGCTATTTCAGTTCTTAAAAAAGAACTCTCAAGACGGCAAGATTAAACTTATTCCTTTAGGAAAGAATGTTCAGTTTGATGTAGGTGGCTTGCAAAAGCATTTACTATCTAAGCTAAATATGGAAAAGTTTGTGTCTTATAGACAAATTGATATTACTGGCTTAGCAATGAGTCTCCAAATTATTGGAAAGCTTCCAGCTGATATGTCTCTTTCTTTAACATCATTGGCTCAGTATTACAAAGTGTACGATCTACTTGATGGTAAAGCTCATGAAGCTAAATACGATACACAGGTCACCATACTTGTGTATAAAAAGCTTTTGGAGATGTTGTGAGTAAAAAGGCAAATCAAATTCTTTGTTTAGAGCGACTTCAAAATATGACCGGTCAACTAGATGATATACTTCAATTCCTGAAAATAGAAGGTCTTGTAGATGATAATCAATTAAAGTCGATTAAACTGTCCGCAGATCATCCTAAGGAAGTTGAGACGATTTTAAGAGATCTTCAAATTAGAGGTAAACTACAATTACTCCAATATGAGTGGAGTGTTTTACCGGTTGAAAATATAGATATAACAATCATTACCGAAATGAATAGTAAAAACTTTGTATTCCATGGAGGCTAAATGTTTTCAGACAATCTTAGTAAAGCAATTCGTCAAGATATTCAAGCACATGCGCAAGAATTAGGTGATGAATTAGATGGTGTTGAAGAAGTAGTAGGAGATAACCTCTCTGGTGAGAATCGCAAAGAATGGGAAGCTTTAATTGAAGCTATTGGTTTTGAAAAAGTAACTAAATACATTAAGTCAAAATATTTATAGGAGGCTCGGATGAGCAAGATCGGTCAAAAAGAAGCAGTAGTTGCAGAAGTAATTGCACAACTCCCTAATTTCGTTAAAGGAACAGATAATGCGATTTTATTGCTGTCTAATGCACAATTAGAAGCAGTAAAGTCTGCTGTTGTTTCTGGTATTCTAGCTGGCAATATTGAATACAGCAAAGATGTTACCAATGCCGCAGAAGTGCGAACTTATGGTCGCAGCATGGTTATGAATCATCTTAAAAAGGCTAAAGAGCTTAATGGTGGTCATGTGTATAAAGCAGCTCCAACAGCTTCAACTGGCGATATTGAAGAGCAAAACACAAGCGCTGTTAAGCCTCGCACTATTAGGACTAAAGTCCTTCTTGCTCCCAAGGGTGTAAATCCTGAGCTCTTAACAGAAGAGCTTAAAGAATTTGCTAAAACATTAGTATAATATAAATTCGCGGGGTGACTGGAAGTAGTGCCAGACTAGGCTCATAACCTAGATAGATGCGAGTGCAAGTCTCGCCCCCGCAACCACTTTTCTTAAGGATCAAAATGCGCGATCCACTTTTAGTAGAGTTTCTTAAAAAAGAAAGTGCAACAACTGCGCTAATTATTTTGTTAACTCGCTTTGGTATATGTAATCACATCTCTCGCCCAATGCGAAAAGAAAAAGATAAGATTTACATTAGTACTCGTGATATCAAAGTCTTTTGCGAAAGATGGGTAAAAACTCATTGTGAGTAATGATGCAAAACTACAAAAATTGTTATTAGGACCTGATTGGATTGATTTAAGCTTTGGTGAACCTAAAGTTGTAATGAGCGCTTTGTTTCGTCAATTAAATAGATTTGGCGATCCATTTAAAATGCCAACAATACATGATCTTCCTAAATGGGAATATCAACCTGCAGCAGGTAAGCCTGATTTAGTAAAGATATTAGAGGAGAAGTATGATGCTAAAATTGTTGTGTGCAATGGAGCTAAGCAAGCCCTCGCATCTGCTATGTATTCATTTAAACGGCACGGAGCATCAACAATCTTTTACGACAAGCCATACTATCCCGCCAATCCTAGCCTTGCTGAGTCTGTTGGTCTCGTTTGGAGTGATCAAGGAAGTAGCGATAGCTTTCTCATCACCAGCCCAAACAATCCAGATGGCCGTAATTGCTCGAACTTGGATCTTATTGAATGGCGTTACCGTGGACCGATGATACATGATGCTGCCTACTACACTGACATCTATCTTCCTGATGATCAATTAACTATACCGCTTGGTGATATACAAGTTTTTTCTATGAGCAAGATGTATGGCTTAAGTGGACTACGAATAGGCTATGCTGTTGCTCATAATGAAAAGTATTACGCAGACATGGTTAATTACATTGAGATGACCACTGCTGGCGTCTCTGCTGCATCACAAGATATTGCGCGCAATATAGAATTAATCTTTAAAGAGAACCCGTCATACTATAAAGAGTTTGTTAAAGAGGCACGTGCATCGATAGCCCTTGCAAGGAAAGAACTCGAGAGATTGGATCCTGATGTTCTAGAAATGGTGCCTTGCAAATCTAATTCTATGTTTGGTTGGTTTAAAGCAGGTCCAGCATTGGATGCTAAAGCTGCAAAAGTCTATATTCTTCCTGGAGAACTATTTGGACAACCAGGATATATGCGGATGAACATTGCTCATCCACCTGAGGTTATAAGAGAAGCTGTAGATCGTTTAAACAAACATAAAATCAACGCGTGTATAAAGGAATGATGAAACATCCTGACAAAAAAGCACTCAGACGTAGTTTTTGGGGAGCATTAGGTAGATTGATTGGTGTGATGATGGGTGCCGGCGCTGGTTCTTTACTGTATCAAACTTTAGGTGCAGCTAGTGCTACTGGATTATCTATTGGATTAGCAACTGGACTATCTGTTATAGGCTTTCTTTTAATTTGGTTTGCAGAATATGAACGAGAGGTTGACTAATGTATAACAATGATATCACCTATGCCCCTAAATGGAACATAGAAGAAAATCAAGCGGCTCTTAAAAAACTAGAGAAAAAATACTTTGATAAATCTCAATGCAGTCCTGATTGTCCAGTTTCTTGGGCACCAGAAGTATTAGAGTTAATGGAAACTCTTGATAAAGAGTTAGGCTTTAAATATAATGAAAGTACTATGCGCGGCTATTATATTCAAGGTACACCAGTTGATTGGTTTATTAAAGGTCCTTGGAATGGTTTCTTCTCTGCATTCAAAAAGAACATTTTTGAAAAGCCATCTGACTATTCTAAGCCTCGTGATCGAGTGACTGGACTTAGACCAACAAAATCTATCTTTAAAAGAATTATAGATATTTTTGGCGGATTTACTCACTCATTTGGCTATGGCTTTCGTGCTCTAATTATTAAATACGTTAATCCTATTAGAAATCGTATGTTTAATAAGCGTATTAGTTTAGGTCAATTGAAAGAAAAGTATGGTTCTTTAACTTGTTATTTTAATGCACCAGATGCATTTGAAGAATTTATTGAAAATGAGATTCGTAAGTGCGAAATTAAGCTTGCTATTAAAGGAGCCTATTATCCTCTTGAAAGTCTTTGGGACAATTCAACATCTTATGATATTGAGAACGATTATAGACCTGACTCAGTTACAGTAACTTATGGCGAGTATAAAGGTGAAAGAACAGTGACTCTTAAAAAGACCACTTATAGAAACACCATGAAAGAAATGGGTTTAGATATTAAAGAAATTAAAGAAAAAGCCGAGATTAGAGCGGCAACAAAGGATAGTATTAAGAATGGCACTATATAGACATCAATTATTAGATCGCTACGATTCTAGTCTTCCTGGTAAGCCTCATTTTATTCAAACAGATTATGTGGTTTCTAGCCATTCAGATCACTTTCACTTAAAGTCTATGTATGTTGCTACAAGTAGAAATAAGGGATATAGAGCTGGTGTAAATAAAAAAGAGTACCGTGCAAGCAGTCATGGATATATCATTGACAATTCTTATATTGGTAAAAGTGAGGGATAATGAGCAGCTTAAAACATTTCTTTCAAAAATTAAGAGAAGATGCTAAATCTGGAAGACGCACCTCTCGCTTTGGAGACCCTGCAAAAGGATTAGAGTATAACAAAATTCATACTGCAAGATCTGTATCAAAAGCAATTTGGCTTGTAGATATTGCAAGAACGCCTCAAGTTATGAAATCTCTAGAAGATAGAGTCGATGTTCACAAGTCAGCTTGGATTGCAAATAGAATGGAAAGCATGATCAATTTTATGGCCTGGAGATGTAAAGGCCGAGGGAGATAATATGTCATCTGATGAAGGTAAGTTTTTTCTTAAAAAGAAAACATCATTTAAAGACATGAGTGCTGGGCTTGAGCAAGAACTCCCAGAGTCTGATTTATGCTTTCAAGATGGCGAGCATATTTATCAATACAAGTTTGAGAAGCCAGAAGATGCTCGTGAATATGAAATCAAACCTGGTTCATTTGTCTTCACCAAGACAATGCAAGGTCTCCAATTAGTAAAGCTTGAGTTTAAAAAGCGAGCTCTACTTGAAACAAGTACTAATACAGCAAAAATCATGGGTGAGGCTAATAAGTTCTTCGGTCGTCTTCATGTGTATGAAAAGCTAAATCGTCCTAAAAAGCGTGGAGTACTTCTTTACTCTGCTCCTGGTATGGGTAAGACATCTGCTATTGAAAAAGTATGTTCTGATTTAATGGCTGAAGATGCCGGCACAGTAATTGTTGTATGGCCTACTTCAGAAATTGAAGCAGACGATATCGTTAAATTGTTGTCTACTAATTCACGCTATCATGAGACTTGTACTCGTATGGTTCTAATCATCGAAGATATTGGTGGTGGTGAACGTGAAAGCCATCGTTCTAATTCAGCAGTAGACTCTGGTCTATTGAATCTATTAGATGGTGTTGGTGTTGTGTTCTTCTTGCCAACGTTTATTATTGCAACAACAAATCATCCTGAAAATCTATTAGCATCCTTAGCTGATCGTCCAGGTCGCTTTGACTTAATGTTAAAGCTAAAAGCACCTTCTCATTCTGAGAAGATTGATCTTATGAAGTTTATCTGTAAAAGAGAGCTCACTCAAGAAGAGCAAGACTCTCTTAACACTAAGGGTTCTGAAGAGTTTTCAGTGGCACACTTAGAAGAGATTGCTGTTCGCGCTGAACTTGATGACAAGTCTCATTCTCAAGTCATTAAAGAAATGATAGATCATACAGCATTATTTAAGAGAGACTTTGAAGAAAGATCTAAGCGTATGGGAATGGGTTTCGGCGACGACTAATGAACCCTGAGGTAAAAACTCCATGGCGGGAAGAAGATGGCTGTTATTATTATCTAATAGATACAGCCTCTTATAGTGCAACTTACGATGAAAGTGTCTATAAATTAGATTGCCTGCTCCGACTTATGAATAAACTTGGTATATTAGAATACAATAAGTTCTACGAAGATATTTACGAAATAAGGATAAAGAAACGTGATTGACTATATAATACGGGACATTTATAATGCTCCCGTTCAGAGGTTCTGAGCCAGTCGCTTATAACGACTTTAAGCACCTGATTAGTGTTGGATCTGGGTTCGAATCCCAGCGGGAGTACCATCTTGAATAAGTGGAACGACTATTTCAAAATTGTGCAAGTCGAAAACCTTCCTCGTGGAGGTCAAAGCGCCACATCGTGGATGCTAGAAGAATATCTCTCTTATGAAGTAAGAGACCCTGATGATAAACTTATTGGTACCTATAAAGACCAAAAGTACGCAATAAAACAAGCAAAGTATAAATTTAAAAGATTACAAGCTAAATTGGAGAAAATCCTTTTAGCATAAATTCTCCTAGGATCAGAGGTGCTCATTCTTCCCTGGGACACATGGAAATGAGATCGGTATTTAGCAAGCTACGTGTCGTAGCTGAGTACTGCATAATGACAGATGCGTCGGTAATCAGATTGCAACATTACTAAAGCAGTCCAAATGGTGGTGAAGTAGCTGAGGTCCGTTAAATATGATATGGGTTGACTGGTGCCGAGAAGTGCGCTCTATTTAGGTCAAGATAGAACCACGCCTAGTATCGGCATATTCCTTCACCCAAAAATTGTTCAATCGTATAATATATTTTCAATGTCCCTAAACAAATAACAGGAGTATTAAATGGCTTTCTCTACTAAGAAGTATACGCGTCCAGTTCTTTTGAATGAGCTTCGTAAACTTAGCGTTAGTAATTTTACTAATCTATCTACGTTCGCAAACGCATTCAGTCCACGCGCTGGAATTCGTTCTGCTAAAGTTGCAGCTCTTACACAGTTTGTAACTCGCACTCAATTGAATTCATTGTTCAATAATGGTGGAGCTGCAAATGCTAAAAAGAGTTTAATTAAAATAGTTAAAAATTCTTAATATATTTGAGTGCGGTGTGGAAAGCTATAGGTGCTCGCTGGTCGCGTTAAATGATTTGACAGCCTATTGGAGACACACAAGAATGGTCATCTGTTGGAGTACCGATACCCTAGCGCAAGCGAACGGGACGTATAGAAGTGACTGAAACTCCATGAGTCAGAGTAGCGTCTGACCGCTCAATCTTTCTTAACAGCAATATCTGTTGGCGCCGGATTTACTTCCGGCGTTTTTGTTTCATCAATAATAAGATTAGAGTCTGCAGCTTCTTTTTTAATTTCATTAAGTTCTATTTTAGGTACTTTAACTTTATTAATACGTGCATAAACATCTTTTAATAGTTTATTCATTTCTTTAGTATCTGGTTCTTTCTTTAAAGCAGCATATCGAGCTTTACGTAAGTTACCACGCTTCTTAGGTTCAATCACTTTATCAGCTAGTCCTAATGACACTGCTTCGCTGGCCGTAAGATACAAATCACGCTGACATACATCGGCCCAAAATTCAATAGGCATTCTGCTATTGTCAGCATAGATTTCATATAGCTTATCTTGTAAACGCTTCATCTCTGCTGCCTGGATTTGACCGTCTGTGTGCTTTCCTTCA
>LNFM01014678.1_pt1 | contig 16905 bp, 10 predicted proteins | sample 596031 | NCBI WGS metagenome assembly LNFM01 (sample SAMN04254537, study PRJNA301005) | activated carbon metagenome | isolation source: dual media filters at the Ann Arbor, Michigan drinking water treatment plant | place: USA: Ann Arbor
CCCCGGGCACCTGCGGCCGGGCCCGCGACCGCCAGGATGTGCGGGGATCCGGGCTCGAGGAGCGCGCCGTGGCGCGCCGCGACGACCTGACGGCGAATCGCGCCCGCCGCGGTGAGCTCGCCCGCGGAGGCCCGCAGGGGCTCGGCGAGCATCGCGAACTCCGTGATGGTCTCGTGACGGGCGAGCGTCGCGTTCACCGCGGCGATCGCGTCGGCGACATGGGCCCGGATCCGCGGGTGCTCGACGAGATCCGTGCGGCTGCGGCAGCCGAGATCCAGGTCCGCCGCGAGCTCGCCCATGGCCGCGTCGTCGATGTCGACGAGGACGACGGGCCGCGCCCTGCCCTCGCCGAGCACGACGGCGCGGGCGATCCCCGCGTGACCTCGCAGGCGCTGCTCGATCTTCTGCGGCGCGATGAGCTTGCCACCCGTCGTCTTCAGGATGTCGCGCTTGCGCCCCACCAACCGGACGAAGCCCTGCTGGATCTCGACCACGTCGCCGGTGTGCAGGAAGCCCTCGGCGTCGATCGAGGGCTGGCCCCCGTCGTGCCGCAGGGGGCGGCCCAGCGATGGCGAGCGCACGCACAGCTCGCCGTCCTCGGCCACGTGGGCCTCGCACCCGGGCAGCAGCTGGCCCACCGTGCCGAAGCGGAAGCGATCCGGGCGGTTCCACGAGACCACGCCGCCGGCCTCGGTGAGGCCGTAGCCCTCGAGCACGAGGACGCCGAACGCGTGGAAGAACTCGGCGAGCTCGCGGCGCAGGGCCGCGCCGCCGCAGCCGATGAAACGCAGGCGCCCGCCGAGCCGGGCCCGCATCCGCGTCAGGAGCATGCGCTCGGCGAGGCGATGCTGGACGCCGAGCGTCATCGGGATCGCCTCGCCGCGCTGCTGCAGCGCGCTGACGCGACGCCCGACCTCGAGGGCGCGGTCGAGGGCGGGTCGAGCCCAGCCCCCCGCCTCGAGCGCCTCGCGCCAGCGCCAGGCCATGCGCTCGAGGGCCTCGGGCACCGCGGAGAAGCACACGGGGCCGACCTCGACGAGATCGCGGTCGAAGTTGCGGACGCTGCCGAGCGCGGTCGTCGTCCCCGCGGCGATCCCGGCCTGCAGCGCCATGCGGCCGAAGACCTGCGAGGTCGGCAGCGCGAGCAGCTGCTCGTCGCTCGGGGTGAACGCGCTGGCCTCCGCGAGGGCGCGGCCCTGGTACACCGCCGCGCCGTGGGAGAGGACGATGCCCCGCGGGGCGCCGGTCGTGCCCGACGTGTAGAGGATGGACCACGGATCGGACGGGCGCAGGTGCTCGGGGACCGCGTCGAGGGCCGCGGCGATCTCCCCGCGCAGCGCGAGCGCTGCCCTGCCCTCGTCCCGCAGCGCCGCGACCATGCCCCCCGCGGCGTCCCCGTCCGGCGGCGGCAGCTCGATCACCCGGGGCGCGACCTCGCCGAGCCCCACCAGGCGGGCGGCGAGCTCCGGCTCGACGAAGAGGCAGGCGACCTGGGCGTCGCGGAGGATGGCCCCGATCTCCGGCGGTGGGGCGCCGAGCGGCAGGGGGATCGCGATCGCGCCGAGCGCGGTGATCCCGAGGTCGACGGACAGTGCCGTGATCCCCTCGCGACCCAGCACCGCCACGCGGTCCCCGGACCGCAGCCCGCGCGCCGCGAGGCCCGCGGCGATCTCCCGGGCCGCCTGGTGCCACTGCGACCACGACGTCGGCCGCCACGACCCCGCCACCCTCGCACGCAGCGCCGGCGCGTTCGGGCGCACGCGACCGTGGTGCAGGACCGCATCGAGCACGTGGCGCCCCTCGGGGACGGGCCTCGCTGGGGGTTGGAACGCAGTTCCAGACATGATCGGCCGTCGGGCGGCCCCCGAACTTCTACCACACCGCCCCGGTCGGTCGGCAAACCCCTCGGGCGGGCGCCGCGGCGCAACGAGGGCGCAGCCGACCGTGGGCGGCGGGGATGGCCGAGGGGCCGGCGATCCGGCTAGACTGTCGGCCGCTGAGCCGGATTGCTCGCTCGGCGCGTTCTTCCTTCGGCTTGGGCTTGTGCTGCGCGGTCGCGATCGACTTGTTCGATAATTCGAGGACCTCCGATCGTGCGGCGGGGCGCGCGTTCGGACCCCACCGCCGACCGCTCGACCCCGTGCCCCGCGCATGAACCCCGCACCGGGGGACTGGACCCGCTCCGTTGCCGTCGCTCGCCGGAACCAAGCTCGACAAGTACGAGGTGCTCGAAGAAGTCGGGCACGGCGGCATGGCCGTGGTCTATCGCGGCATCGACAGCGTGCTCAAGCGCGAGGTCGCGATCAAGGTCCTGCACCCGCACCTCGCCGACCGCGCCGAGTCGCGGGCGCGGCTCGAGCGCGAGGCCATCGCCGTCGCGAAGCTCCGGCACGAGAACATCCTCGAGATCTTCGACTACTCGGCCGCGAGCACGGGCACGCGCGAGAGCTACATCGTCACCGAGTTCATCCACGGCCCGACGCTGCGCGACTGGCTCGACCAGGACTACCTTGCGCGCCCCGCCGTCGCCGCGCTCGTGGTGCACCGCCTCGCGCTCGCGCTGGTCCACGCGCACAAGAGCAGCATCGTCCACCGCGACATCAAGCCCGAGAACGTGATGATCCGCCGCGAGGACGGCTGCATCAAGCTCATGGACTTCGGGATCGCGCAGATCCTCGACAACCAGAAGCTCACGATGACCGGGCAGCTGATCGGCTCGCCGGCCTACATGGCGCCGGAGCTCATCAACGGGCGGCCCCTCGACGCGCGCACCGATCTCTTCTCCCTCGGCATCCTGCTGTACCAGCTCGCGACCGGCGAGCTGCCGTTCGCGGGCCGCAACCCGCACGAGGTCCTCAACCGCATCGCCGACGGCAACTACCCGCCGCCGTCGACGGTGAACCCGCTCGTCGACGGCGATCTCGAGGCGATCCTGGCCAAGGCCCTGGCGACGAACCCCGACGAGCGGTTCCAGTCGGCCGACGCGATGGCCCGCGAGCTCGAGCGCTACCTCGCCGAGATGGACCTCGAGCCGACCGCGGCCGAGCTTCGGGCCTACTTCCAGGGCGCGACGTCGGCGATCGCCGATCTCGACGCGCGCGTGTCGACGGCGCTCATGGCCCGCGCCCAACAGGCCGCGCAGGAGGGCCTGCACGCCCGCGCGCTGCGTCTGCTCGGCCGGGTGCTCGAGCACGACAAGGACAACCGCGAGGCCCGCGGCATGCTCGTGCGCCTGCGCGTGCGGGCGCGACGGATGCGACAGGTGATGATCGCCGCGGCCGCCCTCGGGCTGGTGGGCCTCGTCGTCGCCGGCGCGGTGCTGCTGCCGGGGGCGCCGTGGTCCGAGCCGATCGCGATCGCGGACGCCCAGCCCGCGCTGGATCCCGCCGAGCGCGGCGCGTCCCTCGGCAGCATGCCGCTGCAGCCGCCCGAGCCCCGCGCGGTGGATCCGAGCGCCGGCGATCGCAGCTCGGGCGGCGACGACGAGCCGGCGACGGTGCCCGAGCCCGGCCTGAGCGCCGTCGACGGCACGACCGGCGATCCGACCCGCGTGCGCCCCGGCGTGAAGGCGTCCGCCGGCCGACCGCCGCCGCTGCGCACGCCGACGAAATCGGTGTGCTCCCTCGTGCTCCAAGGCATCGCCCTGCCGACGGCGCGCAACCTCTCGCTCAAGATCCGCCCGAGCGAGCCCGGCAGCACCGCCAGCTCCTTGCCGATCGACGCGCTGACGATGCCGGTCTCGTTCCCCGGGGCCGAGGCGAACGTCTCGATCGACGACGGCCCGTGGCGAGCCCACCGGCGCGTCACCTGGGCCGAGTGCCATCGCGGCGCGGTGACCATGCAGGTGTCGCCCAAGCCGGCGAAGATCACGTTCGAGGGCGCGCCCAACGGCCTCGCGGTCACCTGCGAGTCCGGCTGTCCCGACGGCCTGCTCGGCCCCGACGGCACCGCGATGGCCGACAAGTTCCCGCCGATCCCGTTCGACGTCGACACCGACACCCGCAAGGTGACGCTGCTGCTCAAGAGCGAGGACTTCCAGCCCAAGAAGATCGTGCAGACCCTGCGCCCGGGGCCCAATCGCGTGTCCTGCGACCTCGAACCCCGGGTCCCCGGTTGATCCCGGACCGGATCCCCATGGGCGAGCGACCGCGTTCGGGGTAGGCTTCGCGCTCGCTCGGCTCGATGCACGCGGCGCTCACTGTTTGGCTCACGCTCGCGCTCGCGCTCCCGACTCTGCCGGCGGCGGCGGGCCCTGCGACGGCCCCGACGTCCCCGCCGAAGTCGGCGAAGATCGATCCCAGCGGTCGCGACGCGTTGGCGGCGGCGCGCGAGGCGTGGGGACGCGGAGACTTTTCGACGGTGCGCGCCCTGCTCGAGCCCCTCGGCTCGAGCCCGCCGAACGCGAGAACATGTTGTTGCTCCTCGCCGATGCGTGGCTCGGCGACAAGTCGCTCGACTCGACCGAGCGCCGCGAGCAGGCGGCCACGTACCTCAACCGGCTCATGGAGGCCTCGGACGAGTGGCGCATGCCGAACGGCACCTACAGCCCCGAGCTGTACGACCTGTACCGCGAGCTGCGGATCGAGCGGGCCGGTCGCGCGGGCCAGGAGTGCGAGGCGTCGCTGGTCGTCTGCAAGAGCGACCTCGCCGGGAGCCGCGACGAGATCGCCCGCGAGCGCAACCGCTACGACGCGCTGCAGCGTCGCTACGACGCGCAGGAGGTCGAGGTGCGCAACACCGTCAAGCGCACGCGGGTGCTCGCCGCGATCCCGCTCGGCTTCGGCCACTTCTACAACGGCAGCCCCGCGCTCGGCGGCTCGTTCCTCGCGGCCGAGGCCATCCTCGGCGCGGCCGGACTCGGCCTGGTGATCCAGCGGACGGTCGTCGACGGCTGTCGGCGCACGCGCGGCTTCCAGAGCGGGTCGCTGACGTGCGACCTGCGAGGCGAGGACGACCAGGCCGCCATCGACCGCCGCCGGGACGCGATCGTCCGGCGACGACAGGCCGAGGAGGTCGTGGGCTGGCTGCTGCTCGGGGCCGTCGCGGTGGACATCGTGGTCGCGCAGATCCTCTTCAAGGCGACCAGGACCGAGAGCGTGCGCCGGGTCCCGCGCCGGAGCCTCGAGGCCGAGGGCAAGGTGGCGCCGACCGGCCCCAAGACGCGGCCGGCCAAGCGCCGTGCTAGTCTGCGGGCAGCCCCGATGGTGTCGCCTCGCGGCGCTGGCGTCGGCGTGCACGTCCGGTTCTGATGCCGCACTTCCAACTCACCGCCCCCGGTGGCCGCCCCAGCCGCCATCCCATCAGCCGCCACCTGACGTCGATCGGCTCGTCGTCGGAGTGTCACCTCGTGTTGCCGGGCCCCGACGTGCTGCCCACGCACGCGACGCTCATGCACGAGCCGGGGCGGTTCATGCTCGAGTCGGCCCAGCGCGCGGCGGTGTTCTTCGTCCGCGGCAAGAAGACCCGCAGCCACGAGCTGCGCCACGGCGACGTGGTCGTCATCGGCAACTGCGAGCTGGTGTTCAGCGCGATCGACGACGCACCTGCGGCGAGCTCGGGCGACCCCAAGCCCCAGACGATCGACGCGGTCCAGGCCCACCAGCTCGACGCGGTGAAGCGGCTCGTGGACTTCTCGGAGCTGCTCCTGCGCCCGGGCGACCTCGAGCACCTGCTCTCGGAGCTCATCGATCAGGTCGTCGCGCTGACGCGGGCGCACAAGGGCTTCCTCGTGCTCGCCGACGACCTCGGCAACTACCAGATCCGGGTCGCGCGCAACCTCGAGCGCCAGCCCGTGGACGACCCCGCCGAGCTGTTGTCCGACAACATCATCCGCGAGGTCATCACCTCGCGGCAGGCGCAGATCATCAGCGACGCCTACAGCGACACGCGGTTCCAGAGCAGCCTGTCGGTCATCAACCTCAAGCTGTGCAGCGTGATGTGCGTGCCGCTCATCGTGCGCGGCGAGCTGCTCGGGCTCATCTACGTCGGCAACAACGACGTGCGCGACCTCTTCAAGGCCGAGCAGCTCGAGATGCTGAAGCTGTTCGCGGCCCAGGCGGCGCTGTTCATCAAGAACGCCGGCCTGCTCGTCGAGCTGCGCGAGGAATCGGCCGAGCTCGCCGAGCGGCTCGAGCAGTTCAAGTTCGGCGAGATCATCGGCAGCTGTCCGCAGATGATCGAGGTCTACAACCGGGTCGAGAAGGTCGCCGGCACCGACATCACGGTGCTCATCACCGGCGAGACCGGCACCGGCAAGGAGCTCATCGCCCGCGAGGTCCACAACCGCTCGCCGCGGGGAAAGGGGCCGTTCATCACCGTCAACTGCGGTGCGATCCCCGAGAACCTCATCGAGTCGGAGCTCTTCGGCCACCTGAAGGGTGCGTTCACCGGCGCCATCGCCAACCAGATCGGCAAGTTCCAGGCGGCCGACAAGGGCACCATCTTCCTCGACGAGGTCGGCGAGCTGCCGCTGCAGCTGCAGGTCAAGCTGCTGCGCGTGCTGCAGGAGCGGCAGATCCAGCGGGTCGGCGAGCCCAAGACCATGCCGATCGACGTGCGGGTCGTGGCGGCGACGAACCGTGATCTGGCCGACGAGGTCCGCCACAACCGCTTCCGCGAGGACCTCTTCTTCCGCCTCAACGTCATCGGCGTCGAGCTGCCGCCGCTGCGCGAGCGCGGCGACGACGTGATGCTCATCGCGCGCTACCTGGTCAAGCGCTACGCCAAGGAGTACGGCCGCGACATCGACGCGGCCAAGGCCTTCGCGGCGTCGGCCGGCTACGCGATGATGAAGTTCGGCTGGCCCGGCAACATCCGCCAGCTCGAGAACCACATCAAGAAGGCGCTCGTGCTCGCCGACGGGCCGCAGATCACGGCCAAGGATCTCGACCTCGAGGCGCCCGAGGGCGCGAAGGTCGACGATCAGCTCATCATGCCGCTCGTCGACGCCCGCGAGGCCTGGCAGCGCGAGTACATCAACCGCGCGCTCGCCCTCAACGGGGGCAACCGCACCAAGACCGCGCGCGACCTCGGTGTCGATCCGCGGACGATCTTCCGGCACCTCGAGAAGGAGGGCAAGGACGGTGGCGGGCCTTAGGCCGCACCGCGCCGTCGTGGTGCGCCCAGCGGTGGCGCGGCGCACAGCCGCGGCCCTGCTGATCGCGGCGACGGCGTGCATCGTGCCCGACTCGCGCCTGCGCGTGCGGGGCGAGGCGACGAACCCCGGACCGGTGCGCCTCGTGCAGGCGGTGCCGATCACCGAGCAGTCGAACGACGCGTGCCATGACGCGCTGGTCGACCTGCCGGGCTGTCCGCTGGTCCCCGAGACGCTGCCCTTCGGCGCTGTCGACCCGACCACCCCGCTGTGCGTCTGCCCGGACCGCGACGGCAACGCGCTCAGCTACTTCGACATCTACGTCGAGGATCCGGACACCGACGACGACGGCCGGCCCAAGGACGCGATCCTCGGGGCGCTGCTGCTCGATCTGCCGGCGGCCACCGCCGATCCCTCGGAGAGCGTGGCCTACGGCAATCTCCTGCCGGCGAACGTGCCCGCGGCCAACGTGAACCTCGGGTTCAACAGCTACGCCGACGCCATCGAGCGGCCCGAACCCCTGGTCCGGCGCTGGACGCTGGGCGCCGAGACGGGCGTCGATCTGTGCAACGACAACTCCGCGGCCCAGAACGGCAAGCTCGATCCCGGCCTGCACTCGCTGCGCATCATCGTCACCGATCGCCCGTGGTACCGCCCGTTCGAGCGCGACGACGACGGCGAACTCGTGCTCGACGAAGAGAAGCAGCCCCTGCGCGTCCCGGTCGAGGAGGCGTCGATCGGCGTCCCGGATCTCCCGGGCGGCGCGACGTATGCGATCGCGGACTACGTGTTCCGGTGCGACGACGGCCAGGATCCCGAGGCCAACTGCAACTGCGTGGGCATGGAGGACATGTGAACGCGCGACGACAGCCGAGCTTCGCGATCGTCTTGGCCGGCGCGTCGGCGTGCATCCTGCCCGACCGAGACATCCGCATCGAGAGCGGCCTCGACAACGAGGAGGCCGTCCGCATCGTGCAGCGCGCCCCGACGCTCCCCGAGATGGACGAGCGCTGCAACGTCGAGGAGAACTTCGACGCCGCCTACTGCCCGCAGGTCCGGCGCACCCGGGCCTCGGGCCTCATCGCGCCCACCGAGGGCGACTTCTGCCTCTGCCCCGACGGCGACCGGCGGGCGATCCCCAGCTTCGAGGTCTACGCCGAGGACGGCCCCGACGACACGCTGTACGGCGTCGCGCTCGTCGATCCCGACCCGAGCGACGAGGACCCGCAGGACGCGGTCGCCTACAAGAAGTACACGCAGCCGGGGCGCGCGGGCGAGCGCATCGACGCCGGCGAGGATCGGGCCGGCGACCGGACGTCCCCGCCGACCGGGCGCGCGCCCGTCGACCTCTGGGTGTTCCCGCTCGACGACGCCAGCGGCAACCGCCTCGTGGATCTGTGCAACGACGCCGACATCCCGCTGTCGCCCGGGCTGCACACGCTGCGGTTCATGGTCACCGATCGGCCGTTCTTCCGGCCGCGCAACGTCGGCCTCGACGGCGATCCGGCCGTCACGGCGGACGGCGACCCGGCGTTCGGCCCCGAGCAGTGGGGCGTGCCCGACCTCGCCGCGGGCGCGACCTATGCCACGATCGACTACGTGTTCGAGTGCCGTGACGCGAGCGACCCCGAGGCGGACTGCCTGTGCAACGAGGGGGACTGATGAAGCGCGCGCGCCGATGGTCGTCCCTGGTGTTCGTCGGCGGCTGCAGCACGCTCGCGCCGCTGCCGACGCCGCAGGAGTGCGAGGGTGACGATGATTGCCCGATCGAGGGCGAGGTCTGTGCCCCCGACACCCGCGTGTGCGTCCCGCAGGGGGACCTCCCGCCGCGCGCGGATCTCGGCTTCGACATCCAGGAGGTCGTCGAGGGCCAAGTGGTGTTCCGCACCGAGGTCGGCGGCTGCGACCGCGCGCTCACCGGCCGCCAGAGCCTCCCGCCCCTGCGCGGCCGCGACTTCGAGCAGACCTTCGAGCTCACCGCGTTCGCTCGCCCGCCCGCGGACGTCACCGCCCCGATGGTCGAGGACCTCGTGGCCGGGGCGATCGAGCTCACCCAGCCGTCGCGGTTCGCCCGCGCGCCCCTGTTTCCGCCGCGCATCGACTACCCGACGCTCGACGCGAGCGGCGAGATGGTCACGGTGCTGCCGACCGCGGTGAAGTGGCCCCGCTACGATCCCGACGACGTGATGCCGCCGATCCTCGCGGACGGCGGCTTCGTGCTGTGGCGGACGCTGCCGACCGACAACCCGCCGATGCTGCAGATGATCGTGCCGCCCGTCGCGGTGGCGCCGTTCGACCCCGACGATCCGAGCCTCACGACCTGCACCTCGGACCTCCAGTGCTGCGACGTCGCGGCCTCCGGAGACGAGTGCGAAGCGGGCGATCCCAACCGCTGCCTCGCCGACCTGGGCCTGTGCACCGCGATCGGCAACCCCCGCTTCGCCTTCTCGTACCAGTACCAGGACCGCTGCGCCCGCGAGGTCGAAGACGCCCAGGTCGTGATCATCGACGGCGAGACCCTCGAGGACGCACCGTCGCAGGCCGCGCTCGTCGGCGTCCCCGTCACGGTTCGTCACGCCGACACCCCCGGTGCCGACCGGCTCGGTGTGCATGCCATCGATCCCATCGCCCCGGCCGACCGCGAGGCGCAGTGCGACGGGGACGACGAGTGCATCGCGGGCGAGCAGTTCTGCGACCCCACGACGAACCAGTGCGTGCTCGCGCTGGCCGGTCGCCCCGCCGATGGTGGCGGCATCCAGGTCGACGATGCCGGGAAGTTCACCGCGCCCGTGTACACGTACTGCAACCCGGCGCCCGTGCAGGCCGGGAGCGACTTCCGCTCGTTCACGTTCTCGGTCGCACCCGAAGGACCTTTGTCGGCCCTGAGCTACACGACCGAGATCGAGTTCCGGCCGTTCCAGGACGACATCAAGCCGACGGCCCGCATCTCGAAGCGCCTGTGCATCCCCGACTGGGGCGCATCGGTCCCCCTGTCGCTGCAGCTGGTCGCGGACGCGGTCCCGCTGCTCGGGACCGGCGACGACGCGTTCATCTGCTGCGACGTGGGCTGCCTGCCGTCCTCCGAGGAGAACGCGGCGAACTTCGAGCCGACCAAGCAGACCACCTGCGACGGCAGCACGGTGCCCGGCTCGCTGAAGGCGTTCGTGTCGGCCGACCTGAAGCTCGACGCGGACCAGCGCCTCGCGTGGGAGGCGGTCGACTGTCTCCCGCCCGATCCCACCTCGGCAGGCGGCGGCGTGGTCGGGGGAATCCGCCGCGAGATGGACTGCTCCGGCCTCGGCGACGCGACCTGCGTCGCGCCCGATCTCGCCGCGGGCAAGGACGGCTCCCCCCGCGACTACGAGCTGCGCCTCGAGTCCCCGATCGGCAGCCTCTTCACCTCGCGTCGCATCACCGTGCCGGTCGAGGCCTCGGGCGGGCCGAAGAAGATCACGCTCGAGCGCCGCGTGCTCGTGCGTGGCCGCGTGCGCCTCGACGAGGTCGCGTGCGCCGAGGCGGCGCCGGTCGACGGCGACTGCGGGTCCGAGGGCGCGCTGGTCCGCGCGGAGCGGCTGCGCATGCCCGGCGAGAGCGCGAGCACCGTGGTCGGTCCCTACTCCCACGATGTCGCGACGTACTACGACCCGATCGCGGAGCGCAGCGGCGACTACGTGCTGCCGCTCGATCCGGGGGTGTACCTCCTGACCGCGTTGCCGCTGTCCGGCTCGCGCGGTGGGCCCGCGGCGATCGAGATCCTGGACCTCCGCGATGGCGCGGACGTGCAGCGGGATCTCGTGCTCGGCAGCGGCGTGCTCGTGACCCTCGATCTCTCCGGCTTCGATCCCCGCGCGCAGATCGTCCCGCTCGATCGCGGCTCGTGGCGGGATCTCATCCACCCGGGCCGCGCCGACGACCCCGACCCCGCGGCCCGCACCGTCGACCTCAACGCGATCGGCGAGTGCCTGCAGTCGAGCGACGAGATTCCCCAGGGCTGCCGCATCCGCCGCCTCATCAGCGGGCAGACCCTCACCGCCAGTCAGGTCGGGCAGGTCCGCTTCACCGCACGCGCCGACCCCGACGCGGGCAAGTGCCCCACCTGACCGCGCCGTCCGCGGGTCCGACTTCGTGAGGCGGCGCACTGACCCAGGGCCAGCGCCGGACACTTGACCGGCGCGCGCGACTGCCGGACACTGAGCCGGCACTGAACCAAGGTCCTCAACCACCTCGACCGGCACGGATCGCAACCCTGATCCGTATCGTGGGGGCTGTCGGGGCGATCCTCTGGGGGGTCGTCGGCATTTCAAAAGGCCTTGCACAGCAGTCACTGGGGCTCGAGCCCGAAGCGATCGACTGTGCCTACCGCGTGAAGCTCCTCCGAGATCGAGTCGTGGCCCTGACCGAGCGGTCCCCGCACGAGCGGGCGAATGACCCCCAGGACGATGTCGTTTCCAACCTCATCCGCGAGACTCGAGCGGCCTGCGCCGCCCGCGGTGACATCGAGAGCACACAGCATCTCGACCATGTCGCCGGCCGGCTGCGCGACCACCTGCAGCTCCGCACACGCGAAGACCAGGCCCGCCGTGAGTTGCTCGCGCTCTAGGACGCAAGATCATGTCCCATATCCACGACCCCGGCGACGCATCGCCGGAGGGCGCGACCGATTCGTCGCGCGAGCCCACCCTTCCCACCCCGGCGACTGAGACCACCGAGTCCGCCGCCCCGACCGACAGCACCGAGTCCCCCGCCGCCGACGCAGCGGCGCCCGAGCCCGCGACCGCAGCCCCCGAGCCCGCGACCGCAGCGCCCGAGCCCGCGACCGTAGCCCCGGAGCCCACCGTCGCGGCGGCCGAGGCCCCGGCTGCACCGTTGCCGACCTCCTTCGACGACTTCAACCTGCCCCAGACCCTCCGCGACGCGATTCGCGAGGTCGGCTGGGATCGCCCGACTCCGGTGCAGTCGGCCGCCTTCGCGCCGATCACCGAGGGGCGCGATGTCCTCGTGCAGTCGCAGACCGGCACCGGCAAGACCGGCGCGTTCTGTGTCCCGTGGCTCGCCGCGCGCTTCGAGCCCGGCGACGCCGCGCAGACCGGCGTGCAGCTCATCGCCCTGACGCCGACGCGCGAGCTCGCCAAGCAGGTCTGCGAAGAGCTCGTCCGCCTCGCCCGCTTCGCCAACGTCGTGCCCCTGCCGATCTACGGCGGCACCGCGATGCAGCCGCAGCTCGCCGCGCTCCGCACCGGCGTGCACGCGGTGGTCGGCACCCCGGGCCGCGTCCTCGATCACATCCGTCGCAAGTCGCTCGATCTCTCGCGCGTGCGCATGGTCGTGCTCGACGAGGCCGACGAGATGCTCTCGATGGGCTTCCTCGAGGACATCCACGCGATCCTCGAGGCCTGCCCGCGCGAGCGGCAGACCACGCTGTTCTCGGCCACGGTCCCGACCGAGATCGAGCGCATCGCCCGTCGCTACATGCGGACGCCGCTGTCGCTGCGCCTCTCGGGCGACGAGATCGCGGCCGCCGCGATCGATCACACCTACTACTCCGTCACCAGCTCGGTGAAGACCCGCGATCTGCTCGACGTGATCGCGGTCGAGGAGCCCGCGACCGCGCTGGTGTTCTGCAACACCCGCGAAGAGGTCAACCTGGTCTCCTCGGTGCTGCAGCGCGAGGGCTTCGCCGCGGAGCCGCTCTCCTCCGACCTGACCCAGACCGCCCGAGAGCGCGTGCTGGGGTGGATGCGCGAGGGTCGGCTGCGGTTCCTGGTGGCGACCGACGTCGCGAGCCGCGGGATCGACATCTCGCACATCAGCCACGTCATCAACTACTCGTTCCCCGAGAACGCCGAGAGCTACGTCCACCGCACCGGTCGCACCGGTCGGGCCGGACGCGCCGGCAAGGCCATCAGCCTCATCTCGGCGATCGAGCTCGGCAACTTCTACTACCTGAAGCTGCAGTACCCGACGATCACGTTCACCGAGAGTCACCTGCCGCCGGGCGACGATCTGCAGCAGCAGCGCAGCGAGCTCAAGCTCGACCAGGTCAGCAGCCTGTTCCCCGAGCTGGTCTCGCCCGAGTGGACCCTGCTCGCGCGCAACTTGATGAAGGACCCCCGCGGTGAGCGGGTGATCGCGTTCCTGCTCTCCGAGGCGATGGCGAAGCGGACCAAGCGTCCGAGCCTCCTCGCCGAGGACGGCACCGAGGCCGAGCAGGAGCCGGGCCGCGGCCGCTGGGAGCGGACCGAACGCAGCCGCGGCGGCGGTGCCGGCGGACGCGATCGCGACCGCGGTCGCGGCGGCGGCGGTTGGAGCCGCGAGGGCGGCGAGGGCCGTCGCGATGCCCGTGGTCGCGACGAGCGGCCGCAGTCCGAGCCGCGCACCGAGTTCGATCGCCCGCGCGACGCCGTCGAGGGGGCACCGGTCGCGACCGACACCCCGCGTGACGGCGCTGCACCCGAGGCCCGCGTCGACGATGGCCGACGGGATCGTGGTGACCGCGGCGACCGAGGCCCGCGTCGCCGCGATCGCGAGGCCTTCCGCGAGCGCAGCCGGCAGGAGCCGCGAACCGAGGCGCGGACGGACGAGGCCAGCGCCGCGACAGCCCTCCCCGAGGAGGCGCGGCCCGCCGAGTCCGACGTCGCCGACCTCGAGGTCGCGTCGAGCACCGGCGTCGACGCTGTGGAGGCCGAGGCCTCGGGCGAACCCGACGGCGAGGGCCGCCGCCGGCGTCGTCGCCGAGGTCGTCGCGATCGCGGCGGGCGGCGGGCACACCTCTGCCGCCGCGGACGGCCAGCCGCTCGAAACCGCCGGTGACGATGCCATCGGTGCCGATGCGTCCGACGGAGACGACGACGACGCCCTCGCGACCGCGTCCCCCGATGCGGCGATGGGCGAGAGCGCCGATCCGGCGTCGCAGTCGAGCCCCGAGGCCGGACAGGAGCCCGGCCGACGTCGCCGTCGCCGGCGGCGACGCGGTCGCTCGGGTCAGGCCCCGGGCGCCGCAACGCCCGAGGTCGGCGGTGCGCGACCGGTCGCTGCGATCGCCGCGCCCAAGGGCGACGACGAGGAGGACGACGAGGACGGGGACGAGGAGGACGACGACGAGGGTGCCGCGACCGCGGGCGCCGAGGGTGACGCCGCAGGCCGTCGCCGCCGTCGCCGCCGTCGTCGCGGACGTCGGCGACCGGGTGCCGAGCCCATCGCCGCCACCCACCAAGTCGTCGTGCCCCCGCGTCCCGCCGGGCAGGACGAGATCGTGGTCGACATCGACGAGTCCGAGCTCCAGCTCGTCCGCGATCAGTTCGGCGAGATCGACGAGCTCGATGACTTCACGCTCAAGGCCCGCCGCCGCGGCGTGCTCGATGCCCTGGCCGAGGAGGTCGAGCTCGAGGATCTGACCGCGAGCGATCGCGTCGACGCCACGCCGACGTCCAGCGCCGCAGCCAGCGACGCGGACACCGACGCCGACGGCGACGATGGCCCCGACGACGGCGAGCCGGACGGCGAGGCCGAGGGCGAGTCGGGCACCGACGCGGGCGCCGACGACGAGGCGCGCCGCAAGCGTCGCCGACGTCGTCGCAAGAAGAAGAAGGTCGAGGCCGAGCCCGCTCCCCCGCCGCTGATGGTGCCGCCACACAAGGACTTCTGGGAGGTCTGGGCGACGCACTTCAACTACCGGGACTTCGAGGATCCGGCGTCGGCCGAGCCCGAGTTCGAGCCGGAGCCCGAGCCCGCACCGGCGCGGGGACGCGAGCGTGACCGCGGTCGTGATCCTGACCGCGATCGCGAACGACCCGCAGGCGAGTCCCGCCCGCAGGAGGCGATCGCCGCCGACGACACGTGGGTCAACGTCCGGCTCTCGCTCGGCCGCAGCCACGCGAAGAAGGCCGCGGACATCCGCGACCTGCTGGCCGATCGCACCGGCCTCACCGGCAGGTCGGTCCGCAACCTCACCGTCGGTGATCGCGACACCGAGTTCCAGATCGGTCGACGGACGTGGCCCCGACTGGCTCGGGCGTTCGGCGGCGTGACCATCGACGGCGTGTCCGTCGACGTCACCCTGCTGACCGTCGACGAGCCCGCCGCGATCGCGGACGACGCCGTGGACGCGGTGGACGTGACGACGGCGGAGCCGGCGGTCGACGTGGCGGCCGAGGCCGCCCCCGATCCACTCACCGCCCCGTGACCGCGGGGCGATCCGACGACCTCGACGCGGCGCACCGGGTTGAACCGGGCGCCGCGCCGACGATCGGCGCGCCCTACCTCGCACCCGACGAGCGCGACGCCCGGATCGAAGCGCTCGCCGGGCGCCTCGAGGCGGAGCCCCTGCGGATCGGCACCTCCGTCGACGGCGCGCCGCTCGTCGCGGTGCGGGTGCCGGCCCGCGGCGATGGGCCGCACGAACGTGTCCTGTGCACCGCGAACATCCACGGCATCGAGTGGGTCAGCGGATTGGTCGCGCTCGGCCTGCTCGAGCGCCTCGGCCGTGACGACGCCGCCGTCGAGTCGTTGCGCCGACGCGCCGAGGTGTGGGTCGTGCCGTGCCTCAACCCCGACGGCTACCGACGCACGTGGGAGCGCGGCGGCGACGGGCGCCTCGCCGAGCTGCGCGCCAACAGCCACGGCGTCGATCTCAACCGCAACTACCCCCTGCCCCCGGGCGCACGGCGGCTCGCGCTGCCGGGCGCCGGCTCGAACACGCCGGGCGACGCGACGTATTGCGGCGTCGCACCGCTGTGCGAGCCGGAGACGCGGGCGCTCCATGACCTCTGCGCGGCGCAGCGCTTCCACGCCGCCGCTGGGCTGCACTCGTTCATGGGCACCCTGATCCCCGCCCGCGTCCGCACCCGCGATGCGTGGCGGGCCTACGGCACGCTGTGCCGGAGCTTCGCCGCAGCGCAGTCCGCCACTCGCTACCGCCGCCTCGCGAGCCGATGGATCGACGCGTGGACCGGCGAGCAGGAGGACCACCTCCACCACGGCCTCGACTGCTGGGCCGTGTGCGTCGAGACGTTCCCGGTGCTCGCGACCTTGCGCCAGCACCTGCGGGCGCCCACTCGGTTCTGGCGCTTCAACCCGCGGGATCCGGCGCCGTGGATCGCCCAGGACGTCGAGGGGCTGCTCGCGTACTTCCTCGCCGCGCTGGCGCTTCCGCGTCCCAGCGCCCTGTAGCGCGCGGCCGTCCGCGCGTCAGTTGCCGAACGGATCCTTGAGATCCGGCGAGCCGTTCGTCGGCTTCTTCGGGTCCGGCGTCGGATCGGGCTTCTTCGGCGGATCGACGGGCTTCGTCGGCGGATCGGGCGTCGCCGGCACCGGCTTGCCCCCCGCCTCGGGCTTGCCCGGCTTGTTCGGCTTCTTCCCGTTGGGCTTCTTGCCCGAGGCCGGCGGATCGGCCTCGACGGCGACGAGCTTCGCGAGGGCCGCGCTGATGGTCTTCGTCGCGTCGGGCGTGATGTCGACGAGGAGATCCTCGTAGCCCTCGGCGCGCAGGCGTACGGACACTGCGGCGTCGCCCCGCGCGAGCTTGATCGGCGCGTCGGTGTACCCGAGCAGGCCGTCATCGGCGTCGCTGCGGACCTCCGCCTTCACGCCGGCGGCGATCGTGATCTCGACGGTGGTCGCCGCGGGATCCGGCGTCGGGACCGGCACCACCACGGGGGTCGGCACCGTCGTGGGGACATCGGCCTTCACCACCGGCACCTCGGTCGGCGCCTTCGCGTCCTTTGGATCCGGCACCGTGGGGCGGCTGAAGAAGTACACGGCGCCGCCGGCGAGGACTGCAGCGGCCACGCCGAGCCCCACGAACAACCCCGCAC
>LNFM01007570.1_pt1 | contig 16903 bp, 13 predicted proteins | sample 596031 | NCBI WGS metagenome assembly LNFM01 (sample SAMN04254537, study PRJNA301005) | activated carbon metagenome | isolation source: dual media filters at the Ann Arbor, Michigan drinking water treatment plant | place: USA: Ann Arbor
CGCCCGCTGTGCCACGCGGCACCGTGTCCATCACCATCCGCAAGCCGTCGAACGTGGTGCTCCGGCTGAGTGACTTCGAGCAGGACGGTTTGTTCGGTCGCGTAGGCGAAAAAACCAGCGCACCGAACCCGGAACACAACGACGGCCTGCAGCCCTTCGAGCGCGAACTGCTAGCCTTGAAAGCCGCTGGCCGATACGCCGACTTCATGCGCCTGGCCGTGCGGCATCACCGCACCATCGTGGTCAGCGGCAAAACCGGCTCGGGCAAGACCACCTTCATGAAAGGGCTGGTCGAAGAAGTGCCGAAACACGAGCGCCTGATCACCATCCAGGACACGGCTGAACTCACCCTGCCCAACCACCCCAACGTGGTTCACCTTTTCTACAGCAAGGACGCCCAGGGTACGGCTCGGGTCACCGCCAAGTCTTTGCTCGAAGCCTGCCTGCGCATGAAGCCCGACCGCATCTTCCTCGCCGAGCTGCGCGGTGAAGAGTGTTTCTCGTTCATCCGGCTGGCCGCCTCGGGCCACCCGGGCAGCATCACCAGCGTGCACGCCGGCAGTTGCGATCTGGCGCTGGAACAGATGACGCTGATGATCCGCGAAAGCGGCGCGGGTGGCGGCCTGCGCATGGACGAGATCAAAGGTCTGCTGCGCATCGTGATCGATGTCATCGTGCAGTTCGACCGGGACGAACGGGGTCGCTTCATTGCTGATGTGGCCTACGAACCCCGCCGCAGGCACCACGCCGCCAGCATCCACCCGCTGCGCGCCAGCACCCTGCAAGAGCCTGGCGCTGCTGCAAGCGTGGGGTTGCCATCATGAGTCAGGCATTGGCCTTGCCCTTCAACGCCTGGTCCGTGGGCCGACGGGTTGCCGCTGGCGCCTTTGCAGCGGTCGTGGCCACTGCCCTGCTTTGTGCGGCGGTCTACGTCTCGGGGGTGTTGTTTCTGTTGCTCAGCAAGGCCGACCCCAGACAAGCCCGGTGGAGCAGCATCACCACCTACTGGCAGCTCTATTCAGACGATGCGGTTTTGCGCCAGCGCCTGTTCACCGCCATGGCCCTGTCCGGCGCTGCCTTGCTGGTCATCCTGCCCGGCGCGCTCATCGCAGCGGCCCGGCCACGCCGGGCACTGCATGGCGACGCGCGTTTCGCCTCGGCTGGCGAAGTGGCCCGAGCTGGGCTCTTGGATTCGGCCAACAAACCTGACACCCCAAGCATCCTCATCGGGCGATTCAAAGGCCGGTACCTCGCCCTGCCCGGCCAGCTGTCGGTGATGTTGTCCGCCCCAACCCGTAGCGGCAAGGGTGTGGGCGTGGTGATCCCCAACCTGCTTAACTGGCCCGACTCCGTGGTCGTGCTCGACATCAAAGGCGAAAACCACGCCATCACGGCGGGCTACCGCGCCGCCCACGGTCAGGCGGTCTACGCCTTTTCCCCGTTCGACGAACAGGCCCGCAGCCACCGCTGGAACCCGCTGACGGCGGTTCGCACCAGCCCGCTGCACCGGGTCGGCGACCTGCTGGGTATCGGCCAGGTGTTCTTTCCCAACGACGGCAGCGGCACCTCGTCAGAAGCCTTCTTCAACGACCAGGCGCGCAATCTGTTTCTGGGCCTGGGCCTGTTGCTGCTGGAAACGCCCGAACTGCCCCGCACCGTGGGTGAGCTGTTGCGCCAGTCTTCTGGCAAAGGCCAGCCACTGAAAGACCACCTGGGCAGTCAGATCACCCAGCGCCGCGAACAAGGCAACCCACTCACCGACGAGTGCGTCGATGCGCTGCAACGCTTGCTGAGCAATTCCGAGAACACCCTGTCCAGCGTGGTCGCCACCTTTCACGCGCCGCTCACCATCTTTGCCGATGCGGTGGTCGATGCCGCCACCAGCGCGGACGACTTTCGGCTCGAAGACCTGCGTCGCCAGCGCATGTCGGTCTATGTGCGCATTCCGCCGCACCGGCTGGCCAATGCCCGCCCCTTGCTGAACCTGTTCTTCTCCCAATTGGTCAGTCTCAACACCCAGCACCTGCCCGAACAAGATCCCAGCCTGCGGTTTCAATGCTTGCTGGTCAACGACGAGTTCACCGCCATGGGCCGCGTGGGCGTTATCACCCACTCTGCCGCCTTCCTGGCTGGCTACAACCTGCGCCTGCTCACGGTGGTGCAGGCCATGTCGCAGCTGGACGCGGTCTACGGGGACAAGGAAGCCCGCACCTTCGCCACCAACCATGGCCTGCAGATCCTCTTCGCCCCGCGCGAACAGCGCGACGCCGACGAGTACAGCGCCATGTTGGGTCACTTCACGGAGCGGGTCACCACCCGTGGACGCAGTCGCTCCTTCAGCGGGCACGGCCACAGCTCGGTCAGCCGCAACGAGAGCGAGCAACGCAGATCCCTGCTCCTGCCTCAGGAGTTCAAGGAGCTGGGCTCCGAACGGCTGGTGGTGATCTGCGAGAACTGCAAACCGATCCTTGGCGAAAAGATCCGCTACCACCGAGACGAAGTGTTCAGGGCTCGCCTCTTGCCTGCCCCAGTGGTGCCCCGGATAAACACCGACCTTCACCTGGCGAAAGTGCAGCAGCGTTGGCGCTATGCCGACGACGAACTTGGACTGTGCGATGGCCTGGACATTGAGCAACTGGCCTACGAGATAGGCCAGCTACCGGCTCTGCAAGAAGGACCGGCCGAGGACGTCGCTGAGTCCGTCCTGGACTTCCTCGTGGGTCCGAAGCCTGGCGAGGGCGCACCCGGCGGCGCAATCGAACCCTGCCTGACGAGAACGGGGTGCTGATCACCAAGCCCAACGAAGTCGAACGCGGCGACATCACCTGAAACCTGGAGCACCACCATGCGCGCCTACATCGCATTCACCGCACCATTGTTTGTTCTGCTCACTGCCTGCAGCTCGCCCCCCAAGCCGCCCTCCGTGGACGAATCGCAGAAACGACCAGTCAACTCGCAAATAGCCATCGAGCTGCAAGTCTGCAAGAACGACCTGCAGAACACCCGAATCCTGGCGACCGAATCCAGTCGCTTGGCTGAAACCACGGCTGCCACCTTGGCGCACATGGCCGCACGGCAGCAGCTGATGGCATCGATTCAGGAGAAATCGGTGGCCAACAGCGTGCGCATCGTCCATTTCGGCTTCAACAGCACCCGGGTGTCGATTCCTTCGGAAGAGGCAACGGCCTTGGTGGAAGAAGCCAAATCCGCCCCGTTGGTGGTCCTCAGGGGCCGCACAGACGGAACCAGCGACTCCTCTGCCGAAAGCCGTATCGCGCAGGCCAGAGCCCATGCGGTCCGCGACTATCTGGTCGCGTCCGGGGTGGACCCCTCCCGGATTCGCACCACGCACCAGCCCAGCGGCGACTACCTGGCCGACAACAGCAGCGCGCGAGGCAGAAACCTCAACCGCCGCGTCGAGATTGAGATCTATCGGGTTCTCCCGTTGTTCCCTCAGGTGTCTGCGCCTCCGCAGTCCTGACCCTGCCCTGTGCAACCACCGATCAAGGAGAAACCCATGGACGAGAAATCTGCGCCAGCCCAACGCCTGAGTCGATCCGCATCGGATGCCAATGCGTCCCTGGGCGGCACGGTGGAACCCGCCGATCGGGCACGGATCGCCATCCGACCCTTCCAGACGCCAGAGCCGGAGCCTGGTGAACGGTTTGAGCTGCGCGACCCTTTTGCCGACCTCACCTACCGCAGCGACCGCTACCAGGACATGTTGGCCAAAGCCGACCAAGTGGGCGCGATCCGCTTTGTCGTCCTTGATGCAAGGGGACAGAAGTCCTTCGTTCACAAGATCGATGGACAGTGGCAACGCGAGCCAACGCGGGACGCACAAACAGGTCCCACCCACCCAAAGGCTGACTCGAACGTCATCCCTCCTCCAGCCAAAGAAAAACACGTCGAAACGTCAAACCACTCAGCGCTGCAGGCAACCACCCGCATAGACACTCAGGCCGAGCGCGAAGCCCTCGTTGCCCGGCTGGAGGCGTCGCTGAATGATCGCTACCTCATCAAGCGCGCGCCGGTCTCCGTGGGTGACGTCAGTATCGGCCTCACGGAATACCGGTTCCGCGGTGACGCTTCGCGTGTGGCCTTCACCGAATCCACCTTCCGGTTGGCCACCGACACCAACAGCCCCTCAATCGCTCGCTCTATGGTCGATGTGGCCGAGGCCCGAAACTGGCAATCCCTGCGGGTCACCGGCAGCGAGGACTTCAAGCGGCTGGTGTGGCTGGAAGCAGCCGCGCGCGGCGTGAAGACGCTCGGCTACGAACCCAACCCGGCCGACCTGGAACGCCTCAAGGTGGAGCGTGAGGCGCGCCAGATCAACCGTATCGAACCCATGCGCGATACCAGCTCAACCCATGGTGCAGCCGCCGCAGACAAGCCCACTGGCCGTGGTAGCGGCGGCCGAAAAACCGTGCTCGCTGCAATCGAAGCCATCCTCGTGGCCAATCGCGTGCCTGAGAAACGGCGCGAAGCCATCATGGTGGCGGCAGCAGAAAAGCTGGCCGAGCGCATCCGAAACGGCCAGGCACCCAAGGTCAAGGTCTACGACAAGGCGGCGCCATCGCAGCGAACCGTCGCAGTGCCAACGCCCGAAAGGCAACGCTCGCGCGACCGGGCCATGCCTGCGCCCGCCCGTTGAGGCCGCCTCCGTGGAAGTGTCGGCCTATGGCGTTTCAGCGCCTGGCACGGTCTACGAGATCGGGGGCCAGCGCTTCGAGGTCGCGACCAGCGGGTTTGCACAGGCCATCGCCAATGCACACGCCGCCCGCCAGCGGCCGCGCTGCCAGTGCACCCCAGAAGGCGTCGAGATGTACGTGGCGCGGCTGGCGGGGCCGCACGGGGACTACATCGTCAAACGCATGCCGGACACCGGCTATCGCCATGCCTGCGACTGTCCGTCCTTCGAGCCACCGGCAGATCTCTCAGGCCTGGGCCAGGTGCTGGGCACTGCAATCAACGAAGACCCCGCCACCGGTCAGACCAGCTTGCGGCTGGGCTTTTCTTTGACCAAGTTACCCGGTCGCTCACAGATGCCACCGGCAGGCGGCGAAAGTGAAAGCGTCGCCACTGATGGCACCAAGCTCTCCCTCCGCGGCCTGCTCCACTACCTGTGGGACCAGGCAGAACTGACGAAGTGGCATCCCGGGTTTGCGGGTAAGCGAACCTGGGGCACGGTGCGCAGGCAACTGCTGTCGGCCTCTGAGGACAAGTTCGCGCGAGGCGACTCGCTTCGGTCGCGCCTGTACATCCCAGAGACGTTCTTTCTTGACCAGCGCGACGCGATCAATGCCAGGCGATCCGCGCAATGGTTGCAAGCCCTCTCAGCACCCGGCAAGCCACAGAGCTTGATGCTGCTGATTGGTGAAATAAAGGAAATCGTGCCTGCACGCTATGGCTTCAAAGCCGTGGTGAAACATGTTCCCGACCAGGCTTTCGCGCTCGATCACCAGCTCTACCGCCGGCTTGGCAGGCGCTTCGCGACGGAGCTTGCGCTCTGGGGTGCCTGCGAGCAAATGCACATGGTGTTCATCGCCACGTTCAGCGTCTCAGAGACGGGTGTCCCTGTCGTGTCGGAACTCTCCCTGATGCCTGTCACACAGCAATGGCTGCCTGTAGAGAACGCATTTGACGAACAACTCGTGGACCGCCTGGTGAGCCAGGGGCGCGCGTTCAGAAAGGGCCTGCGATACAACCTCCCTGCAACGATCCCGGTGGCCAACGCAACCCTCATCGATACAGGCGGTGAACCTTGCTCGCTCCGAATATCGCGCGAAGCGAAAGCCGACACTCAGGTGCGGATACAGACGGAGACCCACCAACACATCCACCAGCCCCAGAGCTGGATCTGGCACCCGGAAGATGGGGCAATGCCCCCATTGCCGAAGAAGCGTCTTCTCACCGAAACCCCCGCCCCTCGCCCGTAGGCTCCAAGCGTAGAATGCACAGAATTCTGTCATCTACCCACAAGGAGCAGGTCATGGGTTTTTCTGCCAGCGACGTGGTGCCCTTCACGCAAGCACGCTCCAACCTGTCCGAACTGGCCGACCAGGCCAAGGCCGGCGCAGAGAAGATCATCACCAAGAATGGCGAGAGCTATGTTGCGCTGATCGACGCCGACAGGCTTGACTACTACCACCGGCTGGAGCGCGAACGTATCCACCTGCTGTTGATCGACGACGCCAAGCGCGGCCTGGCCGATATCGCAGCCGGCCGCACCTTTGAGGCAGACACCGCCCTCGCCCAGCTCCAGCAGCGCCGCAAGACCGCCGCCAAGCCAAGTAGCTTGGCAAACGTTGGCAAGCTCCCGACCAAGAAACGTGGCTGACCAGCTGTACCGGGTCGAGCTGACCGCCAGCTTCCTGGAGCGCCTTGACGCCATTGAAGCGTTCCTGGTCGAAGCGGATGCTGGCTTTGCGTTCGATGACCTGTTGGCCGAGATTCGCGCCACTGTCATCCCGAACCTGCGGCGCTTCCCGCGCATTGGCCGGCGCTATCTGGCCAACCCGCCTCAGTCGGCTGAGGCGCTGGCGCAGCTGGCAGCGCTGCCAACGGGCGCCCCGGATGCGCTGCGTGAATACCTGCACGGCGACTACCTGTTGCTGTATTCGGTGGTGGATGCATTCGCACCGGACCAAGCCACGTTGTACCTGTTGTCCATCCGGCATCACCGCCAACTTTCGTTCGACTTCGCCAGGCTATGGCCGGGTGCTTGAACACCACGTATCAGCAGCAAATACCAAGATGAAAAACACTGACTACCTACTACGCGCCTTGAAAGATGGGCATATCCAGCTCATCACTGCGGGAAAGACCGAAAAAGTTCGCTATGTTGCGGTCAACCAAGCCGAGAAATGGAGCGACCCCGAGGAGAAGGTTCGCGCAGCCTATTTCGCTGAGTTGATCTACCGCTACGGCTACTCACCGGATTGCATCGGCATTGAGGTAACGGTGCCCGACCGAACCCCGGTGGATCGGGCGGATCTGGTGGTTTTTCAAGACAGTGCTCGCACTCGGCCCTTTGCAGTCATCGAATGCAAGAGGGATGCCGTTTCTGATACGGAGTTCAAACAAGCTGTTGACCAGGGATTCGGCAATGGCCATGCACATAAGTTTCGCGCCGAGTACATCGGTGTCATTGCCGGTCAAACGCGTGCCTTTTATGACTGCTCAGATCGGTATGGAGTCCTAGAGCGCGAAGCAAACATCATTGCAGACCTGCCCACGCAGTACGGCAAACCCGAAGAGTTCAAGTACTACTACCAGGCAAAGAACAAGCCAGATATCGCTGCCGTCACGCGAGATGACCTGATCAAGACAATTCGAAAGTGCCACCAAACTTTGTGGGGAGGTGGCAGGTTGTCCCCCCCAATGGCTTTTGGTGAACTCACCAAACTGATCTTCTTGAAGACAAGGGATGAGAAAGCACCTCGAAAGCCTGGAGAACCATATGCCTTCCAGATCAAGACCAACGAATCGCCACAAAGATTAGCCGAGCGCATCAAGGCCCTCTATGCGGCGGAAAGAGAGAACGACCGAGAGGTATTCAATGAAGACATCAAGATCGACGACATCACGATCAAAAACGTGGTCCTGCACTTGGAGGGTGTAAACCTCACCGCCACCGACCTTGATACCAAGGGCGTAGCGTTTGAGCAGTTCATGGATGGCTTCTTCAAAGGTGATTTCGGCCAGTACTTCACGCCTCGAAACATTATTGCTTTCGCAATCCAGATGCTTGACATCAAGGCTGAGGACTACGTCATTGACCCTGCCTGTGGATCAGGTGGCTTTCTACTACACGCATTGGATCACGTGCGGAAACTTGCAAGCGAGCTCTATCCCGGCGAGGGTGGCGGGGACGGTCGTCTTGAAACCAGCAGACATCACGGTTACTGGCACAACTTTGCGGAAAAGCGCCTTTTCGGGATAGAAATCAATGAAGAGATCGCCCGCGTCGCCAAAATGAACATGATCGTGCACGACGATGGGCACACCAATGTCATTGGCCATGATGCCCTGGAACCGTTGTCAGTCATGGGGTTGAAGAATGAGGCACTGTTCAAGATTCTTGGCCTGTACCGCGACTCCGTGTTCAACGCCGAGACCGGTAGGTACGAGGAAGTCATAAAGCGGGACGAGTCGAAAGGCTTTACCAAGATCCCGACCAACCCCCCCTTCGGTGCGACGATCAAAGAGGAGTTGCATAGCTACCTGAAGAGCTATGAGCTGTCGCGTTTCATCGGTAAAGGCGGCGGCAAGGATGAGGAGGATTCGGAGGACGAAACGGCTGACCATAAGGCCGGTAAGAAGGCGGCGAAACAGCGGACCAGCGTTAAGACGGAAGTCATCTACTGCGAGCGCATTTGGCAGTTGCTGAAACCTGGCGGGCAAGCCGCTGTAGTGCTGCCAGACGGCCTGCTGACCAACGCCAGCTTGCAAGGGGTGCGGGATTGGCTCTTGGAGCGATTCAAGGTGCTTGCGGTTGTAAGTCTGCCGCAACTTGCTTTTGCTCATTTTGGCGCGGGCGTCAAGTCAAGTGTCGTGTTCTTGGAGAAGCTTGCACATAACCAGAAAGTCTCAGACGACGAGCCCATTTTTATGGCGATGGCCGAGAACATCGGGTACGACGCCACTGGTCGATCCACCTACCAAATTGAGGTGCTTGAGGAGCAAGAAGGGGTGAGACGGATCGAACGCCAGAGCTGCGACTTGCTGGATTGGCGCGTGGAATACGACTGGGTACCTGGCGAAGGGAAAAAGTCCGGGCACTGGAGCGAGCGTCATCGCAAGGTAGTACCGGGCAGCGGCCTACTCGGCCAGTACGCAGCTTTCCAGAGGGACTCAGCTCCTTTTTTCGTCTAGCCCCCGCTGCTGCAGGACAGCCAGTCTGTTTTGCGGTTCGGCGGGGGGAAGCATCAGCACGGATCGATCCCCAGTTTCTAGAACTGGAACTTCGGAAACGGGTGTACTACGCAAACCCGTTGTTCCCGCTTGTTCCGCTTGGGGAGCTCACTACGTTTGTTCAGTATGGAAGTTCGGAACGAGCGAATTCCTCCGGTTTGGGGGTTCCCATGATCCGAATGAACAACCTTCAGGCCAACGGGTGGGACCTTTCGGATCTCAAACACATCGAGCTAGAAGAGGATGTCCTAAACCGCTATCTGCTACAGCAAGGAGACCTACTCTTCAATCGAACCAACTCGAAGGAACTGGTTGGAAAGTGCGAGGTGTTTAAGGAGGAAGGCGATTGGGTCTTCGCCTCTTACCTAATTCGTGTTCAGTTGGACGCCAACAAAATTCTGCCCGATTTCGTTTCGTCCTTTTTGAACAGTCCAGCAGGACGAATCCAGATCGACCAAGTTAGTCGGCAAATCGCTGGAATGTCAAACGTAAACGCCGAGGAATTGCGGCAGCTGGAGATACCCCTTCCCCCAATGCTCATCCAGCGTCAGCTGATTGCGGAGCTAGACGCCGCCCAAAAAGAAAGAGATCTCGCTTTGGCTAAGGCAGAAAGCCTTTTGACCTCTATAGATGATTTGGTAAAGGAATCATTGGGCCTCCCAGAGCTACCTTTGCCTCAAACGACAGGATATGGAGTACGTCTTTCCTCCATCAGACAATCATCTACCTTGTCTGCCGACTATTTCCATCCTGAGCGGATTCGAGCCTTAAAGGCGATCGGCAGCTTAGCGAATGCCCGACTTGCAGATCTCGTGTCTTTTTGTCGAGACATAGAGAGCACACCAGGTGACTCCCGATATATCGGGCTAGCGTCCGTCGCGAGCCACACAGGGCAGTTGACCATGGCTTTGGAAACGGCTGCTGGACAGTGCTTTTCGTTCAAAGCAGGCGATGTTCTATATGGCCGGCTTCGCCCATACCTCAACAAGGTATGGTTAGCGGACTTCGGCGCGGTCTGTTCAACTGAATTCCACGTGATGCGCGTTAAAGAACGCACTACGCTACTTCCTGCCTACTTGGCTGTTGTAATGCGGACTCAGCTAATCGTTGCTCAGACCAAGCACATGATGACAGGCAACACCCACCCCAGGCTCGCCAATGAGGATGTCGTAAACCTGTTGATCCCGCTCACGGATAAGGAGACACAACAAGCAATCGTCGATCAAACCGTTTCTCGGCAGATCGAAGCAGCGCGACTACGCGCCCAAGCCGAAGCAGTCTGGGCTAAGGCTCGTTTCCGTTTTGAACAACAACTACTGAAAGGGAGTCCCGCATGATCCTCGCAGGCATCCTGCATACCTCGCTGGGGGGGTTTACTGTCATCCGTGGCGTTGCACCGTTAGGTGACTTGGCACGCTGTTCACGCTTTGATCCGGCTTACCAGCGGAATTTGATTGACACGCACAAGGCTGAAATTGAGCGATTTTTGGCAGACCGCCAATATTTGTTCTTTCCCGAAGTTGTGCTGTCCGCCTCGTTACGTTTTGACTTCAACGTCTACAAGGGTAAGCAGGCGGTAGCCCCGGTAAATGATGTCTTGGCAGGCACAGGGTTCAAATCCAACCTTGATGGCTTGGCCATCAAAGTAGCAGCCGGGAAACTGCCAAAGGGTATGGAAACCGTTGGAGCATCGAGCGCGCCGCAGATTGCCTACTTGGACTTGCCAGAGGTGCAACTTGAAGCGAACGATGGCTTGAGACTGTTCCGTATTGATGGCAATCACCGACTGAGCGCAGCGCAGGGCCTGCGCCCAGGAGAGGCAACCTACTCGCTACCGACGCCGTTTTGCATCGTCCTGCACGATGACCCAGATCAAGCACAACGCTTCGAGAAGGTGGTGTTCCACAACATCAATGCCAAACAAATTCCCCTGACCTCAGAGGAGAACCTGCGCCTAATCCTTCAGGACGGTGCCGCCGCGCTCTTCACAGATGCAGACTTGTTGGACAAACCCAGCTTTGGCCCGGCCTACTACCTTGCGCGAAAGCTTTTACCCGAGCTCGATGCACGGTTCCTTGCTGGCTTGGGAAAGCCTTTCGATCATCGACATACGCTGTCTTTGGCGCTTACGCAGTTCCTCGCAGCGACTGACGACAAATTAGCAGTCGCCGATGTTGCGACCGAACTTGATGCGCAGGTTCCACGCGTTAGGGATGCTTTGAAGGCCGTGAACTCAATCTACGAGGCAGCCAGCGGTGAACGCCTTCGAACCTCAGGATGCCACGGCGTTCTGGTGGCCTTCGCCTACTTCGCGCTCAAGAATCAAGGCAAGCAATTGAGTGCATTCGCTCGATGGGTCTTCGCGAACAGGATCGACCGTCTCACACCTGCCACTACTACCCGTGGCTTGGGCTACCACTACCACCTAGGCCGAACCCAGGCAGTCGATGCGGCCAGCTTAGTGGAGGTTTTTGAGAGCATCCTTTCAGCTCGAAAACGCGAGGTCTTCGTATCGATGGAGTTCGGTTCGCACACTGACGACGTGTTCAAGTCGATAGAAACCGCTATCGATCAGGTCAACGCAAAGCATGCTCTCCAGCAAGCAGATTTGGCACTCGTTCCCGTACGAATCGACCGCGAGAACAAAGGCCACAGCTACACAATCGCCGATGAAATTCTTCGCATCATCGACGGCTGTGGGCTCTTGATTGCCGATCTGACCCAGAGCAACAAGAACGTCTACCACGAGGTCGGCTTTCTCATGGGACTGAACCAGGGGCGTGGGGACCTAAACGACAACTTCATCCTGCTGGCAGATGCGAACCAGGTCAAGGACAACACGATCGGGTTCAACCTTCGAGCATGGCAGCAGATCCGATACAAGGACACCCTTGGTCTAACAACTGCGCTGGTGGCAGCGCTTGAACAGCACTTCGAGCTGGCTGCAAGCTAGTCAAGCAACGAGATAGTCCAAGCAGGCGATATGAGCAAATTCAACCCCCACTTCCCTAACGCGACACAGGTCTTCGACGCTGCCGACAAGTTCAAGCAGCGCTGTCTGCTGAATCAGGAGTCCCTGTTTCTGGACGGCCAGACCCTGTGGACGCCTGAGCACTTCAAGTCGCTGATTGAGAACTATGTGGACCGCCCGGACACAGGCGACCGCGGGTTCTATGAGAAGTTGGCTGACCAACTGGCGACATGTGCACCCCTCGATGTGGCATTGATGGCAGAGGTGTTCTGGATCGTGCAGCTTGGCCCGACCAACCTTCGGGCACCGACGAAGATCAAGACGGTGGAGCGCATCTGGAACATGAAGCCGGAGGCTCCCTTCCCCACATCGTCACCTTTCCTGCAGATTCCTGTTTTGTCGGGCCTTGGCAGCGCCGGACCCGGCTACAACAACTATCTGCCGATGGAGATCATCTTTGCGGTGGAAGCGTTCGCTGCGTTCTCAGCGAAACCACTTGCCGAGCGAGAGGCCCTATTGAAGGACGCGCAAGGGTTCGCAAAATGGCTGGAAACCATTCCCAGCGGCAAGGGGCGACAGCTGTACCACACGCTGTGCCACGTCCTGTTCCCTGATTCGTTTGAACGGATCTTCAGCCAGGGCAACAAGTTCCAGGTGGCGCGTGCGCACAAGATCTGGACGCCAGCCCTGGGCGAGAGCCGCCCCGCTATGGACGCGGCGTTGCTGGAACTGCGCAAACGGCTTGAGCTGCAGCATCCTGGCGCGGTGGACTACTACGAACTCCCTGTGGGTACGCTCATCAAGGAGGAAGCGACTCAACCAGGCAAGGATTCTGACGGGACTTCCGGCAAAGACGGCGCAGCCAAGGGCACTGCGGCAGTGTACGCACATGAGCCTGACCCTGAATATGACGTTGAAGTCGCAACCAACGCCAAGCCTACGCTTCGCCTGGCAGACAACCTGATCCTCTTCGGACCACCGGGAACCGGCAAGACCTTTGAAATGCAGGCGCGCATGAAGACGGCGTACGACAAGGGGGAAGACTTTGCCTTCGTGGCGTTCCACCCCAGCTATGCCTACGAGGACTTCATTGGCGGGCTGCGTCCCGTCGCCGCCCAGGACGGCGCGGGTGTGGCCGTGGTGTTCCAGAAAGGCCCGTTTCTGACCCTGTGCGAAAAGGCCCATGCCAACCCGACCCAGCAGTTCACGCTGTTCATCGACGAAATCAACCGCGCGAATGTGGCCAAGGTCTTCGGTGAGCTGATCACTTTGATCGAACCCAGCAAGCGCGTGATTGCTGGAAGCAAGGTAAAGGACGAAGGCGCCTGGGTGACTTTGCCCGGTCTGCCAGAGCGCTTTGGGGTGCCTGACAACCTGAACATCGTCGCCACGATGAACACGGCCGATCGATCCATCGCGATGATGGACATCGCCCTGCGGCGGCGATTCCGCTTTCAAGAGTGCGCACCGGACCCCAAGTTGATCGTACCGGCCAAGGTGGGCGCGGTCGACTTGCCCGAGCTGCTCCAGTGCATGAACGACCGATTGGAGTATTTGCTAGACCGCGACCACGCCATCGGTCACGCCGTGTTTATGGGTATCACATCTCTCGCCGAGCTGCAGCAGGTGCTGGCACAGCGGGTGATACCGCTGCTTCAGGAGTACTTTTTTGAAGACATGGAAAAGGTGCGCCTGGTCTTGACTGGAAACGGTAAAGACAGGGTTTTCTTCAAATCGCGCTCACTGTCGCCATCCGAACTTTTCCCCGGTGCAAAGCAAGCGGTGGGCACTGAAGCGAGGTCGACCTTCGCTGTAGGCGACCCCGGCAGCTGGAGCGAAGCGCACCTCATGGGGCTGTACGGAGCTGCACCACCCGCTATGGCGACGCCAGCACAGTCCGAAGAAGTCGCCAACACCCAGAACCCGGCTTGATCTCATGGGCGGCCTGCGCACCGTCACTGTGCTGGAACATGAGGTCATCCCCGTCTTCGAGGGGGACCATGTGCCTGGTATCTCGGAAGCGGCCCCCCAATGGCTGTCCGAGGCCGAAGCGCAAGCCCTTCTCCGTTTGAACGATCTTCGCCGAGGCTTCTGTCAGCGCCTCTCCGGCGGAATCAAGCTCGCGCAACACTGCGGAATCGTTCGGCTGCCAACCTGCGTGGTGGAAGTGCTGCCCAAGGTGGGGATGGGAGATGCGCGAACAGCCGACGAACTGGAGCGCTCTCGCGGCGCCTTGCTGGCGATGCTGCACAGCGCCCGGCAAGTTGCGACCACGAAAATTGGCTCCGCGCCGCAGCAAGCCGTGCGCGCGCCGCTGCTGGACATCTTCATCGAGGCATTCCTGCATTGCGCACTTGAACAAGCCCGAAGAGGCTTAATCAGTCGGTATGTGGCGCATGCAGACGACTTTCCTGTCATCAAGGGGCGCTTCCAGGCACATGGTCACGTCCGGCGCAACCTCGCGCGGCCACACCTGCTGCATTGCGAGCACGACGAATTCACCACTGACAACGCCTACAACCGCGCGGTACGTGCGACGCTGAACGCCTGCAGGACGTGGCTCGGCAATGGCAATACACAGCGTCTTTGGTTCGAGACCCATGCTCGGTACGCCAGCATTTCATCGGTGAGGATGTCGGCGAAGGATGTGGCGTCCCTTCCGCGAGACCGCACCACGCACCGCTACGCCCCCCTGCTCACCTGGTGCGAGTGGATACTGGCGATGGCCAGCCCGGCGATGAGCGCAGGAGCTACGCAGGCGCCCGGACTGTTGTTCGACATGAACAAGTTGTTCGAAGCACACGTTGCCAAGCGCGAAGAAGACGCGGCCGGGCCTGACCAAATCGTTCGCACGCAGGGACCTCCTATGCACCTGGCTGTTCGCGGTGCAACCGGTGTGTTCTTGCTGAAGCCAGACATCACGGTCTGGAGGGTTGGCCAGAACGGCGCAGCCTCAAGCATTGATCGCGTGTTCGATGCGAAGTGGAAGCGCCTCAACCCGGCCGTCCCTGACTACGGCGTCGATGAAGCCGACGTGTACCAACTTCTGGCGTATGCCATGCGCTATGGGTGCTCGGCTCTAGAGCTTGTCTACCCGATGCCTGATGGCTTGGCCGCACACCTTCCGCCCCCTGCTTTCAAAATCATGACTGCGGGCGATGATCAGAACTCGGAGATTGTCGTCACAGTCAAGCTGATCCCTCTTTGGACGAGAGATATGTCGACTCCTTCGATGCAAGACCCGCGATTGACCGAGGCCGAAACCGAGTACGCCGCTGCGTGACCGCGTCTCGTGGCGTCAACGACGAGGACCGACATCGCGTGGAATCGGTGGGTGTGTGAATTCGGGTTTTCTTTTTGGAGAGGTCTGCATGTGGCTTGTAAACATCTCCCGGGTGAATTCAGCGATGGACCTCGCCAGTTCTCGGTCAGTCAAATCACCGGACCTCGCCAGCGCGTCGCCGACGTGGACCCATGCTTCGGCTGCCCCAGAGCGCGTGGTGCGGGCCTGCGAGCTGCTTTTGGCGCCCGTACGGGTGGAGAGCAGTCTCCCTTCCTGCCGAGCCTTGATCCGCCAAAGGTCGTCGTGTTTGCGGTTGCGCCCACGCGTCGCTTGCCGGGTCGCTTCAGCGTCCACACCATGCCCGCGCAACTTCTCGGCAAAGGTCTCGCGCCAGCGGTGTAGATCAGCCTTGCGTGGGTTGAGGCGCTTTCCCAGCATCGACTCGGCTCGCACGCTGATGTGAACATGCGGGTTGGCCTGGTGGTCGTGCAGCACCATTACATATTTGTGGTCCTTCAGCTCGACCTGAGCGAATTCACGGGCTGCACGCTGCACGGCTAGCGGGTCGGTGCCGCGTGGCATCGACAGCATGATGTTGAAGGCCTCCCTCCGGTGGCCTAGCTCTGCTCCGTCAGGTATGTACGAGCCGCTGAAGCGCCACTCCTCGGCCAGATCGTGCAGGACGTCCTTGCCCCGCATGATTTCGCCGCGCTGGTCCTCGATCTCCAGTCGACCGTTCTTGCTGATGTAGCGGAAGTGGGCGGCAATGGCTCGCAGGCCGCGCCCTCCTCCCGTCACTTTCACCATGACCTGAGGCGCGCGACGCACCACCGTAGCTTCAATGCGCTGGCGGATAACGGACGCGCGTTGCCGTGCCACGTCCCCACTCAACCGGGGAGAAGGCTTCACCTTCACGACGCGGTTGCCGGGGTAGAACAGGCGATCACCCCAGGTGATCAGGATTCCGTCCAGGTTGTCCGGGATAGCCATGGCGAACTCCTTTCGCTACTAGGTGGGGGACGAGGTTGACTCTGCGCCCCGGCTGCGCGGTTGCAGGTCGGACAGGGCACGGGCTGCCAGATCCAGATGGCGGCGCACGTCGCCTGCCAGCGTGTCCAGCATCTCGCGATAGGCCCTGGCGGGCTCTACGTTGGCCTGGCGCAGCAGCACGGTGAGGAGGTGGATGTTTCGGCTCAAGGTGGCCAGTTCGGCGCTGGAAACCCTAAGTGCGGCGATGTGTTCGGCCCGGCCGCCACCAGCGGACAACACGGGCACGTTAGCCACCAGCCCAGCCAGGTATGCACCGCGTGACATACCTGCGGCTCGGGCGCCTGCAGCCAGTTGCGAAGCCTCCTGGGCCGTCATTCGGATCGACAGCTTGACGCTGGCCGTGTGTCCAGCCGGGTGGGGCATCTCCCTGATACGGGGCTCACCCTCCGTCGAAAGTCCCAGATCGCGCGCCACGGCGCCGCGCACCAACTCCGAGACGCTGACCCGTTGCGCCTGCGCACGGGCAACCAGCGCGGCCTTCAAGCCGCGCATTTCAACCGTGACGAAGTCGTGTGTTGGGGTGTTCATGGGCCGACGAATGGAGGGGCGCGGAGCGCTTGTGAAACCGGCGGCAGGCCGCCTATCTCTGCACTCACCATGAACCCAGTATTGGCCCGAACCAAGGCTCTTGAGCTGCTGGATTTGGGCCTAAATCCAGCGCGCGACAAGGCCGTTTTTTG
>LNFM01007573.1_pt1 | contig 16902 bp, 24 predicted proteins | sample 596031 | NCBI WGS metagenome assembly LNFM01 (sample SAMN04254537, study PRJNA301005) | activated carbon metagenome | isolation source: dual media filters at the Ann Arbor, Michigan drinking water treatment plant | place: USA: Ann Arbor
CCGTAGCATTTTTCCACGCTTGGCGTGGCCTGGTTGTCGGCCATGGCGGTGGATGCAATGGAGGCGAGGGCGAGTGCGGCGGTAGCGAGGGCGATGCTTTTCATGGCATATCTCCGTAATGGACTGGATGGCCGTCAGCTCGGTGTGACGGTCCGACAGGTAATTCGTCGTAGCAGTCGATACGGTTACAGCGCGGCAGAAAAATGTTGAGATTTCTTTCGGTGCACCTGCGCCGATTGAAACCTTTGGCGTTGCGGCCGATATGATGCAGTCTGGGCTCAATGAAAAATATCCACCTGCGGTGTAACTAAGGCGGCCAATGGAGCGAACTACAAGCTATGAGGTCATGGCCACGCGCGAAGAGCGCCTGCAGTCATTGCTTCTGGGTGGGTTGGCTGGCGACGAGGCCGCATACCGCGAATTCCTCACCGCGCTCAGTTCGCACCTGCGCGGTTTCCTTCGCCGACGCCTGGCGCAGCGCCCGGGAGAGGTCGAGGACCTGTTGCAAGAGGTACTGCTGGCCGTGCACAACGCAAGGCACACCTATCGCGCCGAACAGCCGCTGACCGTGTGGGTGCAGGCGATCGCCCGCTACAAGCTGGCCGATCACTTCCGTGCGTTCGCCCGCCGCGATGCGCTGTCCGATTCGCTGGACGAAGACATGTTCGAGGTGGAGGATAGCCGCCCGGCGGAGGCCCGGCGTGATCTGGGCAAGCTGTTACAGCACCTGCCCGAGCGTCAGCGTCTGCCCATCATTCATGTGAAACTGGAAGGCCGTTCGGTAGAGGAAACGGCTCAACTGACCGGTCTTTCCAGTTCTGCGGTCAAGGTAGGTATCCATCGCGGCCTGAAAGCGCTGGCGATGGTGATCAGAGGTAAACAGAGCCATGAAAACGGATGACCTGATTTCCATGCTTGCTGCGGGTGAGCCTGCAATGGACAGGCTGGCCATGGCCAAGCGTTTCGCCCTGGCACTGCTCGTCGGCGGTGTCGCGGCAGTTGTGCTGATGGCGTTGTATTTCGGGGTGCGGCCAGACCTGGCCGAAGTGGCGCGCACACCGGTGTTCTGGGCCAAGCTCGCCTTGCCCGGGAGTCTCGCCCTGGGCTCGTTGTGGCTTTCCACGCGCCTGGCTCGGCCGGGTGTCGAAGGCGGTGCGGCCTGGGCGTCGCTGTGTCTGCCCATCATCGTTGTGTGGCTGGCCGCGATAGCGGCCCTGTGGCAAGCACCGACCGAGGCACGCATGCCCATGCTGCTGGGCATAAGCTGGAAAGAATGCCCATTCAACATCGCGATGCTTTCCGTGCCGGGTTTTATCTCGGTGTTCTGGGCCTTGCGTGGCCTGGCCCCGACCCGTCTGCGCCTGGCAGGCGCAGGCGGCGGCCTGCTTGCCGGCTCCACCGCAACCCTGGCCTACTGCCTGCACTGCCCGGAAATGGAGGTACCGTTCTGGGGCGTCTGGTACCTGTCCGGCATGCTGCTGCCCGCCCTGTTCGGCGCTATCGTCGGCCCCTACCTGCTGCGCTGGTAACGAACCCGCCCGGCGCACACCTGCTGCCGGGCCAGGGCGCCGGGGCTGCGCAGGCGCGATGAACACGGCGGCAGGGCTTGAATGACGCCGCCCCTTGGGCTCACCCTTTGCACCTGCCAGAAACCACCACCCACCCGCAGGAACCCCGATGCAACCCACGCCTCCCCAGCTGATCCGCGAAACCTTCCCCGTCGGGCCTTTGCAGTGCAACTGCAAAGCCTGGCGTCATGCCGGGGCCTTAAAGTACAGCCTGTAAGCGTTAAATCCCTTTATTTCCCTGGGCTGCGTCGGCGCTCTCGATAATCGTCGATCACGCTGAATCATCATTATTCACAGCTTCAGTGTGACAAAAGTGTGCCATGGTGGTTGCGCGGATGACTGCCAATGATTAGTCTGAATACGAACGCGCCGGCGAGGTACGAGAAATGCCCTGGCCTGAGGCCCCCCACTATCTGTTAATGGTGTGGCAGCCGATGAAGGTTAGCAGGGTCCCTCGGCCCGGCACCGTGGCAGTAGTAAGCGGACGAGACTGTCACGGAAGAAAGGATGCCCTCTCTCGGGGGTAATCGCCTGATTGACACCAAGCTACCGGCATTGATGGGGCCGGAAAATAATCGGCGCGGTGCGGAGGAAAGCGTGGGCGACTGTGGGTACAACCCCGCGTCTGGATGATCGCATCCTGGAACTGAAGCAGCAGTTCCACTTGCTCAATCACCAGCGCTGCCGTGGACCCATCCAAACCTGACCTTCTGGTCGGGCGAGGATGAATCATGTCGCTCGAAAAGCTTCTCACCGTTACTGATCTCGCTGAGATCCTAGGCCGGTCTACCGGCACCATCAAAAACCAGCATTCAAAGAATCCCTCGCGCTTGCCTCCTGTTTGCCGCATTCCTGGTGCAGGCAGACTATTGTGGCGTCGTGCGGATGTTGAGAGTTGGCTGCAGCTGCATGTTGTTCAACTCGACTTAATTGACTCTGCTGGGCCTGTCGCAAAACGAAAGCCTGGTCGACCTCGGAAGTCCGAGCGAATGACTCAGCGAGGAGGCACTTATGCATAAGTGCCATAAGGTCACAAAGTCCAATAGCCTGATCGCAGCAAGCTATAGATTAACTCTCAATGAACATGGGGTTTGGGGAGCAATGGAACAGAAAGTGCACTTAAGCCCTACCAGCGCCGTTCAGAGCCTTCTTCCCAGGCATCGGCTTCGATAAAGCAGTTGCGCATGTCGGCTTCCTGGCTGATCTCGGTCAGCAAGTCATGCACGGTCTTGTCCAGCTCATCGTCGCTCCGATACGGAATGGCCAGTTCGTAGTTGCCCGACTCCAGCCGTTTCATACTGTAGGGCTCCAAGCAGTAGCGCTCGATATTTTCCTTGGCCCGTTTCCGGCCGCGAACGAACTTGCTGTTGTTCACCACCGCCAGGCGCAGCGTGACGGTGGCCACCTGCTCGGCGGCGGGCTCTGCCGGCGACGCGACATTGCGTTGCTGACCTCGCGGCTGGGCGCTCTTCTGGTGTGCGCCGATCTCAACACCACGATGGCGCAGGTAGCTGTACAGCGTGCTCTTGGAGATGTGTAACTTCTCGCCGATGGCGCTGACGCTCAGGCGGCCCTCGCGGTACAGCGTCTCGGCCGCCATGGAGGTGGCCTCGGCCTTGGCTGGGAGGCCCTTGGGACGGCCACCGATCCGGCCCCGCGCCCGCGCGGCCGACAAACCCGCCTGAGTCCGCTCGCGGATCAGCTCGCGCTCGAACTCGGCCAGCGAGGCAAACAGGTTGAACACCAAGCGACCTTGGGCGTGGGTGGTGTCGATTGGGTCATTCAGGCTCTGCAAGCCGACCTTGCGCTCTGCCAGCTCGCCGACCAGCTCGACCAGGTGTTTGAGGGAGCGCCCGAGGCGATCCAGCTTCCAGATCACCACGGTGTCGCCCGCTCGAACATGGGCTAGCAACTTGTCCAACTCCGGCCGGGCGCTTTTCGCGCCGCTGGCGATGTCTTGATAGATGCGTTCGCACCCGGCCTGTTTCAGGGCATCGACCTGGAGGTCGGCGTTCTGATCCCGAGTGCTCACCCGCGCATAACCGATCTTCATCAAAAGTACCGTTTACTCGACTACGTTAGTAATAGTTGAACTTTGATTAAGCGTACCAGTTATTTGAACCGTAGCGCAGGTAGGTTAACCAGCCGATTCCTGTCCACTTAAAGTTCGGCAAAACGAAGGTTTTTTTGAACCATTGCATAGCCCTTTGTGATTGGCGTATAAACACACAAACACCTACTAGCGGGGAACGCCATGAATACGATTCGCTGGAATGTCGCCGTCTCGGCCGACACCGACCAGTCGCTTCGGATGTTTCTGGCCAGCCAGGGCGGTGGCCGGAAAGGCGACCTGTCGCGCTTCATTGAAGAGGCGGTGCGGGCCCACATCCTGGAACTGACGGCCGAACAGGCCAAGGCCGCTAATGCCCATCTGAGCGAGGCAGAGCTGACCGAAGCGGTTGACGAAGCGCTCGACTGGGCACGTAAGCGCTGATGCGGGTCGTGTTGGATACCAACATCCTGTTCAGCGCACTGATCTCGCCGCATGGCGCGCCCGATGCGATCTACCGTGCCTGGCGGGCGGCGCGTTTCGAGGTAGTGACCTCGCGGATGCAGCTCGATGAAATCCGCCGAGCCAGCCGCTACCCCAAGCTCCAGGCCATCCTTCAGCCCGCCAAAGTGGGAGCCATGATCAATAACCTGCAACGGGCTGTGGTACTGGAGCGTCTGACCATCGAGGTCGAAGCCGATGATCCGGATGACTCGTTTCTGCTGGCCATGGCCCTGGCAGGCGATGCGGACTACCTGGTGACCGGTGATCGCCGCGCCGGCCTGCTGCAACGCGGGCACATCGAACGCACGCGGATTGTCACGCCCGCCGTGTTCTGCGCCGAGGTGCTGTGATCGATGCCGGTCGGTTTTCTGACCCAGGAGCAACGCGACGGTTTTGGCCGCTATGTCGATGCCCCCAGTCGTGAGGAGCTGGAACGCTACTTCCACCTGAGCGACGACGACCACAAAATCCTCCTACCGCTGCGCGGCGAGCACAACCGCCTTGGCTACGCCACCCAACTGACCAGCATCCGCTACCTGGGCACTTTTCCCGACGACTTTTCAGCCGTCCCCCAAGAGGTGCTGCAAGCGCTCAGTCGCCAGTTAGGCATTACCGATCCAACTTGTATCCTGGCCTATGCCGAAACCCGCCAACGTCAACGTCATGCCGCCGAGATTCAGGAGCGTTACGGCTATCGGGTGTTTGCTGATTCCAGCGTCGGCTTTCGACTTGCCCGCTGGCTGTATGCGCTCTGTTGGACAGGGACAGATCGTCCTGGCGAGTTGTTCAATCGGGCGACGACCTGGTTGCTGACGCACAAGGTTTTACTGCCCGGCGTCACCGTTCTGGAACGGTTCATCGCCCAACTGCGCAGCCGGGTCGAAGAACGCCTCTGGCTAACCCTTGGCCGCAGTGTGAGCGAGGCGCAACGGCAGCAGCTACAGGACTTGCTGCTGGTCGCCGAAGGCAACCGCAGTTCCCGGCTGGATCAACTGCGCTCCGGCCCGGTGATGGTCAGTGGCCCCGCACTGATTCGGGCGCTGCGCCGGCTTGATGACGTGCGCGGCATCGGCATCGCCTTGCCAGCGGCGGCGCACATCCCGCCCAGCCGTATCGCGGCCCTGGCTCGCTTCGCCAACACCGCCAAGGTCACGGCGATCAACCGGCTGCCGGCGTCGCGGCGGATGGCGACACTGGTGGCGTTCGCCCTGTGCCTGGAGGCCACCGCGCACGACGACGCCCTGGAGGTCCTGGAAGCGCTGTTACGCGACCTGTTCAGCAACGCGGAGAAGGCCGACAAGAAAGCCCGCATGCGCAGCCTGAAAGACCTGGATCGCTCGGCGGCGACGCTCGCCGCCGCGTGCAAGGTCGTGCTGGACAGCTCAATCAGCGATGACAACGTGCGCGCCCGGCTGTTCAACGACCTGCCGAGGGCCTCGCTGGAGAAAGCCCTGGAAGATGTCAATGCGCTGATCCGCCCGGTTGACGATGTGTATTTTCTCGCCCTGGAGGCGCGCTACCGCAGTGTGCGCCGTTTCCTGCCCGACCTGCTCAAGCACATCCGCTTCGGCTTCAGCCCGGCCGGCAAAGGCGTGGTCGCCGGCCTGGATTGGTTGCAGCTGAACCTGCCCCGCCGGAAACCGGAGGATGACGCGCCGCAGGAGATCGTGGCCAAGGCTTGGCAGAAGCACATTACCCGCGAGGATGGCTCCCTCGACATGGGCGCCTATGTGTTCTGCACGCTCGATGCGCTGCGCACGGCCCTGCGCCGGCGCGACGTGTTCGTCTCGCCCAGTTGGCGCTATGCCGACCCGCGTCTCGGCCTGCTCGACGGTGCCGAATGGCTGGCGGCGCGGCCGATCATCTGCCGCTCGCTGGGCCTGACCATTGACGCCGGCACCACCTTGGATGCGCTGAGCGCCGAGTTGGATGCGACCTGGCAGGCGGTCGCGGCCCGCCTACCCGACAACCCCGCGATCCAGCTGAGCGAGAACGCCGAGGGCAAGACCGAGCTCTCGCTCGGCACACTGGACAAGCTGGAGGAGCCGAACTCGCTGCTGCAACTGCGAGCAGCCGTGGCTGATCTGATGCCGCGTGTCGATCTGCCGGAAATCCTCTTGGAAATCGCCGCTCGCACCGGCTTCGCCGAGGCCTTCACCCATGTGTCCGAGCGCAATGCGCGGGCCGACAACCTGGTCACCAGCCTCTGCGCGGTGCTGCTGGGTGGGGCCTGCAACACCGGCCTGGAGCCGCTGATCCGCACCGACAATCAGGCGCTACGCCGCGACCGGCTGTCCTGGGTCAGCCAGAACTATATCCGTGACGACACGCTGTCAGTGGCAAACGCCATTCTGGTGGGGGCGCAGAGCCAACTGGAGCTGGCCCAGGTCTGGGGCGGCGGCGAGGTCGCCTCCGCCGATGGCATGCGCTTCGTGGTACCGGTGCGCACCGTGCATGCTGGCCCCAACCCGAAGTATTTCGGCACCGGCCGGGGCGTCACCTGGTACAACTTGATTTCCGATCAGTTCTCCGGCCTCAACGCCATCACCGTGCCCGGCACCCTGCGCGACAGCCTGGTGCTGCTGGCCGTGGTGCTGGAACAGCAGACCGAGTTGCAGCCGACGCAGATCATGACCGACACCGGGGCCTACAGCGATGTGGTGTTTGGGCTGTTCCGCCTGCTCGGCTACCACTTCAGCCCGCGCCTGGCCGACGTCGGCGGTACCCGTTTCTGGCGCACGCGCCCGGAGGCGGATTACGGCAAACTCAACGGCCTGGCCCGGCAGTCGGTCAAGCTCGATCTGATCGCCGAGCACTGGGACGACCTGCTACGCCTGGCCGGCTCGCTCAAGCTCGGCCGAGTGCCGGCCACCGGCATCATGCGCACCCTGCAAACAGGGGATCGTCCCACCCGCCTGGCCCAGGCGCTGGCTGAGTTCGGTCGCATCGAGAAGACCTTGCACACCCTGACCTACATCGACGACGAGTCCAAGCGCCGCGCCACCCTGACCCAGCTGAACCGGGGCGAAGGCCGCCACAGCCTGGCCCGCGCCGTGTTCCACGGCAAACGCGGCGAGCTGCGCCAGCGCTACCGCGAAGGCCAGGAGGACCAGCTCGGCGCCCTCGGCCTGGTGGTGAACATCATCGTGCTGTGGAACACCCTCTACATGACGGCGGCCGTAGAACGGCTCAGGCAGCACGGCTACCCGGTGCTGGAGGAGGATGTCGCGCGGCTCTCGCCACTGATCCACGAGCACATCAACATGCTGGGCCGTTACTCCTTCGCGGTGCCGGAAGAGGTTACCCGCGGCGAACTGCGGCCGCTGCGCAATCCGGACGACGACCAGTAGGTGTAACGGCCTGGGTTCGAAATCGGCCGGGCACCGCACTCGATGCCACTTCCAGCTCAGACGGATTGCGACTGACGGAGTCCTCGGGCTCACGCTTTCTGCGACCAGCAAGAGCCACTTTTCCGGTGCAGCGCGAATTAGCCGTCCTGACGGGTACTGACCTTTTGTGTGCAGGGGTGATCAGGCTCGGATGCCGCCCTCTTATCTGCTCGCGACATGAAACGCTGATAGCACTCCAGGCCACAGAAGTGCACGACATACTCGGAACCTTCCGGCGTCAGTGCGGCGTCAAGGGGAATGTCCTTGCAGCATTCGCAGCAGCTGATGGTGGAGGTGTTGTTTGTGTTCATGATGGGGGTTCCTCCATCGTCCAAGAAAACCTAGCAACGCTTTCCCCCCGTGACTGAGCGCCGATCGACCTGCAGCCTCCCTGCCCAACTCGGCAGTGGTGGTCGCGCCGTGCTCCGAGCGGGTCACGGTCGCTTCCGAAAGGCCTGCAATGCCGCTCGCAGGAAGAGGATGAAGAAAACCGCCAGCACGAGCGTCGCGAGGCTCCACTGCTCGCTGACGAACGCGCCGGCCGCTGTCCCCGAAAGCAGCAATGCCAGCACCGGCAGATGGCAAGGGCAGGTGAGCGCGGCGAGCACGCCCCAGGTGTAAGCACGCCAGCGGAAGACCTTGCTTGACTCAACGTGATCGGCGTTACGCATAGGCAGAACCTTCGCCGGCGCAATGAGTCAGCCCGGCCAGCTGGGTTGCCACTGCGGCTAAGGCCGCCTGCCGTGCCGTGACTAGCCGGAGCAGGCACTCGACGCAGCCGATCAAGTCGGCGCCATCGTCCGCATCGAGCGCCCGGCAGAGCCGTGCCAATTCGTCGAGCCCGATACCAGACTCGAAGGCGGCGCGCACGAAGCGCAGACGCGCCAGGGACCGCTCATCGAAAATGCCGTAACCGCTCTCCGTGCGCCGCGCGGGGTGCAGCAAGCCACGCAGCACATAGTCGCGCACCACATGCACGCTGACGCCCGCGTCCTCGGCCAGTCTGGATATGGTGTAGGCATTCATCACCGACACTCCCGGTCTTCCCCGCAAACTAGGGCGCTCAGATATTTCCTTCCGGCTAGGCGTTCAGGTAGCCAGATGAGCAATGGCGTAACCCCTAGTGCCAGGAGCAACCACAGCCGGGAGTGATACTCGCCGTTTGGGGCAAACCCATAAGCCAGCAGCGCACCCAGCGCGAGCATCAGGAAATACGGCCCGGTGATGTAGCAGTGAAGGCGGCGACAGCGCGCGGCGTTGACCAGGCAGGCGCCGCCCATCACGAGTAGCGCGGCGCTCGCTGCCAGGAACAACGCAGGGCGTCGATCCGCCAGAACAAGCGCTATGGTCGCCACGACGGCAGGCAGCCCCCATAAGCTGATTACCTGCCAGGTCTTGCGCAGGCTGTCGCGACTGCCGAGATCGCTTGCCGTGTCGTTCATGCTTCAACCTCGCGCGCTCATTACCCGGCGCAGCAGGACAGCTGCTTGACGTCCTTGGCGAAGGTTTGCGCCGCGAGCTTCAGCCCCTCGACCATCGTCAGGTAGGGGAACAACTGGTCGGCCAGTTCCTGCACCGTCATCCGCGCCCGGATGGCGATGGCGGCGGTCTGGATCAGTTCGCCCGCCTCCGGGGCCACCGCCTGCACGCCGATGAGCCGTCCGCTACCTTCCTCGATGACCAGCTTGATGAAACCCCGCGTGTCGAAGTTGGCCAGTGCGCGTGGCACGTTATCCAGGGTCAAGGTGCGGCTGTCGGTCTCGATGCCGGCGTGGTGCGCCTCCGCTTCGCTGTAGCCCACGGTGGCCACCTGCGGATCGGTGAACACCACGGCCGGCATGGCGTCGAGATTGAGCTTCGCCTCGCCGCCGGTCATGTTGAGCGCCGCACGGGTGCCTGCGGCCGCCGCCACGTAGACGAACTGCGGCTGGTCGGTACAGTCGCCGGCCGCATAGATATCCGGGGCACTGGTGCGCATGCCCGAGTCGATCTGGATGGCACCGCGTTCGTCCAGCTTCACGCCGGCGCCTTGCAGATTCATGCCTTGGGTGTTGGGCGTGCGGCCGGTGGCGACGAGTAGTCGGTCGGCATGCAGCTCGCCATGATTGGTGCTCAGGATGAACTCGCCGTCGACGTGGGACACCTGGCTGGCTTGCGTGTGTTCCAGCACTTCGATGCCCTCCATACGGAAGGCTGCCGTCAGCGCTTCACCGATGGCCGGATCTTCGCGGAAGAACAACGTGCTGCGTGCCAGGACCGTGACCTTGCTGCCCAGCCGGGCAAAGGCCTGCGCCAGTTCCACCGCCACCACCGAGGAGCCGATCACGGCGAGCCGCTTAGGAATGGTGTCGCTCGCCAGCGCCTCGTCCGAGGTCCAGTACGGGGTGTCCTTGAGTCCGGGAATCGGTAGAACGGCCGGGCTCGCGCCGGTGGCGATCAGGCAGCGGTCGAAGGCGACGATGCGCTCGCCGCCCTCGGCCAGTTCCACGCTGAGCGTGCGGCCGTCCTGGAAACGGGCGGTGCCGCGTACCAGGGTGATCGCCGGCGTGCTCTCCAGAATGCCTTCGTACTTGGCGTGGCGCAGTTCGTCGACACGACCCTGTTGCTGGGCGAGCAACCGCTCGCGCAGGACGGTCAGGCTCGTGGTGGACAGTCCGGCGTCGAACGGGCTCTCGCGCCGCAGATGGGCCACATGCGCGGCGCGAATCATGATCTTGGAGGGCACGCAGCCAACGTTGACGCAGGTGCCGCCGATGATGCCGCGCTCGATCAGGGTGACGCGCGCACCGCCTTCCACCGCCTTGAGCGCGGCCGCCATGGCGGCGCCACCGCTGCCGATGACCGCCACGTGGAGCCTGTCGCCATCTTTCCCGGCGCCAATGCTGCCGCTCAACCAGCCCCGCGCCTTGTCGAGCAGGCCTGAGCGGGTAGGTGCCGTGGCGTCTTCGAACGCCGCTCGATACCCCAGGGCCTCGACGGCGGCCTGCATCTGTTCACGGCTTACGCCCTCGTCGACCTTCAGTTCGGCCTTCCCGCTGGCGTAGGAAACATCCGCCCGATGCACGCCGGGGATCTTCTCCAAGGCCTCTTTCACATGCTCGACACAGGAGGCGCAGGTCATGCCGACGATTTGTAGTTTGGTCATAGTGTTATTCCTTCATTTTGGCGGAGTCGGACAGGACGTCGGGGAGCAACGGCGGTGGGCGGGCGACACGAGATCCCAGATGGACACCCCAAACATGAGGGCCAGGCCGATATAGAGCAGCCAGCCGCTCCGCCAGCCGTGAGCCAGCATCAAATACACCGCTATCAGCACCAGGGCCGGGCCGATCAGGCCAGGCGCAGCGCGTCGCCACTGCCGGTGACTGAACCCGCCGAGGGCATTGACGAGCAGGGCCAGCCCGGCAAATAACGGCAGCAGCGTGGTGATGAACAGGCCTTCCCACTGGCTCAGAAAGCCCAGACCGATCGCGGCCCCCAGACCGGCAAGGGCGGGGAAACACGAGGCACAGCCTATGGCAGAAATCAGCACGCCAACGGACCCGGCTTTGTCACCGATCCGCGTGAACAAATTGAAAGGGTTTGCCATCGGAATGCCCGCCTACTGCTTGACGCTGGACGGGTAGCCGGCGTCCTCGGTCGCCTTAGTCAGCGCCTGGACATTGGTCTTGGCATCATCGAAGGTGACGATGGCCTCGCGGTTCTCATAGCTCACCTCGGCCTTGGTCACGCCCTCGACCTTGGTCAGCGCCTTCTTCACCGTGATCGGGCAAGCGGCGCAGGTCATGCCCGGCACCGCCAGAGTGACGGTCTGCGTGGCCGCCCAGGCAGGTGCGGCGACTAGGGTGGCGAGGGCGAAGGATGCAAGCAGTTTTTTCATGGCGGACTCCTGATCAGTAGAACAAGGGAAGGATGTAGGGGAAGCCGAGCGCGACCAGCACCAAGGCCGTTACCAGCCCGAACAGCAGCTTGTAGGTGGTGCGTACCTGGGGCACGGCGCAGACCTCACCCGGTTTGCAGACTTGAGCCGGGCGGAAAATGCGTCGCCAGGCGAAGAACAGCGCGACTAACGCCGCACCGATGAAGAGCGGGCGGTAAGGTTCCAGCACGGTCAGGTTGCCGATCCAGGCCCCGCTGAATCCCAGTGCGATCAGAACCAGCGGCCCAAGACAGCAAGTCGAGGCGAGAATCGCCGCAAGCCCCCCGGCGACAAGAGGGGCGCGCCCGTTTGATGGTTCAGACATGCATTTCTCCTTTCGAGCATGTGAGCGATGGTTTAAGGTTACTTCCGTAGTCAAGTACGGAGTCAAGCAGTATGGAAAACACTGTGGAAAGCCTGACCATCGGCGCCTTCGCCAAGGCGGCCGGGGTCAACGTGGAAACCATCCGGTTCTATCAACGCAAGGGGCTGTTGCCCGAACCGGACAAGCCCTACGGCAGCATTCGCCGCTACGGCGAGGCGGACGTGGCCCGGGTGAAATTCGTCAAATCCGCGCAACGACTGGGCTTCAGCCTCGATGAGGTGGCCGGGCTGTTGCGATTGGATGACGGCGCTCACTGCGACGAAGCGCGCGTGCTCGCCGAGCAGAAGCTCGAGGATGTGCGGGGGAAACTCGCGGATCTGCGGCGGATCGAGTCGGTGTTGGCGCGGCTGGTTCACGATTGTTGTGCGAGCCACGGGACGGTTTCCTGTCCGCTGATCGTTTCGCTGCAGGGGGAAAAGGAACTGCGCTGACTCCGCGCGTTAACCGAGGATTTCCCGATGCGTGAGGCACCTCCGGGGTCGGCTTGCGCTTGGCAAAACAGCGGCGCTCATTGAGCGCCGCTGAATGGCCAAAGGAGCACTTGCATAGGCCACAGGTTAGTACTGCATCAGCAGCTCATGTTCTACTTTGCAGGCGGACAGCCGGGCTGCGCCTCGACCCGGCCAGCCGCCGTGGCCCCCAGTTGCTCAATCTTCTTGGCGGTTTCCGCCACCAAGGCCGCCTCAGCCTTGTCGCGCATAGCGGCGATTCGCTCGATTGAACGGTCGCTCCCGCTCTCGGCCCATACGGTGGATGACAGCAGAGTCGCACCAACTATCAGCAGTAGTCTTAGGTATTTCATAACAGCCTCCTCTCGGGTTTTCTACCCACGAGCCGACTCTATCTCCGTAGTTAAGTACGGAATCAAGGAGAGATGGAGATGAAGGTCCTGGATTATGGCGCTGAGAGGAAATGGCAGGGCTTAAGTGCACTTTCTGTTCCGTTGCTCCCCAAACCCCAGATTCAGGGCGGCGAGTTCGGCGGTTAAAAGCATGCGCGAATTCTACCGGAAAACCGCCTGAAAGGCCCGTAAATACTGGCGTTCCTGAGCTATTTATCACACCTGCCAATGCTCCGGCGGACGCGCCTCGAGGCGCTGCCAATCGACGCCGGCGATCAGCCATTGCCACTGCGCCTGGGTCAAGGTGAGCAGCCTGTCGTCGGCATTCGGCCAGCGGAAACAGCCTTGATGCAGACGGCGCTGGCTCAGCCACACACCGGTGCCGTCCCACTGCAGCAGCTTGAGCCGCGAGCCGCGCCGATTACGAAAGGCATAGGCCGTGCCGTCGCAGGGTGGCCGCCCGAGTGCCTGCTGGATGTGCGCCGACAGCCCGTCGATCCCCAGACGCATATCGACTGGCTCGACCACCAGCCAAACCTGGGCCGGCGTGAGCATCAGGCTATCCCCCGCAGCAACCCGGCCAACCAGGTTGCATCGATGCCAGCCGGCAACGCCAACCGCCAGCCGCTGGCGTGCTGCAGCAGCAACTCGCCGGCGGCGGACGGCCCCTGCAGCGCCAGCGGCACCAGGGTCAGCGGCGTGGCAGTCTGCTTGCTGCGCCTGATCCAGTAGGCCAGCGCCTTGGGTTTGAGCTCATGCTGCTGGCAGTAAGCGACCTGAGTCAGCCCGCTGCCCCGCCAGGCCTGGACGTGCCGAGCCCAGGCCTGGCGCCGCGTGTGCATCGTTTCCATATGAATCCCCTGCTGGAAAAAGCACAGGATGCAGGCCGGGGTGTTCGAGCAAAAGGTGGGCGGGCTGGACGCTTACAGCTCAGGGGCTGATACCGACTGGCGAGCGCGCAAGGCAAGAGCCAAAGAAAAGGCGCCGGCTGACATTGTGCAGCCAGTGCTCGATTACGTCGGCGTTCTGCTGAAGGACTAAGGCGTTGCGATTTGGTATGTGGGTGCAGTGCCCCTGCGAGCGATGTCCAGGGTCATCCGCTCAAGTCGTGCGAGATATGCGCGAGTCTCTTGGATCTCTGCAAGGACCACTTGTATACCTGGATGGGCAAGGGGGTCCAAGTCTGGCAGGGTGGGCACCTCCTGCTCAGCGATAGGTCTCATTGTCAAAGCCACTTCATCAATGTGCTCGACGCAAAACAGGTTCCTAACTGTCTGCCACTCTTTACCGTTCGTTCCCAGAATATGGGCTCCGAACCCAAGATATGCCCCGCGCACGACGTGGGATATCTGAATGAGCTGGCCAGACTTGTCTCGCTCCAGAAAACCACAAGATGCTGGCACAACGGTGGTCATCTTGCGGTAAACGTAGGCTGCCCACGGGCGGCGCAGCTCGATGCCTGGGCTGTGAAGAGGGTTATTTATGACTCCGTCAGTGATCGGAAAGACGATGGATTCGCTCATAGGTGTGCCATCAGTATCTCGGTCATTAGGATAAAAAGGGGAAGGCTCGCCGCGTCGGACTCTCCGTCTGTGCTAAGTCAGCATGCGCGTCCTGAACTGTCGGCGCGAGCCGATACAGCTAGAGTTTTTCCATTCGGAACTTAGCCATCTTTCGCTTTCGGCCGGAGACGTAGCTAACGAAGGTACGCATCCGTAATGTCCGCTCGAAAATGCCCCAATTCCTGGCTGACGATCCGCTTACCACGCTCAACTTCCCCAACCGCGCGTTGCACTTCGTAATGCCGCTGCTGTGCATACGAATGCCTCAGTCCGTGAGCGCCGTTTGAAAACCCCAGCGCTCGCAAAGAGGCACTTGAAAATGATTTCGACCACGGCTGGCCTCCGCCCAGGGAATAGCGCGACAAATAATGCACCTGACGGTCGGTCACCTGAATTGGTTCATCCCTGCGGCAGGCTTCTAAGCGCTCTGCCAAAGGGGTTGGAATTAACACTTCGCGACAAAGCCCACCTTTCCCCTCGACGGTGTAGCGGACGCCGTCTCTACCGCAAAATTTATCTGGGTCTGTAGGCCTTACGTCAGGCTGGCGCTCAGCAAGTGGAGTAAGGGTTAAGAGTTCATGCGCCCGCAAACCCGCGACATACGCCAGCTCCGTGGCAAGAGCGTTATGCGGTGCCATATGGCCCAATATTCGTTGCACCTGTTCATCCGTGTAATTGCGACTGCTGAGCACTTGTTGCTGCTCAGCACGGATGATTGGTAACCGATCTTCGGGCGCGATTTTTCCTTGGCTATGCAGAAGGCTCTGGATAGCTTGTCGGTCGCGATCCAAGGTCTTTTGACCCACTACAGTAGCGCGCTGGGTGAGAAAGTCTTGAGCACGCTGCGGGGTCATTTCACGCAGATCCGGAAGATGGTTTGCACGTAGCCATTCCGCTGCACGGGTGAGACCTTCGCTGTATGTTCGCGTTGTTCCAAGCGATTTGATTTGGCCGGTGCGGAAAAGCTCTCGACTTAATTTATCTGCCTGCCTGGCAGGTTTTGCGAACGAAGCCATGGTTAGAGTCCTGCGAGGAGGCGGCTGATTGTGCTTGTTGAGGTATTAAGCTTGTAGCGGCTTAGGAGGCGGCTCTGAATTTGCTCAAGCGTCAGCCCCTGAGCGCGCAGGTGCTCGATGTGGCCATGGTATTTAGACAGGCAACGGCTGTAACGCTGTTGTGTCCGGGTGAGTTTTGATTCGTGCTGGAAATGCAGGTATTCAGTATCGGTCGGCAATCGCTCGTTGACGATGAGGTGTGTGCTCAGCCAGCGCGAGAGTGCTGGCTGACTGATACGCAGTTGATAGCGCTCTTTTAGCCACAGCAGCAGCATTTTCTGCGTGTATCCCTGTTGCTTGCGCCGCAGTAGCTCTGGCGCATGTTTGTCCAAGGCAGAGCCAACAATCATAAAAGTTCTCTGTAAGAAACTACCTTTGATTTAATGAGACGGTGATGAGCATCAAACCACTTGGGCGAGCTCAATCACTGAGTTATTTCGTTCATCGGTATCGGCGTTAGCCGGTCGCCCCGGTTTCAGAATTATTAGCATTCTGCAGCTCGGACTGATCGCGCTGTGATCCAAAGATCGGCTTGTCTGATTGCTTCGAAAACCTCGAAAAACCCAGTACCAGGTCGTGACTATTTCTAGTCGGCAGCTCCTGTGGCAACTCCATGCCGGTGGTGGCTTACGTGTCCGAAGACGGCCCATTTACATCCTCTTTTCATCGTTTGGGACGCGGTGAAAAGACCCCGGTGGCTTTGAGATAAAAGCCGGCGATCAAGCGCTAGAATTGCTAGCGCCGACCACACCGCCATGCCTATTTTTAAACGAATTGCGCTAAAAACTGACACACCTTCACGAATTACGTGCGTGATGCTGGCGGGCGAATACCGGTAATTCGCCGAGTGCAGAAGGATTTAAGCATGTGTAAATTCTCCTTTCAATGCTTGCATATGAAATATACGTAATAATCAAAAACCCCCGCTATGTAAGGCTTGCAGCGTAGCTAGCATGGCGTTACATAGCGGGGGCAGCGGGTGATGATTTATCGAATTCACGAGGCACTGAGTGCGCTCGCGAAGCGATAGTGCCGGTCAGTGCTGGCCGCGCAGTGGCCATCGATTTTGAGGGTATAGCGCGTTGAGGTTCGTCTCTGATTTAAGTCGTTGTAAAATTTGACTGATTGCGCAGAAAATATCGCCGTAGATGAGGGGGGATGTTATTGAAATCGTGATTGCTGAATTTCCATTTCAGTCTTGCGGCCTGCACAATCCTGATCAAATAGGCAGTTCTTGCGTGGGAGTGCCTGCACGAGGCATTAGAAATGACAATGAACACTCTCAAACCCAAAGACTGGGTTTGAGAGTGTTCATTCGGGCCGCCTTGCGGGGTAGGAAAGGGATTTGTCAATATTGTGGTTGTTGCCATTGAGCGACATTACATGCCGCCGCGAATTTGCTCTTGGTCGAGGGCGGCTTTGCTCGTAGGAAATCCATCCATTTCCTTTCCGCGACCGGTACGTGGCCTGGGCAGAATTTTTTGCCGTCAACATTATTGATTCTGGCACGCGAAAAGTTCCGCGAAAATTGACTTTCGGCGGCGGCAAAAACTGAGTGCAACACCTGACCTTTCCGGTACGGTGCTGCCCCTATGTCTTATTCCGAACTCAGCGTTGAAGAACGCGCCA
>LNFM01009804.1_pt1 | contig 16900 bp, 15 predicted proteins | sample 596031 | NCBI WGS metagenome assembly LNFM01 (sample SAMN04254537, study PRJNA301005) | activated carbon metagenome | isolation source: dual media filters at the Ann Arbor, Michigan drinking water treatment plant | place: USA: Ann Arbor
TGATTTTCTGCAAGCAGCCTGCGTAAAGGGGTATTGCCTCAAAAGAAAATATGGAACCACTTACTCCAACCGACCGGAGCGATCCCACAGAATACCCCCAGTTAGCACCAACATCCAGAACCACAGATTCAGAATCAGAGAACGCTCTAAAAATGATGTAATCCTCATCATGGGGGCACATCCTCTTCAGCATCTCCGATATATATTCAGGATGCCCATCAAGCCTGATCTGCGAAAGCTCGACGATTGTTTTATTTGCGTCGGCACCAGAGCCTAAGAAAAATCGCTCCGATCGCGAAAATAAATAATCCTGCAGCCCAGGGCTGTCTTTTGACACGGGCAACAATTCATCATAACCGATCGATTTCCGCCGATGTGAATTCAAAAAATTTCTAATTAAATTCATCACCAAGCCCTTGTCAAATCGCCAGAATGGAGCCACACATCAGCGCCGATCATTATCTATTCATGAAGCGGTACTCAGGGCTCCAAATTTAAACAAACGAGCGCAGCACCCCAATTCGAGGGCTTTCGGCACACCGCTGTTTTGCACAAAAAACATCTTTTTCAAATCTTTTCGAAATTTCTGACCCGGCGACCGTCAAGACAAAGCGCAATTCCTGCAGCAGCAACTGCCTTTCAAGCAGGTTCATCAATAAATCGTCCGGCAAAGATTTTTTATCGACTTGAAGCCAATTCCGGACGCTCGCCGCAGACTCCCCACAGGCGCTTGAAGAAATATCCACAACTTCGAACCCAGCCTGCTCGGCCAGCTTCATCACTGCGGAAGGCGTGAACATGTGCAAGTGGTCGGGATATGCAAACCAGTCCCATGAATCGAATCCACACCGCCACGCTTTGAGATAGGCCCCATTCGGGACCCTGAACTCCAATACCGCCTCATCGGCCAAGGCGACTTTGATGGATTTCAAAAATCCAACCGCGTTTGGAATATGTTCCAGCGCATGGTAAGCGTAAATCAAATTTGCCGACAAGCCCTCTTTTGCAAGCATGTCTTGCGCGAAATCGGAGCGGATGTATTCGTTTCCCCGGCGGCGACCTTGTTGAATGGCGTCTTGATTCAAATCCGCACCAAATGCCCGCACCCCTCTTCGCCGCAACTCCATCACCGTCCCTCCGAATGCACACCCCACCTCCAGGGTAACTGGATTTTGGCTATTAATATATCTTTTCAGCAGAGCGGACACGTCCCCAGCGCGCGACAAAACCTTTCTTTCTGAATAATCTTCCTCGATGTTGTACCAACTCGAAGATGCTCTTCCGTAGTGATTCGAATAATAATCGGACAGTTCCCCCTCACTTGGCAGTGGAAAGCCAAGGTAGGAACACGAAGAGCAGACATAAAAATCGACAAATTCACCCTTATACCAGCGACCCGATCTCTTTCCGAACTGATCTAATGGCGTCGCTTGACAACCTGACAGACTGCACTTCATCGGAATCCCCCTGTCGCATGTTTCACCATTCACATCACCCCCTCCTTCTGCGGAGAGGCGCCTATGCTCTCTGGAAAATCTAAACGAAGACGCAAAAACTCGTCTGCAAAAATTCCACAGCCTCAGCATATCATTCCCGGAACTGACGTTAAATTCAAACATCCAGCGACACAAAACGCTTCGGCATCCACTGGCCCATCAAATCATTCTTTTTCGATCTCGAGAATTCTTCAGACTTTGCGCTGCCTATTTTCAACGTTGACACAATCGCATCCTGAAAGGACAAGTAAAACTGAATTCGTTGTGTCAGATCTCCGTACCTGCTGACCACAAAATCATGCGCCCCAAGATATTTGACGTGCGCCCCCCTCATTTTTTCGACGCTGGTATAACGGCAGTCCGTGCCCATCAGGATGATCGGCAGCACGCCCGCCCTGAACGACGCGAGTGCCAAGTGCATACGGCCAGTCACAACCAAATCTACGCCCTCAAGCAGGCTCAATATTTCCGGATAAGATATTTCAGGATTGGCCACCAAAAATTTCGTGTTCGGTGCATTTTCAGCCAACCACTCGGCCGCAAAATTTTGGTACGCCGCATCAGACGGAAACGTTTCAGCGGATCTGGAATCATTTGAAACCAGCGTTAAATGCACCGCCGAGCGCGCTGCCAGGATCGCCTTCAGCATTTCGGAAACATACAGCCTGCGATTGGCGTCCGTATGCTCGTCAAAAAACGACCTAAACGCATGCTCATTGGCATTGAGTGCCACGACCAGATGCCCGCCGCTCCGTGCCTGATCAAATAATTTTTTGTAGTTGACAACCTCTGAAGACTCTCTTCTGTCGCAGTAAGAGAAGAAATCCGGAAACTCTTCAGCCTCAAATTCAAGCTGCTTTCTGAAGTTATCCCACGATACTGGGTCACGTAGGAAAAACCGTGCCTCCTTAGCATCGTCGATACGCCGGATGATCTCTTCGTCGACTTTGGACCGGAACGAGCAAAACACATAAGCTCGCGCGCCACACGCCAAGGCGGCACTGACCAGCTTCAACCGGCGAACACTGGGTTCCACGCCGCAAGTGCCGTCTATCACGTCGGCACCAAGAACGATCAGAACGTCTGTGGATGACAGTTGATCGGCATAGTCCAGCAACGGTCCCGCTACTTCTTGAACCAGCGGGCGGTCTTTCCCGTCTCGATTGAGCTCTTCTAGCCACGATGGAGCCGGGTCCGGATTGAGGATCACAATTTGCGCACCAGACAACACGTTCAAAGCACCTCGGATCATGCCTTCGTCACCTTTGCTGCCGGGGCTTGCTGGTGGCACGAGAACGAAACGCGGCATTTCATCGACGCTTCGTGGCAGCACCTGCCTCGGCACTTGCCGCGCTGGCAGAGAAGGCCGCATCAGGTCCAGTTCCCTGTGCATTTGTCTGTCGAAATCCGCAATCAACAGCTGCTTTCTGGCCTGCGCGACCAGGATTTTGCGGCGCTCAAGGGCCCCAGCTTCAGTGATCAAACACAGCAGATCGGCCAGAAACTCTTCGTCTGTGACTGAGTTCGGCAGCAGCTTGACAACACCTTCCGGGAGCCCTCGCACTGCATGGCGGGTCGCCACAAGGGGCAACCCCAACATGATCGACTCCAGGGTTTTGATGGCAATCCCACCACCATTCGTGATCGGCAAGACAACAAGGTCGATGCTGTCATAAAACGCTTTTATGTCATCAACCAGACCATGAAACACGGTTGCAGGGAAAGACTCTCCCTCAAATGACTTCGATATCGCTCCAACAATATTCAACTCCACACCCAGCCTGCATATAGACGGCCAGATCGCGCTCAAGAACCAACGCAAGCTTCTTTCGTTAGCAGGATTCCGGGCAGCAACCACAAGTAGCCTCATGCGCGGATTCGGAACAGGTCTCCTATCATAGTTTTCCGAAAATTGACCTGCGGCCGATATCGATGGCAATGGCAGGTAATAGAAATACTCCCCATCTGGGCGGAATTTTTTCACCAAATCGATTTCATCGCGACTCACCATCGTGACGCGATCTGCACGATCGACGATTGCCAACTCTTCCTTGAAGCATGCGCTGAACGGCGCCGCACGGCGCCTGATTTGGTGGTGGTAATCGTGGCTAACGTAATTCAATGATTGCACATCGTGCGTATCCAGAAAGACTGGCCTATCGCTCACCAATTCCCTCGCAAATGGCAGAGAAAAGTAGTGATTGACGTACAAATAATCAATATTTGCACCTTTAAAAAACTGCCTGACCACGCTTGGCGCATCGCACTGCATATAAAAGACCGGCATATATCCAGCAACCGTCTTGGGCTGATTTATCAGGTAATACCAGCCGATCTTTATCCACGCAATCACCTGCATGGAGCGCCGCAGATTGAAATGAAACGCAGGGTCCAGGTCAGTCACAACCTCGCGGATCTTCTCCGCGGCCAAATGCCGATCGCAGGGAACGCGGTACGGTTGCAGCGCGACATCGATCAATATCGCGCCACGATCCTGGAACAATTTGCTCAGCTTCCCGAACGTGGTTGCCGATCCGCACTTCATCCAGTCCGGTCGGACGAACACTACTTTTTCCGGATTGCGCTCCAGCAAGACCGCTTGCCGCAGTTCAGCGCACCAATTCACGCTGGGCGCCTTACGTGCTTGCAAGGGCATTTCCTCGATCGATCGGAAATCCAGGGTCCTCAGCGATTTGCTCAAGGCATCAGCGCCTGTCGGTGCGTCGGCGTCGAGTAACAGGACCACACCCCACTGCCGGAGACGCCGAATCTTGAGCGAATCCAGTCCGTCCGCTCCCAGTAGCACTACGGTGATGCCATGGGGCACTGCTGGCGCGGAAAGGAATACCAGCTCTACCAGCTTCAGCGCGCTGTGCAGATTTTGAGCAAACAGGATCGCCTTGGCATCGCTTCGCGTCCACCCGCGCATCCATCGCAGCGCCGTGTAATGGCGCCCCTCAAGGCTCGAGAACCAGTGCAAGACAGGCGTACGCCCACGTCTTTGCTGTATATAGCGCCACAACCGGGCCCACCCCATGCGATGGGGTGCCAATCCCTCTCGCCGAGAGCCTCGCACCTGCAACTGGCCTTGCGCCAAACGAGGGCCGCTGTATGCACCCAGGATCTGTCCCGACACGCGGGCCGATGCGGGCAGGGTCTCGCGTATGCGATCCACATACGAAAAGGCGCGATAGTCGTCTTGCGGCCCGCCCATCTCAAACACCGTGTAAACACACAGCGCCTCATCTGACGGATGACCCCCAGTTAGCGGCATCACAGCCCCTTCGATTCAAGTTGTCAATGACTGCGGCGCGCGTAGGTGGCAAACACCTCGTCAACATCGCCAAACTCAACGAGCTGACCGTGTTCCAACATGATGGCTTTGCTGCAAAACTTCCTGATCGTGGCTTCGCTGTGGGAAGCCAATACCAAGATGCTGCTGCGGCTCAAGAAGTCATTCAGCCGGCGCTCTGCTTTTTCCAGGAAAGACGCGTCCCCGGTTCCGATCACCTCATCCATCAGCAAAATGTCGGCATCCATGGCGGTAACGGTGGCAAATGCCAATCGCGTCAACATGCCTGACGAATAGATACGGACTGGCATCGCCAGATATTCGCCCAGCTCCGTGAATTCAGCAATTTCGTCCAAACGCCGCTCTATCTCTTTCTTCTTCATCCCCAAAAGTAATCCTCGGGTAATGATATTTTCATAACCTGTCGCCTCAGGCTCACTTCCCAGCGCCAAATTCAACGTCGAAACAACTCGCCCCTTCACATTGAGCGCGCCTGCCGTGGGCTGGTAAATACCCGCCAGAATCTTCAGCAAACTTGATTTACCAGCGCCATTATGCCCAATCAGCCCAACCCGGTCGCCCTGGCTCAGCGTAAATGATAGGCCCCTGAGTGCGCTGACCACAGGAATGCCATCGCCCCCAGAAATCAACCCGCCTGTTGCCGCACCCAATATTCTATTTTTCAACGAGCGACTTCCGATTCCGACTACTGGGTAATCAAGACAAAGACCGTTAGCCTCCACCCCTCTCATATACATCACACCCAAAATGGGATTCGACTGGCCTTGCGCATATAAACGCCAATCGAAATCACAGAAAAAACAATCAGCGTCAGCAATGATATTGCCCAAGAGGCTGGCGCTGGAGCCTGACCCAAGAGCGGAGAGCGAAGTAAGTCAATGTAGCTAGCCACCGGATTGGCCCACAAAATCCACTCGTGCGAAGCCAGCAAGCGCGGAAGCCAAGTCAATGGAGTAATAAAAAATACCAGCTGGATAAGGCTCTGCATGATAGGCGCCACATCTCGAAAACGAGCGCCGAACAAACTGAGCGCGACACCGAGCGCCAGCAAGTTCAACAAGACAAGCAACATACCCGGAATAACCCAAAGCCCCATAATTCCTGGGTTGATATCGAAATACGCCCAGACCGCCACGATAATCAATGCATGGTGCGCCAGAATTATCAGGTGTCGCAGGGCCATTCGACACAAAACAGCAAGAGGATTTACTCTTATATCTTTTATGTATGCCGCATTATCGACGAATAAATTGGAACATTCACCCGTCATTCCGGATATCCAAGCCCAAAACACGAAGCCTATCGCGAGAAACGGAAGGTATTCCTGGACTTCTGCCTTAAACAGCTGACTGTAAATTACACCCAGTGCCAGACAAAAAACAGCCATGCTGATAGTGATCCAGAATGGCCCGATCTTGGATCTTCGATACCTTAGGCGAATATCTTGCCATGCCAGATAAATCCACAAATCTCTGGATTCAATCAAATCGACAAGGTCGCTCAAAAGGCCTGGCTGACGCATGAAAATGGGGGGCTTTGATCTCAACGGATGCGATTGCCGAGTACGACCACGCCACAGCGGATCAACTCGAGGATACCCGTTGAAAGCGCCTGATGGCACGCGCCCCAGCAGCAATCATCGGAAATTTACCGTAAATCCCCATGCGCACCGGGGATACCAAGCAGATACGAAGCTAGGAACAAAAGGGCGTGGCAGCTGGGACCCCGTTGCGAACGAGATTGCCGAACAAAAAGGAAGCCCAAATCATGCTGGGCACTGGCCGTCTTTAGCCCATCACAACAGCAGCTCGCGCTCAGTGCCTCCAACATGCCTAGAAGCGCATGCCTTGCCGAAACCGGCATGTGCCGGTTTGTCGCCTCAACTCCGCGACGGAATTGACATCACCGCCGGCGCACGGGTCACGCGAGTCTTTCCACCGGTGGTGACCAGGATGACGGGGTCGCCGGCGGCCAGGGTTTCCTTGCCCTTGGCCTGCACGATGGCGCGACGCTCGCCGTTGCGCAGTTGAACCAATACCTCGATCGCATCTTCGCTGGTACCCATGCGCTCGATGGCATTTCCTGCCAAAGCGCCGGCCACAGCACCGAGAACCCCGACCACCGCACCAGTGGTGTGACCGCCCACCTGCGAACCGGCCACGCCACCGACCACCGCGCCGGTCACACCGCCGATGCCACTTTGACTGCCGTCAACGGTGACCGAGCGGACCGACAGCACCGTGGCATCTTGCACCTGCGACAGGCGTTGCGCGTCACCGCGCTGGATCACGTCCGGGCTGGTGGTCGAGCAACCGGCAAGCACGCCAAGGATGGTGAAAGCAGCGAAGATTTTTTTCATGGCGATGGCCCCTGAGTTCTGAATTCGATGTGACAACCAACGTCGCGCGTCACGCCCGGGTTGACGCGCGCAATTCGCGATTGGACACCGGCGAATGCCCGATGTTCCGGTGCGCAAACGTAAAGAGATGTTGCCGAACGACGTTCCCGTCGAGCATTGGCACGTGCTCAGGTTCGCAGGCGGCTGTGGCGGGGCACGCTGGCCAGCAGGAATTCCATCTGATCGGCCAGGATCCGGCGGCCGCGCAGGATCATGTCTTCATGCAGGCTGGGCACGTAGGGCAGATACAGCAGGCTCATCCGCGCTTCCTCGGGCAGGCGGTTGCCCTTGTTGCCGTTGCAGGTGCGGCAGGCGGTGATGCAGTTCATCCAGGTATCTTGCCCGCCGCGTGAAGTCGGGATGATGTGTTCGCGCGTCAGGTCATCGTCATGAAAATGTCCGCCGCAGTAGGCGCACACATGGCGGTCTCTCACGAAGAGCTTGGGGTTCGACAGAGCCGGGCTCTGCCGCCAGGCGCGGCTGGGAATGGCGCCGCGTACCGCGATGATCGGATGCACCTCGATGCGCGACTGCAGCCCGGTACGCCGCTGGACTCCGCCACGCAGCACATAGAACGCATCACCCAGCGTCCAGGCGACGCCGTCGCTCGCGTAGAGCACGGCCGCTTCCTTGGCCGAAAGCCAGGACTGGGGTCGTCCCGACACGTCGAGTTGCAGAACTTCCAAGATCAAGCCTCCCGGAACACAAGCCTAACCAATCCGCGTGACAACCCGCATATTCGCATACCGTACCGTGAGTATTGCGGCCTATGTGTCCTGCTGGCACAGAGCCTCATTCACGATCAGCCAGTTGAGGGGGAAGTTCACCAAATACGATCCCGAAAGATCACCCCCTCCAATCGCGACGCTACATGCATATCGCGTAACGTTAAGCCTCCCCTATTGGAAAGTTGGACCAATGGCTTTAGCTGGAACCTGCGTTAGCGCCGGAATTCATAGGGTCTCCGCATGACAACCGTCATCAAGGCACGCGCGCCGCTGCGCCTCGGATTGGCAGGCGGCGGCACCGATGTCTCGCCGTTCTGCGATATCCACGGTGGCGCGGTGTTGAACGCCACCATCGACCGCTATGCCTACGCCATCATCCGCACGCTCGACGAGCCGGTGGTGCGATTCATCGCCTCGGACCAGGAGCGAAGCTGCACGCTGCCGCTGGCGCCTCGCTTCGAGCTCGATGGCACGCTGAACCTGCACAAGGCGGTCTACAACAAGGTGATCGAGCTTTTCAACGACGGCAAGCCAATCGGGCTGGAGTTAACGTCGTTCTGCGACGCACCGACCGGTTCGGGCCTGGGCTCGTCATCGACGGTGGTGGTGGCGATGCTGAAGGCTTTCAGCGAACTACTTAACGTGCCGATCGACGACTACGCGCTGGCCCACCTGGCGTTTCGCATCGAGCGGGTGGATTGCGCACTGCAGGGCGGGCGGCAGGACCAGTACGCGGCCACGTTCGGCGGCTTCAATTTCATGGAGTTCTACGCCACAGACCGTGCAGTCATTAATCCGCTGCGTATCAAGAACTGGATCCTCTGCGAACTGGAGGCATCGCTGGTGCTTTTCTACACCGGCGTGTCGCGCGAGTCCGCCAAGATCATTGCTGAGCAGAGCGCCAACGTCACCGACAAGAAGGCTGACGCCACGGCGGCCATGCATGCGATGAAGGACGAAGCCATGCGCATGAAGGAATGCATCTTGAAAGCCGATTTCGACGGGCTCGTTGAATCGATGCAGATCGGTTGGGAAAACAAAAAGCGATCGGCCAGCACGGTGTCGAACCCGCTGATCGACGACATCTATCAAGCAGCCTGTCAGGCTGGCGCACGTGCTGGCAAGGTGTCAGGCGCGGGCGGCGGCGGTTTCATGATGTTCTTCGCTCCGGTCGAACGGCGCATGGAAGTCATCCGCGCGCTCGGCCGCTATGCCGGTGTCGTCAGCAACTGCCATTTCACGAAGAACGGAGCTCAGGCATGGAAACAATGATGAAGTCGACCATCCTCGGTCAGATGGCCGAGACGCAGGCGGTGATCGCCGCGATGGCCACCGATGTCAAGCTGGTGCAAACGTTGGAAACGGTCGCCGAGGCCTGCGTGAAGTCGCTTGGCCAGCGCGGCAAGCTGATGTTCATGGGCAATGGCGGGAGTGCTGCCGATTCTCAGCACCTGGCAGGCGAGATGGTGAGCCGATTTGCCTACGACCGCCCGGGCCTCGCGGCGGTCGCATTGACGGTAGACACCTCGGTGCTGACGGCAATCGGCAACGATTACGGCTACGAGTTGTTGTTCTCCCGGCAGGTGGAGGCGCTAGGGCAGCCTGGCGATGTGCTGTTCGGCTTCTCGACCTCGGGCAAGTCGCCCAACATCTTGAAGGCGCTGCGCACCGCACGCGAGATAGGCCTGGTGACGGTGGGCATGACGGGCAACCGTGGTGAGGCGATCACGCAGCTGGTCGATCACTGCGTGGAGATCCCGTCGGCCTGCACGCCGAACATCCAGGAAGGCCACATCGTGGTCGGCCACATCATCTGCGGGCTGATCGAGGCCAGCATCTTCCCGCAAAAGAAGTGAAGGCGATCGTGCTCGCTGGCGGGCTTGGCACGCGCCTGCGCGAGCGCGTGCCCGACCTTCCCAAGCCGATGGCGCCGGTGGCCGGACGGCCTTTCCTGGAGTACCTGCTGGACGCGCTGGCCCGCTGCGGTTGCGACGAGGTGGTGCTGTCGGTGGGTCACTTGTGGCAGAAGATCGAGGCGCATTTCGGTGATCGCTACAACGGCATGGCGCTGCGCTATGCGATCGAGCAGACGCCGCTGGGCACCGGTGGTGCGATTGCTTTCGCGCTGACACAACTGCCAGCCGACACCGATGCGGCGCTGACCCTCAACGGTGACACCTTCCTCGATGTCGATTTCGCGCAGGTGTTTGCCCACCACCACGCTGCCGGCCTGCCGATCTCGATGGTGCTGCGCAAGGTGGAAGACACGATGCGTTACGGCGCGGTATTGGTGGGAGGGGGTCGTGTGCAGAGCTTCGCCGACAAGGGCCGCAGCGGCCCGGGCCTGATCAATGCTGGCACCTACGTGCTCGACCCACGGTGGTTTCGCTCGCTCGGCCTGCCGGAGTGTTTCTCGATGGAGGCCGACGTGCTGCAGGCGCGGTGTGCCGAGCTGCGCCCCGCAGCCTTCGTAACCGCCGCGAACTTCATCGACATCGGCATCCCGCAGGACTACGACCGCGCGCAGCAGGTGCTGCCGCAGTGGCTGGCGTGAGCGCGCGGGCGCTGTTCCTGGACCGGGATGGCGCGTGTGAGTACAAGCGCGCGTGTCGGACTGAGCGCGGGTGTAGGACGGGTCATCCAATCAGCAGGCGCCGACCCTGCCAGTGTCAGCCGCGCCTAGCAGGTACTACCGTCTCTCGAGCGAGGCAATAACTACCTCGGAGAAGGTCAGCGCTGAGTGCACGACTGGGGCAATCAAAAGCAATTCAACCTGTTGGATCAATACTGAACTCACGGGCACAACGGGCCGTGCCCGGCCGACAATAAGAGCACAGCATTGCGCAGCTGCCCTGGCCGCAGCCCCCGACAGATAGCCCACAGGAACCCGCATGGCCCACTACACCCCACCGCTGCGTGACATGCACTTCGTGCTGCACGAGTTGCTGAAAGTCACCGACACGCTCAAGACGTTGCCGCCTCACGCCGACGTCGACGTCGACACCCTCAACGCCGTGCTCGAAGAAGGCGGCAAGTTCGCCAGTGAAGTCATCGCGCCGTTGAACCAGATCGGCGATGCCGAGGGCTGCTCACTGAACCGCGATACGCATGCGGTCAGCACGCCCAGTGGCTTCAAGGCCGCTTACGAGAAGTTCGTTGAAGGCGGCTGGCCGTCGTTGGGCTGCGATGCAGCCTACGGCGGCCAGGGCTTGCCGGTCACGCTGAACCAGTGCCTGTATGAAATGCTGAACAGCGCCAACCAGGCCTGGACGATGTACCCCGGCCTGACGCACGGCGCCTATGAATGCCTGCACGCCCACGGCACGCCCGAGCAGCGGCAGACCTACCTGCCCAAGCTGACCAGCGGCGAGTGGACCGGCACGATGTGCCTGACCGAAGCGCACTGCGGCACCGACCTGGGGCTGCTTCGAACCAAGGCAGAACCTCAATCCGATGGCGGCTACCTGATCACCGGCAACAAGATCTTCATCAGCGCCGGCGAGCATGATCTCGCTGCGAACATCATCCATCTGGTGCTGGCACGGCTGCCCGACGCGCCTGAAGGCAGCAAGGGGATTTCGCTGTTTGTCGTGCCGAAGTTCCTGGTGAACGCCGACGGATCGCTCGGCGAGCGCAATGCCATCTCTTGCGGCGCTCTGGAGCACAAGATGGGCATCCACGGCAACGCGACATGCCAGATGAACCTCGACGGCGCCCGTGGCTGGCTGGTCGGACAGCCGCACAAGGGCCTGAACGCCATGTTCGTGATGATGAATGCCGCGCGCCTGGGTGTCGGCATGCAATCGCTGGGGCTTACCGAAGTGGCCTATCAGAACGCAGTGGCCTATGCGAAAGATCGCCTGCAGAGCCGCGCACTCAGTGGCGCCAAAGCGCCAGACAAGCCAGCCGACCCGATCCTCGCGCACCCCGACGTGCGCAAGATGCTGCTGACCGCCCGCGCCTATGCCGAAGGCGGCCGCGCGCTGGCGGTCTTCACCGCACTGTTGATCGACCAGGAGTTGTCGTCGACCGACGAGACCGTCAAGCAGGACGCCGCTGACCTCGTCGCATTGCTGACGCCGATCGTCAAGGCCTTCATGACCGACAACGCCTGGATCGCGACCTCGCAGTGCCTGCAGGTCTTCGGCGGCCACGGCTATGTGCGCGAATGGGGCATGGAGCAGTTCGTGCGCGACGCGCGCATCAACATGATCTACGAAGGCACCAACACCATCCAGTCGCTCGACCTGCTGGGGCGCAAAGTACTGCTGGACAAGGGCAAGAAGCTGACGAAACTCGTCACGCTGGTCCAGCAGTTGATCCACGATGAATGCGTCAACCCGGAGATGCTCGAGTTCATCAATCCACTGGCCGACCTCGGCGAGAAGGTCACGAAACTGACGACCGAACTGGGCTTGAAGGCCTTCAGCAATCCCGACGAAGTCGGCGCTGCTGCGGTCGACTATCTGCGCTTGGCTGGGCACTTCGTGTTCGCCTACTTCTGGACGCGGATGGCCCGGGTGGCGCTCAATCACCAGGACAGCGAGGATCCGTTCTACCGTGCGAAGCTTGCGACAGCACGCTTCTATTTCGCCTATCTGCTGCCCGAGACAGCCGCGCTGGTGCGCAGCGCACGCGCCGGCGTGAAGCCGCTGATGGCGATGGATGACTCGCTGTTCTGACCGCTGTTCTGGAGACCGCGCGCCACCTGCACGGCGCGGCATTTGCTCAGCACCTGAATCGAACGTCAATCTCCCGGAGTCACCATGAAACGATTTACCGTCCGCAAGGTCGCCGTCCTCGGTGCCGGCGTCATGGGCGCCCAGATCGCCGCCCACCTTGCCAATGTGCGGGTGCCGGTGGTGCTGTTCGACCTGCCGGCACGTGAGGGCGCCAAGAATGGCGTGGTCACGAAGGCGGTCGAGGGCCTGAAGAAGCTGAAGCCGGCGCCGTTGGGCATCAACGACGATGCAGCACTGATCGTCCAGGCCAACTACGAGGAGCACCTCGAACAGCTGCGCGACTGCGACCTGATCATCGAGGCGATCGCCGAGCGCATGGACTGGAAGCTCGATCTGTACACCAAGATCGCGCCGTTCGTGGCGCCCCATGCGATCGTCGCCAGCAACACCTCCGGATTGAGCATCAGCCAGCTCGGGGCGGTGCTGCCGGCTGCGATCCAGCCACGCTTTTGCGGCATCCATTTCTTCAACCCGCCGCGCTACATGGCGCTGGTCGAGCTGATCCCGACACCCCTCACACAGCCCGACATACTCGACCAGCTCGAAGCCTTCGTGACCACGGCGCTCGGCAAGGGCGTGGTGCGCGCCAAGGACACACCGAACTTCATCGCCAACCGCGTCGGCGTGGCCGGCATGCTGGCCGTGATGAAAGAGGCTGAGCTGTTCGGCCTGAGCTACGACGTGGTCGATGACCTGACCGGCAAGAAGCTCGGCCGTGCAAGTTCAGGCACCTTCCGCACCGCCGATGTGGTGGGTCTGGACACGCTGGCGCACGTGATCAAGACCCTGCAGGACAACCTCGGGCCCGAGCAGTCGAACGACCCCTTCTTCGGCAGCTACGCCATGCCGCCTGTGCTCGCCGCGCTGATGGCCAAGGGCGCCCTCGGACAGAAGACTGGTGCCGGCTTCTACAAGAAGGTCGGCAAGGACATCCTGCGGTTCGATGCCGCCAGCGGCGACTACGTACCCGGCGGTGGCGTGGCCGACGAAGCGGTCGCTCGCATCCTGAAGAAGCCGCCGGCAGAGCGGCTGCGGCTGCTGCGGGAATCGAGCCACCCGCCGGCGCAGTCTACAGCGCCGTGCACCTGGCCGAAGTGGCCGAATGCGCCCGCGACATCGATTTCGCGATGCGCTGGGGCTTCGGCTTCACCCAAGGTCCGTTCGAGCTGTGGCAAGCGGCCGGCTGGGCCCAGGTGACGCAATGGATCCAGGAAGACATCGCCGCAGGCAAGGCGCTGTGTTCGGCGCCATTGCCCAACTGGGTGCTTGAAGGCCCGGTACCGGCACATGGGGGTGTGCACCACGCTGTGGGCTCGTGGAGCGCAGCCCACATGCGCTGGGTCGCACCGAGCACCTTGCAGGTGTACGAGCGCCAGCACTTTCGTGAGGCGGTGTTCGGTTCCGGCGCGCCGGCTGCGCTTGAATCGGGCAGCGAGCTGTTCAAGACCGACGAGTTGCGGGTATGGACACTCGACGGCGAGGTGTTGATCGCGAGCATCACCTCGAAGCTGCACCTGATCAGTCCCGCTGTCACCGAAGGGCTGATGAAGGCGGTCGGGCTGGCCGAGGAAAGCTACAAGGGCTTGGTGATCTGGTCGCCCGACGATGTGTTTTCTGCCGGGGCCAACCTCGAAGCCCTGATGCCGGTGTTCATGACCATGGGCCCGAAGGGCATCGCCGTGGAGGAAAAGAAGCTGCAGGACGCGATGCTGCGCGTGCGTTACGCGACGGTGCCGGTGGTGGCGGCCATCCGCGGTCTGGCGCTCGGCGGCGGCTGTGAATTGTCCGTGCATTGCGCAAAGCGGGTCGCGGCGATGGAAAGCTATGTCGGACTGGTCGAGGTCGGTGTCGGTCTGATTCCTGGCGCCGGCGGGCTGACCTACATCGCGCGTCGTGCCGCCGAGATGGCCGCTGCGGGCAACGCCAATGCCGATCTGCTGACCTTCCTGAAAGACGGCTTCACGGCAGCGGCGATGGCCAAGGTCGGCACCAGTGCGATCGACAGCCGCCAACTCGGCTACCTGTTGTGGAGCGACGTCATCGTGCCGCACAAGGACGAACTGCTGTTCGTGGCGCTCACACAGGCCAAGGCCTTGTTCGACAGCGGTTACCGACCGCCGGCGAAGCGGCTGTTCCCGGTGGCCGGGCGCGATGGCGCTGCGACCATCAAGGCGCAGCTGGTCAACATGCGCGATGGCGGCTTCGCCAGCGAACACGATTACCACCTGGCGTCACTGATCGCCGAGGTGTTATGCGGCGGGGATGTCGACGCAGGCTCGCTGGTCAGCGAGGACTACCTGATGACCCTGGAGCGCCAGCATTTCTGCGGACTGCTCAAGCACCCGAAAACGCAGGAGCGGATCATGGGGATGCTCAGCACCGGCAAGCCGGTCAGGAACTGAGGCGGTTGGCGCCTGCCCTCCGCAGGGCGGGTAGCCACACTTTTACGGCTACAGGATGTAGCGCGAGAGGTCTTCGTTGTCGGCCAGCTCGGCCAGCTTGGCATCGACCTCGGCCGCGCCGAGCGTGATGGTCTGGCCGCTGCGGTTGGGGGCGTCGAAGCTGACTTCATCGAGCAGCCTCTCCATCACGGTGGCCAAGCGCCGTGCGCCGATGTTCTCGGTTCGCTCATTGACGTCATACGCGATCTGCGCGAGCCGGCGAATGCCGTCCGGTGAGATCTGCAGGCTGACGCCTTCTGTGGCCAGCAGAGCCTGATATTGCTTGACCAGGCTCGCGTGCGTCTGCGTCAGGATGGCCTCGAAGTCGTCGACGCTCAGCGAGCCCAGCTCGACGCGGATCGGGAAGCGCCCTTGCAATTCGGGGATCAGGTCACTGGGCTTGGCCAGATGAAAGGCACCCGAGGCGATGAACAGGATGTGGTCGGTCTTGACGATGCCGTACTTGGTACTGACCGACGTGCCCTCGACCAATGGCAGCAGATCGCGCTGCACGCCCTGTCGGGACACATCGGCGCCGCTGGTTTCGTTGCGTGAGGCCACCTTATCGATCTCGTCGAGGAAGACGATGCCGTTCTGCTCGGTCTGCAGCAGTGCGGCCGTCTTGATCTCTTCCTCGTTGACCAGCTTGGCGGCCTCGTCCTCGACCAGTAACAGTCGTGCCTCGCCGATCTTGAGCTTTCGCAGCTTGCGCCTGGGGCCACTCGCACTGGCGAACAGGCCCTGCAGTTGGTCGGCCATGTCTCCCATGCCGGCCGGGCCCATGATCCGGAGTTGCGGCTTGGGCTCAGCGAGGTCGATCTCGATGTCCTTGTCGTCCAGCGCGCCTTCGCGCAGGCGCTTGCGCATCACCTGGCGGGCAGTGTTGTCGGCCGGCGCAGAGCTGGGATCGCCGCGCGGCGGTGGTGGCACCAGGATGTCGAGGATGCGGTCTTCGGCGGCGTCCTCTGCTCGCGAGCGCTGGCGGAGCATCGCGGATTCGCGCTGCTGCTTGATGGCAGTTTCGACGAGGTCGCGGATGATCGAATCCACATCCTTGCCGACGTAACCGACCTCGGTGAACTTGGTCGCCTCGACCTTGATGAACGGCGCGTCGGCCAGCCTTGCGAGGCGCCGCGCGATCTCGGTCTTGCCCACGCCGGTCGGGCCGATCATCAAGATGTTCTTCGGCGTGATCTCACTGCGCAGCGGCTCGTCGACCTGCTGACGCCGCCAGCGGTTGCGCAAGGCGATGGCCACCGCGCGCTTGGCGTCATGCTGGCCGACGATGTGACGATCGAGCTCGGAGACGATCTCCTGCGGGGTCATGTTGCTGCTCATCAGCGTGCTCATCCCAGGGTCTCGATGGTGTGGCTTTGATTGGTGTAGATGCAGATGTCGCCCGCAATCTCGAGCGAGCGCTTGACCACGTCGTGAGGTGACAGCTCGGTGTGCGCGATCAGCGCGCGAGCGGCGGCTTGCGCATAGGCACCGCCTGAGCCGATGGCAACGATGCCGTGCTCGGGTTCGAGCACGTCGCCGTTGCCGGTGATGATCAGCGAGGCGGTCGTGTCAGCCACCGCCAGCATCGCTTCCAGGCGGCGCAGCACGCGGTCGGTGCGCCAGTCGCGGGTCAGCTCGATGGCCGCCCGTACCAGATGGCCCTGGTGCTTTTCGAGCTTGGATTCGAAACGCTCGAACAATGTGAAGGCATCGGCCGTGGCGCCTGCGAAACCGGCCAGCACCTGCTCGCGGTAAAGCTTGCGCACCTTGCGGGCGGATGAC
>LNFM01023084.1_pt1 | contig 16899 bp, 15 predicted proteins | sample 596031 | NCBI WGS metagenome assembly LNFM01 (sample SAMN04254537, study PRJNA301005) | activated carbon metagenome | isolation source: dual media filters at the Ann Arbor, Michigan drinking water treatment plant | place: USA: Ann Arbor
CTCATATCTCTAGGGCTCTAAAGCCCCTTTAGGGGTTTGGGGCAAATTAGTTAACCATGAAATCTGTATTGTACGTCGGCGCCTCGTTAATGATTGGTGCCAGTATTTATGGCTTTGTTGATTACAAACAAACAAGTCATAAAAAAGAGTTTACCAACATGTATGTTGAAGAAAAAGAAACGGAACCAGTTCCTGAAATTGTAGTTGAGAAAAAAGATGTCTCTGTAGTTATCGAACCGGGTAAAACATCAAAAACCTCCATTACAAAAAAGAGGCAGGTAAAGAAAGATGAAACTGTTGGCTATCCTGCTTCAGAAAAATTTACACCGATAAAACCAATTTCGGAGGAAGACCTGATGTCAACCGGCGATAGTAAAAAAATTGAAGAAGCGACTGTTACTGTTACACCTACTAAAGAGCATAAACTAAAAGTAAAAAGAAAAAAATTAAGCACTAAAATATTCAGCCGTGCACCCATGAAATATGATGTAGAGGAAGTAACAATTACTACCGCAAAGACTGATACTAAAAAAGAAAAAGAATAAAAAATTTCCAGTGTGTCTATGTGTGTTCCATCCCGGCGGCGTACCCCTGCCGGGATTATTTTTTCCAGCGCATTGTATTAATTAAATGCTGTAAATCTTTTTTCAAAAAATCATTTACAATGCTCAACGAATCGGCATTGGGTGTTGCATCGAAATAAAGTGCGCCACGGAGAAAGTGTTTGGTAGAGTCCGTCAAAAAAAACTGGTTGGCAGTAGCAGTATTCCCTCCGAGGTCAAAATAAATTCCTTCTACTTTGTTTGGTGTTTGGATGCGGCTTTCTTCAATACCGGTTGATACATCCACATGCTTTTTATATGCCATTTTAAAGCCATCTTTTACCAAGGAATCAAAACTGGCTTGTCCTTTTATTGGTTTATAGCTGATATAAATCCTGCTGGCAAATTGTGGTACATCGATGTTAATCCACCAATCACCGGCCTTATCTTCAAAGAAGGTAGTGTCTTTACTTACTGTTGCATACACAGGATACTCAAAAACATAAGGGTAACCTGGTTGGTTAAATAGCTGGTATTTCTTTTCTGGAAAATCAATATGAAAATACCCTTTCTTTTTCCCAACAGAGTAGTCACTGTTGCAAGCAAGCAAATAAACAGAAAAAGAAAGAAGAAAAATTATGGCCCTTGCTGTGTTTTTTTTCATTGCTGTAATTAATTCCGGGTTATCGACACTTTTACCTGTTGTATCCTGTTATTATCTGCCTGGAGAACAGTAAATTCAAAATCGCCGCTAGGTGTTATTGAATTTACTACGGGAAATTCTCCCGCCAGTTCTAATACCAATCCTGCCAACGACTCACTTTCTCCCCTCACTTTATCAAACGTATCCCTTGGCAGGTGCATGATCTTACACATATCATGAATCATTGTCTTCCCTTCAAAAATAAAATTATCATCGTCGATCTTTCTGTTACCACTTTCCTCTTCATCAAACTCATCTTTTATTTCACCGATCACTTCCTCTAAAATATCTTCCATGGTTACAATACCGCTGGTGCCGCCAAACTCATCTACTACAATTGCAAAATGAATTCTTTTTTGTTGAAAATCTTTTAATAAATCTTCAATCAATTTGGGTTCTGGCACAAAATAAGGCTGCCGCATTAATGAATGCCAATCATAATCATCTGCTTCGCTGAGATGAGCAATCAGGTCTTTGGTATTAATAATGCCTGCTACTTCATCCAAACTTCCTTTATACACCGGTAATCTGGAATAGTGCAATTCTTCTACACTTTTAATCAAGTCTCCAAACGAGGAATTATAGTCAACGCCGCTTACATCTAACCGGCTCTTCATTACCTGCTTCACTGAAATATTCCCAAACTTTACAATTCCCTTCATTATATTTTTCTCCTCCAGAGAAGCTTCTTCATCTGTTTTAATATCTATTGCTTCATCCAACTCCTGCATACTCATTGCATCTGTTCTTTCTGCACCAACTCTTTTACCGATACCGTCTGCCAGTGAAACAATCCATTTGCTAATACGACGTAATAATAAATGCAATGCTTCCACTATAAACGATGACCCGTAAGCAAAACGAAGGTTATGCTGTGTAGCCCAAACCTTGGGTAAAATTTTTCCAAAGAAAATTAGCACAAATGCAATGGTAATTACTTTGACTAGTACCTCTACAATAGTTCCCATTTTCCCGAATGAGATAAGCTGGGTCAGTAAATAGTTAGCCAAAATGATAATGCTGATGTTAACAAAAGTGCCCGCAATCAATAGTGAAGCATATACTTCCTTTGATTCCTCTAACAATGTTACTATTCGCTTAGCTGATGAATGCTGTTTTGTTTTCAGCATATTTACATCTTTATTGTTGAGAGAAAACAATGCCACTTCTGCACCAGAAATAGTGAAGGTGAGCAACAATAAAACTCCCAGCGAAACAGCTAAGAAAGTTGTGCCTTGCGTATTAATGGCGAGGAAATAGTAAGAGATATTATTGAATATGGAAATAAGTACCGAATGACTTTCCAAAGCAAGGGATTTTTATTATCAAAAAAGGCAGGTCATGAGGCCTGCCCTGTTATCAAACAAAGTTATTGTTTTTAAAGTACACTATTAAAAAGGAAGGCTTTCCGAAGGGTCTCCCATTGGCATATCACCACCCATGCCTTCAATACCACTGCCTTCGCCTCCCGTTGCACTGCCATCCATTCTTTTGTCAAGCATAATCAGGTTTTCGCCTACTACTTCGGTAGCAAATTTTCGATTACCATCTTTATCATCCCAATTACGGGTACGCAGCCTTCCCTCTATATATACAAGGCTGCTCTTGTGCAGGTATTTCTGAGCTAGTTCTGCCAGGCCCCGCCAAAGTACAACAGTATGCCACTCTGTTTGCGATACCAATTTACCTGTGCGATCTTTAAATGTTTCTGTGGTGGCCAGCGGAAATTTAGCTACTGCGATGTTTCCTTCCAGGTGTTGCACATCAGGGTCTTTACCCAGGTTGCCAATAAGCATTACTCTGTTTACGCCTCTCATATATTTATTCTTTAGAATTAATAAATCACTCCGGGGCTACTAATGCTTTTTAAAGTTAATTCGTTTTTTATAGGGAAACAACAAAAATTAAACCATGAGGGATTAATTAACATCAAAATAAGCTCTGCTGGCCTGCCTTCTCTTTCAGGTATTGGTTGATGAATTGCGGGAAAGCATATTTGGCAATTTTTCTTTTTGTCACCCATTCCCAGCCGTTATTGTCTGGTGGTTGCCTTTTTAGCTTTATGCGGATAAATTGTCCGGCTATTAGCTGATGAGAAAGTTGTTGTTTAAATAGCGGAGAAACCGAGGTAATTTCATATTCATTTTTATCCAACCATTTTTTATTTGTTGCTAGTTGCAAAATATTTTTTAGTACTGCATCAGTACTGGTTTCAATAAGCGGAAATTGATAAAGGTCCTGCCAAATATCTTTAGTGGTTCGTTGCTCAATAGCTATTTGATTTTTATACTCCAATAACAAATAATAAAACCAGCGTTTTTTTATAGTGATTTTCTTTTCTTTTACCGGCAACTCATTTATTCTGTTGGATAGAAAAGCGACGCAGTTCTTTCTGAAAACACAGGTTGTACATAATGGAACAGCAGGTTTACAGATAACAGCCCCAAAATCCATAATTGCCTGGTTATATAAACCTGGTTGTTTTTTATCAAGCAATTCATCGGCCAGCGAAGTAAAAAGTTTTTTTCCTTCTGTTGTATCAGTGGCTGTGTCAATACCAAAAACTCTTGCCAATACCCGAAACACATTCCCATCTACCACTGCATGTGGCAGATTAAAGGCAAATGAAGAAATAGCTGCTGCGGTATAAGGGCCAATTCCTTTTAATGATCTTATATTTTCATAATCACCGGGAAATTTTCCTTTTAATTCTTTTGAAATAAACCTGGCTGTTGCTAGCAGGTTTCTGCATCTTGTATAGTAACCTAGCCCTTCCCAAAGTTTAAAGACCTTTTCATCCGGTGCTTTTGCCAGTTTATGGATGTCTGGAAATGCTTTAATGAAGTTGTTATAATAGCTCAATCCCTGCTCTACTCTTGTTTGTTGTAATATAATTTCGCTGAGCCAGATCTTGTATGGATCTTTTTCTCCCTTCCAGGGCATTTGCCGGGAGTTCTTTTCTTTGTTCCACTTTAGTAGGATAGGGGCAAACTTATTTTTGCTTAAGGGCAGGTCGTTTTTTCTCATCAAGTGCTTATTCCAGGTGATTTTACGGCTAAATATCTATCATTTCTGCCTTATAGCCTCGGCAAGTGGGCTGAAAAAACTCAAATTCAATGAAAAAAATTATCCCTATTTAGTTGACTATCATATAATTTTGTCCTAAATTGTCATTGTAAACCAATTAAAACCCTGCAACAATGAGAAAAGCCGACCTGGTAAATCAGATTTCTGAAAAAACAGGCATACCCAAGGTAGATGTGCTTGTTACTCTTGAAACTATGTTTAAAGAGGTAAAAGACACTCTCTCTGCCGGCGAAAATATCTACATACGTGGATTTGGTAGTTTCATTACCAAAAAGAGAGCTGCTAAAATCGGACGTAACATCAAGAAAAATATCGCTGTACATATTCCGGAACATTATATACCTGCTTTTAAACCTGCCAAAGAATTTGTGGCAGAAGTAAAAAAACTAAAAGAAGTAAAACCTGATGCCGGACCGGGTGAAGATGCTTAATAAACCTTCTCTTACTACATTTTTATAGACAGCTTTGGGGTAACTTCGCATCCTGAAATTTTTTGACAGTGAAGAAACCTCAATGGATTACTATTGGTGCAGCTTTGGTACTAACTGCTGCTATTTTTGTTTTTGGAAGAACTGTACCTACCAAGAAAACAATTGTGGCTGAGCAGCATAGTGCAGATGATGGCCATGACCATGGCCCTGTTGAAGCCGCTGTTTCCATTGATACAATTTTGAACCTCGCCAAAAAGCAATTAACTACTGAGCAAGTGGTTAGAATAAATAGTTTAGAGAACTCGATCAGCCGGGGCGATGTAAAAGACCAGCAAATTCATGTTTACCATCAATTAGCCCGGTTTTGGGCGGATTCTGCCCGAATTTTCGAGCCATACGCCTGGTACCAGGCCGAAGCCGCCAGATTGGAAAATTCGGAAAAAACCCTCACCTTTGCCGCCCAACTATTTTTGGACAACCTGCAAAGTGACGAAGTAGCGAACCGCAGACAGTGGAAAGCTTTACAGGCCAAGGATTTGTTTGAAAGATCTTTGATGATTAACCCGGATAATGATTCAGCCAAAGTAGGGCTTGGTGCCTGCTACCTGTTTGGAAATATTTCTGCCATGCCAATGGAAGGAATAACCAAAATTAGAGAAGTGGTGGAGAAAGACAGTACCAATATATATGCACAGATGATGCTGGCAAGAGGGTCGTTAATTTCCGGGCAATATGATAAAGCAATAACCCGTTTACAAACAGTAAACCAGTTGCAGCCCGACAATTTGGATGCAATTTTATTATTAGCCGAAGTATTTGAACGTACCAGTGACAAAGCAAATGCTATAACATGGTATCAAAAAAGCATCGCATTCATAAAACAGCCAGAAATAAAAAAAGCTGTTCAACAACGAATTGACGAGCTTAAAAAATAATCATTAGACCAATTAAAGGATTTAGAAACGTATTTATATTATAAACAAGATTTAAAAAACATTTGAGTATGCCTTGTGGTAAAAAAAGGAAGCGTCATAAAATTGCGACGCATAAGCGTAAGAAAAGATTGAGAAAGAACCGTCATAAGAAGAGAAATAAGTAAGATGGTAAAAAGTATATAATGTAAATATGGTAGCCTTGTTACTGTATTTACATTATATACTTTATTTTTTCTGACTTTTCAGTCAACTGGTTGTTTGCCGTACTTGTTTGCACAAACCTTATTGCTCGCACAGTACTCCAATCATTCCCCGCACATATTGTACGGATTTTCATCAGCCAGTACCGACGCCATCGGAACAGCAGAAGATGTTTGATTTATGTAAGCTGTAATGAACAAAGAACTTATTATTAATGTTGCTCCGCAGGGAGTGGAAATTGCCCTGCTTGAGGATAAGAAACTGGTAGAACTGCATAGCGAAAAAAGCGATGCCCGTTTTGCCGTAGGTGATCTCTATTTGGGTAAGGTAAAAAAACTGATACCCGGTCTCAATGCTGCTTTTGTAGATGTAGGGTTTGAAAAAGATGCCAAATCATTGCTCAAGTTTACGAGCATGAGCATACAAGATAAAAGCGATGATGGTCTTGACTTCAGCAAATTCACTATCGAACCCGAGATCATTAAAACAGGAAAAGTAAACGAAGTATTGGGCGGCAAACCCAATGTGCTGGTTCAAATTTTAAAAGAACCAATTGCTGCCAAAGGTCCACGATTAAGCTGTGAACTATCCTTACCCGGTCGTTTTGTGGTATTGACACCTTTTAATGATATCGTTGCAGTCTCCCGCAAAATTCACTCTTCTGAAGAAAGAAAAAGATTACAGAAGATTGTAGAAGCAATTAAAACAAAAAACTTTGGTGTAATTGTAAGAACTGCTGCGGAAGGAAAAAACACAGCCGAATTACATGAAGATCTGTCTGCATTAATTGAAATGTGGAAAGTAATTCAACGGAACTTGAAGAATGCTGTTGCTCCCGCAAAAATTTTGAGTGAGCAAACAAAGGCCACCAGCATGCTGCGTGACCTGCTAAATGAAGATTTCAATAAGATCGTTATAAACGACCGCAACATATTTGCGGACACCAAAAATTATATACAACGTATCGCTCCTGAAAAAGCGGATATCGTTTCTTTCTACCAAAACGGCTCCCCTATTTTTGATTCATTTGGTATTACCAAGCAGGTAAAATCTTCGTTTGGTAAAACGGTGAATATGGATAGCGGTGCTTACCTCATTATTGAACACACGGAAGCTTTACATGTAATAGATGTAAACAGTGGGTATAAAAGTGTAAGCAATAACCAGGAGCAAAATGCACTGGAAACAAACCTGGAAGCTGCAGAAGAGATTGCACGGCAACTTCGCTTGAGAGATCTGGGTGGTATTATAGTTGTTGATTTTATTGATATGAAGCTGCCAGAGAACAAACGGAAGCTGGTAGAAAGAATGGAAGAGTTCATGAGTCCCGACAGGGCTAAACATGCTGTTCTTCCTATCTCCAAATTTGGCATTATGCAAATTACCCGGCAGCGGATGAAGCCGGAGATGAATATCAATACACAAGAGGTTTGCCCAAGTTGTAATGGCACCGGCAAAATTTCGTCTACCTTATTATTGGAAGATGATATTGAAAAGAACCTGAGCTATCTTGTTACACACAAAAACAACAACCTGAAATTAGTGGTTCATCCAATCCTCTACGCATATCTTACTAAAGGTTGGCTCTGGAATACGAAAATGGCTAAATGGAAAAAGAAATTTGGTCAAAAAACAAGGTTGGAAAAAGATAGTAACTACCATTTGACCGAATATAAATTCTTCGACCAGCATGATGAAGAAATTAAATTATAAAAAAATCCCCTCGTTTAAAACGAGGGGATTTTTTTATCAGTATCTATTCTCCTGATATTTTAATAACCAGGATTTTGAGTAACTATATTGCTGGAAGCGTCTACTTCACGTTGAGGAATTGGGAATACCAATTTATCTGCATTGTATGCAAATCCATCTACGGTTAGTTTCAATCTCTTCACATCAGCAATAGCATGCCCTTCATGAGCCAACTCCAGTTTTCTTTCTAAAAGAATATCCGCAAGTGTTACTGAAAGTGCGGCAGGTAATCCTGCTCTTTGGTGTGTACGATTATAATCAGCAACTGGTGTAGCGCCTACCACAGTACCTGCCCTGAAGTTTGCTTCTGCACGGGTAAGATACATTTCTGCTAAACGGATTATTGGTAAAACTCTATATTGTTGCTGCCATTTACCACTGCGTACATCGCCTGCACCAGTGTAAAACATCGCTAATCTTGTATCTAAAGGATTGTATAACGCAAGATGACTTGGTTGTATTGATACATCCCCATCACGACCACCAAAAGATGGAATAGACCAATACAAATGCATATTATTAGCCCCATCTAATGCACTTACTTGAATTGCAAAAAGATATTCTGCAGAGTTAACAGTGTTATTAAATGCTCCAGAATAGGTAGTAGATAAGCTTCTGCCATTCGTTGTTGCTTCTGTGATAGCCCTATTTGCCGCATCTCTGGCAGCAGGGTAGTTTTCCATTTGCAAATGCACTCTCGACAACATTGCTGCCGCTGCTGCTTTGGTAGCAAAAACCATTCTTGTAGTTGTGTTTGATCCAGGATTTATGGATGGTAGCAAACTTTCTGCTTCGTTAAAGTCTGCAAGAATTTGCGTGAAAGTTTGCTCAACAGTGCTTCTTGGAACTTTTGATGATGCGTCAATTCCTCTGGTAGGAGTTAATACTAATGGAACACCAAGATTAGTAGTCACACTTCCCGCACTATATGGCTTAGCATATAATTTAACTAATTCGAAATACATGCTAGCTCTTAAATACAAGGCTTCCCCTTTAACTCTATTCTGATCTGCAGGTGCTACGATACTAATTGCACTGAGGATATTGTTAGCCATGTTTATGGCATCATATGCTTCTAACCAGGTATCCCGTACAAAACTATTAGTAGTGATCATTGCTTTTTGCCAAATCTCATCAGGTTGATTAAAGGTTCCCTCCCATCTGATTTCGTCATTAGCAGCCAAAAGTTCTGAGAATAATAAAACATTGCCCCCGTATAAATCACCATCTGAAATTCCGTCATAAGCACCGTTAAGTACTTTTTTTACGTTAGCATCAGAGGTAAGAGCTATTTCTTCTGCGACACTTTGGTAAGGGAATAGCTCTATCTTTTTATCGCAGGAAGCAATAGAAAGAGAGAGTATTGATAATATAATTATGTTACGTTTCATATTTTTCTTTTTTAAGGTTAAAACCCGAGGTTAATGCCAAAGGTTAAAGACTTGATTTGAGGAGCTGCATAAAAGTCGCTACCCTGGTTACGGTTACCTGCACGGTAATCCGTATTAACTTCTGGATCCCAACCAGTATAATCAGTGAATGTAGCCAGGTTAATTCCTGTTGCAAAAATTCTGGCTGAACGGATCTTTAATTTAGTTAGCAATGTAGCCGGAATGTTATAAGCCAAGGTTACATTTTTCAAACGAACATATCCACCGTCTTCTACATAGCGGCTTGATGCATTGATACCATTACCATAACCTAATCTTAGCTGAGGTACTTGAGTAACATCCCCTGGATTTTGCCATCTGTTTAATTGGTCGCTTGTTTGGTTATCAAACCAATCAAAACTGGCAGACATAAACCCTCCACCGCCATTTTGAATTTGATTGCCAAATACACCCTGGAATAATACAGCTAATTCAATTCCTTTATAACTGAATGTATTATTTAATCCACCAATCCAGTCAGGATTAGGATTGCCCACTACAAAAGGTGCTGCATCATTGTAATCATTGGTTGTAGTTTTTCCATCAGCAAGATAATAGAGTGCATCACCATTAGCAGGATCTGCTCCGGCAAATTTAGGGCCATAGAATACGCCAATTGCCTCTCCAACTATAAGAGAATTCAGGAAGCGACCATCATTACCCGGTATGGTAGTTTGATCCCCATCAAGCTTAGTAATCTTATTTGAGTTTTTTGCTAAGTTAAAATTTGTTGTCCAGGTAAAACTCCTGCTTTTAATATTGGTAGAATTCAATACAAATTCAATCCCTTTATTCTGCATGGCACCAATATTAACAAGCTGTGTAGTAAACCCTGATGTTCCTGGTACCGGAACGCTATATAGAAGAGATTCCGTGTTTCTAACATAGTAATCAATTTCACCGCTAATACGATTGTTCCACAAACCGAAATCTATACCGATATCAAGTTGCTTATTTTTTTCCCAAGTCAGATCTGGATTTGGCAATTGGGTGGGTACAAGACCTGATTGATTATTAAATTTACCTGCACCAAATAATCCCAAATGCGCAAAGTTGGGAATTTGATCATTTCCATTAGCGCCATAACTACCCCTTATTTTCAGGAAGCTAATAAGTTTTGATGATGAAAGAAAATTCTCTTCACTTAACACCCATCCTGCAGAAACTGCTGGGAATAAACCATAGCGATTGTTCTTACCAAATTTGGAAGATCCATCTGCACGAAGACTTGCAGAGAATAAATACCTATTATTAAATTTGTAGTTAGCCCGTCCAAAATATGATACGATTGCAGATTCTGTTTTAGTAGTACTACCACCAGTTATACGACCGGCACTTGCCAGTGTTTGTAAATCTTCAACAGGGAAATCTTCACCAAATACACTAGAAAAATCTTGAGTGAATTTTTGATACGACATTCCAAGTGTTGCATCAATATCATGCTTCTGTGCAATTGTTTTAGTATAGCTAAAATAATTGTTGGTATTGGTTGTAAAATTCCGGAACCAATCAGATTGACCATAACCATTCGTTGAGAGACCAGTTAATGTTCTAAATCCTCTGAACAATACATCATTTACTGACTGAATATCTGCACCAAACTCAGATCTGAAAGTAAGAGCTTTTGTTAATTTATAAGCCAGAAATACATTACCAATATTTCTAAAAGTAGTTGACTTATATTTTGAGTTCTCCGTTTCAATCAATCCATTATAATAAGTAGTAACCGGACGGTCATATAAAACACCATTCAAATCCCTAACAGGAGTTATAGGTGCCAATGCCACTAACTGCATAGGCGTTTGAAAAGCATTATCCAGGTTGTTTCTATTACCAACTGTACGGGATACACCAAGATTGATTCCAATCTTTACTTTATCACTTGCATCATGCTCCAGGTTAAACCGTGTTGATATACGTTCAAAATTATTCAGGATCAAAATACCATCAATATCATTAAACCCACCACTGATATAGAACTTAGTTTTATCATTTCCTCCAGAAGCCGTTATATCAACCATTTTAGTATTTGCATCTGGATTAAAAGCTTCTTTTTGCCAGTCTGTGTTTGTTTCTAAATTTCTCCAGTTTGAATAACCAGAATAACGGGTAAGCCTGTTTTCTGCAAACTGTAACCATGAACCTGCATATTGTGCTGGGTCTAATGGATCAACTCCTTCAATGATATCACTATTGATTGCAGCTTCTCTTAATAGATCCACATATTGTCTTGCATCCAAAAAGCTTCTGTAACCAGTAGGTTTATTAGAACCATATTGAAGATTTACTCCCAGATTTGTTCTGCCTGCACGGCCTTTTTTAGTAGTAATTAAAACTACCCCACCAGCAGCACGGGAGCCGTAAATTGATGCCGCAGACGCATCTTTCAGAATGTCGAACGTTTCTATATCATTGAAATTAAGATCTGCCAAAGCATTACCAGAAAGACCATCCGTGTTAATAGGAATACCATCAACAACATATAATGGATCACTTCCGGCAGTTAAAGAACCACCACCTCTGATTCTAACTTTTACGCCTTCACCCACTTTACCATTGTTGGCTTCTACAAAAACACCGGCAGCTCTTCCTTGAATAGCTTGTGTAAAGTTTGTTACAGGTGTGTTTGCAACTTCTGAACCCTTAATCCTGGCTATATTACCAGTCAAATCTTTCTTAATTCTTCCGCCATAACCAGTAACGATTACTTCATCAAGATTTCGAGATTCGCTGACTTTCATGGAAACCTGAACAGATGAACCTTCTATTGACACATCTTGTGCCTCAAAGCCTACACCCGTAATCACTAATTTCTTAGTATCCGCCGGAACAGAAAGCGAGAAAGAGCCATCGGCTCCAGATACTGTACCAGTTCGGGTTCCTTTTGCAACAATGGAAGCTCCTACAATTGGAGATCCATCTCTTGAATCAGTAACTTTTCCCGTTACCGTTTTGTTTTGCGCCCATAATTGTTGAGTTAGCAGCAAAATGCTACTCAATAAGAGCAGTTTAAGTTTTCTCATGTGTTTCATTTGTTAACAAATCTTTACCAATCAATAGGACAAAAAAAAACATGCAAATTGCTGCATGTCTTTTTTTTTTGATTTAAATCAAATCGCAATATTATCTGTCTCTACTACCCAGATATATCATAATGTATTGAATTAGAGTTACTACCGCAGCTAATGCTGCCACAACGTAGGTTGTTGCTGCCCATTTTAGGGCATCTTTCGCTTTTGGATATTCTTCCGAGTTTGTTGCATTTGTGTTTTCCAACCAGGCCAAAGCTCTTTTACTGGCATCAAACTCAACCGGCAGGGTTACTAATGTAAAAAGAACAGTTACACTCATTATTATAATACCAATCAACAAAACGGTAGGGTTTTGAGTACTTGCCAATACAATAATACCGGCCAGTAAAATCCAGTTAACAAGCATGGAACTCATTTGAACAGCCGGTACCAGTTTACTTCTAAACATTAACGGGCCATAAGAGGTAGCATGTTGAACAGCATGGCCACATTCATGTGCAGCCACGGCTGCCGCTGAAACACTGGCTCCATTATATACATCGCTGCTTAAATTAACTGTCTTATTTGTTGGGTTGTAACTTTTACATCATAAATACCGCTTTCCCGGAGCATTTTTTCAGCTATTTCCTTGCCTGTCATTCCGTTACTTAGGGGTACTTTGCTGTACTTGGTAAACTTACTTTTAAGGATGGCCGAAACTAAAAAACTGATGCCTAAAAACACCAGAGATACGATCATTATTTCACTTGTCATGTTTGCTTTTTTTAATAATTATATCAAATTTACTACCATTCCAGTTAAGCAATTTTTTTCAGTCGTTTTGTCATTGTTTTATTTGGAGAAAAATTTAATGTTCAAAATTCTTTGATTTTGATAAGCTAAAAAATATTATACAATAACTTAATTTTCAATTAGTTAAATGACTAAATTCTATATATATAAATCTTGACTTGTGTTCCAGGATGCACCTAGAAGTTATGCACAGGGGTAAAAATTTATTTTGAAATGTGGGTCTTAATTGTAACTTAGCAATAGAATTTAATGGGTTAGTAAGTAAAAGGGTCAATCGAAAGGTTGATCCTTTATATTCTATTTTTTTAAAAAAATCCAGAAAAAAGATTGTTGATCGCTTGAATGCACTGTTTGTGTTGTAAACTTTTTATCAAAGAGATTGCAATCATTTAATTTTAGTGAATGAGTAAAATAAAGACTTCGTTTTTTTGTCAGAATTGCGGACATGAAACTGTGAAATGGGTTGGTCAATGTCCCTCGTGTGGCCAGTGGAATTCATTTGTTGAAGAATTGGTGCAAAAAGATAAAGGGAAGAATGATAACGGTTGGAAAGATTACAACGATGATAAAAGAACAAGTAGAACAATTGCCTTAAACGAAATAAAAAATAGTGAAGAAAGAAGATTGGCTACATCTGATGCAGAATTAAACCGTGTGCTAGGCGGTGGCATTGTTCCGGGAAGTTTAGTTTTGGTAGCTGGAGAACCTGGTATCGGTAAATCGACTTTGTTTTTACAAAACGGATTATGGTTAAAAGATATTCCCGTTTTATATATAAGCGGTGAAGAAAGTGAGCAGCAAATAAAAATGCGGGCCGATAGATTAGGATTAAAAAATGATAACTTCTATTTACTTACCGAAACATCCACCCAAACTATTTTCCAGGAAATAAAAAAACTAAAGCCGCAATTAGTAATAGTAGATTCTATACAAACATTACAAACACCATTTATCGATTCATCTCCCGGTAGTGTTTCTCAAATAAGAGAATGTGCTGCCGAGTTTCAACGTTTTGCCAAAGAAACCAATACTCCTGTATTTCTCATAGGCCATATTACAAAAGATGGAAGTATAGCAGGGCCTAAAATATTAGAGCATATGGTGGATACGGTTTTGCAATTTGAAGGCGATCGCCATTATGCGTATCGTATTTTAAGAACATTAAAAAATCGCTTTGGCAGTACTGCGGAATTGGGCATTTATGAAATGACCGATACTGGTATGCGTGGCGTACTAAATCCAAGTGAAATTCTTATCACACAAAAAGAAGATCAGCTAAGTGGTATTGCCATTGCTGCAACTATTGAAGGGATGAGACCCTTATTGATAGAAACACAGGCATTAGTAACACAATCCGTATATGGCACTCCACAACGTACTGTTACAGGTTTTGACTTACGTCGATTACAGTTATTATTAGCTGTACTGGAAAAAAGAGGTGGGTTTCATTTTGGGATGAAAGACGTTTTTTTAAATATTGCCGGTGGCATTAAAGTAGAAGATCCTTCTATTGATCTGGCGGTTCTTTGTTCGCTTTTATCGTCTTATGAAGATGTACCATTACCACAGCAGGTTTGTTTTGCTGGTGAGATTGGGCTGAGTGGTGAGATAAGAGCTGTTAATCGTATAGACCAAAGAATTGCAGAAGCAGAAAAACTAGGCTTTGAAAAAATAATTGTTTCCAAATACAACCTGCCTGCCGGCAGGCACGGGCAGAAAGGATTAAGCAAGCAAAAGTTTAATATTGAAGTGGTGATGATGGGAAGAGTGGAAGAAGTTTACCGATACTTATTTTGATGATAAGCATTAAAGAAATAAAAGACTCCGTTCTGCATCTTCTTTTTCCAGCGAAAGCAGTGTTTTATGTATGCGCTGTATAGATGCAATGCCAGAAACCAATTTTGAGTTACATGCCGGCAATCCCGTAGAAAAATTATTCTGGGGCAGAATACAATTGAACGCAGGTACAGCACAATTTTATTTTACCAAAGAATCATTGATGCAGCACCTGATGCACCAGTTTAAATATAAAAGCAATAAAGAACTTGGTTTACAACTGGGGAGGTTAATGGGTGAGCAATTATTAAAATCTGGCAATTATAATGTTGATGCCTTGATTCCGTTACCTCTTTTCCCCGCCAAAGAACAAAGAAGAGGATATAATCAAGCCAGCCTATTGTGTAAAGGAATGAGTGAAGTAATGAATATTCCTGTTTTAACCAACGTAGTTACCCGGCCAGAGCATACAGAAACACAAACAAAAAAAGGAAGAATTGAAAGATGGAAAAATGTAGAAGGAAAGTTTGTAGTAGCTGACGCTAATGCAATACAAGATAAACACCTTCTGCTTGTTGACGATGTAGTAACTACCGGTGCCACACTAGAAGCTTGCGGTATGACGTTATTAAATGCCGGAAATGTAAAACTTAGCATAGCCGCTTTATGTGTATCGAATCGTTAATTTCAATTAGTTAAGCTATTTTTGATATCAATGAAAATAACAGGACTACTAACCCTACCCTTACTGATTATTTTTTTTTCCTGCCGGAAAGATAGTTTTATTACTTCCGCAGATGCAAGGGTGAATATTTCGGCAGATACTTTAAAATACGATACTGTATTCGTAACAGCAGGCTCGACGTACCGTACTTTCAAAATTATTAATGAGAACAATCAAAAGCTGCTGTTGTCATCAATTAAATTAATGGGCGGGCCTTCTTCTGTATTTAAAATGAATGTAGATGGCAATGCTGGTACACAATTCAATAATCTTGAAATAGGTGCTAATGATAGTGTATATGTATTTGTGCAGGTGAATATAAACCCCAATGCAACAAACCTCCCCTTTGTATTAAGAGATAGTGTAGAGGTAGAATATAATGGAAATAAAAAGCTGGTACAGCTAGAAGCATGGGGGCAGAATGCACATTTCTTTAGAGATAAAGTAATTAACGCCGATGAGATATGGAATAATGATTTACCCTATGTTATTCTTGGTTCATTATTCGTAAACACTAATCAAACACTTACAATAAATAAAGGCTGCCGCATTTATGTACATGCAGATGCGCCGATAGTGGTGAACGGAACATTATTAGTGAATGGATTAAAAGATACGGTTGACAGAGTTTATTTTCAGGGCGATAGACTGGATGAGCCGTACAAAGATTTTCCTGCCAGTTGGCCTGGTATTTTCTTTCAAACCAGTTCAAAAGACAATGTGCTTACTTACACAGTAATAAAAAATGCTTTCCAGGCAATTGGTATTACAGACCCATCACCCAATGCCAATCCAAAACTAACGCTGAACGAATGTGTAATTAACAATGCATATGATGCAGGTATCATTTCCATTAACTCAAGTATAAGAGCCAGAAACAGTTTAATAACTAATTGCGGTAAGAATCTTTATTTAGCAAAAGGTGGAGATTACCAATTTACGCATTGCACCATTGCTACGTATGCCAGCAGCTTTATTGAACATAAAGACCCGGTACTCACTATCACCAATTTTGCGAATAATGTATCCGAGAATCTTACGGCTGTTTTTCGCAATTGTATTTTCTGGGGCGAAAATGGATTAGTGGATAATGAAGTTGTTGTACTAAAAAATGGCAACACAACTTTTAATGTAAACTTTGACTATAATCTTTGGAAAGTACAAACTGTACCTGCAAATATTACGAGCAACCAACTTATTAACAACCAGGCTCCCCAGTTCGATAGTATTAACACATCAAGAAATTATTACGATTTCAGGCTTAAAACAGGTTCTCCGGCAATTAATAAAGGCGTAAATGCCGGAGTTATAACCGACTTAGACGGCAAACCCCGCCCGGTGGGCCTGCCTGATTTAGGTTGTTTTGAAAAGCAATAAGGTTAATTATAAATAAATACTACCCGAATAGAACAAGGTTGGTTTAACTTTGTTATTCCTCTTAAATAAAATACTCAAACATGAAATCTCTTTTTGTTGCGCTGATATTTGCTGCTA